>Ga0209085_1000137_pt1 | contig 55752 bp, 55 predicted proteins | sample C_131016_EF_Meta_FD_187310 | JGI IMG/M metagenome (GOLD analysis project Ga0209085, IMG submission 187310) | Freshwater microbial communities from Lake Croche, Canada to study carbon cycling - C_131016_EF_MetaG (SPAdes) (version 2) | ecosystem: Environmental > Aquatic > Freshwater > Lake... | reverse complement strand
CTTGATGACTTCGGCAGCCTCGGTGCGGTCGCGGACACCCTTTTCGGGATACACCACCTCGTGGGTGAGGAGTTTGCCTTGGGCATCGAGCACGGCGAGTTTGCAACCAGTGCGGAAACCGGGATCAACGGCAAGAACAATCTTCTGACCAAGCGGTGAGGCCAGGAGAAGTTCGCGAAGATTTTCCGCAAAAACCCGGATCGCCTCCTCGTCGGCTTTCTTTTTGTAGAAAAGCCGAGCCTCGCCTTCCATGGCAAAGCCGAGAAGGCGCTTGAAACAATCCTGCGCCGCAAGGCGAACCTGAGCGGCCGAGGGGTATGCCCCCTTCACAAAGAGATAGTCGAGTGCTGCGAGGGCCTCCTCCTCAGGCGGGTTGATGCGCGAGAAGAGCATGCCCTCGGTTTCGCCACGACGGATTGCCAGGAAGCGGTGCGATGGGCACTGGGCGACCGGTTCGCTCCAGTCAAAGTAATCCTTGAACTTGGCGGCCTCCGTTTCCTTGTCGAAGACAACCTTGGATTTTAGCACACCCTTGTTGAGATAAATCTCGCGCAGAGCGGAGCGGGCCTCGGCGGAGTCATTGATGCGCTCGGCCATGATGTCCCTCGCCCCAGCCAGCGCGGCTGCGGCATCGGGCACTTCTTTTTCAGCGGAAACAAAAGGCGCCGCTTCAGCCTCGGGGTCGGTCTCAGTGCGCTGCTCCCAAAGCAAATCGGCAAGCGGCTCGAGCCCTCGTTCCTTGGCGATAGTAGCACGGGTGCGTTTCTTCGGACGGAATGGCAGATAAAGATCCTCGAGGGTGGAGAGATTCCCTGCGGTCTCGATTTTGACTTTCAGCTCTTCGGTGAGGAGCTTGCGCTCTTCGAGGGATGAGAGAATCGACTCTCGGCGCTTGTCTAGTTCCTCCAACTCCTGTATGCGGTCACGGATGTTTGTGATTTGGACTTCATCAAGCTCGCCGGTGCGCTCCTTGCGGTAGCGGGCGATGAAGGGAACCGTGGCTCCTTCTTCGAGGAGAACGGCGGTGGCGGCGACTTGACGGGCTTGCAGGGAAAGCTCCTGCACGATCTGGACGAGATGTTTTTCGATCATGAATTGGGGAAGGTGGATGAGGCCCGAATCAAGCGGCCAAAACAGACTGACCCACTGGCGAAAGGGCACGAAGTTTCGCAACCACAGCTGGAATGATTTCGCACGCCTGATCTATCTCCGAAGCCGTGGTGAAGCGTCCCACAGAGAAGCGCAGGCTGGCTCGGGCGCGGTCGTTTGAGAAGCCCATGGCTTTGAGGACATGCGAGGGATTCACCGAGCCGCTGGTGCAAGCGGAGCCGGCGGAGCAGCAGAGCCCCTTCTCATCGAGGAGAATCAAGGCTCCTTCGCTCTCGACGTCATCGAATGAGATATTCGTCGTATTAGGCAGGCGGCGCACGGTGTCTCCATTCACGGATGCTCCCGCGATTGAGGTCAGCAGGCTGGACTCCAAGCGGTCGCGGAGTGTGGAATCTACACCCATCGCGAGATGCGATCCCGCCAACTCGGCGGCCTTGCCGAAACCGACGATCGAAGCAACATTCTGCGTCCCACCGCGCCGACCCTCCTCTTGGCTGCCACGCAGCAGAGGAGTGAATTTGACGCGACGGCTCACATACAAGCCACCCACGCCTTTCGGCGCATAAATTTTGTGTCCTGAAAAACTCACGAATTGGGCACCCATGCCTTCCAAAACGAGAGGAAGTTTTCCGAATGCCTGAACCGCATCGATGTGAAGAAGGGTTTTCTTTTTTTGCGTAAGCGCTGCGATTTCCTCCACTGGAAAAAGCACACCGGTCTCGTTGTTCGCCCAGAGGAGCGAAACAATGGCCGTATCAGGGCGAATCGAAGCCTCCAACTCTGCCAGATCAAGGTGGCCGGCGGCATCGACCGGTAGCCAAGTGATCTCATAACCGCGCCGGGCGAGGTATTCGCAGAGCTTAATCGTCGCGCTGTGCTCGACCGCGCTGGTGACGATATGGCGTTTGTCGGGATCAAGCGCCAGTGCCGACTGGATGGCTGTATTGATCGACTCCGTGCCGCAGCTTGTAAAAAGAATCTCACCACTCTGGCAGCCCGCGAGCGCCGCCACGCGATGCCTCGCCTCACCGAGAACCGCTGCCGCTTCGCGGCCGAGACGGTAAGCGCTGGAAGGGTTGCCATAGCCGCCGCGCAGCCAGGGTTCCATGGCATCAAAAACCTCTGGAGCCACCTGCGTCGTGGCATTGTTATCAAGATAGATCACTGAGCTCATGTTTGATGATGTTGAAGTATCTTTTACAATGCTCCATTGCAACCCATGCGTGAGCTGGAGTGTGTCATCATTCCCGAGATTCTGGATTCCCTGACTCCGGCAGATCCCCGAACCATTCAAAGCCGCAGGGATCTGAGATTTCGACCTCATCTTGGGCAACTCCGAGTTAGCCGGCTGCCGAAAAAATCCTAATTCTAGTAGGCTTGCTCCTTGGTCAAAACTTCGATGACGCTTGGAAAGACTCCAAACCATCAGTGCTAAACGCTGTAAAAAAATCAGACCTCAAAAGGGCGGCCTAACTTTTTTCTCCCCCACCCAATGTGATCGCAGCAGGAAGCTTGATACGGCAGCGGGGCAGGAGTTATGCCATCCGCATGTCCGCTCGTGCTCTCAAAGCCCATTTGCCTGAAATCGCCATCCTTGCTGTGGCGATCTTCTTTCGATGCTGGCTCATCGAAATCAAACCACCGCATTTCGATGAAGGCATCAATGGTTGGTTTGCAGATCAGATGACGACAAACGGCTACTACCGCTACGATCCCACGAACTATCACGGTCCGCTCCACTTTTACGCTGTTTTTCTCTCGCAAACTCTCTTTGGGCGGGAGGTCTGGGCGCTGCGTCTTCCGGCAATGATTGCGAGCATTCTGGCTGTGTGGGCGATGTTGCGCTTCCGGGAGTTTTTTGGCCTCGGCGTCTCGCGTCTTGCCGCTCTGGCAATGGCCATCTCGCCCGCGTTTGTTTTTTACGGTCGGTATTCGATTCACGAATCATGGCAGGTTCTTTTTTCGATCCTGCTCCTCCACGGCGTTCTGGGTCTCTGGCAAACGGGCACGCGTCGGCATCTGTTCACCGTGGCCACGGGAGTTGCGGGAATGATTCTCACGAAGGAAACCTACGCTGTGCACATCGGCTGCATGGCAATCGCCGCGCTGTGTCTCTGGATTTATCAAATGATCGTGCCCTCACGGCCTGTGTGGCCGGTCGCACGACAGCAATGGACGCGCGACGATGCGATCCTGGCCAGCGGGGTTGCAGTGCTGGTGATTATTTTTTTCTATTCGGGCACATTCCGCGACTTCCGCGCGCTAAGCGGGCTCTATGAAACCTTCCACGCATGGGTCTCAACCGGCGTGAACTCAGGCGGACATGAGAAGACCGCCTACAATCTCGCGGGCCCGCTGAATTGGTATTGGGTCTATCTCATGGCCCGCTACGAATGGCCCACATTGGCCGGACTGCTCGCCTGCGTGCGCTATATTTTCCCCTCGGATACTCGCTATCGCTACATAGCCATCGTGGGAGGAGGAACGCTGCTGGCCTATTCGATCATCCCATACAAAACCCCATGGTGCGTGGTTTCGATTCTATGGCCGTTTTATTTGACCCTCGGCGGAGTTGTTCGCGAGTGGGCGGGTCGCGTGGCGAGGGATCGCGTGTGGCTCGTTGCCGCGCCGCTGCTGGCTGCATCGCTCTACATGATGGTGCAGCTGAATTTTTTCCGATTCACGGATGACAGCGAGCCATATGTCTATGTGCAAACCTACAAAGACATCGAACGCCTCACCAAGCCTGTCCTGGCCTTGGCTAAAAGCGAGCCAGACGGTTTCCAGCTCGAAGGGATCATCATGCTCGACAGCTACTATCCCCTACCCTGGATTTTCGGCGACTTCACCCGCTTGGGATATTTTAAAAAGGATTCCCCGCCGCCGCAGTGGGATGCCGATTTTGTGGTCGTCGAAGCCAACAACGCGGCGCAAACGGAGAGCAATTTCAAAGACTCCTACTACAAATTTCCCTTTCGCCTTCGCAGTGGCCAGGAGGAGTGCATGGCCTACCTCTCAGCGCGGAAGTTCCAGGCGCTTCTCGGGGGAGAACCAGACATCAAGCCATCAACCAGAACCACGCCGTGAGCGGAGAGAAGCTCGCTGCGGGAATCATCAGCGCCGCCGGAGCGAGCGTGCTCAGCGCTATCTGTCTCGCATTGGCCTTCAAGGGTCTGAATTGCAATCTGGCCTTGGTGGCATTGACGATAGGCCTGGCAGTGGGAATCTGGGTCTTTTCGCAAACACGCCGGAACGAAACCCGCCGTGCAACCGCGTGGGATGTTTTGCTTTTCGCTCTCTTCGCCATGGCTTCCCTGCGCGCTTTTTTGTGGCTGATTTATCCGGCAGGCGATGAGTGGCGCATTCTCTCGCCCTACAATCTCGGTGACATCTCGTTGCATATCCAATTTATCCGATACCTTGCGGGTGGCGTGGATTTCTGGCCTGCAAGCCCAATTCTCAATGGTGTGCCATTGAGCTACCCCCTGGGTGCGGATTTGTGGAACAGCCTACTTCTGCTCGTGGGCGTGCCTGTGGAACGGGGACTCATTTGGACAGGGCTAGTGGGTGCTGCTCTCACAGGTTGGGCCCTCTGGCGCTGGGGCGGCGCGTTTGCGATCGCCGCGTTTCTCTTCAACGGAGGCCTGGCCGGCTTTGCGATTCTGCAAACGGGGCAACTCCAGGACTTCCAGTCTGACCTCGCGTGGAAGAACTTTTTTCTTACGATGTTCGTAACACAACGAGGACTCCTTTACGCCCTACCGTGTGGCCTCCTGCTGCTGCGCGCATGGAGGGATGACTTTTTCCGCGAAGGCTCCGAACTGCCCAAAAGCATCCAGTTTTTTCTCTACGCCACGATGCCATTCTTCAGCGTCCATGCCTTCCTTTTCCTTAGCTTTGCGCTGGCGACGATTTTTATTTTCACACCCAAGTCGCGAGTCACTTTACTGATCTTTGTGGCCCTGGCTGTCATTCCGGCGACGGTGGCGATCTGGCTGGTGACGGGCGGGTTCTCCGCATCATCTGGTCTGCGCTGGCTACCAGGATGGATGCAGGGCGATGGAGGATGGAAATTCTGGGCGATGAATTTCGGGATCAGCCTTCCCCTGCTGGCATGGCTTTTTTGCAAAACCGCCGTGCGCAGGGATGCGGAATCCCGCGCCTTCTGTGTTCTGTCGCTCGGCGTTTTTCTCCTGTGCTTCCTCGTCGCCCTCGCACCGTGGGAGTGGGACAATACGAAGTTACTGCTCTGGGCCTGGCTGGTTGCCGCGCCGTTTCTATGGTCGGACGTTCTCGAGCCCCTTGCGCCAATTCTCCGGGCGGCTCTCTGTGTCGCGCTTTTTTTCACAGGTGCCCTCTCGCTAATGGCGGGTCTTGATGGCAGGCACGGCTATGAATTGGCAAAAAAGTCCGAACTTGCAACTGCGCGCATGGCATTGAGGGATGTCCCGCCGGGAACGCGAATCGCGGTTGATCCCACATTCAACCACCCTGTCATGCTATTGGGTTATCCCGTCGTCTGCGGCTATGATGGTCACCTTTGGAGCCATGGACTGCGTTACCAAGAACCGCTTGCGAAGCTGCGCTCCGTGCTCCGCCAGGAAAAGAACTGGAAAGAAACAGCCAAAGAACTCGGCGCAGAGTGGGTTTACTTTCGAGGAGCGACTCCGGTTATGCAAAGGGTCAACGACAGCAAATAACCTGCTTAGGACGGGATCGAGCGCCAGAGCATGAAAATGATCGTGGCGAGGATCAGGCAAAGACCGAGAAACTTGATGCGGGCGCTGTTGAATTCCCGTGCGGGCAATTTCTTTAGTTTGCGAGCCGCTGGATGGTTTCCTCGAGCCAGACGGGCACCACCGAAGGAAAGAGCAGGAGCAGCCATTTCGGCTTGCATTTTGACACGCTCACGATGGCGAGCCTTCTTTTCCTCGATTTGCTTAGGATAGGCTTGGAGTTCCTTTTCTAACTGCTCCATTCGACGAAGAGTGGCCTGTTGCTCTTTCGACAGGCGTTGTTCCTCAGCGGTGAGTTTTGTTGAAACTATGGGCTTTCTGAGTCGCATGGCTTACTTCGCGGTGGTGGCGGACCAGATGTAAACAAGTAGTGAAATGACAGCGATAACCTGAAGAGGCAGTGTGAAGGCGAACCCGGTGCGCAGCCAGTAGAAAAAGGAGCGCTCCTCCTCCACTGGGTAATCGCTTTCCATCATAGAAGAGGGACTGATCTCCGATGAGGTGTCAACCGAGAGCTTGGCTTGCGATTTGATATATTCAGCACGAGCGTCCTCGACAGAGCTGAGCGCTTTGCTCAACTCGCGCGGCAAATCCTGCGGACTCCACGAGCGGGCATTGATGTCCTCAAGTTGGCGGAGGTGTTGGCTGAAGGAGGCATAGATCGAGTGCATCTGCTCGACGCGTTTTTGCGATTCCTCGGTCTCGCGCTGAACGACGACCAGAGCGCGGGTGAGCTTGTCGAGCATGTCTGATCGGCCTTGTTCCAAGCTGTCCTGCCTTCTTTTGAGTTCCTCCAAGCGGGCTTTCTCGCGTTCGATCTCCTCCTGTTTTTGCTTGAGGCTCTCGAGTTCAGCCCTGACCTGCTGCACCTTGTCGCCGAGTTCGCCATCCTCATCGCTGGTTAAATTCAGATACGGGCTTTGATCTTTTGAGGAATAATCAGCAGGCATACGAGTGCGGCCAGCTATAGCCTGCACTCGATGGAAACTCCAGATTTTTTACAATGGTTTTTTGGGGGTATGCGGAAACAGCACGCGCAGCCAGCCATCTGGTTCGCGGAGGAATCCTGGAACAAAAAGTGAGACACTGTCGCCCCCCTTGCTGGCCCTCAAGGAGTGCTTCAAAAATTCATCAGTCCAGACACCGGACTTTACCTTACCGGAGCTGCCAACAACCTGGTCGGGAGGCATCGTAACCTTAGCGTATGCGGCATCACCGACGCGGGCGGCCTCGAGAGTCTTTGGATTATACAAACAAATCCACCAAGCTCTGTAGGCGTCGGGCGCGGAGGCAGGCGTGATACGGATGCGGAAGTCACCCGCACTTTTTTCACCCCCGCTGAAAGGGATCGAATAAATGGCGGAAACCTCCTCCCTCGAAGACAAAAATCCCGCCAAAAAACTACGAAGTGTGCGGCGAAGTCTATCACTCGCAGAAAGCTTCCCATAGACTCCAAACTCGATGGCAGCGGGCTCATCCGGTTTCCCGTAAACATTCATCTCGATGTAGTGATTGATGCGAAACGAGAGGTAGGGAACATTCTTGAGATAGCCGTTGTCGATGAATGTGGCTGGGATTTGGGCAAGGCTCTTAACCTCATCGTTGTTGCGGATGTCATTAACCATGACGCGCCACGATGGGAGGTCTCCCTTCTTGTCGACCTCGGTGAACTCCATACCAACATCGACCCCGTCAAAAATGCGGACAATCTGAGATTTGGGGAATTCAGAAATCTGATAGCGCTGCTGCAAAAAAACCGCATCAGCCGTGTTCTTCACAATCACTCCGTTTTGCTTTGAGCCGTCCTTGAGTAGAACAGAATCCGGCTCCGCGTAGCCTTCGCTCTGCCCATGCAAAAAGACCGGTGCCAGTGAGAGAAGGAAAACCGCGCTCCATTTCAAAGTTGATGACAACATGGGCACAAACTATAAGCCTGCCTCAATGACACTCAACACGATTCGCGCCCTAGTTGCGCTTCTCCCGTGCCTGGCGCTCGCGGGTTGTGTAATGCCCCCGAAGCCCTACAAAAAACCCGCTGCAGCCGTGGAATCCGGACCGGTAAAGACCGGCGCTTTCTGGTGGGGGACCTCGACAGCGAGCTTCCAAAACGAGGATCGTGGCGTCGCACCGGACTCGCCATACTATTTCAAGACGGACTGGGATATCTTCGCTGAGGAAGGCAATATCCCCTCGCGCGGTGAGGAGGCCACATTCTCATGGACTCGTTTCGACAAAGACCTCGCCGCCTTGAAGCAAATAGGTGTGAATCACTATCGCTTCGGCATCGAGTGGGGCCGCGTGGAGCCTCAACCCGGGGTTTTCAACGAGAACGCCATCCGCCAATACATTGCCATGGCCCGCAAACTCAAAGCCGCAGGCATCGAACCGGTCGTCACCCTCTGGCATTTTACCTTCCCTGCCTGGCTCTATGACTCAAAGAAAAAATCCCAATCCGGCTTTCTTAATCCAGACGTAGAGTCCCATTGGAAAAAATACGTGACCCGCATGGTCGATGCGCTCTCGCCTTACGTGACTGTGTGGGTGCCACAGAACGAGCCAAATGGTGCGCTCTACATCGGCTATTTTGGTGGGCACTGGCCCCCAGGGCTCCTTGCCACTCCGGGCTCCCTCAAAAAAGCCACAAACGTGTCCGTGGCGATGTTCCGCGAGGCCTCAGGCATTATCAAAAAACAAAACCCGAAGTCCATTGTCATTGGGATCTACTCGCTTCCGAACTGGACGCGCACATTCGGCCAGGATCCGACCAGGGCGGTTTACAATATGATGCAGCACCAGAATTTCGACCACCTCGACCGTGTGGCCGACACCATGGATTTGATCGGTGTGAACTACTACTATTCGCAGGTCGCTTCCGCCCGCCGATTCATCCTGCGGCCGACGGGCGAGAAAAGCTCGGCTTACACGCAAAACGGCTGGCTCATCGATCCGGAAGGCCTCCACGCCGTGCTCATGACCGTTTCCAAACGCTACGGCAAACCCATGATCATTTCCGAAAATGGCATCGGCACCCAGAGCGAGCAGAAGAAAATCCGTTACTTTCGCGAGCATGTGAACCAGATGCGCCGCGCGATGGAGGACGGAGCGGACATACGCGGCTACTTTCCTTGGACTCTGACCGACAACTACGAGTGGGCCGAAGGCTATGCTGCAAATTTCGGCCTCACCAGTTTCAATAAAAAAGATATGTCGCTCACTCTGGAACCAGCCGGACGGTGGTTCCGAAACTTCATTCAAGCCAATCCCGAACCCTAATCCTTCACATGCCCACGCTTCTCGAATGCCAACTTCCCGGAATCAAAAAACTGCGTAGCGGCAAGGTGCGCGAGGTTTTTGACCTCGGCGAAAACCTTCTTGTTGTGGCCACGGATCGCATTTCCGCATTTGACTGTATCCTGCCCACCGGCATTCCGCGCAAGGGCGAGGTGCTCACACAGATGACGCTCTTCTGGTATGGCGTGCTGGACTTCGTGCCGAACCATTTCATCACGGCACGCTTCGAGGCCTATCCTGAGATTTTACAACCCTTCGAAGAGCAACTGCGCGGCCGCTCCATGATCGTGCGAAAAGCCAGCCCGCTACCGGTGGAATGCGTGGCGCGCGGCTATATCTGCGGCTCGGCTTGGAAAGAATACTCCACGACCGGCAAAGCCTGCGGATTCGACCTTCCCGTCGGCCTCCTGCAATCCTCGCGCCTGCCGGAAACCCTTTTCACACCCGCCACCAAAGCCGACACCGGGCATGATGAAAACATCACCTGGAAGCAATGCCGCTCGGTCCTCGGAGACGAACTCGCCCTTCAAGTGCGGCGCCACACGATCGAACTCTACGAACACGGCTGTGCCCACGCCGCTAAGGCGGGTCTCCTCATCGCCGACACGAAATTCGAATTCGGCATGGCAAACGGCGAACTCATCCTCATCGACGAATGCCTCACGCCCGACTCCTCCCGCTTCTGGCCCGCGGACGCCTGGAAACCCGACACCAATCCGCCCAGCTACGATAAGCAATTCGTGCGGGATTATCTGGAGACCCTCGATTGGGACAAAACGCCCCCGGCCCCCAGCCTGCCCGAGGATGTCGTCCGCAGAACCTCCGAAAAATACATCGAAGCCTACGAAAAGCTCAGCGGCCTGAAATTGCCAGCGGCCTGATCCGAGGTTCCCCATGGAAGTCCTCAAAACACTCGCCGTTGCTCTGAGTCTGGGAACGCTGGCGGGTGTGAACCTCTACCTCACCGTGCTGGTGACGGGTCTGGCCCTGCATTTCGACTGGGTCATACTCCCCTCCCGGCTCGCCGGTCTGGAAGTGCTGGGAAATCCGACCATCTTGTGCATCGCCGGGGCGCTCTATGCCATCGAGTTCTGCGCAGACAAGATTCCTTGGGTGGATACAGCGTGGGATGCCATACACACGCTCATCCGCCCCATAGGCGCCGCCGCCCTCGCCGTAGCCGCCATGGGAGATGCGCATCCCGCCTTTGAGGTCGTGGCCGCGCTGCTTGCCGGAAGCATGGCATTTTCCTCGCATGCCGCGAAAGCCGGAACCCGTCTGGCCGCCAACACATCACCCGAGCCATTCACGAACATCGCGCTCAGCCTTGCGGAGGACGGCCTGGTGCTCGGTGGCTTGGGTTTGCTGGCGTGGAGCCCGCTTGTAGCTCTCCTGGCCTCCGTTGTCGTCTGTGCAACGATCCTTGTTTTCCTCCCACGCCTGCTCCGGAACATCTTCAGAAGCCTCTGCGGCGCCATCAAAAAAATCCGCTCTAGCTTCGACTGAGGCCCAGAGCGCCGACATCGGCATCTGAACGAATTTCCAGCCCACTCCGCTCAGGAGCACGATTTTGAATGAAAGTGAACTCTGACCCAACCCTTGTTCCTAGTCAGAATCGCGTTCCGAGCAGAAAATTCACACAAAAAGACATTGCCGACGCGTCCTTTTTTGTTACGCACCCTCGCGTGCTTCAACAAGAGTCCATAATCGTTCTCGCAGCCGCTGGAAAAATTTTGATTTCTGGAGCAACAGATGTCGATAATTGGATCCTTTCCCGCGCCTGATCCCTTTTACTTTATGCGCATTCATTCTCAATGGCTGCTGATGGCCTTGGTCGCGGCTCTTGCTGTGGCCGTGTTTTATCTGGCTCGCCCTATTCTTTTCGCTCCCGGCCCTGAGGTCTCCGTCACGGCGGCTCGCCCAGTGCTGCCAAAACTCCCCAACCCGCCGGGCCCACAATCGGCGGCCGCCGAGGCATCGCAGGCTCCGCCAGAGATTTCACATTTGCCGGATCATCCCGAGGCTCTCCTCGCCCCGGTGCGGTCGGCCAACGCTCGCACGCTTGATGCGGTGAGCGGCTCGGTGTTGACTGCTGCCGGCACGCACCAGCTCAGCGGAAGCGAAGGGCTTTTCGATCGCGTCCTGATTGCCGAGGGCGAAACCATCTCGCTGCATCTCGAAGTTCCAAATCTTCAGCCCGGCCAGGAGGTGGTGATCACAGCCTCAAACGGCGGCCGCTTGGAGCGTCTCAACGGTCCGTTGCGTTTTGTGCCCAAGGATGATTCCGCCTCACTGGACCTCGCGCTCACGCCCACCACGGGGCGCGGTGTCTACAATATCGACATCCGGCAAGACGGTTCCGTGGCCAGTCTACGCTTTTGGGCCGGAGCCCCGCTACCCATCGGAGAGGCCGGTCCGATTTTCACCCCCCTTCCACCTCAATCCGAATACATCCCATGAAAAAGCTCCTTCTCATGTTGGCCGGCTGCGTGCTGGCCCTGACCTCCTCGCTCTCGGCCTACGACCTCGGGTGCGGCAACCCGGGGGACAACTACCCCGATCCCCCGTGCGAACCGCCCTGCTGTGATCAGGAAAATCCCGTCGGCGGCGGTGGTGGTGGTGGTGCTGGTGGCCCGATGGTTGGTCTCAACCCCATCAACGCCATGCGGGCTTGCCTGATCCGCAAGGTGACAGACCTGCAGACTTATGGCGCGGCCCCGATAGAGTTCACCCGTATTTACAACAGCCGCACCCGCGACTACACCCGCGCCCGCTGGGAACTGGGCACACAATATACTTGGCAGCACAACTGGCAGTATGAATTGCGCGAGTCGAACCAGAGCAACTTCGGCTTCCCGCAGATCATCGTGCGCTACCCGGAGGGCAAGGAAATCTACTTCCAGGCCGTCGACAGCTCCGGCTCGGTCCGTGTCCCTCCCGCTCACTGTGGCGATCGTCTCTATCCCACCGGAGCGGGCACGTTTACTCTGCGGACGCCCGAAGGCAAGGAATACGACTTCCGCCGCGTCACCGTCACTGGCGGCTACCAATATCTGCTGGATCAAGTGCGCAGCGGCACTGGCTGGCGGTGGACGCTTACCTACCAGCAGCAGAGCGATGGCCTCTGGCGGCTGTATCGTATCACCAACAACTACGGTCGCTACCTCCAGCTTGCTCGGACCCAGAGCGCGAACAGCTACTGGCGCATCACCTCAGTCACAGCGAATGATGGCCGCAGCGTGACCTTCGGCTACTCCACTTGGACGCCGACCTCCGAAACCGTCCTCACCTCGGTGACCTACCCCGGCGCCGAGCAGGCCGCCTACACGTGGTGCGGGGCGACCAGCGTCACCTTGGGCCCGCCCCTGCTGGCCACGGCCACCGACCCGCTCTATTCCGGGGCGGGCAGCCGGATGAAGTATGTTTATAACTACACGGCCGATTACTTCCTTCCGCCCTTCGGCATTGTCAACGGCACGGTGCTTGAGGAGCGCAGTCTGGTCAGCGACAAGGTCGTGGTCAGCTTGCCTCTCGGTTCCGGCACATACCCGAAAATCCTTGAGGGCAATGGGGCGGAAATCACCCGCAAGTTCGAGAACGGACGGCTCAAGGAATCCATCGATGCTGAGGGCCGGGTCACTTTGCGAACCTACAGCGCGGGAGGCACCGGCTACGTGATTTCCAAGACCACGCCCGGCGGGGCTCTCACGGCCTATACCCGCGACTTTGCCGGTCGCCTGCTGAGCACGACCAACGCCCTCGACGGAGTCAGTCTGAACACATACAACGCCAATGGCTTTCTTCTGATCTCGACTGACGAACTCACGCGCACCTCCAGCCACACCCGCGACGCGGACAACCGCATAACCCGCACCGACCATCCGGACGGCACCTACGAGACCTTTACCTACACCAGCACAGGCCTGCTCAAAACACACCGTTTGCGCAACGGCGCGACAGAAACCTTCAATTACGACAGCCTTGGCAACCTGACCTCGCACATTGATGCCGCCGGGCTTACTGCCACCTACACCTACGCCTCGAACGGCCTTCGCGCATCCATGACCGACCGCCGCGGTCTCGTCACCAACTACCAGTTCAACTGGCGAGGTCTGCCCACGCGTGTGACCCACCCAGACAGCTCCTACCAAGAGTTTGGCTACAACAACCTCGGGCTCAAGGTGAGCGAGCGCAACGAGCTCGCAAACATTTGGACCTTCACCTACACGGAATACAATCAGCTCGCCACCCGCATCGACCCCCTTGGCCGCAAAACCACCTTCGAGTATGGCCGTGAGCCCGGCTGCAGCACCTGCGGCTACCTTCCGACGCTCGCCCGCACCATCCTGCCTTCGGGTAAGAAAATCGAAAATACCTACGACCTCAGCGGTAAACTCCTCAGCCGCACCATTGGGGGCGGCACAACCGACGCCGCCACCACACAATGGACCTACGCTCCCGATGGTGGGATTGCCACCCAGATCGATCCGCGCGGCAAAATCACCACCTACAGCCGCGACCTCCTGCGGCGCGAGACGTCCAAGACCGATCCCCTCGGCCACACCACCTCTTGGGCTTATGACGCCGTGGGCAATGTGCTCACGACCACCTTCGCCGACGCGACGACGGCCTCGACGACCTACGATGCGATGAACCGACCCCTGACCAGCACCGACGCGCTCGGCCAGACTACCACCTACTCCTATCATCCCGACGGCTCGCTGGCCTCGCTAACCGACGCCCGCAGCAGTGCCTACACGTTCCTCGTGGACAACCTCTCTCGCCGCACGCGCATGAATTACCCCGGAGGCTCGTTCGAGACGTGGACCTACGATGGCAACTCGAACATGACGCAATACCGCACCCGCTCAGGAGTGACGATGACCTGCACCATCGACAACCGCAACCGGGATACCTTTTGTGACTGGAGCGACAGCACGTCGGATGTGAGCAAGACCTACGATGCCGCCGGGCGGGTTCTTTCTCTCTCCAACTCCGTGGCCGCCTCCACGTTTGCCTACGACACGGCCAACCAATTGCTGAGCGAGAGCATCACCATTGGCGGGTTGACAGGGGCCAAGACCGTGGCTTACACCTACGACGTGGACGGCAACCGCGCGACTCTCACCGACCCCAACGGCAGCGTCATCGTCTACAGCTACACTGGGCGCAACCAAGTGGCCTCCATCGTGGCCGACGGTCCGCCGCCGCTGGCCACCTTCACCTACGATGCGGCTGGCAACCGCCTCTCGCGCAGCTTGGAAAACGGGATCACCTCCACTTACGCCTACGACAATGACGGGCAGTTGACGTCCCTTTCCCACGGTGCCTCGGTGGAAACGCTGACTTACACCTACGATGCGATGCACCGGCGCACCGGGGAGGCGAGAAGCTCCGCCCCGGCTCGGGCGTTCGGCTACGACCCCACCGGACAATTGACAGCCGTCAACCAAAGCGGAGGCAACGCAACGTTTGCCTATGACGCCGTCGGCAATCGCAACGCGGTGACCGGCGCGCCGGGTGCAGGCACCTACACCGCGAACAATCTCAACCAATACACCACGGCGGGTGGTGTGGGCGCACTCACCTACGATGCCAATGGCAACCTCGCCACGGGTGGCGGTTGGACCTACACGCACAATGGCAATAGCCGCTTGGTCGGCGTCTCAGGGCCCGGCAGTGTAACCGCCACATTCGGTCGCGATGGTCGCAACCGCGATGTGAAGCGCGCGATCAATGGCACGACGACCTACCTGATCTACGATGGCTGGAACCTTGTCGCGGAATATGATGCAGCGGGTGTCCCTACCACCCAATACATCCACGGTCCGCAGGTGGATGAGATCTTGGCGAAAGTCACAACCACCTCGACAACGTTCCCGCTGCCCGATGCGCTGGGTAGCACGATCGCCGTGGCCGATGGGAGCGGCGCGGTGCTTGAGAGGGTGTATTACTCCGATGCGTTCGGCACGCCGACGTTCAAGGATGCCAGCGGCACCACGCTCGCAGGAACCAGCACGGGCACAAGGTTCCTGTTCACGGGCCGTGAGTGGCTGGCTGAACTCAACTTCTACGACTATCGCAACCGGACTTACTCGGCGGAGTTGGGGAGGTTTATTGAAACTGATCCGATTAGGTTCAACGCGGGGGATCTGAATCTGTATCGATATGTGGGAAATAACCCCGTAAATGCCTTTGATCCTTTTGGATTTTGGGAACTTCGCACTCGACCGCTTGGTGGCTTAGCTAAAATAGGAGCTGATCTCTTTTATGGACCAGGAGACAGAAGAGGGGAGCACTACCAGTTCTTTTATGAGGATGGTTCGGACAGTGGTTATCTTGGTGATAAAAATGGGCAGATGCAGTTTGGATCAGATTGCCCAAATAAAAATAAATATAAAGATCCAATAGCAAAAGGTTCTGATGATGACCTCTTAAAACAAGCAGAGAAGAATGTTCAATATCGCTGGAAAAATGAGGGACGAACTTACAATCATCCCGAAAATGACTGCCAGACATATGCGTGTTCAGTTCTTTCTGAATTTCTTAATTTGCGAACAAGCAGCAAATGAAAGCAGCCATATTACTATCAGCAATTACAGCGCTTTTTATATTAGTTGGAGCGTTATTAGTGTATTCTTCTGTATTTCCCAACTTTATTTGGAGTGACGCGTCAATGCTCGGTGCAAGTATACTAATTAGTTATTTTGTTCCTGTATTTGTATTGCCGTTGCAATGTATACATGTTGCGGGGTTATTTGTTTTTCGAAAAAGTCTACCTATATCCGTTCTTTCAATAAATATTATTTTGTTTATTCTAATTTACGGTCTCGAGGAAATAGAAAAGCATCGGGTTATCAATCTTGTGTCTACAGCGAGGGCCGGTTTACTTTTACTAATACTTCTCCTTGTCTGTTTTGTGTGGATTTATTGGTCAGCATGGCAAACTGCGGTTCAGCGAGCCGACAAGGGTGGCGGTGCAGGGACTCGCGGCGCGGATGATGGAAACGCTCACCTACACCTATGATGTGATGAACCGGCGCACGGGAGAAACGCGCAGTTCAGCGCCCGCGCGCACGTTCGGCTACGACCCCACCGGGCAATTGACAGCCGTCAACCAAAGCGGAGGCAACGCAACCTTTGCCTACGACGCCGTCGGCAATCGCAACACGGTGACCGGCGCGCCGGGTGCAGGCACCTACACCGCGAACAATCTCAACCAATACACCACGGCAGGTGGCGTCGGCGCGCTAACCTATGATGCCAACGGCAACCTCGCCACAGGCGGCGGCTGGACCTACACGCACAATGGCAACAACCGCCTGGTCGGCGTGAGTGGTCCTGCGACAGCCAGCATCGGTCGCGACGGACGCAACCGGGACGTGAAGCGCACGATCAACGGGGTGACGACCTACCTGATCTACGATGGGTGGAATCTCATCGCGGAGTATAACGGTGCCGGTGTCCTCACCACCCAATACATCCACGGTCCGCAGGTGGATGAAATCTTGGCCAAGGCCACGCCCACCTCGACCACGTTCCCGCTACCCGACGCACTCGGGAGCACGATAGCGGTGACCGACCAGAGCGGCGCGCTGATGGAGCGGGTGTATTACACCGATGCGTTCGGCACGCCCACGTTCAAGAACGGCAGCGGCGCCACGCTGGCAGGGACGACCACGGGGACAAGGTTCCTCTTCACCGGCCGCGAGTGGCTATCGCAGTTCGGCCTCTATGACTATCGCAATCGCACCTACTCGGCGGCGTTTGGGAGGTTTGTTGAGAAAGATCCGATTGGGTTCAGAGCGGGGGATCTGAACTTGTATCGGTATGTCTCAAATAATCCCGTTAACCTTACCGACCCGCTAGGGTTGTGGACCGTTCAGGTCGGCGTTTCGGTTTCTGGTTTATTTGGTGTGGCTGCCGGCAGTGTTTTTGGAGGTCTCGCCTTTGATAGTAATGGTGGATTCGGAAGTTATTGGGGATTTGGCGCGGGCGCAGGGGGAGGAGCTGACGCGTTCGGTGGAGTAAGTTTTGGAGCTTCTAATGGAGATTGCATTGAAGACCTTGGCGGCCCATTTTTAAATGGCAGCGCTGATTTGGGGGCTGGAGCCGGAGCTTCTTTGGATGCCTTTTCTGGTCTAGGCAGTAAAGATCAACCTATTGTGGGCGGAGGGGTATCATTGGGGGTTGGTGCAGGGGCCGGGTTCTCGGTGGGGCCAACAATTACAAATGTTAACCGGATATGGTAAATTGGTTAAAAGTATTTACAGTGTTTTTGCTGTTGCTGTTTTTCACGGCGTTGGGACTGGCCATTCATAATGATATTAGTTACTCGAAAATAATGCCCAAGGCGCCAAATGCAGCAACCGGGCAGACGAATCAGATTAGCGTAAATCATGGTCACATCGTTTTTGTTAGCGATGCTGAATTGAGGTGCCGCCATTTAATTCAAACTTTTAGCGTGATTAGTATATGTGGTTTTGGTTTGGCCGTATTTTTTAACATGAAATATCAACTGTTTCGCTCGAAGTGATCGGATGTGCTTTGGCGAAAAGCTCGCACTCATGCAGCAATGAAAAATCTCTTTATAGCACTCGGCGTGATTTTCCTCGTAATTGTCATCGTGGTAATAGGCGTTGTCGGTTTTATCGCTTACAGCGGCTCGAAACTCGACACTTCAAGCAAGGCATATGTGGATGAAAGCGTTCCTCAAATCGTGTCAACGTGGTCTGCCAAAAATCTGTTAGACCGCGCCAGCCCGGAATTGCTACATGCCGCCTCACCAGAGCAGATTGAGGGTGAGTGTTTAAGGGGTCGGGCATTAATTCTTGACATGATTCCAATCACTGATAGCCTATTTGCTGTTGCTTTCGAACAAATCTAACCTCTTTTAACTCGCTTTCTGCACCATAGACAAATGTCAATAATTTATGCCTGACCCCTCTGGCAGCACCGATGCGTTCGGCACGCCCACGTTCAAGAACGGCAGCGGCGCCACGCTGGCAGGGACGACCACGGGGACAAGGTTCCTCTTCACCGGCCGCGAATGGCTATCGCAGTTCGGCCTCTATGACTATCGCAATCGCACCTACTCGGCGGCGTTTGGGAGGTTTGTTGAGAAAGATCCGATTGGGTTCAGAGCGGGGGATCTGAACTTGTATCGGTATGTCGCCAATAATCCGATTAACGCCGTTGATCCGCTGGGGTTGGATGCATGGACAATAGGTCCGATCTCATTTCCGGGTCCCGGCCCCAACATACCGGGACAATGGGATCATGAAGCCGAACATCGCAGACAGTTTTGGGATGGGAGACGATTTACGGAGCCTGCGTGGAAACTCGAACAAGAGGCATTCCAAGCACAAGCCGACGCCCTAAAGAAACAAATCGACGATACTAAAAGTAAAGGCGGTTGTCCTTCAAATGAGCTTCAGTCGGCATATGAAGATGCTAAATGGGGTGCCACGGAAGATGGAGCGAAGGCCTATCAAGACCAAGTAGATCAACTTAATCCCGTGCGGAATGCTATAAAAAGCATGAACGAGAATTTTTTCGACAGGACTGCTTTAGGATCGGATTGATAATGAAAAAGGCAGCATTAAGCGCAGTAGTTGTGGTGCTTGCTTTGATTGAAATAGCTCTAGTCTTGGGCTTATTCAGTCCAATTTATTCGTATACTAACTTGGTAAGTGCTTCTCGTGAGATGCAGAGAGAAGGGGGGAATAAAAACTTGGATGCCTTAAATAAGGAAAAACATAAAATTATTGTGATAAAAACAGGCATCTATTCCGTTATCATAGTTGCAATTATTTGTAATTTTCTATTACTGAAAAAAGTTTCAAACGTTCTGAAAATAGAAAATGGGAAGGCAAAAAAGGTCGGGCCTATAATTTAAATGTTCTGCCGGTGGTGATGCCCGCACAAAAGCCCACAACTCCGATGCGCCGCAGTGTCACGGCTCGTCAAAGGGGTCGGGCATTAATTATTGACATGATTTCTTTTACGCGGCGGCGTTTTCGTATTTGCCGAATGGGCAGGACCGGCGGTTGGCGGGGATCGCGCACACGGGGCCGAGCGGGGTGGCGGTGAGTGCGTGCGGGTATGGATGTGATGCGGGCGGGAGTATTATGCGGTGGACACAGAGCCAGCCGTTTCATACGGTGGAGCCAATGAGTGCTTGGACGATCGAGCAGGATGCGGCGGACCAACTCACGGGAGTGAGTGTGGAAGGGCGTGCTGCGGGGCGGCAGGTGTTTTCGTATGACCTGGCGGGGAACCGGCTCACGGCGCAAAGTGGGAATGCCACAAGCACGACGGCCTACAATGCGCTGAACCAGATCACGGGAATTTCGGGCGGGGGGCGGCTGCGATTTAGCGGAACGACAAGCGAGGCGGCGCATGTGAGCGTGCAGGGACGCGCGGCGCGGATGCTGGATGCGACGACCTTCACGGCGGATGCGGAGGTGGTGCCAGGCGTGAACACGATCCCGGTGGTGGCGACCGACGGGAATGGGAACCGCCGGACGAACAATTACCAAGTGACGGTGCCGGGCGGGGCGACGCGGGCGTTTGTGTATGATGGGAATGGGAACCTCTTGGATGACGGGGAGCGGACCTACCAGTGGGATGCGAAGAATCGGTTGCGCCCGGAACTATGATCGCAGCAGGCTGGCCCGGAGGTCACTACGGCGGAGCTCAGGGACACACTGGCATTTATGCAGGAGTGATTAACGGACAGCATTCAATGTTTGCACAGAATAGTCCAATAGGTTCTTCATTCAACATAGAGCCGATTAATCCCGAAGCATACTCCGAAGTAAGGTCAAAAGTTCCTTACGATAAAAGCCCGTCTCAGTGTTCAACTCCCTGCGATTGAAGTGGAATACCTCCGCACAATTAAGGTGGCGCTGATTTGTGGGTTGGCCATCACTGTTGTAACACTTTCGGGCTGCGCAAATCGGCAATGGCTTACCGACTCCAAAATTGGTGCTGAAAAAAGAACGCCGGAGGAGATTATTGAACTGCTTGGGCCTCCGGCGAAGATCGACCAAGATCAGCGAGTTCCTCTACACAAAGGAAAAGCTCAAGAATACCGATACTTCGTTGTGGACCGCTCTGGTGAAGTGCAGTTTAGACGATATTTTTATGATGGGCCTAGGTGGCTGACCGCAAGTCTTCCGTATTCAATAAGTGATGAATCGCGTGTGTTTCGGGTGATTGACCCAAGAGAGAATGCCTATCAGCAAGAGCTGAGCGAATTGTTCAAAGCTCGACCTGATTTGCGACCGTAACCGCGCGACTCTCAGCGACCCCAACTGTGGCGTCATCGTCTACAGCTACACCGCGCGCAACCAAGTGGCCTCCATCGTAGCCGACGGCCCGCCGCCGCTGGTCGCCCATTAGATTGCCATCGAGCCTTGGCGATGTATTTTGAGACTCTATGAAAAAACCACTTCTCCTCCTTCTCGCACTCGCCACATGGGTCCACGCTGACGCCGAAATCGGAAAACCCGCTCCCGCATTCACCCTCCCGAGCTGCGAATCCAAGTCCGTTTCCCTCTCTGACTATAAAGGCAAAGTCGTCGTGCTTGAGTGGACCAACTATGGTTGCCCCTTCGTCATGAAGCACTACGGCTCCGGCAATATGCAGAAACTCCAGGCGGACGCCGCCGCCAAGGGCGTCGTGTGGCTTTCGATCTGCTCGTCCGCACCAGGAAAGCAAGGCCACGCCGCACCCGCCGACGCTCTGAAGGCTTGCTCTGAGAAAAACTCCGCCGCCACAGCCTACCTCATCGACGAGTCGGGCGCGACAGGCCACGCCTATGGAGCCAAGCGCACACCCGAGATATATGTCATCAATGCCGACGGCATCCTCGTTTACCACGGGGCGATTGATGACAAAAAATCCGCCGATCCTGCGGACATCGCAACAGCGAAAAACCTCGTCGCCGCAGCTATCGATGAAACCATCGCAGGCAAGCCAGTCAGCATCCCCGAAACCGAGGCCTACGGCTGCTCGATCAAATACGGGAACTGAGCTTCGACCGCCGAACGGGCAGGTTGTTATGAATTCCCCAACCATACTGCGCTGGATTTTGTTGGCCTTTTTTTCCTCCTTGGTCGCTGGTTTTTCCGCTCCTGAGTCGGATACTGAGCAAGCCAATCAGGCAAATACCAAAGGAAACGCCACAGCGGTCTCACCCACCCCTACGCCGCCACCAACGGCCGATGAAGAGGAGGAGCAGGAAATCCGCAGGAACCATAATTTTCTTGGAGAACCCGCGAGAGCAAGTGCTCCCGCTCAAACGAGGATGTTCATTGGCCAAGAAGTTCCCGTAGCCACAGAATACTCTGCCCCACGCATCACTCCACAGGCTGACGGCGGCTATGTCATCCAACCTGCCACTCCAACTGCCTTCGAGACACGACGAACCGGCATGACGGTCGATGGCGCGGGATTCGAGCAAACAGAGATCGAGGGTTTTATCGACTACGGATCACCGATCCGCACGGCTGTGCCCATCTACAACGAGAAGGGCGAAATAATCGGAACGGCCGTCCAAGAACACCCCAACCCCATCTTGCAACCGGTATTCAGAACCATCCGCAAGGAGTGATCCTTTTCCAAAAAGGGACTTCGAAGCTCAAATTTGAACTTTGCAGCGGCCGGAGACGGACTTTTCAGAGGCTGCAGGCCGTATCGATGGCGTCAAGCTCCTCGGGAGTGATGTGTGTTTTTTCCAGAGCGGCTATATTTTCCTGAATCTGCTTGAGGCTGCTGGCTCCAATGAGAACGGATGTGACGGATGGCCGGGCGAGCACCCATGCCAGGGCGAGTTGAGCGAGAGTCTGACCGCGATTCGTGGCGATCTCGGCGAGAGCGCGAACGCGTTGCATTTTTTCTTCGGTGACCTGGTCTGGCTTTAAAAATCCATGGGGTTTGCTGGCTCTGGATCCGTATTCGATTCCGTTCAGATAGCGGCTTGTGAGAAGCCCCTGTGCGAGCGGGCAGAATGCGATGCAGCCGGCGCCTACATCGAGGAGGACATCTGAGAGCCCCTCCTCCACCCAGCGGTTGAATAAATTATACCGGGGTTGGTGGATCAGGAGCGGAACGCCGGCGGATGCCAAGAGATCAGCGGCGCGGCGAGTCATGTCGGCGGGATAGTTTGAAACGCCTGCGTAGAGTGCCTTGCCGGAGCGCACGGCTTGCACGAGAGCGCTGACAGTCTCCTCTAGCGGAGTTTCCTTGTCGGGACGGTGACTGTAAAAAATATCCACGTAATCGAGCCCGAGGCGCTTGAGACTTTGGTCCAAGCTGGCGAGCAGGTATTTCCGGGATCCCCACTCACCGTGCGGACCCGGCCACATGCGGTAGCCGGCCTTAGTCGAGACAACGAGCTCGTCGCGGTGTGCGCGCAGGTCGTTGTTTAAAATCCGTCCGAATGTCCCCTCGGCACTTCCGGGCACGGGGCCGTAGTTATTCGCAAGATCGAAGTGCGTGATGCCGAGGTCAAACGAACCGAGGATCATTTCCCGGCCATTTTCAAAGACATCGACACTGCCAAAGTTGTGCCACAGACCGAGCGAGATGGCAGGCAGGAGGAGGCCACTGCGCCCACAGCGGCGGTATGTCATGTGGTCGTATCGGGTAGCGGATGGAATATGGGACATCATAGTGTTTTCTCAAAAAGGCCCCACTCGCGATCTGGCTCGCCGCCGACGATTTGGCAGACGTCGATGATTTCGGCGTTGGTGTCTTCGAGCCAGCCGAGCGTGGCATGGGTGTGGTGTTTTTTGGCTTCGGAAAATTGCTCGTGCACAAGCCACGCATGGAGACCCCTGTCGCGGAATTCCGGAACAACGCCCAGCACGGTCTGGCGGCATCTTTTGATCTTCCGGGTTTTCATCAGGAAAAAAATATGGATCAGCCGCAGCCAGTGGGGAGTGTTTTTCGCAGCAGCGAGGATTTCGTTGAAGTTCGGCAGAGTGATGGCAACCCCTGCATCGCGGCCCTGGGATTCGCCGATGAGGAGGAGGCGGGGATCGGCGATAGCGCGAATATCTTCGGCCGAATCGAGCAAATCTTCCATACCGATGGGAACAAATCCCCAGTTTCTCTCAAGCGTGGCATTGTAAACTTCGCGAACGATTTTTAATTCCTCGTTGAGGTGCTTGAGTTGAAAAGGGCGGGTGGTGAGATTGGCGCGTTTTTTCAAGCGCTCGACGATTCGCAAAAACCTCTCAGGCGGATTCCGAAGGTGAAGCGGGAGGTCTAAAACGTAGAGGGTGCGGACTTTTTTGAAGCCGAGATTCTCAACCAAGCTGGGGTAATAGGAAGGATTCCATGGCAAGCCAATGACCGGCTGTTTTTCGAATCCATTCATGAGGATTCCACAGTCGTCGTTGATGCTGGGGTTATAGGGACCTCGTATGGTCGCCAGCCCCGCGTCGCGCAGCACCTCGGCGGCTTTTGCAAAGAGTGCTTGAAAGACTGCGGGCTCGTTCACACAGTCGAAAAAACCGAAGAATCCGGTTTTGTCCTTGTGGTATTGGTTGTGCGAGCGGTTCACGATAGCCGCGATGCGGCCAATGGGACGTCCACCGCGCTCGGCGATGAACGCCGTGATGGAGCCGTGGCGGCGCTGGAAGGTCGAGTCCGGCGCGAGAAACTTCGCGACGCTACCGGGAAAAGGCGGGACGTAGGCCGGATTCGTTTTGTGAATGATTTCCGCCGTTCTCTCGAACCGCTTCCTCCGCGACGGAGTCTGGCAAACGAAAATCGAAAATGTTTTTGCGGCGTCCTGGATTGACATAGGCAGGGTCATCAAAAGTTCCCAACTCGCGGGCGAGTTTTTCAAAAATTTCCAACACACGGTCAAGGTCGTTATCCGTGTGAGTGGCCATGAAGCTCGTTCGAACGATCGCCTCGCCATAGCGCACAGCTGGATAGATGGCTGGCGTGGCAAAGATTCCTTCCTCGAAAAGGCGCTGGGTGAAGACGAAGGCCTTGGCCTCGCTGCCGATGAGAATTGGCACGATGGGCGTCTTGGTTTCGCCGATATTGAATCCGATACGCTTGAAGCCCTCGTGCATCTTGCGGGTGTTCCGCCAAAGTTGTTCGATGCGCCATGGCTCCTGCTGCATGAGCTCGAGCGATTTTTTCACTCCGCCAACGACCGCAGGAGCGAGCGCAGCTGTAAAAATTAAACACCGGGCACGGTGTTTTAAATACTCGACCATCTGAGCATTTCCGGCAACAAAACCACCCATGGAGCCAAGGGATTTCGAGAAGGTGCCCATGGTGATATCCACCTGATCCTGAAGCCCAAAGTGATTCGCTGTTCCGCGACCCTGATGGCCAAGGACGCCAAGCGAGTGGGCCTCGTCCACATAAACAAAGGCCCCATGACGCTTAGCCGCAGGAATGATTTCAGGCAGGTTGGCGATATCGCCCGACATGCTGAAAACGCCATCCAAGATGACCAAGCGACCAGACTCGTCAGGCACGCGCTTGAGACGATTTTCCAAGGAGGTGGCGGAGTTGTGGCGGAAGGGGATAAGCTTTGCGGGAGCAAACTGGCAGCCATCGATGATGCTGGCGTGGTTCTCGCGGTCGCAGAGGATGGAGTCTCCCTCCTCTGTGAGCGCGATCAGAGCACCTTGGTTGGCAAAAAAACCGGTTGAAAAAAGAATAGCCGCTTCGCAGCCAATAAAATCCGCAATAGCTTCTTCAAGATCTACATGCAGCTTGATCGTTCCATTCAAGAGGCGCGAACCGGTGCAACCGGCGCCATAGAGCCGTGTCGCATCGCAAGCCGCCTCAACCACGCGAGGGTCCTGAGCTAAGCCCAAGTAGTTGTTCGAACCAATCATGATTTTGCGCTGGCCATCGCATATCACGTAGTTGCCGTGTGGCTCCTCAATGGATCGAAAATAGGGATAAAAACCCTGGGTCCGTGCATCAGCACTGTCCCTGTATTCCCTACATTTTTGAAAAAGATCTCTGGGTCCGTTAGACATCAATTTAGTGAGCAAGATTTGCACCTGCACATGAGAAGTAAATCATTTTCCCGTTCTCAACGCGCTAGGCACAATGTGTGAATTCTACGAACAGAGCGAATCGCAAGGTGCAAAAAAGATCAGAGCCTCAATCGAGTGAATAGCTACGCCCCGACTCGGGAACGATCACCTCGGTGCCTCCGAGGTCACGGAATAGAGCCAGTTGGAACCACTCCAGTGCCGGACGGTCGCCGTGGACGAGAAGAATTTTCGATGGACGCAAGAGGGCGGCATAGTTTCTCAGATTCTCCCTGTTTGTGTGAGCGCTGAAGCTGAACTCCCGCACGTCACACTTGAGGGGAATGGCGGGGTGGTCCTTGTCGAGCATGATTTCTTCGCCGGGCGAGGCCTTTCGGATGCGGGCCGCAGGCGAGTCTGGATCGGAATAACCAACGAAGAACAAATGCTGCGAGGCGTCGCCAAGGATCCGTCGGGCAAAAATATTCGAAAGCGTATGCTCGGTCATCATACCACTCGACAAGGCATAGATTGCGCGCTTGCGGGGCTGCACGTCCTGAATTTCGCGGCCTGAGAGAACATAGGGGGCCATCTCCTGCAGGAGTTGCAACTCGGGATGGTTCCGCACCGCTGTAGCCGCCATAGCATCATAGGTGGTCGTTATCTTTACGCTGAGACCTCCGATATAGATAGGGATGTTGCCGATTTCACCCCGCAACCGCATTTGCCAGAGCAATGCCAGCACCTCCTGAGTCTTGCCAAGAGCAAAAACCGGAATCGTTACAGTGCCACCATTGGCGATAGCCTCGCTCACGGAGCGTGAAAACCGCTCCTCCTCATTGGCGCGGGAAAAACCAACCGGCGTAGGCGAATCGCCACGGGTCGTTTCCATGAGCAGGTAGTCAACACCCTCCTCCGGAAAGTCAGCGCCGGTCATGATCGTCTGGCTCTCAAAATTCACATCTCCCGTGTAGAAAAACGACTTTCCTGCATGGCGTATGAGGACACCCACCGATCCAAGGATGTGCCCCGCGTGGTAGAACTCAAAAGTGACTTCATTGTCATCAGCGGACAGGTTGCCTGCGAGGTCGCGACGCTGACGGAGAGGGCATCGCACCCAGGCCTGCTGGCAAAGATCCACGCCGCGATGCGTGTAGAGCGGATACTCCATGAGCTTCAACTCCTCGCGCTGGCGCGTCATGACATTCACAGAATTGTGCAGCATGGTGTCTGCTATGTTTGCAGTGCCCTCGGTCATAAAAACCGGACATTGCGGCTGGCGGCGAGTCAACACCGGCAATGATCCAATGTGATCTTGGTGAGCATGGGTGATGATAATGGCATCCACCGTTCCCTCTGGAACTGCAGCTAGATGCGGCGTGGCGCCGAGCCCATCGACTTTCGGATCCGAACCCGCATCAAGAATGATATTTTTGCCCCCGACACGCAGCCAGTAACAATTTGAGCCGATCCCGAGATGACGGGTGAGGTTGACAAAATCCATGTGGAGCGAAGTTGGGTGAGGAATGAGGGTTCCTCAATGTTAAAATCCGAGCGCCGAAACAAAAGCGGGATGCCGCTTAAATCCGTCCCTCATCCGCATCGATGTAGTGGAACATCGTCTGGATGTCGTCGCGGTTTTCGAATCCGCTCTCTTTTTTACGACTGGCGAGGCGCTCGCTGAGTTCATCACCCCACCCGCGCTTGATCATGAAGCTATTCCAAATCTCAATCTCTTCCGCAGTGGGGCGTTTGCCTTTTTGAAAGCACCACTCAAGCACTTCGTTATCCGAACCGCCCAAAAGCGCTCGATCTTTCACATCGGAATAATCCACGGCGACAAAAGTTGTGATGCGTTCATCGAAGCCCTGACCAAGATTCGCATGAAGGTCTGTATGCAACTCCCCGGCGGCCATGAGACGGATTTTATCCAACATGCGTCCGAAGTAGACAATTCCACCGACCTGTTCCTTGGGTGAGCGCGGGTATTTCATAGGTGTCATGCTGGCAGCGCTCTGGGCAGCATGAAAGGCTGAAAAACTGGAACCCTGATAAAAGTTGAAGCCCGTCGCAACGAATGCTGCAACGGGCTTCTGTTCCCCCCAGAACAAGGCCACAATAACACTATGATTTCGGAGCGCAACAACTTTTTTATAATTTTTTCGTGACCCGCAGAGGGTGGCTTTTTCGATAGACGCGAGTCACTGCGCTCGACGCGCCCAGCGGAGTTTGGCGGATGTGGCGCGGGGATTCGCGTGGCGCTCGTCAGAGGAGGCCCGAATGACATCCTCAGCGATAGAACTAAAAGTCCCGTCACGATGCCAGGCTTGGAACGCCTTTTTCACGCGACGATCCTCGCCGGAGTGAAAGGTCATGATGGCGACACGGCCACCGGCATTCAGGCAGGATGGTAAGCTGCGCAAGAGAGCATCCAAGGCGCTGAACTCTTCGTTCACGGAAATCCGCACGGCTTGAAAAACACGCCGGATCGCCTTCTCGACAAGCTCGACAGACCGGTGCGGCAGCGCAGTTCGAATGGCGTAGGCCAAGTCTGTCGTGGTCGTGAGGTTTTTCCCCGCGAGGGCTGAGGCGAGCGCGGCGGCATCAGGCTCGTCGGCATTTTCGATCAGTGCTTGCTCAAGCTCGGCGGGCGTCATTTTCAAAAGCCATTGTGCGGCGGAGAGACCGCGCGAGGGATTCATCCTCATATCCAGCGGACCCGCAGACTTCCAAGTGAAACCCCTTGCGGGATTGTCCAACTGCATCGAGGAAACTCCAAGGTCAGCCAAGATTACATCAACCCCCGAAAAACCGGACGCAGCGAGGGCGGCATGGAGTCCCGCAAAATTCGATTTTCGTGCGGTGAAAACATCGATACCGAAGCCCTCGCCGCGCAGAGCAGCCTCGGTTTTTGGAAGTTCCAAAGGGTCGGCATCAAGACCAATGACATGTCCGCCTGGAGAGATACGGGCCAGCAGATGGCGCGTGTGTCCGCCAAAACCCAACGTGCAATCGACAGCAATTTTCCCTGGACGAGGATCGAGAACCTCGAGGATTTCACCGACCATGATTGGCACATGACTACCAGCCGGAGTCTTGCCCGAGGCGAGCACACGGGCGAGAGTCTCGGCATTCCCTGAAAGTTCCTTGTATTTTTCATCAAACCGCCGCGGGTGTTTGCCGGAGTAGCGCGGCCGGCGGCGGTGCGGGGTTTCTTCGCTCAAAGCTCGTTGTATTTTTTATTAGAGCCTTTGGCCTTTGAAACGGAATAACGCTCTTCGTTTCGTGCAAGCTTCGCTCTCATCACAGCAGCGAGATCGACTCCACAATTAGCGGCCATTTCAAAAAGCAGAATCGCCACATCGGCCATCTCGGATTCGATCTCGGCACGGCGTGTCGAAACCCTGTCGAGGGACTGGACTGAATCCTGCCAGACAAAGTGCTGGAGCAGCTCACCAGCCTCGGCAGCGATGGCCACCGCCATTTCCTTTGGGTTATGGAACTGGGCCCAGTCCCGCGCGTCACGAAAGGCGCAAATCTCCGAGGTGAGTTCCTTAATGCTGTCGCTCATGGATCGCATTTTATCACTGGAAACAAAAAATTCGACAATCTCGGCGAAGAAAAATCGGGCCGGAGAGATTTGAACTCTCGACCTCTTGAACCCCATTCAAGCGCTCTACCAAGCTGAGCCACGGCCCGATGTAAAGGAGCAATCTGATTTGCAGGTCGCCGCTTTTCAAGAAAGAATATCAGGCGAAAAATCTGGGATTCTAGCGGAGGGTTTATTTTTTGGCTCAAAACATGACTGACCTCTAGACAAGACCGTTGAGGGATAGCTCACGGCATTCTCATCAATCCACAGGCAATGCTTTGCTTGGTTAAACTGCCTCCATTATGACCATGCAGTCAGGCTGGAGCCTAACCCATCTGCGCTAAAGCGATTATTCCGCAGAAGAATCAAAAAACATCAGGCGAGAGCTTTGTGAGAGCCATCGCACAGGACACCGTTTGCGCTTTGTTTGCAGGCGCAGAAATACACGGTGCCGTCTTTTTCGGCGGTATAGGGAACGGGTGAAAACCCCGTGCCTTTGTGTGAACCGTCGCAGAAGGGTTGGGATTTGCTCTCACCGCAGGAGCACCAGTAGTAAGTCTTGCCGACGACAACAGTAACAGGTGCAGGTGATTTTTGGGCGATTTTTGGAGTTGGCATGTTTTGATTGGAGTTGAAATTTTAGCGGATGCGATAGGGCCCATCGCCAACGCTGAGGACTTGGATTTTTACATTCGTAAGGCCTTGATTGGTGAATCCGAGATCGTCGGCAACTGGTTTTGTAACGTCAAGCATGCGACCACGGATGAAGGGTCCACGGTCGTTGACGCGAACTTTGGTCGAGCGACCATTTTTAAGGTTGGTGACGCGAATGACACAAGGGATGGGCAGGGTTTTGTGGGCCGCAACCTTTGTCCACGGCCAGAGGTTCTCTCCAGTGGAGGTCTTACCAGGAAAAATGAAAAAATGTTCGGAGTAGTGCGAGGCGACACCGACCTCTGTATGGCCGATGGCGTCGCGGGGTTGCATGGGGTGGTAACGAATGCCTCGAATTGTGTAGGGCTTGGTTTTGTAGCCTTTGATGTTCGGCCCGAAGCAAGCGGTGAGCGGCAGGCAGAATGCGGCGATGAGTCCGAGGAAGAAAGTTTGCTGAAGAATTCGTGTCACGGTGTGGTGCGAGGGTTCAACAGTTGCAACGCAGCCATACGCGAGGAGGGGATGCGTCCGCAATAGGTTTCAATCGCCGCTCTGGCACAATCGGAGCCATCGTGGATGCCAAGCATGCGACAGAGTTCGCTTTCAAAAAACTCGAGCGCCCGCATGGAGGCGGGTGAACGGCTCAGGTGCGCGGTGGCGCGTGAGAAGAGATCGTAAATCTCGGGAAACGGTTCACCTGGCTGCGTGACAAGGTCGATGAGTTCGGCGAAGTAGCCGCACAGAAAAAGATTCGACGCGGAGGTGGCTGCGAAAACCTCAACCAGTCTCACTTCTCGGAGCGTGTGGAGGGAGCCTCGTTTGGGCATGGCGTAGCCGATCTCGGCCTTGTGAAAAAGATCCAAGCAGCCAGCGAACTGGCTTCCAGGCTTGCGGGCCGCGCGGGCCATGGCGGTGATTTTGCCATGCCCGCCGGTGAGCCATGTGGTGATGAGACTCGTATCGCTCCAAGCCTGCTTGCGGATGAGGATGGCCTCGGTTTGTTCCATGGCGGCCCCGCCCGTTTGTGGGCTTAGAGAGCGATGACCCGGGCGCTGTAGATGTCGGCGTCGGCCGAGAGCTTGGCCATGACATCCGCTCCAGGCATGCTGTCGAGATTCAACAGCGTGAGGGCGCGCCCACCCTGCTCGGTGCGGGAGAGGCTCATGCTGGCGATGTTGATTTTCTCGGTGCCGAGGAGTGTGCCGATGTGGCCGACGATGCCGGGGCGGTCGCGGTTTTCAAGCATGAGAACAACCCCTGAAGGCGTGACTTCGACGGAATTGCCGTTCACCCGCACGATGCGCGGATCGTTTTTGGCACCGAAGAATGTGCCGCCGAGCGAGACTTTGCTGTCACCGCTGAAAACGGCCACATGGAGCCATTCGTTGAAATCGGTCTGCTCACTGGAACGAACCTCCTGCACATCGAGGCCGATGGTGGAAGCCATGCTGCGGACATTCACGCTGTTCACTTCCTCGCCGCCGGCGTGTTTGAGGAAGCCGGTGAGGATGGCGCGACTGATCGCGTCGGTAGGCATTTCGACGGCCTTGCCGCCGTAGGTAATGACAACGCGGTCATTGCGCTTTGGAGCGAGCTGGGCAACGAAGCGACCCATTTTGTCACCGAGTGTGAGATAAGGTTTCACGACGGCTGCGGTCTTGGCGTCGATGCTGGGCATGTTGACGGCGTTTCGAATTTCCCCATCGAGCAAGGCAGCGCGAATTGCCTGTGCAATTTCGATGCCGACATTTTCCTGCGCCTCGGCGGTGCTGGCTCCGAGGTGGGGCGTGAAGACGATATTCGGAAGTTCGCGCAGCGGGAAGTCGGCGGGCGGCGGCTCGACCTCGAAAACATCGAGTGCGGCAGCTCCGACATGGCCAGACTTGAGAGCATCATGCAGAGCGTCTTCGGCGACAAGTCCACCACGTGCGCAGTTCACGATGCGGACGCCTTTTTTACAAAGGGCCAGGCGGCGGGCGTCGAGCATGTGGCGAGTTTCATCCGTGAGTGGCATGTGCATGCTGATGAAATCGGCTTGCGGGAGGAGGGAGTCGATATCCTCGACAAGCTCCACTTGGAGGCTGCGGGCGCGGCTGACGGAGAGATAAGGATCGTAGGCGAGAACGCGCATGCCGAAGGCCATGGCGCGGCGGGCAAGCTCTGTGCCAATGCGCCCCATACCGAGAATACCGAGGGTTTTATTGTAGAGTTCTACGCCCTCGTATTTTTTGCGGTCCCAGCGCCCGGCCTTCATGCTGGCGTCGGCTTGAGGGATGTTGCGGGCGATGCTAACGAGAAGGGAAAAAGCATGCTCGGCGGTGGAGATGGTATTTCCACCGGGAGTGTTCATGACGATGACACCACGGCGCGTTGCGGCATCCACATCGACATTGTCAACGCCAACACCGGCACGGCCGACGACCTTCAGATTCGTGGCGGCTTCCAAAACAGCGGCGGTCACTTTGGTCTGACTGCGGACCACGAGAGCGGAGAATTCCGGGATGATTTTGATAATCTCAGCCTCGGGCAGACCGGTTTTAACAACAACCTCGAGAGCGCCTCCGGAGGAGAGTTCATCGACTCCACTTTGAGACACGGGATCGGCTACGAGAACTTTAGGAGTGGAAAGGGACATTTTCTTTTATTTCAGAATGGTGGATTGTGAATGTGAAACATGGCGCTCGAAAGCGCTGAACATTGGAGTTTATGGGAATTCACGAATCCGAAAATCAATTTTTATGAAATGGTCGTATCGCATCGCCCGAATCTCAGGAATCGATGTCAGAATTCATGTCACTTTTCTACTCCTTCCCGCCTTTTTTGGATTCACGGGATGGCGGGATGCGGGATGGCCAGGAGCGGTGGGCGAGATATCCTTTATTGCGGCCCTGTTTTTCTGCGTGCTTCTGCATGAATTCGGGCACGCTATGGTGGGCAGACGCTATGGCATTCGCACGCCGGACATCACGCTGCTTCCTATCGGTGGAGTGGCGCGGATGGATCAAATTCCCGAAAAACCCTCGATGGAACTCGTCATTGCTGTGGCGGGACCGGCGGTGAATGTGGCGATCGCCACTGTGCTGGCAGGAATTCTAATGCTGACCGGAGGAATTCTGGCTGGGCCAGACAGCACCCTGCGCGTCGAGCTTCACAACCTGTTGATGGTGAATTGCGGGTTGATTATTTTCAATATGATTCCCGCGTTTCCGATGGATGGCGGGCGGGTGCTGCGAGCCCTATTGGCGATGAAGTTCAGCCATCTCGCGGCGACGCGAGTGGCAGCCAGAACCGGGCAAGTGCTGGCGTGCGGATTTGCAGTGCTGGGATTTTTTGGGAATCCCATGCTCATGCTCATCGCCTTGTTTGTTTTCAATGGGGCCCAAGTGGAATTGCAATACGCGGTTCAGCAGGACCAATACGAACAAATGCTACGGGAAATGATGGCGAGGAACGACCCTCGACAACTTTAAAAATACAGCCTGCCTTTGCCGATCTCCTTGCGTTGAAGGTTCCATGCCGCCAGACTTTAAAAAAGCCTCGCTTGCATTTTTGAGGTCACAAGCATGCCACTTCACTTTCTCGTTACGCCGGAAAAGGCGGGTCAGCGTTTAGATAAATTCCTCGGAACCGGGTGCCCGAATTTCTCGCGTGCCAGACTCCAAGCCTTCATTCGAGATGGACATGCGCTTGTGAACAAGATCGCCGCGAAGCCTTCGTATCCCCTCCGCGCCGGAGATGAGGTTGTTTTTGAAATTCCGCAGGAGACAGTCCCCTCACCTCTGGCGGCGCAGGATATGCCGATCGATATCATTTTTGAGGACGAGACGTTGCTTGTGCTGAACAAGCCTGCGGGGCTGGTTGTCCATCCCGGCGCAGGAAACCGCGAGGGCACACTGGCCAATGGATTGCTCTACCATTGCGGCGGGCTGGAAATCGTGGGAGGTGAGGGCCGTCCTGGGATCGTCCACCGTTTGGACAAGGAGACATCGGGCTGCATTGTGGTGGCTAAAACTGAGGCCGCGCACAATTCGCTCTCGGCGCAGTTTGCATCCCGCGAAGTAGAAAAATCTTACCTGGCCCTTGCCGACGGGGTTCCCCGCATGCCCCACGGGAAGATCGACGCGGCTATTGGCCGTCATCCCGTGCACCGCCAGAAAATGGCGGTCGTCGATCGCGGGAGGGATGCCCTCACCCACTATCGAGTGCTTGCCAACCGCGACGGAAAAGCACTCGTCGAATGCCGCCCGCGAACGGGTAGGACGCATCAAATTCGTGTTCACTTGAAACACCTCGGGCATCCCGTGACAGGCGATCCTCAATATGGCAGGAGAGGCAGTGCGGAACGGCATTACTTGCATGCATGGAAGTTGGCATTCAAGCATCCCCTCACTGGAAAGCGTGTTCATTTTACAGCCACTCTCTCACCAGATTTTCCGGACTGGGCGCTCGAAGCCGCACGGGCACGCGAGGGTGACCGCATGGAGAAGTTTGCGTGATCAGCGAAGTCCGACTCCATCATTTCCGCTGCTTTGAAACTCTGGATTTTTTTCCAGCACCCCACCGCACCTGCATTGTAGGCCAAAACGCCCAAGGCAAGACTTCGATTCTCGAAGCCGTGTGCGTTCTGCTCCGACTCCAATCCCCGCGCACAACGACGACAACAGAACTCATCAAAAGCGGAGAAGATGGTTTTTCGATTGAAGGACATTTTGGCGATACGCGTCTGCAATACCGTCACACGGCCGAGGGACGCGCGATTTACCTTGATTCGAAGCTTCAGCAAAAATCGACAGATTATCTTTCCACCGCCCGCATCACATGGTTTTCGAATGCCGACCTTGATCTGGTGAAAGGTTCGAGCTCTGCGAGGCGGAGGTATCTGGATTTTCTCGGAACGCAATCCGTGCCCGGATACCGCAAGGCGCTGCGGGAATACGAACGCGCCCTGCGTTCACGCAATTCCCTCCTGAAGGATGGGCGTCCCCGGCGGGAGATTGCGGCTTTTGACCCGCCGCTTCTGGAGGCGGGAGATTTTCTGCTGTCGGCACGAGCCGATCTTACAAACTCGTTATGCCCACGCGCGGCCTCGGCGTGCCTAAAAATCAGTTCTTCATCAGATGATCTGAAAATCGAATACCGCCCCGGCTGCCAGATGCCATTTTCCGAAGCGCTCGCGGCTTCACGAGTCGATGAGGAACGCCTGCGGCAAACTGTTTGCGGACCGCACCGGGATGATTTGGATTTCCAACTCAACGCTCTCAAGGCCTCCTCGTTTGCCTCGGAAGGCCAACAACGCACCATTGCGCTTGCGCTCAAAATCGCTCAAGCGCGCCATATCGAGGCGATGCACTCGCACCCCCCAGTGCTCCTCTTGGACGACATTTTCGGGGAACTCGATACGATGCGCCGCAACCACCTGCTTGAAGCACTGCCTCAAGGGGCACAAACACTGATTACAACCACATTCCTCGACTGGGCGCGGGATGCACAGGAAATGACGGTTTTCAACTTGTCCGGAAAAATACTGACTCCGGGATCTTTCATGTGAAGCGCATCGACATCATAGGTGGCGGCCCGGCAGGATTGCGCGCCGCCGAGGTAGCTGCCGAAGCAGGCTTTGAAGTAACGCTCTTCGACGCGAAGCCATCAGTCGGGCGAAAATTTCTTGTGGCCGGAAAAGGCGGTATGAACCTCACCCACTCGGAACCCCTGGAGGCCTTTGCCAAACGCTACTCGGCATCCAAACCAAGCGGAGAGCTGTGGAGTTCGATTTTAGCGGAATTTACGCCGGCAGACCTTCGTGAGTGGGCGACAAGACTTGGGGCAGAGACTTTCGAGGCAGGAAGCGGCAGAGTTTATTTGAAAAATCTCAAAGCCGCCACGCTGCTACGCGCTTGGGTGGCTAAGCTGAAATCTTTGGGCGTTCGCTTTGAGATGAGGCACCGGCTTGTTTCCGTAACAATAGGCTCAACAAATCTGATCTCTTTTTCGAATGGCTGCAGTGTGGAGGCGGATGCTGTCATCCTCGCACTTGGGGGCGCATCCTGGCCGCAAACCGGCTCCGACGGACGGTGGACAGGCGCTATCGAAAGTCTTGGCATTTCCATTCAGCCTCTCGTGGCAGCCAACTGCGGGTGGGAGCATGACTGGAACCTGGATTTCCTGACACTCGCCGAGGGAAAACCGCTGAAAAATGTAACCGTGCGAGCAGGCGAAAAGCAGTTTCAGGGCGAACTCATGATCACCCGCTATGGCATTGAAGGAGGGCCCGTTTATGCGCTCGGAAAAACACTCCGCGAAATGCCTGCCCCTTGCATAGCTATTGACTTCAAGCCCGCGCATTCGCACGAACAACTTGTGGCAAAGATGGAATCTGCTCGCCGGAATTTCACAGCCGAGGCACGCCAGCGTTGGAAACTTAGCGATGCGGCCTATGCACTCCTTGCTCGCAACGAATGGAAGGACGTCCTCTCACTCGCCCACGAAGCAAAGAACTGCGTTATCCCATTAAAAGGCCCCCGACCCCTTGCAGAATCGATCTCCAGCGCAGGAGGGGTGTGCTGGAGCGAGATCGACTCCAACCTCATGGTCAAAAGACTTCCCGGGCTTTTTGTGGCGGGAGAAATGATCGATTGGGAGGCCCCGACAGGAGGCTACCTGCTACAGGGATGCTTTGCCACAGGGTCGCTTGCGGCGAGATCCGCTGTGGCGTGGCTCAACCCACCTGCCGACCAACAATGATGTTCTGACCATTCACGGCGAGGACTTGGATTTTTGTTCCAGCCTCTAGGAATTCGCCATTCGTCATCACATCAAAGACCCCACCGCTTATCTCGGCGCGACCAGAGGGGCGGAGAATGGAGAGTGCAACGCCACTTTCTCCGGCAAACACCGTGGCAGCGGCTCCAAGCTCGGTGACGACGGACGCGATGGATGGACCGGCCGGAGAACTCGAAGACAAAAACAGACTGCGAAAGATTGGAATACTCGGAAGAAACCGCGCCAAAAGCACGACCCCAACTGCGCTAGTGACAAAGGTGATGATGAGGTTCCACATTGGGACTTGAAGTCGATCGAATGAAAAATTGATCGGCTGGGCTGGGTATAAGTCCACCATCGAAAAAAACAGCGCCGCGAGCACCATTAAGGCACCACCGAGTGCTAAAAAGAAAACTCCCGGAAAAAAAATAACCTCAATTAAAATGCAGAGCACGCCCATTACAAAAAGGGCGACCATTTCCAATCCTGTGAGGCCTGCGATGTAATGCCCACCGAAAAATAGCAAAAAACAAACCGCCGAGAGGATTCCCGCAACCCCGAAACCCGGGGCTTTGAATTCAAGATAGGCTCCCAGTATTCCACCGAGAAGAAAGAGGGGAGCTAGCATGGTGATCCATTGGGCGATGTTCTCAAAGCCGGACGGCTCGAAGCGCACGATCCGCTCTGCAGAAAGCCCGCAGGTCGTGACAAGCGCAGCAACATCCGGCTCGATAGCGGAGGCGAGCAAGGGCTTTCCTCCGATGTCCCGAACAGCTTCTTGCGCGCTTAATGTCAGCAACGCACCCTTGGGATTGATCACTTCACCACCGACCTTCACCTCTTTATCGAGGTTCATAAAACCATCCACCAACTCGGGGTGGTATCCGTTTTTCTGCGCCACACTGCGAAAGTATCCGGAGTAGTAGGAAACGATCTTGGCATTCATCGTTTCGGGAATTTCCTGACCGCTGCCCGCCACTGGAGCAGCGGCTCCGATGGCGCTCACCGGAGCCATGAAAACCTTTTTTGTGCCAAGGGCTATCAACGCGCCCGCCGAGCCCGCATTGGCATTCACATAAGTGTAAGCGGGAATCGGACTTTTGGAGAACATTTGCACAATCTTCTCGGTCGCCTTCAGATCACCGCCGGGCGTGTCCATGTCCAAAATAACAGCGGATGCCGCCACGGACTCCGCATTTTTCAAAGCTCGGCGGAGGAAGAAAAATTGCGCTTCGCTCATCATTCCCTTAACCGGCAGGACAACTACAGAGCCAGTAGAAACGCTTTTTTCTGCCGCTTGCAGTGGCAGCAGTTGGGCAAGGCACGCAAAAATCAAAAGAAGGGACTTCATATCATTGGAAATCTCCCTCGCGCCCAAACCCGCCGCAAGGTATTTTAAGCTCGTGGGACTTATCTCGGAGGAAACAATCCAGCGCGTCAGCGATGCCAATGACATCGTAGATTTAATCGGCTCGTATTTCCCGCTCAAGCGCGCAGGAACGAGCTTCCGCGCCCTTTGTCCCTTCCATCGGGAGAAGTCCCCATCCTTCCATGTGAACCCCGCCCGCCAGAATTACCACTGCTTCGGATGCGGTGCCGGGGGAGGCGTTCTCCGCTTCGTTATGGAATACGAACACCTCGACTTCCCGTCGGCCGTTCGTCGCCTTGCCCAGCGCGCAGGCATTCCTATCGTCGAGGAGACCGCAACAGCAGAAGACCACCAGAAACACAGCCTACGCCAACGTCTTTTAGCCCTCCACTCCGAGGCATCGGCATGGTTCCATGACCAACTCCTGAAATCCCCGGACGCCTCCCAGGCGAGGGATTACCTCAAGTCGAGAGCCCTGAATTCGACCATCGCAAAATCCTGGCAACTCGGATTCGCCCCGGCCTCTTGGGATGCCCTCCTAACGCACCTGCGCGGACGCCGATTTTCCTCGGAGGAAATCATCCAAAGCGGACTCGCCTCTTCCAAGGATGAAGGCTCGAATTCTAGCAACGCAGTCTACAGCCGATTCCGCAACCGCATCATGTTTCCGATCCGAAACGATTACGGCGAGGTCATCGCCTTCAGCGGACGCATTCTCGAAGCCGACGCCAAGGCCGCAAAGTATGTCAACTCCCCGGAGACACCTCTTTTCTCCAAAGGCCGCGTTCTCTACGGGCTCGATAAAACCAAACGCGACCTCATCGACAAAAATGCTGCCATTGTTTGCGAGGGACAGATCGATTTGATCTCCGCCTTTGAAGCAGGCATTCGTAATGTCATTGCCCCACAAGGCACCGCCTTCACTGGCGACCAGGCCCGTCTTTTGAAACGCTATGTCGAGACTGTCCTGCTCTGCTTCGACTCCGATGCCGCGGGTAAAAAGGCTGCCACTCGATCCCTGCCAGCATTGCTCTCGCAAGGTTTGCTTGTGAAAATAGTGACCCTCCCGCAAGGCGAGGATCCCGACTCCCTCATCCGCCGCTCGGGTCCAGAGGCATTTTTGGAAGTCGTGAACAATGCGACGGACTTTTTCGAGCACAGCCTCAACGAGGCTTTCGCGTCGGGCGAACTCAATGACAGCGCCGGCAAATCCCGTCTCGTCAGCCGAATCGCCCCGCCGTTGGCGCTCGTGCAGGACGCCGTTCTGAAGGAGACCCTGCTGGGACGCATCGCCTCGCGCCTCGGACTTCCTCAACCCGCCATTCGCGTTGCAATGAAAGCGCCCGCCATCGACCAGGATGAAGTCCAGACTCTGACACACCAGCCCGAGGAAAAAATCACCCTCTCCGCCGGCATGGAAATGCTGTGTCGTCTTGCACTGACCAGCAACGAAGTGCGGGCATGGATTCGAACCCAGAGGACGCTGGATGGATTCGAACCGGGAGGCGTTTTGGTAAACAAACTGTCCCAGGCCGACTACGAGGACGGTGCCCCTCCCCCACCCACCCTGCTAGCACAACTGACGCGGCCCGAGGAGCGCCTGATATCGGCGATGGATATCCACCGATCGACGCCGGAGCCGCTTGAACGCGCCAGACAATTGCTGCAAGGCCTCCATGTGCAGCAACTCAGCCTTGAAATAGATGGATTGAAGAGCCGGATTGCCGATCCGTCGATTCCGGTAGCGGAAAGACAAAAATTCCAAAAACAAATCCTTGACCTTACGATCCGTGTGGCAGATGTTCGACGGCCTTTTCTCCAAGCCTAACGGAAAGCAGATTGAAAACAAAAACTACCTCTTCAAAAAGCCCGTCCCGTCCGGCGGCTAAATCTAATGCGGCCAAGAAGGTCTCAAAGCCTTCCAAGTCGACTCCAAAAACCAACCTCAAGTCGGGCAAACCTCTGCCGACAAAGTCGGCAAAGCCCGCACCCAAAAAACCTGTCGCGGCATCAAAGCCAAAACCCAAGGTTCCAGCTAAAAAAGCAACCCTGTCACCCAAGGCTGCCTCCAAGCCTCAGGCCAAAGCGCCTGCAAAAAAAACAGAGCTAAAAGAGGCCCCAGCCAAAGCAAAACCAGCGCCGACTCCCTCAAAGAAGGCTCCAACCAAGACCGTAAAATCTTTACCCAAGAAATCATCCCGCCCGGTCTCCCAAGCTAAGGCGTCTGCCAAGAGCGCACCTGCCAAAAACTCCAGGCCGGTCGCAAAACCAAAGGTCAAACCTGCCGGCAAAAAGCCAGAGCCCCAGATATCGACTCCTGCCAAGCCAGTCAAAAAAGCCGTCCCCGCTCCTGAATCCCCTTCTAAAAAATCAGAAGTTAAAGAGGCAGCGCCCGAGGTTAAAAATAAACCCAAGAGGAAGGGAGCATCCGAAGTCTCCAAACCGGAATTAAACGCTGAGTCCATGCCCTTGAGCATCCCCAAGATGATTCAAGAAAAAGTTCGCGACCTCATTCGTCTAGCCAAAGAGCAAGGATACCTGACCTACGAGGATCTCGACGAGCATCTTCCCGAGGGCGTTAGCAACCCTGAGCACTTGGACGCCATCATCAGCCAACTCCGTGGCGTTGAGATTGAAATCATCGAGTCCTCCGACGTCGATCGCGTCAAAGAAGTCCGCAAAGACGACGAGGAGGATGACAAGGACGAAAAAGAAGAAAAAGAGGAAAAAGAAGAAAAAGCCGATTCCAAACTCGATATTCTCGACGATCCGGTCAGGATGTATCTGAAGCAAATGGGCCAAGTCCCGTTGTTGACACGCGAACAGGAAGTGGAAATTTCCAAACGCATCGAAGACGCGGAGTTGAAAGTCCAAGAACTTCTCTACGGCTTTGGATTCGTAGCAAGAGCTCATGTTGATCTCGCTCAAAAGCTTATCGATCAGCGCGAACGCTTCGACCGCGTCATTCTCGACAAAAAAATCGAGAGCCGCGAACGCTATATGAAAGCGCTCCCCCGTCTTTGCCAACAAGTAAAACGCGCAACGGACTCAGCTTCGAAACTTTACGCAGAAACATCACAGTCCAGCGCTAACTCAGAGAAACGCAAGAAATTCGATCGTGCTCTCAAGTCACTGCGGCAATTTTATCCCAAGTTCTTCTTCAAGCAGAAAGTCGTTGAGGATTTTGTTTTGCTCGTTGAAGAGAACCATCGCGCTGTCACAAATGTGCAAAAGGAACTCGCAAAGCACGCGAAGGATGCAAATCCCAAACTCCGCCGTCAGCACACGGCCGAGCTCAAGGATATGCAAGCCCGTTTCTGGCTCGCGCCCGAAGAACTCAAGGCGCATCACGAAAATCTCAAAATTTGGCACCGCCGCGCCCTAAAAGCCAAAACCGAAATGGTTGAGGCCAACCTCCGCTTGGTTATTTCCATTGCTAAAAAATACACAAACCGCGGTCTCTCATTCCTCGACCTGATCCAAGAGGGCAATATGGGACTGATGAAAGCGGTCGAGAAATTCGAATACCGCAGAGGCTACAAATTTTCCACCTATGCGACATGGTGGATTCGTCAGGCCATAACCCGCTCCATCGCGGACCAAGCCCGCACCATCCGCATCCCAGTGCACATGATCGAGACGATTAATAAGCTCATTCGCGTGCAGAAGCAGCTCGTTCAAGAGTATGGCCGCGAGCCTTCGCCAGAGGAAATCTCGGACGAAATCCAGCTTCCTGTCGAGCGTGTGCGTGCCGTTTTGAAGATGGCGCAACAGCCCATCTCGCTTCAAGCCCCCGTCGGTGACAGCGACGACACAAGCTTCGGCGACTTCATCGAAGACAAAGGCGCGGAAAATCCCGCCGACATGGCAGCGATCGTATTACTCAAGGACAAAATCAAAGATGTCCTAGAATCGCTGACCGAGCGCGAACGCCAAGTTCTCGAGCAACGCTTCGGACTCGTCGATGGCTACAGCCGCACACTCGAAGAAGTCGGCCGCCAATTCAAGGTCACCCGCGAGCGTATTCGTCAGATCGAAGCCAAGGCCCTTCGGAAGATGCGTCACCCGACCCGTATCCGCCAACTCGAAGGCTTCCTCGACGCGCACGAAACCTAGAATTTGGCGCAACTTCGGACATCAAGTAGGGTTTGATGTGATATGAAAAACGATCTTCCGGAGAACGACGAACTGTGGAACCTGTTGGGCCGCGCCCGCACAGCTTCAACACCGCCGTTCTTCGCAAGAAATGTCCTGAGATCCATCCGGCATCTTACACCAACCCCAGCAATCCCCCCCTTCATTCTGCGTTGGATCAACGCCTCGGCATTCGCGATCCTGCTCCTCGGCTTCAGCCTCTCGCTCCTCCACTCCCCCCAACGCCAAGTCCCTGCCGAACTCGTTGAGTATTTCGATATCGCCGCCGGACTCGATCAACTCGCCCTCGTCGAAGACCTGACGATCTCAAACTTCACCGCGAACTCTCTCTGAGTAAAATTTCGAGGCTGGCGCCACGCCGAAAACTTTTTCCGTGTCCGTTTCGACCGCCTCACGCCCGGAGAAAAGAATTTCCCGAGAGCCATGGCCGAGCTTGGCCCCAGGGCGCACCGCACGAGCGATATCGCCGCCGCTCCCGGCTTGAAGGTGTCCAGCATCGGCCCCATCCTTTTCAAGCTGATCAAGAAAGGAATGATTCAACCCCTGCAATCCCTCATCGCCGACTCCTACACCGACATCCGCTCCCTCCTGCAAGGCAATGAACATCCGAAAGCTCCATGCTATGGACTTGATTCTGCGACATGAAGAAAACCTACGAATAGCTCGAGTCAGCCCAGCAGGGCTTGGAGAGAGTCTCTTCTGGCCGCATGTTCCTCGTCGGTGATGACCGGTATTAGGCGAATATCCTTAAGTTCCGGTAGGTCGAGCCAGGACCGGCAGCCGCCGAAGTTTGTCTGTATCGGCAAGCGCCGGGGTGACTCGAGACGGAATCCCCTCACGAAAGCGACATGAATACCCTGCGTCTCGTCATAGCGGAAGCGCTCCTCAATCACGCTTTCATGGAGGATGTGGAACGGGCGCAACGCGGGCAGACGGGAGGCATCGGTGATAAAGCGACTCGACTCTAAAGTCACAGCGTAGCGAATTTCGATTTCGCCATCCAATTGAGGCGGCAGCGTCGTGCCGACCGGAAGCGTGGTTTTTTCCAACTGCTCGTGGAACCATGACGGAAACAGAAAGAATTCCTGATGCTTGAAGGCGAATCCATCGCGTCCCTCGGCGATGCCCCCCTTGCGGAGCATGATGCTTTGCCTGCCACTGCCAATCGCCTCGCAGACGACGGCCCATTCCTTGAATGCTACACTCATGTTGTTGAGTTCGTTCTTTACACAAGTTCAGCCTACGAGGGAAACCTTACACATCCATGATCCACCGATTCGATCTTCACACGCACACATTTTTCTCCAGTGATGCCTGCAATAGCCCCGAGGAAATGATCGAAGCGGCCCGGCGCCGTGGCCTCAGCGGAATCGCCATCACAGACCACAACACCTGCGAGGCCCACGATTACCTTCGTGGACGCCAACTGCCGGAGGGATTCCTCGTCATACCTGGCGTGGAGGTGAGCACAGCGGAAGGACACCTCCTCTGCATCGGCGCCACACTCCCATACCTCAAAGGCAAACCCGCCCGCGAAGTGCTCGCGGAAATCAAAAAGGCCGGCGGTATCGGCATTCCAGCCCATCCTTTCGACAAATGGCGCGCGGGTATTCGAGCCGAAACGCTCGACACACTCGACCTCGAGGCCCTTGAAGTCTTCAACGCCGCCGTGACCGCAAAAGCCTACAACGAGAAAGCGCTGCAATACGCAAAATCCCGTGGCCTTTCTATGACCGCCGCCAGCGACGCCCACCACGACTCTGCCGCCGGCATTTCGTGGACCTCATTCGACTTGGACGAACTGTCCGTCCCATCCCTCCTCGCCGCTCTCAGAAAAGGAGGGCAACCCGAAGGTCATTACCTGAGCTTCCGCGAAGGCATGAAAAAAAACTTCGCCAACTGGTTCCGCCTCTTCAACAAAAACCGCCGCCCTTAACCCGGGGCGGACCTCCTGATTTTTTGGGTTTTTAATCGCGAAAGACAATGGTCCGGCAGCCATGGACGAGGACCCTGTCTTCGACATGGAAGCGGACTCCACGAGCCAGCGCGAGGCGTTCGCAGTCGCGGCCGAGGCGGATAAGGTCGTCGGGCTCGTGGTAGTGCTCCACGCGCAAGACTTCCTGCTCGATGATCAGCCCCTGATCGAGATCTTCGGTGGCGTAGTGGCAGGTGGCGCCGATGAGTTTCACGCCGCGTTCGAAGGCGCGACGGTAGGGATTGGCTCCGACAAATGCTGGCAGGAAGGAATGGTGGATATTGATAACCCGCCCGGCAAACTCACGACAGAGGGCCTCGGGGAAGATTTGCATGAAGCGGGCGAGGATGACGAGTTCAGCCCCCTCAGCACGCAGGCGAGCGGCGAGTTGATCGAAAGCTGCTGTTTTGTCGGTGGAGAAATCTATTTTCTCGAATCGGATGCCCTCGCGTTCCATGGAATGGCGGGCGTCGTCGTGATTTGAAATCACCAGAGGCACTTCGATCTTCAACTCGCGCGAGCGCCAACGCCAAAGGAGGTCCACAAGGCAATGATCGTGTTTGCTGACGAGAATGACCGTGCGCACGGGCCTATCGGAATGGCGCAGCGTCCACTCGGCATTCATCGACTCCGCCAGGACGCGTGTGTCACGTTCAAATCGAGCAAAGTCGTCCTCCACCAACCCGCCGCTGAAGGCCAGCCTAGTGAAAAACCAACGCGACACGGGGTCCGTGTATTGGCTCACATCGAGAAGGTTTCCTCCTGAGACGGCTATGAATCCCGTGATCCTCGCGAGGAGGTCAACAGCGTCGGGGCAATTGAGCTTGAGAAGATGCATGGACTGGAATCAGACATGCAGAGCAGGCTCTACTGGGGTGGGTGCATCTACTGGTGCAGTAGGAACGGGATTCGAAGGCGGGTTTGTTTTTCCACTCCCACCGCCTCCGCCTGAACCATCCTTCGTATGCGGATCGAAATAGTGGTCCAAAGCGAGGAATAATGCCTTCGAGTGGCGGGCGAAGACAAAATTGAAGAGCACAACTGGCATTATGACACCCACCAGCAACATGGGAAGCGAGAGGTGGTAATTAAACTCCAGGTAGCAATAGATCGCGATTCCGAGGAGGCTCCCGAAGCCATAGTTGATGGCCCAAATGGAGAGGAGAAAATATCCGGTTTCCCGCTCGTAGGCATAGCCGCAGCGCGGGCAGCCATCGAGAGGCGTAAAATAGTCGCGCAACCGGCGGATACGCAGGATCGGCAAAAATACAGGCCTGGTGCCACACTCGGGACATTTCAAAAGACATGCCCGGCGGAGGTAGAGAAAGGCGCGGCGGAGATCGTGGTTCATTGCGGTGCGGTCTGGTTGCTTTTTTCGATTCGCTCGGGCTTGTAACCAAGATTCTCTGCGAGGGTCACAATCTGGGAATAAGTCTGAGATTTCATCTGGGACTCGCGGGAGAGAATCCAAAGCAACTGTCGCGAGGGATGCCCCACGAGCGCCCAGGAATAGTTTTTTTCATCCAATCCGATGATCCAGTAACCGGCAGCGATGGGGCTTCCAGCAAAGCGAACGCGAAGCTTGGCGTTGTTTGAACCCGGCACAACGGAAGCCTGTCCCCTCGCCTCGCGGATGGACCCGTTTTTTTGGCGGCAGCGGTTCACGATGCGAATGGTGCCATCCGGTTGCGCGGTGTATTCGGCGGTTGTATCGGCCACGCATCCGCGTTGGAACCAGTTCGGGTATTTGGCGATTTCGAACCAGCGGCCTTCGTAGCGTTTGAGATCGACTTGAGGCACGGTGGCAAGCGGTGGACGCGTTGCGCAACCGCCAAGCAGAAGGGCGATCAATATTGCAGAGAAAAGGAATCCCGCTTTCATAGCGAGATGATGTTACGCGCCGGATGCTGGATTTGCATGGCAATTCTTGCCCTCAGCCTTGCAGGCTGTGAGGGGGACAGGGATCGCGCGGATTTGGTCTTCGTGAACGGTGCGGAACCCGAGACGCTCGATCCTGCGATCATCACCGGCCAACCAGAGGGGAGAGTCGTGAACGCCCTCTTCGAAGGCCTCTGCGCTTACAACGAGGATGGACAAGCGGTGCCCGGTGTTGCCGAGCGGTGGGAGATTTCGCCGGATGGTAAGACCTACACATTCCATCTCAGACCCACTGCCAAATGGAGCGATGGCAGCGCGCTGACGGCGCGGGATTTCGTGGCCAGCTGGAAACGCACGCTCACGCCAGAGACCGGCTCGCAATACAATTATCAGCTCTTCCCTATCAAAAACGCCCAGGCTTTTGCGGAAGGAAAAATAACAGACTTCGCGCAGGTCGGGGTTCGCGCTGTCGACGACCGGACCCTGCTGGTGGAGTTGGAAAATCCCACGCCTTATTTCATTGAGCTTTGCGCTTTTTCCACCCTGCATCCCGTGCCAGTGAAGCTCATCGAGCGCCTGGGGGATGATTGGGTGAAGCCCGGCAACCTCATCGGAAACGGCGCCTATACGCTTCAGGATTGGCGGATCAACGATCGAATCCGCCTTAAAAAAAATCCTCACTACTGGGATCGAGGCAGTGTGCAACTCCAAACGATCGATGTGCTCCCGATCTCGGATGCCAACGTGGCATTTAATTTTTATGCCAGCGGACTTGCTGACCTTCTGATGGACAAAGGCCTCGCCCCGCCGGCGCTGCTTGACGACCTGAAAAAGCGGAAAGATTTCCATGCGGCCCCGTTTCTGGGGATTTACTTTTTGCGCTACAACTGCGAGCGCGGGCCTTTTCGCGACGAGCGTGTGCGGCGGGCCTTTTCGCTGGCGGTGGACAAGAAGCGTATTGTCGAAAAAATAACCCGTGCGGGAGAACTTCCCTCGCCGGGTTTTGTGCCGCCGGGCATCCCAGGTTACGAGGGAACGGACGGCGTGCCATTCGACCCCAAAGAAGCTGCGCGCCTGATGGCTGAGGCTGGATATTCAGGCGGCAAGGGCTTTCCCAACGCCCGCTACCTCTACAGCAAAAGCGAACTCAACGAGGCGATCGCGGTGGAGCTTCAAAGTATGTGGCGGGAAACCTTGGGCGTGAATGTGAACCTCGAGCGGCAGGAGTGGAAAGTTTACCTGAACTCCCTCTCGCTTCTCGACTACGACATAGCTCGCTCAAGCTGGGTCGGCGACTATCCCGATCCGAATACTTTTCTCGACATGTTCCTGACCGGTGGCGGAAACAACCGCACGGGCTGGTCCAGTTCCGACTACGACGCCCTCATCGCCGAGGCCTCCCGGGAACTCGATCCAGGCCGCCGCTTGGAGATTCTCCGCCGCGCGGAGGATCTGCTTGTGCAAAAGGCCATGCCCGTTTGCCCAATCTACTACTATGTGGGCATACAGCTTTACGACCCCGCAAAACTCGGAGGTCTGAAAGCCAATGTCCTCGACGAGCACCCGCTGCGGAGAATTTTCCTAAAGCAGAAATTTTGATAGCAGGCTGCCCCTGTGTCTGGATCCGACTGGCCTGAGCAGTTGTAAAACCCGCACTTTCGTGTCAATTATCCGCCTAATGTTGCAATGGCTTGGAAGGCGAACGCTCCGCGTTGTTTTTGAGATAGGCGACTTCTCGCTTTTCACCGGGAGGTCGTTTGTATCCTTGGCGCAGACCAAGCGTCTGGCGACGCGGATCGCCCGGGCTGTGCACGAACAGGGAACGGTTTGCCTGCCGGTCATCTTGATTGTGGGCGTTTTCACCGGGTTGGTGTTGGGTTTGCAGGGCTACCATGTGCTGAGCCGATTTGGCTCGCAGGGTTTGTTGGGAACTTTGGTTTCGCTGAGTCTAGTGAGGGAAATGGCCCCCGTGCTGGCAGCTCTGATGCTTATCGGGCAGGCGGGCTCAGCTTTTGCAGCGGAGTTGGGAATCCAGCGAAATACCGAACAAATCGTGGCCTTGGAGACGATGGGAGTGAACAGCCATGGCTACCTTGTGGCGCCACGCCTCGTTGCGGCTCTGATTGTTTTTCCAATCCAGACGGCACTTTTTGTCATCTTGGGAATATGGGGAGGAAGCCTTTCGGGATCGGTGCTGCTCGGCGTGGATTCGGGTGTTTACTGGTCCGCTGTGCACCGGGCGGTCGAGGCGAGGGATTTGCAGGAGTGCTTTATGAAGGCAGCGGCGTTCGGGCTTTTGGCGATGAGCATCTGCGCATATCAGGGATTTCAGGCCGACAGAAATGGATCGGCCGTTGGGGCGCGGGCCGTGAGCACCTGCACGACTCGGGCAGTGGTGCTTTCGAGCATCGCGGTGCTAGTGACGGATTACATCATCAGTTCGTTTTTTATCTGAGCATGGAAACTGCCAAGCACCCAATCGCCCTTCATGTCAACGGCCTGCAAAAAGGCTTCCAGGCAAAATCCGTGCTCCGAGGAGTCGACCTGGAAGTTCCTCGTGGCAGCATCTTCAGCGTCCTCGGCCCGAGCGGGACTGGAAAATCCGTCTTTCTGAAATGCCTCGCCAACATCATACAACCAGAAGCTGGGCGAATCCGCTTTGATGGCCGCGAATTAGGAGCTGGGAATTCCGCTGCGCGCGACGAGTTCCGGAGGCGGTGTAGTTTTCTATTTCAGAGCAATGCACTGTTCGATTCGCTCACCGCGTTGGAAAATGTGGCCCTTCCTTTGGAGCAAACGACAACTCTCGGCAAGTTGGAGATTCTTAACCGCTGCCGGAATGCTTTGGGGCAACTCGAAATGGAAGACTTCCTCCACCACTACCCCGCCCAGCTTTCAGGCGGCATGCAGAAGCGCTTGGCCTTGGCGAGGGCGATTGTAACGCGCCCAGAACTGGTTCTTTTTGACGAACCCACCGCCGGACTCGACCCTTTGCGCCGGAATGCCGTTTTCGCGATGATCGCCAAGTATCAACGCCATTTCAATTTCACAGCGCTCATCGTGACCCATGATGTCCCAGAAGCGCTGGTTGCCAGCGATCGGGTAGCCCTGTTGGACCAAGGGCGAATTGCCTTTGTCGGCACACCCGCCGAGTTTTCCTCCTCAAGCAACCCCGTGGTCTCGCTCTTCCGCGACAGTGCCCAGGCTCTCGGCGAATCATTAGCGGAAATACGACGCCATCAACCAACACCCTGAATTTATGAAAAACACCAAACTCGAGTTTTCCGTTGGCCTCTTTGTGCTACTCGGAATCGCAGCCATCACTTACCTCACGATTCAAGTCGGGACGGGATCCGTCGTCGGTGGCGATACCTACCTCATTGAATCCCGCTTTACAAATGCGGGCGGGCTCCACCCAGGCAGCTGCGTCATGGTCGCAGGAGTCACGGTCGGCCGAGTCGAAGGAGTGCGCATCGACCCCTCAGATTTCAGCGCCATCGTCACCATGCAAGTTCTCGCAGGGCTGCAATTGCCCACCGATTCCATGGCATCGATCAAAACCACAGGTCTGATCGGGGATAAGTTCGTCTCCCTCTCTCCTGGAGCCGATGAAACCTATTTGAAGCCAGGCACGCGCATCACGCTTACCGAATCCGCTGTGGACCTCGAATCCCTCATTGGTAAAATGGCTTTTGGATCTGTTAACCAAGACAAAGCCGAAAAAGAAACCAAATATCCACCACCGTGAAAACACTCCCTGTTCTCATTGCACTGGCCATTCTGGCAGTTATTCCACGCTCATTTGCTAGCTCAAATGCCGAAGCTGAGGATTTCCTAAAAAAATCCGTAAGCGAAGTTGTCAATATCTCCAAGTCATCACCAAACAGCACCGCCCTGGCCGATAGCCTGCGCCCCCTTTTGATGAAGACCATCAGCTTCGATGCCATGACGCGGCGTGCCGTCGGGCCGGGCTGGAAGCAATTCACCGCTGAGCAACAGAAGGAATCCATCCGACTCTTCAGCACATTGATCATCCGCACCTATTCCGGAAAATTCACACCCGGCGAGTTGCCGGAGATCACTTACAAAGCAGCCACTTCGCCAACGCCCGAGCGGGTCGAGGTTTCCACAATGACGCTCTACAAAGGTTCTAGATACAATGTCATCTACCGCCTTGAAGAAATCGATGGTTGGCGGATCACCGATGTCGTCATCGAAGGCGTGAGCATGGTGGGGAACTACCGAACCCAATTCGACGCCGAATTCAAGCAAGGCGGAGCCGATGCCGTGCTTAAGGTGCTTAAAAAATCGGTTTCGGCACCATAACAAAAGCCCCCTTAGCATGAAAAAATCTCTCTCGATTCTGGCTGCATCAGCCCTTGCCTTCTGCGGCCTGCAAATGGCATCAGCCAGCAGCACTTCCAACAATGACATCGTCATCATCAGCAAGGACGGCGCAGAAACCGCCCCAACCCAAGTTGGAAAAACCCAAAAAAGCTCAAACGGAACGCTCTTTTTAAGAAGCACTGTGGAGCCTTCGCCCAGTCCAACTCCGAAGTCCGCACCGAAGCCGCAAGCAACTCCAGCGCCATCCGTTTCAAAGTCCGCACCCAAGTCGGTCAAGCCTACTCCAAAAACCGCCGCTGACTTGAAGAATCCCAGCATTAGAATCCAGAAAAAATCAACCCCACCCAATGCGGATGCCGATCTGGACGAATACAGCCATGTCGCCACCATCGCGGACCCTGCGGAACCCGTGAACCGGGGCACCTTCTGGCTCAACCACCAACTTTACAACTATGTCCTGCGTCCCGTTTCCAAGGCCTACGAGTTCGTATTGCCATCCCCGGCCCGCAGAGCGATTCACAATGTTTTCGAGAATGTGGAATATCCAGTCCGCGTGGTGAATCACGTCCTGCAATTCGAGTTGAAGCGGGCCGATCTGGAGACACGCAAGTTTGTGGTGAACTCGGTGGCCGGCGTAGGAGGCATCCTGCGCGTCAGCGACCGCATACCGGAGTTGGCAAACATCCCCTCGGCCGACACCGGCCAGACTTTTGCGAAATGGGGCATCGGCCATGGAGCCTATGTCGTCCTGCCTGTGCTCGGGCCAAGGAGTGTGCGCGACACGGTGGGAATGGCTGGAGACTACGCGTTAAACCCAGTTTCCTGGCTCTCCTACGGGGGTGTAAGTGGTGCAACCGCCTTGGCGGTTTCAGGACCGAGCGCCGCTCGAAACATGAATGAGAAGATCAACCTTTACGATGCGGCCACCCAGAATGCGATCGACCCCTACATCGCCGTCCGCACCGGCTATATCCAATACCGCGAGCAAGCCGCTTCCAGATAGGTCCTGGCACCAGTGAGGGGATGGAATTTGATTCGACGGATGCCACCGTTTTCGCGAGATTTCACCTGCCATGGCCCTTCCCAAGGAGAAAGCACTTGAGCGACTGATCGAAGCCCGCACGGCCGGGCGGCTTGCCCACGCCTACCTGCTGTCGGGTCCACCGGGCTCTGGTTGCGAGTGGCTCGCAACCCATCTTGCAGCGGCAATTCTTGGAACAAGTCCGGAGAGTGTTTCGGCGCATCCCGATTTCCACAAGGCCGCGCCTGAGTCGAAATCCCGCCGCATCGTCACCGACCAAATCCGCGAACTCGAGCAGGCCTTGCACATGAAGCCGCTCACAGGTGGAAACAAGGTGGCGGTGATCCATGATGCCGACCGCCTGCAGCCCCAAGCCGCGAATGCTTTTCTCAAGACTTTGGAAGAGCCACCGACCGGCTCGCACATTCTGCTCACGACGACTCTCCGCGACGCCGTCCTCACCACGATTCTCTCTCGCTGCATCACTGTTCCCCTGCAATCACCGACCGATACTGTGCAAGACGAGAACACGGCTGCCATTTCCGAGGCATTTGCAAATGCGCTGCTCAAAAAAGGCGGTCCGGACGCGGGAACAGCCCTGCGCTTCACACGAATCTTTCAAGCGGGGATGGCAGAAATCCGCGAGCAGGCCACCGAGGGGCTCGAGTCAGAATTCAAAGACCAGCTCAAGCAATACCGCGACTCGATCGATAAAACCTGGAAAGACACTCGCGAGGATCAAATCAAGGCTCAGGGGGAGTCCACAGTCCTGCGGGAGCGGGAGCGTTTTCTCGCGGCCCTCGGCGCGGTTCTCGCTGCTACCCTCCGACAAAAAATTCGCCCTGCCTCGGATTGCCCGGAAAACATCCAGCGCATCGCCGAAATGAATGAACCCAAGACTCTCCTGAAACGCCTCGACGCTCTTGAGCGCACCCGCCGTATGCTCTCCGCTGGTGTGCAGGAGGCGCTTGCCCTCGAGAGCGGATTTCTCCAAATGATTGCCCACCCATGAAGAAGCGACTCGTCATCAAACTCGGCACAGGCGTTCTTTCCTCCCCCGAGGGAAAGTCTCTCGACCAGACACAATTCACGCGCCTCTCGGCGGAAATTGCGGAACTCCAAAACGAAGGCTACGCATGCATCATGGTCAGCAGCGCCGCTATCGCAGCAGGCGTGCGAGTTTTGAAGCTCAAAAAACGCCCCGACGACCTCCCCGGCAAGCAAGCGTGCGCGGCGGCGGGCCAACCCGAGCTGATGCGCCTCTATACGGCCTCTTTTAAAAAACACAGCCTCAACGTTGCTCAACTCCTGCTCACACATGGCGACATCGACAGCCTCATGCACCGCGAGAACGCCCGCAACACACTCGACCGACTCATCGAGCATGGAGTCATTCCGATCATTAATGAAAACGACTCGGTCGCCGTCGAAGAACTCCGCTTTGGCGACAACGACCGCCTCTCCTCGGAGGTGGCCACACTCATTCAAGCGGAGCGATTGATCATCCTCACCAGCACCGACGGGCTCATGGATCATGAAGGAGAGCGTGTGCCGCGCGTTCAAAGCATCGCCGAAGCGTTCCGCTTCGTGCGTCCCGATAAAGGCGAGGAATCCACTGGCGGCATGAAAACCAAACTGGAAGCCGTCCGCAAGGCCATCTCGGCCGGGATCACTTGCCATATCATCGACGGCAGGATTCCTGGCCGTATAAGAGACGCCATTGCCGGCAAGGATGTGGGCACAGCCTTCGGCAAATGAAAAGCGCAGGCGCCACTCTTGCGATTGCACGCAATACCTTCACAGAGCTTGTCAGACAGAAGGTTTTCTTTTTCCTCCTGATTTTTGCCCTTCTCATCATTGGGAACTCCGCCTTCATGGCAAAATTCTCGTTTCAAGAGCAGTTCCAGATGCTCAAGGATATTTCGCTCGGCGCGATGTCGGTCTTCACCTCTCTCATTGCCATACTGGCGACGGCGAATTTTCTACCGAAGGACATGGAGGATCGCACGATCTACACGCTCCTCGCGAAGCCGGTGCCTCGTTACCGTTACCTACTGGGAAAACTTCTCGGCATCATCACCCTGCTGGGCTGTGCGACTCTGCTCATGTCGGCACTTTTCCTGGCCACCCTCTGGCTACGGGAGAACACCGTTCTTGCAGAAACACGCTCCCAGATGGCGGGTGGCTCGACCGGTGAACTGGCGCTGGCTGTGAAAGAGGTCACGGATGCCACTTTCAACATCAACCTCCTGCCGGGCATCGCCATTATTTTTATCAAATCCGCGCTCCTCGCCTCACTGACTCTTTTTATATCGAGCTTCGCGACCTCCTCGATTTTTACGATCCTCATGGCAGCGGCGCTTTATTTCATCGGCCACCTGCAATCCACGGCGAGGGAATACTGGCTCTCGGGTGTGGATGTCGAATGGTGGTCTCGCCTGCTCGCAGCAGCCGTGGCGCTTCTCTTTCCCGATTTGCAAGCCTTCAACCTGACGGATGACATCATCGCTGGAACTGCCGTGCCACTTACCCTTTTTCTCAATACGGCAGGCCTCGGCATTCTGTATGTCGCAGTCTATTTCACGCTGGCGGCACTAGTTTTCTCGGGCCGGGAACTATGAACCGCAGGAAAATCGCGGCCCTTGGTTTGCTGTGCGTTTTTGGAGCCGCCCTTCTGCCGTTCCAATCGATGCTTCAGCGTGAAGCCCAGGCTGCCCATTTTCAAAAGACGACGCTGAGCATCAATCTCCGCGAGCGCATCGGCCAGGCAGGCTTCCTCGCAGCGCTGAGCGGATTCCGTTCACCGCTCGCTGCACTGCTCTGGATTCAAGCCCATACGGCATGGGAGAACACCGAGTGGGGACGAATGGCCGGGCTTTTTGAAACCGTCACTACGCTCCAACCACGATCCCTACCCTACTGGGACATGGCCGCATGGCACATGGCGTGGAACGCCAGCATCGCCGCGCTCCAGAATGAAAAACAAGCCAGCGAGGCCCTCCGCATCCGCGCCCAACGCGCCTACATCCAACTCGGCAGGGATTTTCTTGAGCGCGGCATTCTAAACAACCCCGACCGCCCCCAATTGCATCTTCAACTCGGAGTTCTTCTGCGGGACAAAGTCGAAGACCATTGCGCGGCTGCTGAGGAATTTTTAAAGGCTTCGAAATATCCCGACGCCCCCGCCTATGCGGCCCGCTTCGCCGGATACGAAATGGCAAAATGCCCCGGACGTGAACGCGAGGCCTACGATTATCTTCGGAAACTCTATGAAGAGGGAGAGAAACAGCGACTCCCCTCGCTCATCAACCTCTTGCGGCAGATGGAAAACAAACTGGATATCCCCGCGAGCGACCGCGTATTGTCCGAAGTTCCCAATTCAGAGCACTGAAGACCCCATGAGATTTGCCATCCTCGGAGATATCCACGCCAACCTGCATGCTTTGCACGCGGTATTGGCGGATGCCACCGGACAGGAAGTTACACACCACATCTGCATGGGAGATATCGTGGGCTACTGTGCCTATCCCAAAGAGTGCGTGGACATCATCCGCGAACTTGATTGCCCCACAGTCAAAGGAAACCATGACGAACAAGCCTCGAAGGAAATGTTTCAAGAAGGATTGAACCCCCTCGCAGAGGAGGCCTTGGGATGGACACGGAATCAACTCAATCCGGCCGATATGCAATGGCTACGGGAACTCCGGATGCAACGGCTTGTAAGGGATTTCACCATCGTCCACGCCACACTAGACACCCCTCACAAGTGGGGCTACGTGAACACCGAACTCGATGCGGCAGCAAATTTCAGCTATCAGCGCACCGGCATTTGCTTCATCGGCCACACGCATGTGCCGGTCGCCTACATGAAGGATGGGGACTTTCGCACCATTCCGCTGGATATCCTTCCAATCGATCGGAGCCAAAAATACCTCATCAATGTCGGCAGCGTCGGCCAGCCACGCGACCTCGACTGGCGAGCCGCCTATTGCATCTACGACACCGAACGCCATGAAGTCGAATTGCGGCGAGTGGAATACGACCTCCGCAGCGCCCAGGCAGCCATCCTTGCTGCCGGACTGCCCGAGAAACTCGCCACCCGCCTTGAAAAAGGCCGCTGATTTTCCCTCTGGCCATCCTGTGAGCAAAATTTCCCATCAGAGGCCGGAGAATCTTCTCTTCATCAAACCCGGCTCGATGGGCGATGTCATCCACGCCCTTCCCGTAGCCTCGGCCATCCACAGAGCCTGGCCGGAAACGCGCATCACTTGGATCATCGACCCGCGCTGGGAACCCCTCCTCGAAAAAAATCCCGCAATCGCCGCGACGCATCCGTTTCCAAGGTCTGAATTTCGCGGCCCTCTGGGCATTCTCCGCTTCCTCGCATGGTGCCGTTGCCTCCGCGAACTGAGAGTAGATGCCGCGCTCGATCTGCAATGCCTCCTGCGAAGCGGCCTCATGGCTCACTTCAGCCGTGCGCAACGCGTCTGGGGACTCTCGGACGCACGCGAAGGGGCAGATTTTTTCTACACGGACCGGGTTCCGGTTTTAAAAGACGAGCACTCGGTGCAACGCTACCTGCGCGCCCTCCCGGCAATGGGAATTCCGATTCCGGAAAAGCCCGAGTGGATTTTTCGAAACGACAAAACTTGCGGTGCCATCCCTGAAAACAGGCCTTTCGTGGTTATTCATCCCTTCTCGCGGGGTGCTGGAAAGTCCCTCGACGACGAGTGCCTCGATGCCTTTCTTGCCACCTTTCGAACACACTCGGATACTCTCTGCGTGCTGGTCGGCGCGGGTGACTACTCCCGCGAAAACGATTCTAATTTTCTGAACCTCCTA
>Ga0209085_1000135_pt1 | contig 55898 bp, 51 predicted proteins | sample C_131016_EF_Meta_FD_187310 | JGI IMG/M metagenome (GOLD analysis project Ga0209085, IMG submission 187310) | Freshwater microbial communities from Lake Croche, Canada to study carbon cycling - C_131016_EF_MetaG (SPAdes) (version 2) | ecosystem: Environmental > Aquatic > Freshwater > Lake... | reverse complement strand
AACTTGTTGAATTGTTATTACAATTAACAGAAAAAAATCAATCTATTGCTGTAACATCTACACAACCTAAATCTTTATTATCAAACCATCCAATGTTAGGTAAACGTTGTTTAATTAGAACTTATTCAGCAGGTGTTCATATTGGCGATGTTGTGTATGTTGATGGTATGGAAGTTAAACTGCTTGACATACTCCCCGCCCTAAAGGGCTAGGATTCCCCAGAGTCACCCCTAAAGTTTTCTCTTTCGTCGATTCGACACTAAGCTAGTAGTAGAAATACTACTAGCTCCCGTTAGAACATCTCCAGAGACGTTTTTGACCACTGCCTGCCCGACAGCAGAGATACCGCGTTCTAGTATGACTTGTGCAGCCGCAACATCCCTATGGGTTTTATATCCACATTCAGGACAGTTATGCTCTCTTTCTTTTAATTCTTTTTTACCTGTATGAGTGCCACAGTTAGGACATATTTGACTAGTGTAGTTTTTGTCTACTTTAGCAAAATATACTCCTCTTTTCCAGCATACCCATTCGAGAATATTAAAGAATTGCCCAAAAGACGCATCCAAATTGTGTTTAGCTAGCATATTACTAGACCAAGACTTAAAGTTAATATCCTCTACGAATATTGAACCTGCTTGGTCACAAAGAGAATGAGCTAACTTGAACTGCCAGTCTTTTCTAGTGTCAGATATCTTTTGATGTAATCTAGCTATCTTTTGATTCAACTTGCGCCAATTACTAGAGCCTTTTTTCTTTTTACTCAGTTTCCTTTGCAGTAATTTAAGCTCGCGGTGGAGTGAGTTAAAAAATCGAGGTCTATCTACAAGTTGACCATCCGATGTAGCTAAGTATTTGTCTAACCCAATATCAATCCCCAATGGATGCCCATGTAATGAATGAGCGGGAATATCTACATCTAGTTGAAGTGATAGTATCACAAAGTAACCAGATGCTTTTTTAACTATTCTTGCTTGTTTTACCTCCATACCCTCTGGGATAGGACGAGACAGCCGCCATTTAACCCAACCCAATTGAGGCAATTTAACCGCATCATTTCTGATTGGATTTTTCCCTACTTGTGGGTAGACAAAAGACCGCATTTTTCCCTTTTTCTTAAATCTAGGAAACCCCAAGCCTTTTGAGTACATATCATCAAATGCTCTTTCTAAAGACCTTAGTGTCTGTTGTGGTACCTGAGAATGTATTTCGGCTAAATAAGGATATTCCTTTTTAGCTAGAGTGAGAGCTTTAGCTTGATGATTGTAATTAGGATACGGAGCATCAGCAGGAATTATATACTCCTGTCTAATTGAACAAGCATTGATAGGTGACTTACGAGAATTAATCCAATCTTTTCGCTCTCTTAAAGCGAAATTCCACACAGAACGACACGTCTCTAGAGTTTGTTCTATGAGTGCCACTTGTTCGGGATTAGGGATTAATTTGTATTCGTAGGTCATTGTTAGCATATGTTGATTATAGCTTACTTTTAGTGATTGTGCAAGTAAGATGGACTTATTTTTTAAAGCCGTCATAAATGACGGGGTTTTAGACCCAGATCTTCGATAATGGAATTGTTTCAGGACGGTTAAACAAAACTGGTGAAGTGTATCTAACTAATGTAATTGAATTTATTCCTACTACGCAAAAAGCAGAAGAAACTTATGTCAAATTTATTGAAGATTAAACATCACAATTGTCATAAAGATGTCTATGGTTCCGGTGATGGTTCCGGTGATGGTTCTGGTTCCGGTGATGGCGATGGTTCCGGTGATGGCGATGGTTCCGGTGATGGCGATGGTTCTGGTGATGATAGTTAATTTGTGCAAGCTGGGTTAACTTCTACATATCCTGACACTACTCGCACAATTGCCCCTGATGGTGACACAAGGTCAATGTCATAAACATAAACATTGACTCCTAAATTAACTGGGGCATTCATTGTAGGTCTATTTTTAGTGTGGGGAATTAAAATGGTTTTTGCAGCCGTCAAAGTTGGAATAATTAACGTTTTACCTGTTGTGGAATCATAAATCAAAGTATTAAACGAAAATATTGCTAAAGGTGGCGTATATGGATCTAAGTCTAACCAAGTATGCCTAATAGACCCTTTAGGTGTCCAGTTAGACACATTGCTTGGGTAATTAAAAGCCACTTTGCTATAGTCGGCTCCTTGATCAATTGAGTAATCATTGGGCGCATTATCTGTAATAGTTAAGTTAAAAGTTGCCATATTAAAAATAGTATATTTCTAAAAGATTATTAGTAGTTAAAATTGTATTATTAAGCCAAGTTAAAATATTATTTTCAATAGTATAATCTACATTGTATTGTTTTTTAACACCATCTAAAAACAATAAAGACGTAATAAAAGAAATAGGAATACTAGATAATGTAAATTGTGTTTGACCATCAGTAATTGTTAACACTAAATATTGCATTGTATTGGTAACAATATTTAGTGTTGTAGGACTAGGTATTACTTGAATTACTTGATTAGTTGCTTGTACATCTACAACTATGTTATTAGTTTTAACATCAATGACATTAACTTGTTCAATATTTAATAATTCATTGATAGATTGAGCTATAAACGAAACGGGATCATTAACGGATTCTGTATTAGACATTTAAACAAATAAATAGTACTTTTATTATGTGTTTTCAAAATGCCCTTGTAACAAAGAATACAAGGGCATAAAATTATTTTTTAAAAAGGTATACCATCATTGTCGTTTTCTAGATACACCGATTCATACACTACATCTTGAACAGGTTTTTGTTTTTCTGCTGGTGTTTGTTCATCTACACGAGGTTTAACGTGTTTTTGATAAACATAATCAATCAAGATTCCAGTATCGCTTTCATTTTTGATTTTAAGGTCATTAATTGATACATACTCTAACAAAACTTGTCGATCAGGTGGTTGTGAACCATCCGGTTTTTTCTTGGATTGAATAATTTTAGTTTCAGTTTTGCCAATTTGACTAGGATTAAGAGTTGGCATTAAAAACTTTTTAGGACAACAGAAATTAGACCCACCTTTTAGTTTTCTTAAATCAAACTCTACATCAATAACATAAGTATTTCTGACGGCTTGACTATACGCAAAATTACCAACTTGCCCTAAACTTTGTTTTATTAAAGAATCAAAGTGTGTGTAATACCACGTTAAATCATTTCCTAATGTTGCGCCAATACCTAAACTAAAGCTAAAAACAACGGGTAATAATTTATGGGCGTTATCAAGATTGTTGTAAGAAGACATAATTTGATTTTTAGAGTTGACAGGTAAAATCAAATTACGTGTTCTCATTTTGTAATTTTTATTATTTTTTTGATACGCTACATAATCTTGGGTAGGTGTTCTATCAGAATTAAACGCTGGCCCTTTATATTTAAAACCTTCCCCTAAATTTTCCCAAATGCTAGGTACACCCCGATCTAACAAAACAAATCTTAAACGCTTGGTGTTAAATCCTTGAACTTTGACTGGATCATCGGGATTGAAACGATAAGTAATTTGTTGCCAAGGTTCTTCAGGAACAAACCCAAACACTTCTGTCTGACTTTGTTCGTTAGCATTAGCAGGGGTTTGTGCAAAAAATATACCAAAGGGTTTATTTTCTTCATAAATTTGATCAATTGGATCTCTTGGGTTTAAAATTTGTATCCAAGGAAGTTTCGCTTTTTGCTCAATTCTATTATGTTGTGTGATCGCTTCTAAAGTAGCATCACTTTCTATTTTAATTAATTGTTCAGATTGTGTAGGGACAATTGATTTATTCATCGTTGTTAGCAATTATTAGGTTCAACTTTTTTAATTATACTGTTTTTTAAATGACGTTAAATTAAATATTTAAAAACTTTTACAATCTTTAAATTTTGCATTAATTTCATATTTTTGACTAATTAAAATTAAATTTATCCATTGTGTTTTATCTAATTTCTTTTGTGACCCTGTTAATTCGACAAACATTGGAACATTAGAAAACCAATAGATTTTATCTTGATATGCAATTAATTCTCCTGCTGCAAAAGAACACCAGCTAGGTATTTTAAATTTAAAATTTTTTATCTGTTTGATTGTGCCATCACAGAGAGCTTCTATTCGTCTTTTGATGTAATGTGGTGTTTTTTCCCAAGCTTTATTTAAAATTTGTTTATTAATTAAATTTAAGTCATAATAATCCTCTACAAAAATGACTTGTTTTAGTTTCTCCACAATAATGTCAATTTCTTTAATTTGAGCGTCAATAGTTTCCACTAAATATTTAAGATGTTTCCTTGCTTCTTGTGGTAGTTCTTTGGCAGCTGCTTGCAAAGCTTCTTTGTTGTATGCAGTTCTGAGCATTTGGAGCACCTCAATGGCTTCTTCATTATTTTCAGCATTTACCACATTTTCTAAATCAATTTTAATTTCAGCCAAACATTCAGGCGTAAACCAGTCTTGTTGATTGGTTGTTTTAATAATCATATTTTTTATAGTTTAATGTTTTACGTATTATATAGTTTATTTTTTATTTTATAAATTTTTTAAGTCTCAATACAACCTAATCCCTATGAGGGATTGAAACTCATATGTCTACCTCCCCTTGGCAACCAGTATCAAGTCTCAATACAACCTAATCCCTATGAGGGATTGAAACTAATATCAATATTACCTTTATCTTTATATTGATTGTCTCAATACAAACTAATCCCTATGAGGGATTGAAACAGGTATTGATTAGATCCATTAAAGCTGGCGTAGCTGCCAGTCTCAATACAAACTAATCCCTATGAGGGATTGAAACCTATAGCTATAGATGCCACAGCATTTAAAACTCTAATGTCTCAATACAAACTAATCCCTATGAGGGATTGAAACTTTTATTTATTATTTATTTCTTGCCTCATCAATCTTTTAAATATTTAATATCTAAATATTAAGTAAAAATGTACTATTTTTAAAAGTTAAGAAAAATTGTTCAAGATGTTGCAGAACAGCGGAACGGCTTGCTAGGTAAGGGTTTTAGCAATTTAGCTTAGGTGCCATTATGAACGTCTAAAAGCCTTAATCCATAAAGGTTTGAAGTTTCTTTTTTTGCCTGTTCTTTTAGTTCTTTCTTTTTTTTATTCAAAATAAAATAAATAATAAATAATAAATAAAAGACGCTCAAAAAAAATCCTCCTGCATAGTGTATTGCAGAAGGATTCTACGTAAGGATACTTTTATCTTAGTATGGTTGGTTTTAATAAAAGTTGTTCACGGAGTTCTGGCAAGATGCATTTAGAGAAATCTGTATAGATGGGAAGCATGACACATCGCTTTTTTTCCCACTCATAAGACCCTTTTCTTAGTTGAAACTGCTCGTAATCATGACCACTTCCTAACATTTCAGCTAAATCTTTAATAGATACATCGTGATATGGAACCGATTCACTTGATTCTGAGCATAGGTCTTTTAGCGCAGGATATACACCACCATCTGCCCGATAAACTATTACTGCTAGATAGTGACGAATCACTCCTGTGTCATCTGTTTTTTTGATTTTGCGACAGTTCCAATCACCAACGTCACCACGCTCTAAGAGAATCTCAATATGTTGGCAAAAATGAATTAGAATATCCTGCCATCTGTATCTGTCCCAATTTGACCTATCTGTGAAAGCCAAACTAGACTCAAGCTCTTGTTTTAGATGTTCTGTTAACAGATTCTTAGTAGCTTTGGGTAACTTGGCAGATTCTAGCTCCTCAAATTGCTTTTGATAATGTTTACTTCTTTCGATGGCTAGTAAGTTTGGTTGTGTGGTTATGGTGTAAGTTATTGTCTTCAATGTTTTCTGTAAAAGTTTTTCACAGTCCAAAAAATACCTACGAACTTCTTTTCCTTTAGAAGTGTTAACCATCATTGCCCATGTTTTAAAACAATCTATACTTAAATACAATTTATCTACTTTTCTACCTTTTGTGTTTTTTTGTAGTATTTCTATTTCTGAATAGAAATACTGATCACCGCTACAATCAACGCCTTCGATAAAATCAGCACTATTAAACGATATTCTTGCACTGATTTTTTGCGAAAACTCTAACCATTGCCAAGCAAGATCAAAATCAATAGGGAATTGTGCTTGAGATTGTACAAGGTTCTTAGCAATCTCAAATGAGAACTGTGTTACATTGTTCATAATGCAATTTACCGTAATTGTGTGAATTGTGTACCCTAAGAGCGCTTTGCAAAACTACTCTTAGGGTATTTCTATTATTATACTATTTTTACTATATCTATTAATAAAAAACCCCCTGCTGTAGAGTGGGCAAGGGATTACAGGATAGTGTTAGTGTCAGTTTTATCTTAGTATGGTTGGTTTTAATAAAAGTTGTTCACGGAGTTCTGGCAAGATGCATTGAGAAAAATCTGTATAGATGGGAAGCATGACACATCGCTTTTTTTCCCACTCGTAAGAACCTTTGCGTACTTGAAACTGCTCGTATTGGTAGCCGCTTCCAAGCATCTCAGCTAAATCTTTGATTGACGTATCAAAGTAAGGAGTTTGTTTATCTAGAGTTAAGAAAAATTCTTTTAGCGCTGGCCATACCCCACCATCAGCTTTATAGACGATTACTGCTAGTTGACATACTCCCCGCCCTAAAGGGCTAGGATTCTTCCGGACTAAAACAGACTTAACTGTCGATAGTCTGAAGGGTTTAACGCTTCACGGACAATTGCTTGTTCTGTCCCAAGTCTGACATCGTCTCCACGTTCATTTAGAGTGTCGGAGTGTCCCGCCGCCACTGTCTTGGTGCGCGTTACCCTGAAGGGGGAAAGAGAGCCGGGGTCGCACCGCTTTTTCTTTCTACTTTTAGAACCTTTAGTCTTTTTAGTTTCTGGGTTAGAAGCAACTAGTATGTTAATCGCTGCATTTATGTCCCTATCATGCGTAGTACCACAAAAAAGACAAGTCCATTCTCTTACTTTTAGCTCTTTTTTGCCGCCAATTTGATTACAACAAGAACAGCGTTGAGATGTGGGTTCCCAACGATCTATCACCCTAAATTCTCTCCCGTACATCTCCGCTTTAGCCGCTAGCATATCTCGGAATGAGCGCCAGCCTAAATCAGATATTGCACGGGCTAATTTATGGTTTCTTAAAAGTCCTGCGGTATTGAGATCCTCTAAAACAATTACTTGGTTTTCGTGAATTAGTTTAGTGGATAGTTTATGCAAAAAGTCATCCCTAATGTCTTTAATTTGGGCATGTAGACGAGCTACTTTTAGTTTAGCTATCTCTCTCCTTTTGCTCCCAATCTGTTTCCTAGAGAGGCTCTTCTGTAATTTTCTTAGCTTTTTAATATTTTCTTTAAGAGGCTTGGGAGATTTAATCTTCTCACCTGTACTTAAAGTAGCAAAGTCAATTATTCCTAGGTCTACGCCTATTGATTTACCGTTATCAGGAAGTTTAGGAGGATTAATTTCTACTACAAAGCTTAAGAAATATCTGTTAGCAGGGTCTTTAATAACAGTTACGCTTGATGGTTCGCTAGGAAGAGGTCTACTCCAGACTATCTCTAGCTCTCCTATTTTGGTTAACTCAACTTTATCTGGAAAGATTTTAAATGCGTTGTCAGTAAATCTAGCAGTTTGCTTGCCTTTTCTTGATTTAAACTTAGGAGGTCTTACTTTTTTCCCTTTTCTTTTACCTGTACAGGATGAAAAGAAGTTCTTGTAGGCAACTCCTAAATCCCGAACGGATTGCTGAAGAGGAACACTTGAGACATCGTTAAGCCAAATCTTTTCTTCTGTTTTCTTGACTTGAGTCAACCGTTTAACTAGTTCATTATCGTTCGGTTTTTTCTCCCCTTTTTGATGGGTATCAATACAGAATGCTAGAGTATCATTCCAAACGACTCTAACGCACCCGAATAGTTGAGCGAGTGCGGTTTTTTGTAAGTCGGTCGGGTAAATTCTATATCTATATCTAGCTTTCATGCTATGATTATATCATTTGGTCTGTAGATATGACAACTAATTTAACAAGAGGTAGACATAGCGTTACAAGTCTTAATGCTCATTTGGTCTTCGTGACAAAATATAGAAGAAAAGTATTTACTAACGAAAGCTTAGACTATTTAAAAGAATGTATGGAAGAAGTAGGAAGAAAGATGAATTTTGAAATAATAGAATTTAATGGGGAAGCAGATCATGTTCATGTGTTAGTCAGCTATCCACCTGTTCTATCTATCTCTAAAATAGTTAATCATCTTAAAGGAGTATCTAGTCGAATGTATAGGACTAGATACAAGTCTCCTAGTAAAGAACATCTTTGGTCTCCTTCTTATTTTGCTAGTTCCGTAGGAGGAGCACCGATTGAAGTACTTAAGCAATATATACAAGATCAATTGAAGCCGTCGTGAACGACGGGGTTTTAAACCCATTTCTCTGATAATGTTTGCTACGTTCAATAGCAAGCAGGTTTGGTTGGGGAGTTACAGAATAGTTGTTGACTTTATATTGTCCTGTTTTCCTGATGGATGGAAGAACTTCTTGGCATACCCAATCTTGAAAAGGTTCTGCTTGTGGTTTATTAGATCTTAAAATTAATCGGTACAATCCTGATTCAGAAACAACTCTCATATTTTGAGTACGACCTGTGGTATCGATAAAATCTATACCATCTTTTTCGTACGGTTTTAGTTTTGTTAAAGCATCAGATGTATTTTCAATTTCCAATACCCGACAAATATCATTAGCAACAAACCAAAACAAGCCATCTTTTACGGCTACGCGAATTTCTTGAGACTCAAACTCAAACTGTGCTAGATTATTGGACATATGGTGTTTACCATTAATAAATTGTGTACCCTAAGAGCGCTTTGCAAAACTACTCTTGGGGTATTTTTCATTATAAACAAGATTTTTCTATTGTCCAAATATTTATATTTTTCTTTGTCAATACTCTAAAATCGGGCTTAAAAAAGTTGAAATACTTCCTGAACAGCGTGAACAGCAAGTTTTAACCAAACAGGCATAGCTAAAACCTTTATCTAGACTAAGTTCTAGCAGTTCACAATATTGGTGAAACCCCGTTCACAAGTTATGAACGGACTGAACAAACCTAAAATATAGATAGAATTTACTACAATTAACATTGTTCATATCAATAAATTTTGTTTTATTTAAACCCAAAAAAGTTGAAATACTTATTGAACAGCGTGAACAGCAAATTTTAACCAAACAAGCATAGCTAAAACCTTTATCTAGACTAAGTTCTAGCAGTTCACACTATTGATAAAAACACGTTCACAAATAATGAACGAACTGAACAATAGTTAAAATACTCTATAGATAGAATTTATTAATAGTACATATAAAGATATTAAAAAACCACTGCTGTGAGTGGTCTAGACGAAATTAAAACCAGATTAACATTAATTAGCAAAGCCTGGTTTATAGCCAATGCGTCTACCTGAACGCTTCTGATAAATGTTTGGATCGTTATCTTCATGGATATAAAATGAATTCCCCACACTTAAGATGAGGCATTCTTTCTTAATCCATTTGGCGTTAATGGCTGTTGTTGTGAAGTTTTCTTTTTGTTTTAAACCTTTTCCTACAGTCTGAGTAATCTCCTCGATGTCGCTCCAGACGTAAGGCACATCATATCGATTAGTAAAAATACCCCAAATTTCTTGTTGATGTGCAATAGCCACCCAATAGGTACGAACAACGGCAAAATCAAGCTCATACCAATATTTGCGGTAGTTCCAGTCACCTATTAATCTTTCGTCTAGCAAAATATCCATCGCATCAAGGAAGTTTTCTAATATCTCTCGATACGTCCAACCTGAATGATGATTGGCATCGAGAAAAGATTCTAGTTTTTGATTTTCCTGTAAAACTTTGATGTGTTCCTTGCGTTCGGCAATGACTGGCAGACGCTCACCGTGTTTGATGGCAGCAGGGTAGTAGTCTTTGGCTGGCAATAAAACAGGGAGGACTGGACGGCTAAGAATTTGTTTTTGTTTAGGTTGGGTATGCCCAGACATCCAATCAATTACCCATTGAGAAACTAAAACAGCAAATTCTGGAGATAACCATTGACCTAAATGCACAGCAACCCTTGGATGAACCCATGTACCTTGTAAGTTGTAATCACCACCTTGAATGACTATGACTAAATCCGTTGCGCTTTTTTGCGTATCGGAACTTAACACTTGTAAAAACTTTTTAGTCTCGTAAGCCCTCAAATAATTATTGATTCGTTTACCCGCTATTTGACACAACTTAGTTGCATTAATATAACCATCAGAAAGTCTTTGATACTCAGATTGTGACAATATGATAGACATAGGGCTTTTTTGCTCTCAATGAATTAATTTTTGTACGAATCCTAAGAAATTTGCAGTTTTTTAGGATTTTCCTTATGTTAACAGAAAAATATTTAAAATTTATTTTTTAACCAATAAAACAAATAATTTTGTTTTTACTGAATTTTCAAAATTTGCTACATTTCCTGAACAGTTTGAACAACAAGTTTTAATTAATTTTACACAGCTAAAACCTTTATCTAGACTAAGTTCTAGCAGTTCACACTATTGGTGAAACTCTGTTCACAAATAATAAACAAAATGAACAAACCTAAAATATAGATAGAATTTACTACAATTAACTATTGCTGAGATATTTGCTAAATATCTTTAGAATATATATATAGATCATCAAAAAATGAGGTAACTATGGGTATCAGTAGAAAAGAACGATCTAAAGCACTATCAGTATTTGTATATCCTGATGATTGGGAAAAATTTAAAAGTATATGTGATCAGTTGGGACTCAATGGCAGTTTAGCAATATCGGATTTTGTAACTCATATTGCTCAACATCCTGAAAAAGCTGATAATATTTTAACTCAGTATCAAAATACTAGAAAAAACAAACAAAAAAATATTTAAGAAATATTCAATAAATAGCTTGACAATATTCGTTGAATATCCATATAATAAAGAAAGTTAAAAATCAAAAACGGGTCGAACAATGTATCAATTAAGACGTGCTGAAGAGTTAGCGCTTTTGGCGCTAGAAAAAAATAAACAATTAAAAGTTGTCATTTTAGAGGGAGCCCCAGGGACAGGCAAAACCGCATTCTCGCAATATTTGGCCGAAAAATGGCAAGCACAATATTTATATTATCTTTGCCATCATTGGACTAGTGATGAAGAACTATTTATATCCATTAATGTTGGAAAAGTAGTATCGGGTATTCAGCACGAAGAGGAAGCCTATCAATTAGGCGTTCTTGCTCAATGTGCTCATTTATCTCAAGATAAACAAGTGGTTTTGTGTTTAGATGAATTAGATAAAGCACCTATAAGAGCAGAATCACTTCTTTTAGATTTCCTACAGCATGGGAGAGTAATTCTACCCAATGCCAAAAAAATTCAAGGGACATTGGAAAACATCACTGTAGTCATTACGACTAATGGTGTACGTCCATTGCAGGAAGCAATTCTTAGAAGAGGCTTTCGTCTCAAAATGGAGTTTTTAGCTCCTAACGTAGAATCGGATATTATTCGGAAAGAAACTGGTGCTAAGATGCCAGCGATCAGACTAGTAGTCCGAATGATGGGGATTATAAGATCGAAAGGGTCTACAACACCTTCACTACAAGAAGGTAAAAATTTAATTCAAGATATGGAAGTGGCATCTTCCGCCTCAGATGTAGAATTGCTGATAAAAGGATGGCTTGTAAAAGAGCCAGAAGATTGGACAGTTCTCTGTAATGAAATTCCATCACCACATAAAGTGCTTTGGGGGGAATGGCAGCGATGAAAAGACAGCAAAGACGGGTACTGTTTGAGCCAGTTTCAGTGCGAAACGCTCAAAAAATGTTATCAAAATTTGACAATACCAAATTGTATGCAACTATTGCTAATGCTTTAGGTATGGCAATAAAATCGCAAAATCAATATGAAAAGTTAGTCGAAACTAACCCGTCTTTGCCAACTGTTATCAAATCTTTATTAGATAGAGAAGCTAGTAAAGATTATAAACAGATCTTGTTTGAAGATTATCTTTCGACATATTGCGAGGAAGATTATAATGATGATTTTGACGATGACGATGAAAACTCAAACTGGGCAAGCAAATATGCAGACCCAGAAGATGATGATACACCGGAGGAAATAATAAACGATAAAGCTGAGACTGATTCTCTCAGCACAGATTCACCACAACAATCTTTAGAAAATAATTCTAAAAATTCCAGTGAGATGGAAAACGTAACAACTAAAGATAATGAATCTGATAACGAACAAATCCTTCAAAAAAACAGTAATCCCCAAGCAGAACAAGATCAGCATCAGGAGAGTGATCTTGACGGGGATACGGGGAATGGAGACTCCAGTGAACCTCTAAATACAGAGGGGGCTGCTGCAGGTGAGGCGAGTAATTGTTCTGAGTCGATTGCTTTAAATAGTGATACGTCAGAAAATAAAAGCCAAGATACTGAAACCCACCAAAACTCCACGCAGAGCGTAACTACATCAGAAAGTACAGTATCTGATCATAGATGTAACTCTGAAGAAATTACTGATTTTTCCGACAATACTTTCTGTACCGAAGTTTGTCAAGGTGATGTTGCCACCTCTTTAAAAGAAACGTTGCAAGATAATTCTGGCAGCAATTTTAAAGAAGATCTAATATGCGAAGCTGAGGATCAACAAAAACATGAGGACTGCCCCACCCCTCAGAAAAAGTGGGGTAAAAAATTTAGCAAAGAGGAAAAAGCTACAAGGCAAAATTCCTCTACTGCTAATTCTAACCACGGCGGCATAACTGCCAGTTTAAAAAAAATAGGTGTTGATTCTAAATTACTTAAACTGTGCAGGGAACATTTATCACAACTAGTAGGGGATAACTCACAAAATCCCTCACCTAGACGAGATAATCAAAAACTATGTGAGCGATTGCTTACATATCGAAATGTTACGCCTGCTCGTAAAGAAGAAGGGAGACCAGTAATTTTATTATTGCCTGATGTATCAGGATCTTGCGCTTCTTTTTCAGTAAAAACTTTAGAAGTTTCTAAAGCAGCAGGGTTGCAAGGTGTTCAAGGGGCGGATATTTTAGTAGTAGCCCACTCCAATGGATACCCCGAAGAAACTAGTTTAAATGGTAGATTAGTTGCCTTAAAACTTAAGGCTAGTCAAAATGATCAATTAGCTTGGTATGGTGAAATATTGACTAAATACCAAGTTGAAATCGTGATCGCCTTAGGTGATTGGGACGCATCTAATGTGTATGCTCAATTAGCAAATCATCATCAAGTACAGCGTTTAATCTGGCTAGATAATGCTTACGCATCTAGTCGAGGTACTGTTAGAGATGATACTAAATGGGCTTTAACTAGATTTTCTCAATCTGAAGCTCAAGGATTAAAACACAAATTAACTTACAAAACAGGGTGTAAAGGATCTAAAGAATTTATTCAACATATCAAATAATGAAGATAAAATGAATTACGAACAAATTTGGCAGCAAGCCTACAAATACGGAGAGTCAAAATACCACACAGCAACTAATGCTAAAAAACATGCTTTTGCTAACTCTGTAGCTTATCTTGTCACAGGTGCCAGTGGTGGTGCTGGTCCCTTTCTTAGGGAACACGCTGTAACTTGGAGTTTATTGGGAGATGGCGAAAGAAAAGGAATTTGGCATTTCCCGGATGGAAGAATCCCATCTGCGGGAGAATGGGAGTTTGAAAAAGCCTGTCAATTCGCAGAATCTATTTGTTTTTCTGAAAAATTACCAGCAATATGCAAAGTCATTTCTCAGAATGAATATTATTTTGACGATGATCACAACGATTTGATGCAATTAGCTCAAATGGCATAAATTACCAATTTTAAATTAAAAACATGAAAAATTTTATCGTCATATTAACAACCATTTGTGCAGTTGCTATGGTTCCAACAAAAGCATTCTCATTAGATGATCAGACAGAGAAAGTTATTAGACATCAATTAACACCAGTTTGTAAGATGTTACGTCAAGAAGCAATAACTCGAAATCAATTTCTACATTATGCTGAGAATCTTTATGGAATAGAGTATAGAAATTATGTTTTTAGCGATCCTCTTGATCAAAAACTTGTAAATGATAGTATTGAAGTATCTGCATCATTTGCGATGTTAGCTTGTTTTGATGGATCACTCAACCAAAACACAAGATAGGTAGTGTGTAGTTCACGGTGACGTACCCGACACCTAATAGGTGCGGGCTTCTCTTGCTCTTCGCAGAACGGAGAGAACTTCCTTCGCGGTACTATTACTAAAGATCCTGTTTTAACTCATCTACAGCCGCATCTACCCAAGGTCTAGCAGGAAGTTCTGTACCTGTGGATAATGTAGCGCCTTGATGCACAAGCATGGCATATTCCACAGGATAAGAATAAATTACTTCTGTAGCGCTAATTGGCTCAACTACCAAAGAATCTTTTAAATCACCTAAATCGACAATGTTTCTGGGACTCCCTACAATTTGATGGTTTTGGCGTTTAGTTTCTCGTGACCATTCCCATTTTTCGGATTCTAGTTCTTTTATTTGGTCATCTTTAAAATTTTCAACTATTTGAGTAAAAGTTTCTTGTATTTGATTTTCTAGAATGTTCCAATTAATAGCCATAATTTTTTTAGTTAATATATCTTAATAACTTTTTTTTAAAGTACAATAAAAATAAGAATATTTATATGTAATTAATATGGTAACTCAAAATACAATTCAACAGCCAGAACCAGAACCTCATTCTATGCTAGATTCTCCATTATTTGGGGGTGGTGCAGTGACTTTAATTGTAGTTTTAGCAGGTATAATTTGGTCATCAATTTTGGCAAAAAGTAGAGATGCTTCCCAAGAAACAGCAACCAAAATAGCAGAAAAATCGGAAATTTTATTAAAAGAAAAATTTTATGAATTAAATTCTAACTTAATTCATGTATCTAGCAATTTAGAAAATTTAAAAACTGCTATAAGCGGTATAGATAAAAGGATGGCCGCACAAGAATTGACTCAACCATTAATACAAGAATTGTTAAAAAAAGATGTTAACAACTTGGGTGAATCTGTAAGAAAACTTGAAAATGAATTAATTTACCACATAGAAATGTTAAATCATTTTGTAGAACTACACAATTCTATGTATCCTGATACTCCTTTTGTGAAGCCAAAGCGGTAGTCAAAGTAGAAATAGCTACATAGCCTATTAACTCAAATAATCTAGATTTTCTTATACTTGAAAAATAAGCTTCTATGGCTGTAAATTTGTCATCAGAATAGATTTTCAGCAGGTTTTGTGCTTTATATTGTCCGGTGTTTATCTCGGTCTTGGTAAGCCCTAAAGTCAATAAATATTCATAATTATTTAAGTTTTCAATAAAATTTTCCCTATCAATATGCAATAAATCTAGTTCAAATAGCACAGGAAAATAATCACGGGAATACGCTACCTGACTCCAAGGTAGTATATGCTTTTGCCCAGATTCAGCTATTGCGATAGTAAATGGATGTTCAGGAGGATCAATTAGCCATTCCCTGATTGTGGCTCTTGAAGGCAATTCAGATACTCTGTCGCCTTCAATTTTTGGATGCTTTTCTTTATCTGAAAGCAACCAAGACCAATTACGAGAGAATAATTGTACATCTCGTTTGGTATTAGGATTGTAGTAGTTGAGCCTAAGAGGAATGACCCAAGCACACCGATCACAGAGTTTATCCGATGTGGGAAATTTAGCTGTAGAGTGTGCTGTAAAAGAATCTTTGAGATTCAGTGGTTTAGTTGCAGGGGTAGATCCGCACAGGTAACAATTGGACATAAAAAAAGAGCTTTAAAAGACTCTTTAACTATACTATTTTTTGTTTAACATGACCTCAAAGAATTCCCCTTCCTCCAGCTTTAGCTAGGGAGGTGATGAATTTGAGACAACAAAACGTTTTTCTTTTTCCCTTGACAAATACTAAAATCTGGTGTTACCATGATAATGAATAGTGGTAAAAGTATGTATAAAGCAGTTAAAGCAACCATGTATCCTAATCAGTCCCAACAAGAGTACCTAGCTAAAAGCTTTGGGTGCGCTAGATGGTACTATAATTATGCACTGGCTTTGACTAACCAAACATATCAAGAAACAGGAAAAGGATTGAGCAGGGCGGCTATACAGGCACTGTTACCCAAGCTAAAACAAGAGCATGAATGGCTGAAAGACCCCTATTCTCAGTGTTTGCAAGTAGTAGCACTCAATCTATCTACAGCTTTTATTAATTTTTTTGAAGGTAGAGCTAAGTTTCCTAAATTCAAAAATAAGTTCAATAAACAGTCTATTACTTATCCTCAAAATATCAAGATAGAAGGTAACTACATTAGATTACCCAAAGTTGATGATCTGATTCCTGTTAAATTCCATAACAAAATAGAAGGAACTGTCAAAAGCGTAACTCTCGTCAAAACTGCAGCAGGAGAATATTACGCTTCATTTTTAGTAGATGACGGTTCAGTCGAACCTCAAGTGAGTACGGATGGAAAAGCTATCGGTATTGACTTGGGGTTGATTGATTTTGCCGTTACCTCAGATGGGAGTAAATATGCTAACCCTAAATGGTTCAAAAAACATGAGAAGAACTTAAAGCGTAAGCAACAAGACCTATCTCGTAAGAAAAAAGGTTCCAATAATAGGAACAAGGCGAGAGTCAAAGTTGCTAAAGTACATGAAAAGATAAGTCGTTGCCGTGAAGATTTTCTACATAAACTATCCCGCAAGGTAGTAGACGAAAACCAAGTTATTATTGTAGAGAATCTAAACGTCAAAGGAATGGTCAGAAATCACAACTTAGCTAAAGCTATTAGTAGCGTAGGTTGGGGAATGTTTTGCACCATGCTTACCTATAAAGCGAAAGAAAAAGGCAAAGCTTATCTAGAAGTAAATAGATTTTTTCCTTCCTCTAAGACCTGCAATCATTGTCTCTATCAGATAGAAGAGATGCCATTAAATATTAGACAATGGCAATGTCCTTCATGCGGTAAGACAAATGATAGGGACATAAATGCAGCTAAAAATATTAGAGATGAGGGCTTGCGGATGTTACAGACCTTGGGTACCAGGGATAAAGCCTCTTGTCCAGACGTAAGACCTAAGAGAGGACGTAAAACATCCACTCAAGGGCAGTTTGCTGGAGAGGAAACCCCTACCTCAATTACTGGTTAGCTTACTAGGCAGGAATAGGTAGTGGGTAGTTCATTTCATCTTTCAGTATATTTATCCAATGAGTTCCGTATATTTGTCCTGCTATGGTCATAGACAAGTATTCCGGTTCTTGCATAAATATTTTTAATGTATCTGCCAACTCAGGTGGCGTAAAACTCATTGTATAAATTGCACATTGCACTAGCCGATAAAAAGCAAGTGCAGCCGTAGGTGTGCAAAGAAAATCAGCAATCTCTTTGCATACTTGAATATGAAATTGTTGTGATACATTGTCAAAATACTTTTTGTTTATTTCTTTTTGTTCTTGTATCACATCTCCAGATAAACCTAAGTTGTATTGAGCCTCTTTTGTAGTAATCTTGTCAAAAGAATCGGATACTTCTTGGATGTATGCATAAACTTTTTGGAGATTACTTTTCCACCATTTTTGAGTTATGCGCGATAAATCCTCTACTTCTTTAAGAGAATTAAAATTACGTTTAGAAGTATCTATCAGCTTTTTTTCTCGAACGTTTCTGTCTTTTTTAAACAATTCCCAAAGTCGTTGATTAAAAAGCTTTAAACGTTGATTTTTAGCTTCAATAATCAATTTTTCTAATTTTTCTTTTCCTTCTTTAGATTTTGACCTTAATTCACAATCTGTTCCCGCAAAAACCTCAGAATAATGGGCAAAGTTTGGAGGAACAGATTGTGTTACTTTTTTTCCATTTCTAAGCGTAGTATCCCGAACAGTTCCCGCTCTTAAAAAAACTGCTTCAGAGCAAAAAGGGCAAACTAACCCTAGTATTTTATAGGATTGATAATCACACTGGGCAGCCGCAACTAACTGCCCAGAAAGGTAAATGGATTTTGCAACTAACATAAAAAAACCTACTTAAAAAAGTAGGCAAACATTTTTCAATAAAGTTCTGGATGGTAAATTTTATCTACCTTTTTGGCAAAGCTAAAAACGCAGTCTAACAATTTATCAGCCATTTCATTAGGAGTTTTAGCGATATCGATTGGAATTACAAATTTATCAAAATTATCAAACAGCTCATCTATTGAAACAATTTGCTGATAAACTTTAGGTAATTCTTCATTTGAAGATTTATTTTTTATTATCCAATCTTGAGATGTAGGATCGTAAAACAATAAATCTTCTGATGTATCTTCTGCTGATATATAAGCTTTAACAGCCCATATCATAAAAGCATTTACATTCATATTTTTTCTCCGTTATTTTATAGCAAAATAGAGCCTATATTTCAAGGCTCTGAACAAATATTAATCAACTAAATTATCTAAATCAGAATCCAAAATATCATTCTGATTTAGATACTCTCTGATTTCTTTTTCCACGGAACATTGAAACTTTTCAAAAGCATCTCTTACTTGGTCGTAAGTATCTTCAAACTCTTTTAATTTTTTAATGACATCATTTTTTGAATAGTCTGAATACCATTCTTCTGTATCAATTTGAATACCTTTTTGAAAATATCCACTAGCAGAAGTTTTATCATTCCATAGTACGGTAAATGTAATGCCTTTATCAGAAATAAGCTCTCCTAATTCAGGAAAGATTGTTTTGATTTCTTCTACTAAATGTTTAAAAGCATTACTTGGGTATTGATCCCAAGCGATCGTGGTTAATATTTGACTTGCTTTTATGAGACCTTGTAAATCATAAGACTGATCAATTAATTTTTCTAAGGTTTTGTTGGCAGTAGTCATTGGCTTGTCTCCTTGTTGTGTTTCTTAACTTTCTTTATTATCACTCTATTCTTTGGTTTTGTCAAGAGTTTTCAAAAAGTTTTTTAAAATATTTTTGCTTGACTCAATGTACTCATCTGAAAGGTATTGCTGCAAAAGGATAGCAGCTACTGTACTTTTATGTTTTCCATAATCCTTTGACAGTTCCTCTATTTTGTCGTGTAAAGATTTCTGTACCACAAGACTAAGCTGGTGCGTACATTTTTCCTCTGGTAAACGAGGTTTACGACCACTATTGGGGCGAGACCCACCTCGGTTTTCTGTCTTGGTATCTTGAGTAGTTTGTTTTTCTGGCATATATAATCTAATTAGTGCTCTTTTGATTCTAGCCTAGAATTACCAAAATATTTTTTTGAAAACTCTTGACAAAACCAAAATAACCGACTAAACTAAAGAAAGTTAGAGATTAACCCAAGGAGCTAAAAGCAATGACAGTATCAACAGGTATAGTATTTTTTACATTCAAAGTCAACGACATTGAATTAAATGCTGCAATAGATTTTAATGAACATGAAACTGGCTTAACAAAGCCAAATCAAATAAATGATGTTTTAGAAAAAGCAACGACAAGTTATCAAAAAACAATAGAGGTTGTTGACGATCGAGGAATTGTTTACAGAATTGATAACGATGAATATAAAAATGCCATAGATTGGGCAATTCAAGATATTTGGGCAGAATTTAAAGAAACTGTAAAACAAAAATTTAATATAGTTTTAAAAGATGAAAATTATATTGAATCCGAAGGAATAGATTTTAAATTTTAAAAAAATAATATTTGTTATCAAGCGGCTAACAACCGCTTTTTTTGCTATAGAAAATTAAACAAACACTCCACAACCTAAACGCCTTTTCCCACCTAAACCTAACTCCTGAACTTTTATAGAGTCATCAGGAGTTAAGTTTTTTAATATTGTAGTAAACCCAACAACATTATAAGGTCGGCACTTGGTGATTCTTACACTCAATCGTCTGGCAATCAATAGAGATGCATTAATATTTAAGTTTTGTAGGCGAAATTGACAACTTTTTACAAAATTTTCACCAGTGTAGGCTTCCTTGATTGTGACTATCCGACTAGTTAAAATTTGTTTAGGTTGTATAGTTTGATAAGATGGTAAACCTAGTTCAATTTGGTTTCCATTGATAATTAATATTTTATTACTTAGTGTATTAACTAGTTTGTATGATTCTAAAGGCAGTCTGATTCTGAGGATTGATTGATTGCCCAATTTGATTAAACCTTGGTTGTTTGGCACTCCGTTAATTGTATTAAAGGAAAAATTTTCTAGCGTGTGAAATTCAGGCACTGCATAGCAAAGAGCAGCAAAGAGATAATAGTTATGGTCAGCGTTTAGACTAATGCCAGATACAGGAAAAACAACGTCAATTAGCATATATAATTTGCATAAAATATCCCCACAAATTAAAGTGAGGATATTTTATATTAGTTTAATTTTGAAACACCTAATTCTTTTCGGGTTTCGTCTAAATTTTTGTTGATATAGTCCAATAAAGGAAAATCATCAAAAATACCTTGCGGACAATTAGCGCCAATATTCCAAGCTTTACATAATCTTTCTGTTTCAAAAAGTTTATGCCCTTGAGATTCCAAAAAGATTTGAAGTTGTTCCAGTAATAAAATTGGTGGTTGTGTACGATTGATCAAACCTTCTTCAAAGGCTAATACTTCTAATTCTCCTTTAGTTGTGGGTGGAACATTTAAAAGCAAGTGGTGAAAATCGTGAATTAAAATATAACTGCTAGGAAACATAGAAGGTTTTACAATTGCATCTAGTCCGTTATTAGCTTTGTAATATTCGTAAAAAGTAAGCCCTACTGTATTTTCATCACATTTTGAAAATTTTTGAAATAAAGCTACATTTTCTTGTTTAGGATTTAATGATTCTAAAAAATAAGTTTTTAAACCTATCATTAAATCCTCTTCAGGCATAAAAGGAAAAATCCTAGGCATTTTTTCCATAGACACAACACAAGTAGCAGGAATATATTTAAACTTAACCGGTCGCACATATTCAAACCTAATACGGCTAAAAATTGCCCATAATTTATCAGGTGGACAAGATTCAGCAGGTTCAAATAACTCACCTAAATCAATATTAGATTCAATATTTTGAATAGTTTTTATTTTGTCATCGGAATCAATAATTTGTTGAAACAAATTGTCATCAGTTAAAATTCTTTTTAGAAAATCAATAACCATTATGTAAAAGCCTCAGGTACGTTATAAATTAGATAATTATATAATACCGGATTTACAGCTTTCATTGTTTCCAGTGAAGTTTTTTGCCACCTTGTATCTTTATTAGAAGAATAAAAATATTTAGCATGGGCTGTAGTTCTGCCCCATTGTCGGTCTATTTTATCGTATAGATCAAGATATGGCAGATCATTAGAAAATATGTAAGCCCAAATATCTTGCCAAGTCCACCAAGCCAAAGGAGCAATCCTATATTGTCCTTTGTATTTTCCTGATGTGTATTGATGAATTAAACCGTATTTTTTTAAGGTAATAAACCTAGGTTTACTTTCTTCTGCTCTTAATCCCACGAAAGCTACAGGATAATCAATTACTGCTGATATACGGTCTTTAACTGTGTCATTAGTCTCAGCATTTCCTTCTTTTGCTTTAATATCCAAATAATTGGGAGTAAATGTTTTACAATATCTAGAAATTGTCTCAGCATAATTCGCCACATATTCTTGTTCAATAGAACTATAACAAATTGCTAAAATATCTGGTTGAATTTGTTGGCAAAGATGCAAGAGCACAATAGAATCTTTACCCCAACTGATACCAATATAAGCTTTATCTATTGCTAATGCTGTTTTAATTGTTTCTTTGGCTTTTTCTACTTTAGTTTTAAAGCCAGATAATTTAGCGTAGTCTTTAAAATATTGTTTTTCTTGTTCTATATCCATACATTTTCAAATAAAATATTTACAATTTATCCAAGTTTTCTCAATACAGGTCTTTCAATTTTTTGTTGTACATTTCCTTTTGGCACCACACACAAGGTCTGGTTTTCTACGTGCCAAGATGGTAATCGCCAAGCCGTCAGAACTAGGTCAGGTGGAAGTGGTTTGTGAAATACATCCTGATAAATACTGGCTGGAATAGGACGCATAATTTGCCCTTTATTGCCCCACAGTGACCAATCTTGATCAATAGATTTTACTACCCATTTCTCGACCAATCCGAATCCCTGAGAGCGTTTTTTGCCTAGGTGTGTCACTCTATCTAATGCTGATAGAATCTCATCAAAGTTTCCGACAACAAACCAATCAATACGGGTAGTGTGTCTCAGGAATAAAGGAAGATCATAAGATTTGAATTGTCCATCACTTCCACTAAATTTGGCTTTCTTATTGCCCCAATCTAAATGTCTTTCTTGATAATCCCACCTTTTTCTGTATCTAGATTGTGATTCTCGCTCTACTAGGTAGTGTGGTGAACTGCAATAATAAAAACCTTTAAGATGCTGTTGTAAAGGAAGCGTAACCGGTGTAATGTCTTCTAACTTGATTGGATTTGGGTCAAGCAATCCTAGGTATTCTCTAATCGAGTATTCAATTATTCCTTCAATAGCAGGGGAGAAATTGTCAGTAACTGCTAAAGGTGCGGCTAAATATGCTGTGATTTGTAGAGGGATCATTTAAACTCCAAGATTTACATTGTTTAGCTGTTGATACACAATCTAATAGTTCATTAAAAACAGGTTCATTCATTTTGCAAAATTGCGGTGACCATATATGAAAATGTTTACAATTTGTACAAGATTTGTGCATAATTAATCATCATTAAATCTAACTCTCATTTTCATATTTTTGCTCATCCTAATAGTCCTCTTACTTCACTAGTATTATCTTTAAGATATTCTTCATATTTATCCAAATACTCATCATATCTCTCATGTTTTTCTGCTGCTCTTTCGCCTAAAACTTGAGTGCCATTTTCAACCAACATCCAGTTTCCTGATTTACCTTCAGACGAATAGTATATATTAGCAGCAACCTTGCCACAACCTGTATTTGCTTGACCACCTACATACGGAGAACTACTCCACTTGAGGATAGCATCTGCCATAAACCCCTCTTCAACATCAGTGACAAAAGCATCCCAACGAGAATAGAGTTTAGCCCCTGCTTGGATTAACCAACTTCCCATAATCATTTGGTTTGATTTTTCTTTAATTTCTTTATCTGGCTTTTCTTCAGTAGCCCCAAACAAACTTTGTTGACCTTCTTTGATGGCTGCTGGAAGTAAATGTTTGACTAAGTTGGGGTCATGGTGACTATCACGTCTAGTTTTTTGATTGTAGGTAAGCCAGTGAGAATATGGTCTCAATTTTTCTTGCAAATATGGCAGCCAGTATTTAAGTTTTTCTTTATATTGTGAGTCATCTAGTTTGTTTTGTGTGCCTGATAAAAATTGATTAATTCTTGCCTCTTCTAAATCTTTTTTAGCTTGATTAATTTCTGATAATCCTTGAATAGCATCTAGGGCTATTGCTGGTTCAAAAGTGTTGTAGATGTTGAGCGCAGATTCATAGCAAACTAACATTGCATCGCCTACATTAATTCTGCCAGGAATCATCTGAGCATCTTTACTACCAAATACACCTTTAGCTTTAGCTGTGCCCAAGAGGGAAATAGGAGGAAGAAACTGTCTAATCTTTTTATCAAGTTCAAGATTATTAGCCGTTCCTCCGTCTAATGCACCACCACAAAAAAGTACATGGTGCAATATGGGTGACACTTGTATTTTAAGACGTTCAAGCATGGCATCTATTCCCACACGCCTTAAGATACGGTTTCTGATTGAGTTACCAGATAGACAGAATACTTGTGAAGGCTGCCCTTCAATATCGGTAATTGTAATTGTCTTGAGGTTAGATTGGTTGCCTACAGCCTCGCCAATATGGGAAAGTGGACTAAGAGTTTCTAAGACTACATGAAAGGTGATTCTGTGACGTTGATCAGGGTTATAGTGTTGCATAATTACCAAAGTTGAATTAACCAAAAAGTTACAAGAGTTAAAATGAACAGTAATTTAAGTATTACAAACAAGTTTGTTTTAAATTTTGTCATATTTTTCAGTTCCATTTTCATTAACATAATATACTTTAATATTAGGTATATTATTTATTTTGTCGCCAATTTTTGACAATCTTGTTTTTTTTGCAATTAACTTTTCTTGTCTTAAAAAAATTAACAACTTTTTGTATATAATAACGTCTTTTTTTTGGAATCATCAGATAAATGAACTTTGATGTAATATTCTGCTGTATCTTTACCAGATATTTTGTTAGACATCTATTGTTTCTACCTCTTCTTCTTTTTCGTATGCTGATAATAACTTATCTTCTTCGTGTTTAAGCCTGCAATAAAGTGCAACCATTTGGGATTTAGTTAAGCATTCTTTAAGTATATGCCTCTCAGTAATGCCAAATTCTACCCCCCATTGCTTGAGAATAGGTTCCCAAGATTGCCAATTGACGGCTTGATCTGTGGTCACTTCTAGTAAATCACCTACGCTGCCATCTTCAAGCCTAGAAGCTCTTAAAACTACCTGTTTAGCGTCAAATAAACGCCGCCATTCTTTAGGTTGAAAAGTTGGCACAATTAGTTTTTTACTTAAATGAACTAAATAATCATTAATGCTTCTAGAAGGGATAGCAGCATTTTCAATTGATGATTGTAAATATTCCCAAGTTTTCATGCCCATAGCTGGAGAGCGTTGTTTATCTCTGCATCTGAATGCCCAATAAGTAACAGCACTTGCTAGAGCTAAAGGTTTTTCTTCTGTTAAAAATCCAAGCATTTTATTCTAAATTATCCTCATTACGCTGTTTAAAATATTTGCGAATACCATTTCTTAATTGTTGTGAACGGTCTGTTAATTGCCATAATCCTTGCCAATCCCGTTTTAAATCTAAATCCGGTTCAAATCCTGCTTCAATCAAAAATTGTTCTCTCCCTTTATAATTTCTATCTTTTCTTTGACCGTGCCAGTAATGTAAAAGAGCGCCTTCAATATATCCTATATTTCTTTTGATGTATTTTTCAGATCTATTTTGCCATTCAGTAAGCATTCTACATCCTGAAGAACCTAGGCTTTTGGCTACATAATCAATATCATAAAATCCTGCAAAAGCTCGGCACATATACCAATCAGCAGATCCCAAACCTGCCCAATCAAGTAATCCTCCTAAATGATCAAAAGCATCTTTTCTCATTGCCCATGCAAAACCCGGATGTGACCAATCTGATTTGTTTTTTTCATTAATAAGTTCTTTAGAATAACATGATTTAGAAACATTGCCCTTTAAACTATCTGCATTATAGAGATTGTTATACCAATGGGCAAAACCTTGATATTTATGTTGTGCATTATAATTAGGTGTAAGCTGATAAGCCTCGCTAAACATTTGAACAACATGATAAGTTTGTAATTGGTGTAAAGTTTCACCTACCCAATCAGGTCTAGCAAATTGTATATCAGCATCAATCCATGCAAAATATCTCCAAGTTGATGGAAGTCGCTGAACTCCCAAATTAATCATATTTTCTTTAAACCATAATTTATCTCCAACGTCATAAATATCTCCTGTACGTAATTGAATATGATATGGATTACCTGATTCAGTTACAGCAAATGCTCGTTCACCATATGCCAATTCGACTGTATAAAGTATGGCACCTGAATCCTTTATATATTTTTTAAATTTTTCATAAAGTGAATATCTACTTCTAAATCTTTCAGAATTAAAAATAGTTGTCACAACATACAATGGTTCATTAATTGAGTCAGGTCTTTCAAATAAACCATGCTCTACAGTTCCGGGTCTTTGATATTTAAGCCTTTGGATAACAGTCATATATTTAATATATTTTTTATTTCATTCAAAATATACCAGAAAATTTTTTACCTAATTTTCAAAAAATCTTTTGCTGATATTCCTTGACTTTCTAACCATTCTTTTATAATTTGCCCTGAAGATTTATAAGTTTCCATTTCTGGAGCTAATCTACCTATACTTCTGTTTCTTTTACGTTTCTTTTTTGGTTCAGGTTGTGGCATTGGTTTAGGATTACATTTTTTACAAGAATATCTTTGTGCGCCACTGCTTGTAAATCCATTTTTTACCGCACACATGGTTTTACAATTAGAACAAAATAACATATGGTTTATTTATTAAATACAGAAAAGCCACCCGCTAGAGTGGCAGAACCCTTTTGATGTTCTTCGCAATCCAGTTATTCTTATCTCAAAAAATAACGGGGTTTACAATTGCTATTATGGCAGCTTTTAGATTAGAACAAAGTTAGTTAATCAAAAGTAAAATCAAAACTCAACTGAACACCTTTTGGGGCAAGTAAATCTTTGACAGTGTGTAATTTGTTGTAAACACTAATATGTTCAGTGTTATTCTTGTCATTAAATTCAGCACAATTAAGTTTTGCCAATCTTTTAGTCAAGAATTTTTCTAACTTTTTTAATTCTTTATGGTCAATTGGTTTAGAAATTTTGCAATACACACAAACATTTAAAGGTGTGTGATATTTCCATTCTCTAGACCAACCGTGATTGCAGAATGGATTATCCCCAATGGATTGTCGTTTTTTCCATGCTTCTCGTTCATCTCTCCATTCTCCCAACGGAACTGAACGAGGATCTAATTCTTCTTCCATTTTAAATTACCGAAAACAAAGGATATTGTACAGAACCATCTTCATACCAGCGTTCGACAATTGAATCGCCTAAAACCTCATCTCCATACCATTTGTTGGGATAAGTACCTAATGCAATTAATTCTCTAATTCTGGCTTCTTCTTCTGTATTCAAAATATCAACGGGCAATTTACCCAATTCTTTTGCTGCAATATTTATTTCAGATTGAATTGTTAAAATTCTTTCTAGTAATTCCAAGCGAAATTCTAAAATAACAGGACCACATCTACCGGGGTTTGTGCCAATACTGCCATCTTTTTTATATTCAATGACTTTTTTTAATCGCTTATCTAACCTCCGAGTTTCTCTAAAAATAGGTTTCATTCCTAAAAGTGGACGCAGATACTTATATTTAGAATCTTTGACAAGGTTCTCCAATGCCATGTCTTTATCAGTCAGAGGGCAACCTATACAACCTGTTCTGGCATTAATTTCTGTTGCATCATCACCGCCATAGACATCACATAAAAGCTCTGTATCAAAACCTAATTGAGGAGCATCTAGCATTAACCAATCCCAGACATTGCAAACTCTCCAGTGTAGTAACGGAGCAAGAGTATCTGATATGCCATTTAGATCGTTTTGAAACCAACCTTGCCCACACTCAGCACCATTTTTTGAGCAACTTGTAGAAATTCGCTGATCTCTAGATGCGCTTTCCCCGACTCTCACACCAGTCAGCATCAAAAATCTTTCATTATCTTGAGAAAGTTGTAATAGTGCCTGCTTCATGGGTTCAAGTTTGATTTGATTTGTACACCATCGCAATGTTGAGTTATTGGGCGCTGGCACTCCCCGACCAAGAAGATACACCAAAAATCTTTTGTCTAATTCTGCTCGTACAACTTGCGTTTTATATCCCCGTTCTTTTACCTTTTCCAGAATTGCCATTGCTCCAGAATGCAAAGGTGGAAGCTCTAGTCTTGTGTCTGCATAAAGTACTGTTAAAGATTCTGGTTTGGGTATTTGCTCTGTTTCTAAAAGGTAAAGAATTAATGTGACTAAAGTTGTAGAGTCTTTTCCACCTGAATAAGCAATAGCCCAATTCTTGTAATGCTTGCCATAGGTTTGAAGTGAATCTATGGTTTCTTGAATAGCTGCTTGTGAAGTTGCACGTTGATCGTCAAATAATCCTAATTGTCTTGCCATTTTTCTCCGTTTGAATGAATGTTCTTATTTTCTATGGTAGTTATTACACAAGGAACAAAACCACCTCAACAAAATAGTCAAGGTGGTTTGCGTTCAATTAAGATATTTTCTTCTAGTAAAATTTATTGCTACTTGATGAGCTTCGTTTAGATTACCAGCAAACAATTTAACTACTAATTCTTCACAACTTTTAACCGCTAATAACCCATTTTCTTTTGAGATATAGTTTCTGGCTATTTTTCTTGAACCATCAACACATTCCCAAACTTCCTTCATTTCTTTAGCGGTTAAATCAAATAACCCAACGTAGATGAGATCAGTCCAATAAGCATAATTATTCCCAATGCATCCTTGTTCTTGTAGTAAATCAGTGTATTCTTTTCTGGTGTATTTTCCATCTTGCCGAAGTTGTAACCAACGGGTAGTAGCACGGGAATCTTTCTTGGTGTAAGTTCCTTTAATAGCCGTATAAGCTTCAGCATAAAATCCTTTGACTGCAAACCACGAAACAAAAGATCCGATTTTTTCTTTAGCAGGTTTACCTAATTTCCCCAGATTAATCAAAAGATCTATAGCTAACGAAAACCAATCACTTACTTCAATAACCGTATATGTATTACTATCATTTCCGGTTATTCGCAGCACCCTGAAACACTTACCAGAAGGAAGTTCTAGCAATTTATTTTCTTTTTGTCCAGCTCCCTTAATTGACGTATCTTCGTAAGTCCATTTAGATAATGTATCATTTGGAATTCCGATATATTTTTCCGTCATCCTAAACCCTAACCCCACGCTAGGTTGCTCTTGACCTAATCCATTGGGATCAATAATGATGACCTCAAACTCTTTGTCAGCGTATGTCAACTTAACTCGATCACCAGTTTTGGCTACAATCTTTTTTTTGCTATGATTATTCATGTTAATTCTTTGTTTTGGATTAATTTGAACCGCAAGACTCTCTAAACTTTCTTGCGGTTTTCCATATTTTAGCAGTTTTTACAGATTTATCTCATTTTGCCATTCTTTTTACGCATCTAGAACAAAGTGCATAATGCAATCATGTACAATACAAATAAATATATATGGTTTAATGTCCTCTGACTTTTAAAAGAGGGCTTTTCTTAAAAAATGACTGATACTATTTTAAATAATAATGCAATTTTACTTAGTGCTTCACAGGCATTGAAAGAGCAATTAATTAATAATCTTGCTCTAGCTGTTTCCATTTTAAATCAAGGTGTTACATCTCGTACCATGTACAATCCCCCTGGCTCTCCTCCTGCTGAAGGTGCCTATATTGTGGCATCTGGAGGGACAGGGGCGTGGGCTGGAAAAGATAATAATATAGCTCTTTACTATAATGGAACGCTTACTTTTTATAACCCTTATGAAGGTTTGGTAGTTTGGTCAATACCTGATACTAGTTGGGTTTATTACCATAATGGTTCATGGAATTTATATTCTGGTGGTAGTGGGGGTGGTGGAACTCAAGGTTCTCAAGGGCCACAAGGACCTGCAGGGGCTAATGGTGCAACTTGGTATTCAGGCTCAACTATTCCAAATACCACATTGGGAAATAATGGTGATTTTTATCTAAATACAACTACTGATGATATTTACAATAAAGTATCAGGAACTTGGACACTTACTTTAAATATTAAAGGAACTTCCGGTACATCTGGTTCCAACGGAACTAATGGCACCAATGGTTCAACTTGGTATTCAGGCTCAACTACTCCGACTAGTGGAACAGGTATTAATGGTGACTATTATTTTGATACAACTACTAATGATGTTTATAATAAAATTTCTGGTAATTGGACTGCAATTGCTAATTTAACCGGTGCAACAGGTTTATCAGGAACTAATGGCACTAATGGTACAACTTGGTATTTTGGCTCAGCAACACCTTTAAGCGGTGATGGTGTAAATGGAGATTTTTATCTAAATACAAATACTGATGATGTTTATAATAAATCCAGTAATACATGGTCAATAGTGACCAATTTAAAAGGTGCGGCTGGCTCTAATGCAACTTTACCTAATATTAATGCTAATACAATTTTAGGAAACAATACTAGTAGCTCTGCTCAACCTATTGCTCTTACACCCACACAAGTTAAATCTTTACTATCAATACAAGCTAGCGATGTATCTGGATTAAATTCTTTAGCAACATCCAATTATACAGTGGGCACAGGAGCTAATAACCTTGTTCAACTTGATAGTTCAGGCAAATTGCCAGCGGTAGATGGTAGCCAACTTACTAATATTTCTAGTGGATCAATTGGTAATATTTCAGCTTATTCTTTTTTAGGGAATAATACCTCGGCTGCAGCATCACCAATTGCTTTAAATGTAACTCAAGCTAAAAATCTTTTAAATATTCAGGCTAGTGATATTACAGGACTTGGTTCTTTAGCCACACTTTCAAGCGTTACTAATGCCTATATTACATCGGGAACAATTACTTTAGACAGATTAGCTGGAATAACAGCTAATAGTTTTCTTGCTAATAATACTGGTGTAACATCTGCACCAACAGCTATTAATGCTGCTCAAGCTAAAGCAATATTAAATATTCAAGCTAGTGATATTGCCCCATCAAGCACTAATAATTATGTCATTGGCACGGTTTCAGGTGCAGTAACTTGGGTAGATCCTACTAGCATTGCTCTTGGCAATATTGCCAATAATACTGTTTTGGGTAATGTTTCCGGATCTTCCGCTAGTCCTACATCTTTATCTAGCAATCAAATTAAAACTTTACTAGGTTTGGGTAGTTTAGCCACTTTAGGGACAATTAATACCAATACTGTTTTAGGCAATGTTTCTGGATCTGCTGCTAATCCCACATCTTTATCAGCAAGTCAATTAAGTACATTATTAGGATTGGGTGGTCTGGCAACTCTTGCTAATTCCAGTAATGTAGGTTATGTACCTACTATTCAATCTAATGGTAGTATTGCTTGGGATAATCCAACAATCATTACAGCAGGTAGTATTACCCTTAATGATATTGCAACTATTAGTAATAATACTGTTTTAGGTAATGTATCAGGAAGCACGGCTAGTCCTATTGCTTTATCTACAAATCAATTAAGTACTTTACTTGGTTTAGGTAGTTTAGCTAGTTTATCTAGTTTACCTTTGTCAAATATTGCAGCTATTAGTAATAATACTGTTTTAGGTAATGTAAGCGGGTCATCGCAAACACCTAGCGCTTTATCAGCAAGTCAATTAAGTACATTATTAGGATTGGGTGGTTTAGCTACTCTTGCTAATTCCAGTAATGTAGGTTATGTACCTACTATTCAATCTAATGGAAGTATTGCTTGGGATAATCCTACAACCATTACAGCAGGTAGTATTACTCTTAATGACATTGCAACTATTGGTAATAATACTTTTTTAGGTAATGTATCAGGAAGCACGGCTAGTCCTACTGCTTTGTCAGTTAGCCAAGTTAGCACAGCTTTAGGATTAGGAAATTTAGCTACTTTAAGTACAATTAGCAACAACACAGTTTTAGGAAATATTTCTGGTAATGCAGCTAGTCCTACAGCTTTATCCTCATCACAATTAAGTACTTTGTTGGGATTAGGTTCACTTGCAACTTTAGGAACAATTGGAAATAATACTGTTTTAGGTAATATATCAGGATCTTCTGCTAATCCTATTGCATTGTCATCTTCACAATTAAGTACTTTGTTGGGATTAGGTGCAATTGCCACTTTATCTAATACGGGTGCAGTTTCAGGATATGTACCCACTTATCAATCTAATGGAACTATTGCTTGGGCTGCTCAGGCAACAATTCCTAGTGGAAGCGTGGGATTATCCCAGATGGCAAATTTAGCAGCTAATACAATTTTAGGTAACAATACTAGTAGTGCTGCTACGCCTATTGCTCTTACACCCACACAAGTTAAATCTTTACTATCAATACAAGCTAGTGAAGTATCTGGGTTAGCTCCTATAGCCACTTTAGCCAGTGTATCTAATGTTGGATATGTACCTACCATACAAACTGGTGGTTCAATAGCTTGGGCGGCAATTCCTACTAGTTCAGGAACAGGGTGGACTGTTGCTTCAATTCAAACTTCAACTTTTACTCCAGTTAGTCAATATATTTATCCCGTCAATACTAGTAGTGCTGCTATTTCAGTCACACTTCCGACAACTAGTGGGGGTCTTTATTGGTTTGTTGATGCTGGTGGCAATACTCTTTCTAATGGTTGGGCATCAAATAATTTTACTTTGGTAGCTCCTTCAGGATATACAATTCAAAATGGTTCATCAGGAGGATCTTTAGTTTTGAATAAAGGAAATGGTTTTATAATGTTGACGTTAATTGGAACTAATTTTCAAATTTTAATGGCAAGTACTTAATATGGCAACAATTAATCTTATTGGTGGTATTTATCCATCACCTGATTCTACAATTAGTAAAACTTATACATCTTTACTTACTAATTTAAACGCTTATTGGAATCTTACTGAATCATCAGGAATTAGATATGATTCAGTAAATTCTAATAATTTAACTTCACAAAATTCTGCAATTGGTAATCCTGTTGATGGCTGTTTTTTTAATGGTACAAATCAATATTTAACAATACCATCTAATAGTTCTTTACAGCTTACAAATGGTGATTTTGCTATATCTTGTTGGGTTAATCCTTTATCATTAGCTGGTGGCTCTAATTATAATTGGATAATTGCAAAAGATGTAGTTTCTTCTGGACGTGAATGGGATATATATTATGATCCAACAAATAATAATAGAATTAGTTGGCAATTATTTAACGGCAGTTCTTATAATGAATTATCGTCAAATATTTCAATAGTTACTAATAATTGGTATTTAATCATAGTACAACATAAATTAAGTAATAAAACAATGTATCTAAATATTTATAATGCAAATAATTCTACAGCTTTAGCTACAGTTTCTACTACTTATACAGGTACTGTTGTTAGTCCAAGTAATTCACCTTTATGGATTGGCGCTCTTAATGGTTATAGTGGACCTGGAACATCTGGAATTTACTGGAATGGTTGGATTAAACAAATTGGTTTGTGGTCTAGGATGCTTTCTTCTACAGAAATAAGTTATTTATTTAATAAAGGATTAGGGCTTAATTATTAATATGGTTGATATTACACAAGCTTTTCCTATTGTTGAAAGTGTTGGTATCGCTATCAATTTAGCTTTTTCTAATTTGGTGTTAATCAATTCTTCTGGAGTAGAACAAAGAATTGTAAAATGGCAAGACCCTATTAGATCTTTTAATTTTGCCAGAAAAATTCTTACTAAAGCTGATGTTACTAATATTGCTAATTTTTATGATTTAGCCAAAGGATCTAATTATAGTTTTTTGTATGAAGATAAAAGCGACTACCTTAGCAATAAACAAGGTTTTTTATATCCGGCTCCAGATGGTTCTAGAAAAAATTTTCAGATTATTAAAAAATATCAAGTGGGTAATAATATCCATTATCGGGCAATTACTGAGGTAAAAGTTTTATCAAGCATTAACCAAGGTGGAACAACATTAACTAATTGGACATTGTTAGATGTTGGGCAAATAAGTTTTACTACAGCACCATCATCTAGTTCTAATTTAATTAAAGCTATTTTTAGTTTTTATGTACCTGTTACTTTTGATAGTGATGAATTTACATACAGAGTAAATAGTCCAAGTACTTTTGAAGTAAATAAATTGCTTTTAAAAGAGATTAAACAAAAACCTTACATTTACCCTTTGGATGTTTTGCAAGACACTCCTGCTACGGGCAATAATGTAGTTTCTTTTCCCGCAGGATTAGATTATTTTGCTCAAAATGAAGATTATTCAGATTATGATACTGAAATAATTACTCTTAGTAGTGGTTTTAGGTACAGAACTACAAGACTACAAATACCTATTTTTAGACAAATATTTGGTCAAAGAAAAACTTTTAGCCAAGACCAATTAAACATTTTATTGACATTTTGGCTAGCTAATAAAGCTAACGGGGCGCAATTTTATTACACTGATACAGCTTTGACTGGACAAACTGTTTTAGCTAGATTTAATACTCAAGAAATAACTTACAGTTTAACTTCTACTAATTTTGTATATCAATTAAATCCTTTGGAAATTAAACTTTATCGAGGTAACACTACTCCCACATTAGATCATCCTTTACAATCCCCTTCTGATATTCTTTCTAATCCTTTAATGACATTAGCTAGGGTATGTAACATCACAGTTCCAACTATTAGTTCATCAATAACATATGGTTTTACAACAGCCGATCGGGATATCACAATAGATAATCAAGTTTATGATGCCAGCACTGCATTTGAACCTTCAGCGTTAGAACAAAATTTGTCATGGGCTGTTAATAATCAGGAAATAAAAACTGTAATTAAAAGTTCACAAATTACAGAAGCGGAACTAGCGTCAGGTTTTTTTGATAACGCAAAAATTATTGTTGCAGTAATTGATTACGCTAACCCACCCTCTACTTTATTAGGAGCTATTGTTGAGCAAACTGGCGTAGTTGGGGAAATTATTAGCAGTGATACTAATTACACTATGGAAAATTTAAGTGAAGCTGCAACGCTTTTAAAACAACCTGTTTCAGTTAAAACTTCTCCGTATTGTCCTTACAATTTTGGAAATAGTAAATGTACTGTTAATAAATCTCTTTATGCTTACACAGCTACTATTGTCAATGCTACAGGATTTTCCAATACACCACGATTTATAATGGTTGATAATGTTTCAATACCTGACCATCAATTAATGGCTGGTTATTGTCAATTTACTAGTGGCGCTAATGAAAATTTATCATTTATGATATTTGATAATGTATATCAATCTGCAACCAATACTACTTTAATAACTTTAAACATTCCTGCTTTTTTTCAAATGTCAGCAGGTGATACTGTAACTTTACAAGGAGGATGTGATAAACAATTTTCTACTTGTAGTCAACTATATAATAATGCTATTAATTTTGGTGGTATACCATCAAAAGGGCATTTTATGCCAAACAATGATTTTTATATTAGTAGTCCTATAGTACCTAATTAAATGAGTAAATTATCATCAATTGCTTTAGAATGGGTCGGAACTCCATGGATACACAATCAATCTACTAAACATTTAGGCTGTGATTGTGTAGGATTTTTAATAGGTATAGGGAGAGAATCTGGCATTATACCTAAAGATTTTTCAGTTCCTAATTATCCTAGAATTCCAAGATTTAATTCTATTATTAATACTTTAGAAACAATTAAATCTTTATACAATGTTCAATCACCTTACGATATTGATGATATTTTAGTAATTAATTATGGGCAATTAGTTTGTCATGTTGCTTTATATTTAGGTAATGATAAAATTATACATGCTGATAATTTGCATGGTGTACACATAACAGCTATTAATTTTTACAAAGACAAAATAGCTGCAATTTATAGGATAAAAAAAGAATGGCTGCAATAGTTCCATTAGCAATCGGGTTAGCTGGTTCATACCTTAGTCATTTACTTCAACCAGTCCAAAAAATTGGTCAATTAGATCCTCTTGCTCTTAAACCATTGACGGGGTATGGTTCGCCTATAGTTCAACCTTATGGTTTAGTAAGAATTAATGGTTGTCCCATGATTTGGTCATTACCTTTAATTCAAACTATTCAAACAGCGTCTAAGGGTTTTGGTGGTAATAATCGACAATATTTGTATTACATGACTTCAGCTTTTTTGATAGGTGGCCCAATAACTGGAATCAAAAGAGTCTGGATGAACGGAACACAAATTTTTGATGAAGATTCTAAAACTAATCCATATAGAGGATTAAATTTTTTTACCAGATTAGTTATGTTTCAGAAGGGTCAATTAAATTACAATGACGCTTATAACGTAAACAATAGCAATTATTATACTGATAATCATTCCAAACGATTTGCACAATTATCAGAAAGGTTTTTAGGTCAACCTCATCAATCAATATCTACAATAATTTCTAGTGTTGAAGGAACTAATATTCCTAATTTTCAAGATAAAAGTTACATTGTCACAAATAGGTATCCATTAGCTGAATTTGAAGGAACAGGGTTCCCCCAAGTAGATGTTGAAGTATATGGCAAATTTGGGCCGACTCCATTAATAGCTGATATTATTACAGATATTTTTACATCAGCAGGATTTGATGCTTCTAAGTTAAATTTATCGGATATACCAGGTGGTTTATATAGCCAAGGGTTTCTCTACAAGCGCTCAGGTGAAACTTATCAAGATTATGTAGAGGAAATTGAACGTTTATTTTTTTTAGTTTCTAGAGAAGAAGAAGATGGCACTATTAGTTTTCTTCAAAAGAATAGACCTTCAATTACTTTAACTGTGGCTTTAAGTAATTTAGGAACTAGAATTGCAAATAATTCTCAATCTGGTACTTTATTTAAAGAAAAAATTCTTCACGCTAGAGAACTTCCCTCGGAAGTGCAAATTAGTATGACTAATTTAGGGAATTCACACAATACTTGGACTATTTATGCCAGAAACCCTGTTGCTGTAAATAATAATCCATTGGCTATTCAAACACGTTTATCAAGCAATCCGGGTGAAACTTTAGGAATTGCCAATAGATTAATTTCAGAAATTGCTGTTCAACGAAATACTTATTCTGGAATTAATTTGCTTCCTTGTTGGTATGGGCAATTAAAACTAGGTAATGTTATTGCTTTAGATATTGGTACTCGCCAATTATCTTTACAACTTTCTAAAATTACTTTAACTGAAAATTTTATAGTTCAAATTGAAGGCAATCAATATATTAATAGTCAATATAGTACTATTTATTTATATCATGTATTTGTAGTTTATACTAATACTAAAACATATTTAAGTGTTGCAGGAAATTATTTTACACCTTCAATTGTTTATACTAGAACCTCTATACCTTTTGTAGGAAGTGCTGATAATCTTCAAATAGTTCAAGGTAATAGCGGTAATGGCATTTCTATGGGTGTGTTGGGCAATAACGGAACTTTTATACCTTTGTTAGGCCCAGCTGGATCAGGTGTGGTATATGGTTCACAACCTACTTTTGATCCTAGTCAATTTTTATCTACATTAGATACAAGTTTAGTATCTACAAATTCTAACAATTTATATCCTGGACAACCCGGATTAAATCCAAATATAGGAACTAATTTCCAAATAGTAATGGTAGTTCAAGTTCCTGATAATAACCAAAGTCATGTTCAATCATACGATATTTATAACAATAGTGCGTTTTTTGGGCCCAATCAAGTTACCAATAATGCCATACCACAAACACCGTCAATAACATATCCTCCTGTTGTAGGAAACGCAACATTAATTCCTTTAGATATTCCTTTGATTTCAGATAATGATCCACCATTTACTATTTATTTTGCAGTTAAAGCTGATTCAAATTTTACAACAGGACAGGTTTTTTATTCTACTGATGGTGGCACTACATATAGTTTTGCGCTTAATGTAGCTAATAGTAATGCCGTGGGTGAATTAGTTGGAACTATGCCTAATGGCACTGCAAGTATTATTGATACTTCTAATAGTTTTGTGGTGTCTAGTAGCAAAGTAATAAATAATTGCACCACAGATCAATTTTTGGCATCTACTAATTTAATTTTAGTAGGTGATGAAATAATTGCTTTTAGAGATGTAACGTTATTAGGAGCTAATCAATATAAACTTTCTTACCTTATTAGAGGATTGCGTGGCACTGAATGGGCAATGAATAAACACACTAACGGTGAACAAATTGTATTATTACAAAATCTTTTTAAATTAACAGCTAAACAATCTTATATTAATCAAACTATTTTATATAAATTAGCACCAGCCGGAGTAGATGAAACTGATATTACTAATCCAACTTCTTTTACTTATCAAGCTGTTTCGGTTAAACCATATAGCGTTGTAGACCCTTATATTGTATTTAATCCCGATAGCACAATCACAATAAATTGGATTCGCAGAACTTATCTTAATGGTGGTTTAAAAGATTACACCGATATAGGTTATGCACCTGGTGAAATTGCTCAGTATTTGTTTCAATCTTATGATCCGTCTAATACCAATTTAATTAATACTCGTTTAACTAATACTGAATCATTTGTTTATACTCCAGCAGAAATGATGGCTGATTTTAATGGTGTTTTTAATGGCTCAGGTACACCGCCATATATTCGCCTTAGCCAAGCCAGTACTTATGTTGGTAAAGGACAACAACTTGCATTACCTTTGTGATTTGTTGATTTTTTAATCAAGTTTTGTTTTAACAACACAGGAGATGCTGTCAAACTTTCTCCTGTGTTGTGTATTAACTCTATCAAAAAGTATCAACATGACTAATGATATCAAAAAAGCATCCATAGCAGATGTTCAAATTGGACTATACACAATTCAAGGTCTTTTGTCTGAAGATGGGGAGTTTGGTGTAGCTATTCCACAAATAGCTGAAGAGTTTAGTATTAGTCGTACAAACGCTCAAAGAGATATCAAATCTAAGCTAGGACTAGATTTTAAGTTCGTCAAATGGCGTACTGAAATAGCAAAAAGAGATGTTAATATCTTACTACTTGTTGATTTCTATCTCGGTGATCTCATCCACTTTTAATAGATCACCGATATCACAATTAAAATAATCCAATAGTATGCTTAAGGTTTCAAAACTTACATTGTGTGATCGATTGTGACAAAGCCGACTAATCGTCTGGCGAGTAAGTCCTGTTTCAATAGCCATTTTATTTATAGTTAAACCTCTTGCATTCATTAATTCATTTATTCTAAAAGATACTTTTTTCACAATTTTTAAGATTTTCCATAAAATCGTACGTTTAAACTCTTGCATGATGATTATAACTTTCTTATAATAACAAATATAGAGGGGGTAGAGAAGACGACCAATCACACTCTCCCCCTCAAACACTTAAAACCTGCGAGGTAATTAAATGTCTGATTCTAATTCTACTCTGTTTGCTCCAGAAACAGATATTGTTCAAAATTTAGGACTTGGTGTGGTCCTAATAACTAAAGCACGGATAGGGTGGAATATTACCGTTGTTTATAAAAACGGTATGCCTTCCGAAAAAGTTTTTGTACGATCAAAATTTGCTGTGCTCAGAGAAGCCAAACTTCTCGCTCATGAAGCACAGCAAAAAGTTTTACACCAACTTGCTACACAGGAGTCCATGTAATGAAAATTGCGGAAATCCTTACACGGTTACGTCAACCTGTTCCTAAAAGTTTAATTAGTACTCGTAAACAAGGAGGTACAGAAATTCAGTTTATTTCTTGGGCAGATTATGCAGATTTGTTAGATGCCCGTGCAGGACTGGGCAACTGGGCATGGACTATCAAAGAAGTCCGTGAGACTCAAGCCACAAGCCAAATTCAAACAGTTACAGAAGCACGTGAGCCGATTACTCGCAAAGTAAACGCCCGACTTATCGTAATTGGGGAGCTTACCTTTTATGGAGAAGACCGTTTAGTTAGTTTCAGTGCAACAGGTGAAGAGTTACTTGCTTGTAGCGGCTATGGTGATCCAGCTAGTAATGCTTCTGCCATGGCATTAAGAAGAGCCTGTGCGCTTGCTGGATTGTCACGTCAACTTTGGCAAAAATAAGGAGAAAAATAATGAACAAACAAGAAATGGGCTACTTTGATAATTACGACAAATACAACAAAAAACAATTGTTAAAATTAGTTGCTGAAACTGAAATTGCTGTTAAAAATACAGCAACCAAAAAACAACTTATACAGATCTTGCGTTACCAAGATTTGCAAGATATGCGTCTTAAAAATTTTCACAAATTGTTAAATAGCTAATGAATAAACAAGAATTAGAACAAAAACACATTGACTATTGGGCACAAACTGAACTGCTTAGATTGGCAGCTTTAGCTGCACGAAAAAGAGGAGAAATTAAAATAGCGTGGAAATACTATGATTTATCTAAAATAGTATTTCTAAAATGGGACATAGTATTAAGATTGTTGTCTAAAAAAATCCCCAATCTTCCTTAATTTTATCCTTGGCAGAGGGAAGGTAAACTGCCAATTAATTTACTTAAGAGACAATCAACATGACTTTAAAAACAAAACAAATACAAAATTTAATTTATAAATATCAAAAACTTGTTAATATTTATGAAAATGATTTAAAAACCATAGAACAAACAATAGATTTTTTTGAAAATGTCAAAGTAGAATCTGCAGTAAATTTACCAGATAAAAACAAACAAAAACTTTCATTTTCATCTCTTTTGACAACAAAAACAATGAAAGACACTAAACAAATAAAAGAAATAAAATCAACAATAGATGTTTACAAAAAACTTATTGTTGATTTAAAAAAATTGATTAACAGTGACTAAAGAACAAACAATAAATAATTTTAAAAACTCTTAATCTTGATAGGTTAAGAGTTTTTTCATCATACACCAAACCTGTGAATACTTCTCTGCATCTGTGCTTGATTCCTTGCTTTGATTTGAGAATCACTAAGGGAATCTTGAGAATTTGGTGTATAGTTCACATTCCAATTATTATTTACTACTGTACTGTTTTGTCCATCAGATGTGCGAACTTGACTAGGGCTATAAATAGTTGGGTTTACATAACCACCTGAACTATAGTTTCTTACACTGATATTATTTAAAGGCTGTGTTTGTAAGTAAGGTTTTAATTGTATTGGATTAACTCCTAAAGTATTGATATTCATCGCACTAGATACATTAGGAGAATTATGTATATTTCTGATTACACCACCATCGGCATAATTAAAAATATTTTCTACTACACCGCCTTTAAAATGATTTTCAACAGACTTTTTATGACCTTCTTGGATATAAGAACTTTCAGATGAAATAGTGCCACCTTTGACAAAATTTTCAACATTTTTGACATATCCCCCTGTCTCGTAATTTTGGGTTTTATAGTTAACTAATCCTCCTGTATTAAAATTCTCTATTTCATGTTGTACTTTACCACCTGTAAAGTAATTGTGAGTTTTAATCATACTGGTTGGTTTAGTGCCTACTATTCCCCCTTTATCAAAATTTGCAACTTCTTGATGTTCTTTACCACCATCAAAGTAATTGTGAGTTTTAATCATACTGGCTGGTTTAGTGCCTACTAATCCTCCTGTATTAAAATTCTCTATTTCATGTTGTAATTTACCACCTGTAAAGTAATTGTGAGTTTTAATCATACTGGTTGGTTTAGTGCCTACTAATCCTCCTTTATCAAAATTTGCAACTTCTTGCTGTACTTTACCACCATCAAAGTAATTACCTGCTTGCAATACTCCCGACTCTTTTGCTTTAAGATATGCAGGTACTTCATGTAAAGGAACTACATATTCACCCGGTGTAAGAGCAGCTAAAACAGGCGTTTTGCCACTAGCAGATTGTTCCCGATTGAGTGCCGCCGCCGCTTGGGCACCCAATGCAGAATAATCAACTTGACCACCTCCTGCATAATTAGGAACTAAACCACCTTTATTAAATATAAAATCACTGAAAATTAAACCAGCGTCACTAGCAGCAGAAGATCCGACATCAAAAGCTCCACCTAACAAACTGCCAGCCGCTGCACCTGCTGAATCTATTAATCCTGCTGCAGCATCTAAAGCATTAGCCCCTGCAATTCCTATATTGCTTCCTAAACTAGCAGTACTAGATAATAAACCGGTATCAGCTATCTGGAATAATCCATTATTTATCTGTAGTCCGGGTATTCCTAAATAATCTGAAGGCTGTGATTTTGGTAAAAGATTTTTTAAAGAAGATAGTGGGGAACTTGCACTTCTTGATGTTGCAGATCCGCCAAAATTTAAAGGCGATCTGGGTTTTGTAAAACTGAGGTCTCGCAGGTCATTATTAATCGGATTAGTATAACTGCTATTTTTATTACTACCAAAATTAATTGATGGTGTATTGTTATTATTACCAAATGTAAGTGCTTGATTGCTTGGTTGTACATTTCCATTAGTTGAAACTTGAGCATTGAGATTAGCAAAAGATTGGGTTAAAGCTACTACCTGTTGATTAAGACCAGACATTGAACTAGATAATGTGTTATCTGTTGCATTTTGAGCTAAATTAATAGGCTTAGGTGTTAAATTTCCTGATATCTGATTTATGGCTTGTGTAAGGGGATTATTAGATGTTTGACTCCCTGAATTATTGCCCAAAGCAGCCAAAGCAGCAGAAATAGGATTGGTATTAGAAAAATCTTTATTACCAGTAAGCGCCACCATGGCAGCCTGTATAGGATTTTCGTTAGGATTGCCGGTTCCATTTGTTTGGGCAGAAGAAGTTTGATTATTAATCCCTAACCAATTGCTAAGAATATCTTGATTTTGAGGTTGTTTTCCAGTGGGGCTTGTTGTGTTCCCGACTCCTAATAAAGTATCTACAAAACTATTGGCATTAGTAAAGTCAAGAACAGAAAGATTAGTAAGATTTGTAGTTAAATCATTAACATTACTAAAATCAATACCTTGTAGAGAACTAGTTAAACCTAAAGGATTATTAGATAAATTTTGAGGAGCAATCTTGTTAATTGGTTCGGCATTACCACTAATTGCTTGACGAACATTAATCCCTCCTATTGCATCTATAGGCGATCCACCTGTACCTTGATTTCCAAATATTAATGAAGTGATAAATTTAGAAGCAGCCTTACTAGCCTGTTCGGTAAGTCCTGAAAACATAGTTTTTACTGATTCAGACAATAGTTCTAGTTCTCTTTTGCCACCACCACGACCAAACAGAGTTGTACTGCCATTAAATAACTGCTCAAAGCCTGATTGGAAATTAGCCTCAAATTTATTACCGTTTCTCTGAGCTTGTTCCAATTTTAATTGGTTAGTTTGGTCTACTGTATCACGTAGTTCTTTTACTTTAGCTGCACCTAAAACCGCTTCACCACCAAGTCCTCGGATCATTTCTTCAGCATCTTTAGTGCGAGCAAGATTATCTAATTTAGCTTGCAGAATTGCCGCTTCTTGTCCTAATGCACCTAAAGGATCATCACCGTTTTCAATTTTGGCTTGTACAAAATCAGATCTAATTTTAGTAAGTTCTTGTTGTGCTTGAATAGCTTTATTTAAAGTTTCTTGAGATTGTGTAGATTGTCTTGCAATAGGTTCAGCTTGTTGAACTGCACCTAATCTTTGTTGTAATAAACCTGAGTTTCCATCTTTTCCTATTAATTGGTCAATTTGTTTATTGAGTTCTTGACCTGTTTTAATATCAGTAGTTAATTCTATAGGTATTGGTTTTCCTTGCTTTGTTAATAAATCTATTTGTTGTTGTATTGTTTTAATATTTTCAGTACTTGAATCACGCATTCTTTCAAATTGAGTGATATTATCTTCTATAGATTCTTTTTGTGCTTTGTATTCTTGAGTAGTTTCTCTAGCTGCTTGATTAATCTGCTCTTGGTAAGTTTGATATCCTTTGGCTTTATCTAAAATATTTTGAAGTTCATTAACGCTTCTACTAGCAATATCTAAATATTGGCGTTGATTTTCTCTGATTTTTTGAAGTGTATCAAGTCGCTGATTTTCTAATTTATTAGAAGCATCTTGACCAGCCAAATTAGTTTGTACAACAATATTTTTCTTTTCTACATCATTTCGTTGATAGTTTAAAGATTCTATTTTTTGAACTTTATCGCTAAATTCTGAAGAAGTAATAGTGGGAGATACGCTAGTTTGTGAAGGAATAGCAGGCAGGTTAAAAGGTTGATTAAATTGCTCAATCGGTAATGCAGGTTGTGTAAAAATAATTTGTTGAGTTTCAGTTTGTACAGGAGTTACGGGAACTTGCCCCTGTCTATTATCGTTAAATTGACCTAAACCTTCATCTGGTTCAATAGGTTTTGTAGGCTTATTAATAATGGATGTTGGTTGTGTAATTGGCGGTAAAGCGGGAACGGGGAGAGATGATTGTAATTGATTAATTGCTCTATATCCCACTTTAGCTAGATTGGGAAGATTAGCCTCAATATTTTGACCATTACCATTTTGAGATCCACCCGGAAGACTTACCCAAAACTTATTGTAGATATCAAAAGCTTTCTGTAAATCTTCAAGTTTACGAGTGCTAAAAGCTTTTTTAATAGCTTCTAAACCACCTGGGAATCTCTGCTCATCAGATAGGATATCAGCAGTCATTTTATCCTGATTAGCTGGAGAAAGGTCTTTATATTTCTTTTTAAACCCGTAATATTGAGCATCTTCATTATCATTTTGGTATCTGCCATAATTCCAATTTGATTTTAAATCCGTGGGAAATTGATTTAAGTTCAATTTATATTGGGGCATAAAAGCAGGTCCAGCTTTATAGGGATCTTTATAATCCCTAGTCTCAGCAAACCCAATTATCTCTTCAAAAGCACGAATTTCAGGTGGAATCCCATTAGTTTTAGATGAAGAAATAGGTGGATTACTTGCGTTACTAGGCACAGATAAAGGTGATATATTACCTGTAGAGATTTGTCCTTTTTGATTAGGTGCTAACCCGCTCAATTCTTGATTAGTCGGTTCTTTTTTACCTTGAAACTTCCCTAAAATCCCTGCAAAAATATCAGCAATTTTACCAGCGTATATTCCTGCTGAACCAATTTTACTAGTAATTGCTTCCCAAGTTTTAACTTGTAAATCAGATTGACCATTTATTAAACTAGCAGTTCCTAAAAGAGATTTAGCCATCTCACGACTAGCTTCTACTCTTTGTTCTTCTAGGTTTCTAATCTCTCTAGTTAGTTGTATGGTTTGGTCTTGAACCGATAATCTGTCCGATTGTGTCCGATTAGACTGAGAATTAATCTGGTTAATTTGGCTTACATAATCATTGATGATACCTTCTAATTCCCTAAAGAAACCACTATGACCGGGTGTTAAAATGCCTTGAACATCGACTTTAAATTGATTAGCTGAAAGATTGGCTTGAGCCTCTTTTAAAGCGTTCTGAGCATCCAATAATTGCTTATTAAGAGTGCGACCCATATCAGCAAAAGATTCATTTAACCCTCTAATGTTTTTTGCCAAACTGACTAAAGAATCTTGTAGTGAGACTTGAAAATCTTGCCATTCTTTTAGTGCCGCAGATTGTCCCTCGTTGCTTTGTCTAGATTGTTGAGCCGTATTAGCAATTTCTTTTCCCGTCTCTTTTAAAGGAATTAAATTAGGATTGCCAGTTTCTATTAATCCTGCTTGTTCAGGTGTTGGGTTAGCAAATCTAGCTTCTATGGAATTAGCTGATGTTTTTTGTAAATAGTTTTTTAAATCAATATTTTGAGATACGCCTAAAATATCCTTGAACTGACTAATAGTTTTAGCATCATATTTATCAAGATTGTCTAGAAGTCCTTTTAATTGGTCATTGGCGGCTGCAAATCTAGCGCTGCTGTCAGATACATTAATCTGTGCCGTTTGACCTTGTGCTGCTAAACTACCAATACTTCCTGAAGCTTGAAGACGATTAAGCGAGACTACAGCTTGATTTTTTGCAATATCAGCTTGAGTGTTTTTGAAATCCGCTAGAGATTGAACTAAAGAATTGAGACGAAGTTTAGCTGCTTGGGTAATAGCAATTTGAACTTGTATAAGATTTAATTCAGTTTGTTTATTCCCCTGAAGAATATCTAAATATTTTTGTTGGTCTTCAGCTACTTGTTTAGCGTATTTTAAAATACCTAATTGGTCAGGTGAAAATGTAGTTTTTCCTTGGTATTTTTCTATAAAAGCTTGAATTGATTGAGGAGACAAATCACCCGATTGAATTGATTTAATAACATTTTTCCCTAAACTATTAGGTTTTGCAAATTCTTGGGCATTACTCATCGAACTACCTGAAGCTTGTGCTTCTAGATTTTTCCTCAATTCAGCATATTCTATTTTTAAAGTAGTTTTATAAGTTTGTTCTTTTTCTTTTCCTATATTATTATCTAATTGAAATTGAGATAATTGTGCGCCTTGTTGTCCGTATTGTCCTTGAATTTGATTACCTAATATATCAATATGAGCTAAAGCTGTTTCATTTTGAAGTTTATAGTCTAAATTTGCAAATGTTTGGCTAATATCAAATATTTTTCGATTTAATGCTAACCACGCAGTCCCCGTTTGATTGATTATAGGATTAATTTGGTCTATAGCTGTATTGATGCCAGCTAAAGCTTTATAAGCTTGTGTTAATTTTTCATTTTTAATAGCTTCAGTATCGCTACCTTTAATAATATCTGGGATAGTTGTTTTTTCTAAAGAATCTTTAGCTGCTTGAAGATTAGCTAATTGCGGGAATTTAGTTGTTATTACAGATTGTTCTTTTTCTTGAATTTGATTATACTTAGCTTTATCTTTAGTTGCATCTTGTCCCGTTTCTTCTTTATATTCAATTTCTCTTAATAAATGTCTTTCCTGAGATCTATAGTTTCCTATTTCTTGTTGAACTTGTTTATTAAACTCAGGATTACTATATTGTTTAATTTCTTGACTATTTGCATAATTAATATCAGCTTGTATTGTTTTACTTACATTAGCTGAATTGCGTTCTTGTTCAGGAAGTGAATAAAATTGAGATGCTACAGTAAACGCTGATTTAATTTTATCTAGTCCGGTAACATTAGGATTGTTTTTTAATTGTTCTTGAATATCAGCAACATTTTTATTAAAATCACCCCAAAAATCTCCAGTAGTTGTAGGCTTATAATTTTCAATATTAAAAACTTTAGATTTATCTTCCGGAGTTTGACCGACTGTTTTTAGCCTATTTTCTGCTTTATCCCGTTCTTTTTTGATGTCCTCATCTTGGTCAAAGAAGAACTGTTTTCCTAACTCAAAAGCTTTAATTGCGGCATAGAAAGCAGCAAAGCTAACACCAAGTTTGATTACTTCAGTACCTAATACTCTTAATCCAGTTTTTAATCCATTAAATATAGCTTCACCAGGTGTCATACCTAATTGCATAAATAAACCAAAAACTGCGCTTGTAAGCCCTTTTGCTAAATTTATAACTGTAACAAAAGGCGAAAGTAACTGATTTCCAATTACCAAAGAAAATGCTGTGATAATTGTACTGTTTTTAGCAAAAATATCAAATAAAGCATTGAGAGGAGTAAGTAAATTACCAATAGCACTTAAAGTACCTTGTCCTAAATTATCTTGTAATTCTTTAATTCTTGCTGAAAACTGATCTATTTTTACTAAAGGTGAATTTAAAGCGTCTTCTAGTTTACCTTGAGATTCAATTTGCGCCTCTTGTGCCAATCTAGGTAAAAATGTTTCTCTGTTTAATCCACCTTGCTGAGCTAATTGGAGAAATTGATCTTGACTTAACCCTTGGCTTCTAGCAGCTATTTCTAATCCACCGGGTAAAGCTTGCGAAAAAGTACGAGTTAATTTTTCAGGTGTTATCGGTGTACCGGACGCTATATCTGTAATAACACCAATTGCTTGATTCCTAGATGATTGATCTAATTGTTGTGCGGTAAAACTTTGCTGAAATTGGTCTATTATTTTTTTACTTTGAGGTTCTAGAATAGTTCCTGTTGTTGCTTGTTTTAAATCAATATATTGACTAGTGGTTATTTCTAGATTAGTTCCTAAAGTTTTGGATTGTTCAGCAAAAGATTTAAAAATATCTTTAGATTTAGTTGCATTATCTTCAATAAAATTCAGTTTAATTTTTACTCGTTCCAAGTTTTCAGCGATGGACAAACTTTCATTTGCCATATTAACCAATGCAAAAACACTATTCTGAATAGAAAAAGCCACAGCCTGAAAACCAACTTCCAAAAGCCCTACTACTGAAACCATGCTAAGTATATTTTTTAATCCGCCCCCAAAAGCCTCACTAATACCAGAAAAAAGATTTGGTTTTTGAGAAATTCCCCACTCTAAAGATGTTGGCGGTAATCTATTTTCAATTTTGGCCGCTTTTTTTTCTATATCCGATTGTTGTCCTGAATTAATCTCATTTTCTATTTGAATTAATTTTGTATGTATAGCCGTTTGTGGTAATCTTCGTCTATTAATATTAATACTTGGATCTGTTTCTTCAAGAGGAGAATTATTGAACCAAGGGCTAGTTTCATTAGATTCTAATTTATATAGTTGTGGATATGAAACAGATTTTGTGCGTGGGTTATTAGGAAGAATTAATTGTTGAGGATTAACAGGAGTTTGATTAGGAAGAATTAACTGTTGAGGATTAACAGGAGTTTGATTAGGAAGAATTAACTGTTGAGGATTAACAGGAGTTTGATTAGGAAGAATTAACTGTTGAGGATTAACAGGAGTTTGATTAGGACGTATGATTAACCCTGATTGATTTCTTAGTTGCTCAATATACCCTTGTGGTAATGTCAAAGCTTGTGGATTGGTAACAGGCTGTCCAAGTCGAATTAGCTCTGGAGAATTAATTGGTGGTTGGTTAGGAAGAATTAGCTCTGGAGAATTAATTAATGGTTGGTTAGGAAGAATTAGCTGTTTTGATGCGTTACTAGTTTGTTGATGTATCAAACGAGTTTCTCTAACAAGGTTTTCTAACTCCTGCTTTGGATTTATTAATTGAGGCGGGGTAACTGGGGGCAAGTCTGAACGAATCAATTCATGAGAATTAACTGGTAGTTGGTTAGGAATTATTAGCGATGGCGGGTTAACAAGAGGCAGGTCTGAACGAATTAATTCATGAGACTTAATTGGTAGTTGATTAGGAATTATTAGCGATGGCGGGTTAACAAGAGGCAGGTCTGAACGAATTAATTCATGAGGTTCTCTAGGAATTGAACTAGTAATTATTGATTGATGTGTTTGTTTTTTTCTTAATTGATCTAAATATTTTTCAGATAAAATAAGATTTTGAGGTTCTGTTGCTTGTGTGGGAAGAATTAAGCTAGGTGACTCTGTGATTTCTTGATTAGGTAAAATTACATTAGATTGTTTCGAAGCTTGATAAGCTATTCGTGCTTCTCTAGCAATCTTTTCTAATTCATCTTGTTGTTCTTGCTGAGAACGAGGAATAATTAAATTAGGTGCAATATTAGTCTGTTGATGTGGCAATATCAACTCTACGGGATTCATGTGTTGAATAGACTTTATTGCTGATAGCTGAGGAAGAATCGGCGCAATAGGCTCTTCTTCTAGCCAAGGATCAGGAATGCTAGGCGAAATATAATTGCTAGAAAGATTAATCGGTTTTTTTGGATTGTATAAATCATGAATATCATCTACACCTTCTATTGGCTCAAAAACACCGTATTGTTTTTGGATTCGTAAAAGTAACTGATTTATATTTTCTGGGGTGGGATCAAAAAGACGATTTTGTCCAGGGGTGGATAATTGAGTTAACGGATCTCGACTATCTTGTTGTAGTGATTGTAAACTACCGTTGTCTATACCCTCTATTGGCTCAAAAATATGATGTTTTCCTTGAATATTAGCATTTAATTTATTAATATTTTCTGGTGTTGCATCAAAAATGTCATTTCTTTTTTGAACTTCGGAAATAAATGAATCTATATCTTCATTAAATCCACCATATTCTATAGGGTTTCTATAATCTTCAAGATTGAGAGGAGGAATTTTAATTTTATCTACAAGATCAGCAGATTTTTGTGCTTTAGATAAAATATCTTCTTGAGGTGTAACAATCCCTGGGTGAATATTGAGTTTATTATATTTTACTTGTTCTTCTTCAACAATTTTATTAGCATAGTCCATTGCATAATTTAATATATGTTGAGGAATTTGAGCGCTTTTTGGTAACAAATTTTCAGTGAATTGTTGCGATGATTTAATACCAAGTTCTTTAAAAAATTCTAAAATATTACTTTTAGTACTTTCACCACCAACAAGAATACCTAATCCCCAATCACGCCCTATTCTTTTAAACATTTCAGAAGGAGAATGTGTTTCAGTCACATCTCTTAAAATATTTTCAGATTCAGTCCCTATAGACTCCATGATTGATTTAAGTCGAGTGGCTTCACTCAAAATTCCTTGCCCTAATCCAGTTATTAAATCTTTGCCAACTTCATTTAAGTCTATTCCATGTGTAGTTTCAAATGTTTGTATTTGTTGCTCGATAGAATGAAAAACATTTTCAAACTGTTCGTTTTGTGTGCCTTTAATAATATTTTTCTTTTCTTTAGCAATACTTAAAGCTTCTCTTCCAGTAGTAACTGCTTGTTTGGATTCTGCAACAATAGGAATTTGGCGCTCAACAGGCAACTGTGTAAATAAAGGATTGCTAAATAGTTCATCTATAGAGGCAAAAGATTTGTAAGCCGTATTATCTTTTTTGAGAGCAGTCGTGCCTGTTTGTTTAGTTACAATCTCAGGTAGGTTTACAGGTAGAATTGCGCCTGTAACCTCATCAAGCATATTTTGATATTTAGATACTAAACTTTTTCTATTGTTTAATAATGGCGCAGATGCTACACCCCCTTTGGGTAAATAGTCAAGTCCAATTTTAATATCTGCAAGCATTTTAGAAGCAATATTTTTATAAACTTCAGCAATAGAAGGTAAAGACTGTGAAAATTGATCAGCTTTTTTAATTCCCTCGCTGACACTTCTTAGCCCTATGGTAAATTGTTCAATTTTGTTAGAAATCAAAACAAGGTCTTGTGGGTTTATATTATCAATAACAGTGTGATTTGATGGAATTTGCAAAGAAACTGCTTGATTTGGTGTAATCGTACGCTCTATATTTTTTTGAGAAATATTAGGTAAAAGATGCCGTCCTAATTCAAAATCGTCAGATTGATTTGTATAGCTTGGCTCTATTGAAGAATCATAATGAGATGTATTAAATGGCTGTGCTAGTTCTTCATCTAATGACATTAACCTCTGTTTAAAAGACTCTTGAGATTTATTTTCAACAGGAATTAACTCTTTATTTTCAGGAATATTAAGAGGAATATTAAGAGGTGTGTTAGATATTGTTTGTAAATCTACCACTGGGGGAAATGCAGCAAGTGTTGATTGAGTTTGAAGAGATGTAGGTAACTCAGATGATATTGTAGCTAGTGGATTAGTAGGTAATTCCTTTGGTATATCACCAAATAACCTATCATTAAATTCGCTTTCTAACTTTTGTAAAAATAATTCAGTTTGTTGAATTTGCATTGTAAAATCATCTAAAAATTCTTCTTCTGATTGTTCTAAAGCTGAACCAGAATCACTTAAACTAAAAAGACGATCTGCTTTAACAAAAAGATCATTCATTTGCTCTAAAGATGTTAATATTTGTTTGGCAGCATCTTGAATATCTACTCCTTGTGTAGTTGTCAATAATTTTTGAGCTTGTTCTTGTAAGTTTTGTTTGAATTGTTGTACTTCTGATGTAGGCTGGGTATTTGATTGAATAATTTGTGAAGGTTCTATTAACGTTTGTTGTAAGTCATTCTTAGGCTCTAAAATATGATCTGAAAATACATTTGGCTCTTTTTCAATTTCTTTATTTGGAATGATTAATTGTTGGGGATTAATGGGAGCTTGATTAGGAAGAATTAACTGCTGTGGATTAATAAATTGTTGAATTGGCTCATCACCCATTGATTGATGAGCAATCAATCCAGGTGCAGATGGTTTGGTATCGATTGCAATAGATGAATTATTGTTTAATTCATTTTCTAGTTGTTCATATTTTTGTAATTTTTCATCTATTGCTAAAATTTGGGTTTTTATTTCATTTATATTAGTTATTGTTTGTTTGACTGCTAATATTGCGCTATTAGATTGATCCATATTAGATTTTTTATCTAATCCAATATTTACTGATTCTTGTAATTGCGGTAAATTTTCTTGTATTTGTATTATTTTTTCATTAAGAACAGCCAATTCTGGTAACAATCCGATGGATTCTTCGTTATTAATACTAATTGCGTTTTGTTGAAGAGGTGCAACAAAATTAGATAAAGTAGATAGCCTTTTTCCAATATCTTTATGTGATTTAACAAAACCTTCATTACCAACTAAATTTTTAAGTGTTTGTCGCCACTCTGCTCTATATCCCTGTATAAATGCTGGTATTTCTCGACTATAATCTTTTTCGGTGTAAGTCGGATTAGATTTAATAGTTTTAATTACTGATTCCTCTAAAGAGGATGGTTTTATTTCTTCCCCTAAAATTCCTTGATTTTGATTAACGATAAACCCCTTAGCCGATCCACTATCAGTATCAAGGGAGTGTCTTAATTCATGAGTTATTGTATTATATTGTTCCGGAGTTAATTGATTATTTAATATTGCTTGTCCAAGTGTACGATTAACATTTATTGAATTAGTTATAGGTGTGTAATAAGCATTAGCTGTTTTCCCACCTACGGATAATTTATCATCAGAATGTATGTTTAATTTTGGAATTTCATGAGGTTCTAAAGGTCTACCGTAAACCTCAGACACTATTTTATAATAAGCTGGTGATATAGTTTCTGGTTGTAATTGTGCAATTTCATCATGAATATTTTGTTTTTGAGATGTATTTTTTAATTGTAAAATTTCTGCATCTATCTCTTTAATTCGGTTTTCTTGTTCGTCTATTTCATTATGCAATGTATTTATTTGTTGTAAAATAGCCGATGCTTGTTGTGTTAAAGGCTCAAGTTGAGCTAAACTTTGTTTATCAGATTCAGGTAAATTAGTATGAAGTGTTTTAACTTGTTCAAGAGAGTTTTCAGCTTCTGGAGTAATTCTATGTTTAATGGGTGTTAATATAGACGATAAATATTGATTTCTATCTTCTAATTGTTTTTTTTGTTCGGGGTTTAAGTCTTGTTGTAATGTTTCCTGAATATTTTCTTGTTCTTTGCGTACTTCGTAAATTTTATTTAATGGTAGTCCCTCTTTTTCAAAAGGGCTAAACAACGTTTCTGTTTGTTGTTGAACATTTAAAAACTCTGGTGATCTATTTAATTGCTCAATTAATGGATTTCGTTGATCATTTATGTTTTCATATTGTTTTTTTAATTCAGGATAATCACTCAAACTGCTCGTGTTGCTTTTTTCAATCAGTCTATTTCTTTCATCTAATAAAGGGAAAATTTTCTCATTATTTTGAAAACTTTGAGGACGTAAAATGGTAATTTCTTTGTCAATACTATTTATTCTTTTTTGATTTTTTGATAAATAAGTATTTACTTGTTGTTTTTGTGTTGAATTACTACTAATCTGTGTTTGAATTTGAGCTATTCTTGCAATAGCTTTTTTATCTTCATTAGGTACATCACTTTCTAATTGTTCTACTTTTTTTATTGCATCTTGTTGTTCTGGAGTATAATCACTTATTGTTTTTTTTAAATATTGTGAAAATTCATCTATTTCTTTTTGTATTATTTTTTTCCCTATGGGATCTTCTGTAGTGTTTAATTCTTTTGTTAATAAAAATAACCTTTGTTTGGTTGCTTCTATTTCACCGTAATCTATTTTTTGAGCTTTTAATGATTTTCGTGCAGATACAAAACTTTGATATGGTTGAGAACTTTTTAGTCCTGTAACTAACGTTTTTCCTTCTTCTTCTAAAGATTGGCGTTCTTTATTTAAAGAATCAAGATAACTATTTAATTCTTCTTTATTTTCAAGAAGAGGAATTTTTTGTTTTTGTAATTTTTGAATTTGAGTTCTTCTTGAAACAGTATCACCAGTGCCATATTCATAATCCCTAGCCTTTTCCAATACACCCTGTCTAGCTTGATTAGTTTCTTCTCTCCCTTGTGTTGTTTGTTGATTATATATTGCATTACTGCGCTTTAATACTTCTTCTGTTCCTATAAATTCTCTAATTCCAGATGGTATGGATTCAACTTGCTGTATTACATTATTCATATTAGGAATCGGAATTTCATTAAATAAATCTTTTAATGTTCCATCTTTTTTAGATTTACCTAATTGAATTTTTTGTAATAAATCTCCTAAATTTCCTAATGACCCTAAATTAACTTTGTTTGTTAAATCGCCTAATGTTTCAACATTACTAAAAGTATTTTTTACGCCTGTTTTTGTAGACGTATAAGATTCATTAATTCCGCTTATCATTTTAGATGATAAACTTTCGGCTATTAAATTCAAATCACCAATAGTACCAGCTAAAACTTTTTGAAAAGCTCGACCTATTCCTTCACTAATTTGTATTCCTGGAATTTCAGTTATTGCTATAATTAATCCTTGCAACGCATTATCTAAAAGATAATGTGCTATTTGTTTACCTGTATTTAAAATTGCATCTTTTGATGTACCTATAATATTTCCAGCTAGTTGAAAAGGTGCAGTAATAGCACTTCCAGCTAATTTAAAAGGCATAGCACCCACATTTAATGCGGCATCACCTACTTTAAATGCTGTTTTTCCTATTCCGCTTAATGTTGAAAAAATATTTTTAAATAAACTTGGTTGATTATATTTTGAAACCGATTGAGCGATTTTATCAGGCAATAATTGAATAGATTGAACAATTTCATTAAAATTATTTGGTTCAGGAACTTTAGTGAAATTAATTTGATGTATTGCATTTTCTAAAGCAGGAGGAACATCAGAATTAACTAACACTGATTGTTTTTTAAACTCAGGAAAATTAGTTAAATTGTTTTTGCTTTCAATTAATCTGTTTTGTTCTTTTAATAATGGATTTACAGGCTGAGAATTTGGTAAAACAATTGCTGAATTTGTTTGAGTTGAACTTAATGATGAAACATTTTCAACTGATGACTTTGGTAACAGCGTTTTATTATTAGGTAAATCAAAAATAATGTCAATATTCCATTTTTGATTTTTGTTGAATTGTGCTTGTAATTGTTTATATCTATCCGATATTATATTTAACTTGTTATTTAATGTAGTTAAAGCAGTATCATCTTTTTGAGGTTTTAACGGATTTGTATTAAAAAATTGTTGAATCTCTTGAGTGTGTATCTTTTTTTTCTCTAAATGTTTATTTAATTTTGTTAAGTTTTCATCATTAACAGAAACAATCAAAGGTTTTAACTGTTCTTGAACAAGTTGAATTTTGGTTTGAATAGATTCAAGATTTTTTTTAAGATTAATAATTTCTTTGTCTTCAGTTTTAATAGATATTTTAATTGGTTGATTTTGTAAATTAAGGTTAACTAAATCTTGCTTGACTCTTTGTAACGATGAGTCAAAATCCATCCTATCTAGTTTTAGCCCTATTTCTAATGTACCAAGAGAAGTCATATAAATACAGTGGTATATTTACAACTATTATACTATAGACAGATGTAAATATACCAAAGCTTAAATTTTTCTGAGTACTACCACCTTTTCTCAAGAAATTCTATACGATTCTCTAGTTCCTTAATTTTTTGCAGCAGTTCTTGATTAATCTCCAGTTGGCTTTTACCATCCCAACTTATAGATGCTGTATTTGCATTAAGTCTATGATTTTGCAATACTTTGAGCATATTCTTTCCATCTTTGGCAATAAAAGCCACATATTGGGCAATCGCAAGATTGGCGCTAATACCAAAATTCTGACAACTCTCTAGAAAATTCTGCCAGTTAGAAGTGGTCACATAGGCGGTGACTGATTTATCCCGATTACTGCGGTCATCAGTTAAGTTATTATCTTGAAATTTTTGGAATATTTGAGTACTTTCTGTTTTTTGTCCTATATATGCCACATAATCGGCAATAGCCAAGCTTGCACTAATACCAAAATCTTGACAAATTTCTAAAAATCCTTGCCATGTCTCTGTATTAACTTTTGCGTTGATTAATTTGTCCCTATTTATTCTTTTTAATTGCATTTATTTGCTTTTTTTAGATCTCATTTACCTACTTTAACGGAACGCTATTACCGATACTTTTTAGCTAACAAATGCTAACAAAATTAGCAAAAGTCTCCACTAATATATAAGCTACACAGCTAATTGCTGTGTAGCCAAGGCGTATCAACCAATGCCCGTAGGAAAATCCCACGAGCA
>Ga0209085_1000134_pt1 | contig 56134 bp, 64 predicted proteins | sample C_131016_EF_Meta_FD_187310 | JGI IMG/M metagenome (GOLD analysis project Ga0209085, IMG submission 187310) | Freshwater microbial communities from Lake Croche, Canada to study carbon cycling - C_131016_EF_MetaG (SPAdes) (version 2) | ecosystem: Environmental > Aquatic > Freshwater > Lake... | reverse complement strand
CGCCAAATTTAGGCGTCGGGGTTGTGCTGGTCTGAACTTCACCAACCGTAATAATATCGTTCTGCGCGGCGGCGTCGTAGATTCCTGCGTTGGTCATGTTGAGCAGGAGGCTGGTGCCCGATGTAAAGGTTGTGTTGACGTTAGTGGTGTCTGTATAACTTGCCGCGCTAGTTGTACCCAAAGTGGTTAACGGTGCAAGCGTGGGTGGGGTGAAGTTGCCGGTGTAGACTGCTGCGCCCTTTACAAACCGTAAATTACTTATGTAGCCGCTAAAGTATCTTCCGGCCACAGGAAAGGTGTAATTTCCTACCGTTAGGGTTCCTGCATAATCTGTGATTGCAGGTGTTCCGGTGTTGTCGGACTTGCCATTAACATAAAGAACAATTGCGCTTGTAACTCGAACGGCAGCAACGTGAATCCATGTGTTGTTTGGCAAGGCCGTTGCGCCAGTTACAAGAGCGCCGTTTGTTCCTTCAAAAACAAGATTGCCGGTAGAACTAATTCTTAAAGTCCATCCGGCATACGGCGTACCGTTATTCTGCGACTGAGCAATAATTGTAAAGTTGCCCGTTGCCGTTTTATAAATCCAAGCCTCAATAGTAAATTGCCCGGATGATATGTAAAACGCGGAGTTGCTTGGAGTTGTTAGATAATCCGTACTACCATTAAAGTACCCGCCCCCGCCATACAGCGCAGTGGTGTACGATGCCGACGGGGAAAACGGCTGGAATGCTTGGACTTGTGGGGTGCCAGCCAATGTAATTGTATTTGGGGAAGATGCGTTGTCAATAAATCGGTTGGATTGGCAAATAAGAAGTTTTGTCTGAGTGCCTGTTGGGGGGGTTGTTCCGCCAGTGGTTGAAGTCAAAGGCGCGGTTGGAACGGTGAGGGTGGTTAGTGTTGGATCGTAAACTACTGCCCCAATAGCCAAACGCAGATTTGAAATGTAACCGGGGAAATAAACGGAACCCCCGTTAAACGCAATATAGTTTTGGGTTACAGTGACAAAAGAAGTTGAATTAGCCGCAGAAGTGGCAACCCTTGTACCGTTTTTATACAAAGACAAATTCGTTCCAGACCGCACTACGGCAATGTGAACCCACTGATTTGCTAGGGCGAACGCCGCAGGATCTGTAATTAAGTACCCTACTCCTGATTGCGCAACAGAAAGTTGATTTGAACCATTAAATGTGACAGAAAGTCCGCCGGTAGCACCTTCAAACAAAGAAGAATTTGTGGTTGTGCCCGTGGAATAGATCCAACATTCAAAAGTAAAATTTCCTGTTCCGGGATTGAGTGCTGCGTTAGTTCCTAAAGAAAAACGATCCGTACTACCATTAAAATAATTACTCCACTGCCCATTCGGCCAATACGGAGTCGAGCTGCCCTGCGTTGGGGTTCCGTTGCGGGTGATGGTGAATGTGTTGCTGCTGGAATCTAAGAACGTGTTGTTCTGCTGCCCGTTCGTGCTGGTCGTCTCCAACAGCAAGGGGACGTACGGGAAATATTGATCCGTTGTGACAGCCGCAGCCGCAGCTTTACCAGATTTAGATGCTGCAAACATTATGTATACGCCTGCCCGATAGTGGTGCCATACCAACTAGTTCCGTCAGAAAAAAACGAATAGATGTCTTTCTTGCTGGCGGTCTGAGTAACCGAAGGCGGTGTGGCAGAAGGCCACGAAACCGTTGACCAAGTGACTGACCTGCTTCCAGTGGCGTCTTGCGCCAAAATAATAATGAATGACTTACCGGCCACAGCAGTGGGCATTGTGATCGTTGCGTTACCCGTCAACGTCAAAATCTGAACCGTACCGTTGGTCAAAGTAATAGTAATCGCAGTGCCTGTGTTGGCTGTATACGCCGTCTCAATGTAGTTCGTTACCGTCGGGTTGGTCAGCGTCTTGTTGGTAAGGGTATCTGTAGTTGCCCGTCCCACCAAAGTGTCTGTACCCGTCGGAAGCGTTATTGTTCCGCTATTAGAGATAGATGCAATTACAGGCAGCGTCAGAGTCTTGTTAGTTAAGGTATCTGTCGTTGCCCGCCCGACCAAAGTATCCGTACCAGTCGGGATTGTGATTGTCCCGGTATTAGATATAGACGCAATAACCGGCAGCGTCAGAGTCTTGTTCGTCAGCGTCTGGGTATCGGTCGTGCCAACAATGACGCCAGAAGGGGCAGCCTTACCAGAGTCCGCGATCGTCGTCCCGCCCGTACCATTCCACGAGACCAGATTCCCGCTTACAGAGCTTCCTGGGCCGTTTACGGTACCGGTTCCAGCCTGAGCCATCAAAGACCATGATCCCGGAGAGCTCGAGGGGTTGGCGCCTGTGCTGGTTGCGATAGCAATATAGCTACTGCCACCGTAAGAAACGGTCTGGTTAGCGGTATAGGTCGTGCCGGAAGACCACGTCCCCTGCCATGTAAACGATGTGCCGTTCGTGCCGTTGGTACCGTTCGTGCCGTTTGTGCCGTTCGTTCCGGCCTGAGCAAGCAGGCTCCAGTACGTCGCGTTTGGTGGCGCGTTGCCAATAGAATTCAGAATACAGATGTAGCTATTGCCGCCAGAGGTAACAATATCGTTTACATAGTATTGAGTCCCGCCGGCATAGGCGCCCTTTGAGACGACACCCAAAGAGTACGCAAGGCTGTTCCAGGCAGTGGAGCCGTTGCCGATCTTGAACTTGCTAGTGTCCGTCTCCGCGCCAAGCTCGCCACCAGCAAGAACGGGGTTGGCCGCGGTCCACTGAGCCGCAGTACCGTTTCTAAGTTGTATCTGAACAGGCATTACGGTGTCCCCCCGTTAATTGGTGTAATCGCGCCGTAGGTTGAGCTAGGTATCCCGCCGTCCAAATTGGGAGATCCACCACCGCCACCACCGCCGCTTTGTGTGACCCAGACCAGAGAACCAGAGCCATTCGTAGCCAACACCTGATACGCAGTCCCGTCCGTCGAGGGGAGCGTCCACGTCACATTAGTAGGAACAGTCGCAGGGGCCCTAAATCCAACAAAATTACTCGAGTCAAGGTCGGCAAACTTAAATATCCCTTGAGAACCTAATTGTACATTCGCCCCGTCAGTCGTGTAGTTGGATTGGCCGCCAAATACACCACCATTGTTATATTGGATTGTATTTGGACTTCCACCCGGAGTACCACCGCCACCCGTTGGAGCGGCCCATGTCGCAGTTCCACTCTGAACCGTCAACACCTGACCGTTGGAGCCAATACCAAGCCTTCCCGCGGCGTTTGTTCCCGTCCCGACAATAATATCGCCGAGCGTAGTAATCGGAGACAGCGCATTAAATCCAGACTCCTGCGATGTCTGACCGGTGCCGCCCTGAGCGATCGCCACAGTACCCGAAGTAACCTGGCTGCCGCTAATCGCAATGCTGGTATTGATCGCACCAGTAATCTGACCCTGAGCGTTTACGGCGATCTGAGGAACCAGAGAGCCAGAGCCGTAAGTTCCAGAAGATACGCCGGTATTTGTGATGCTGAATTGGTTGGTCGGGGAGAGGCTTAGACCCGTTCCATTTGAGTAGACGACCGTCCCCGCGCCAAACTGCACAAAGACAAGATTCGTCGTGCCAATCGTAATCGGCTGCAGCGTCGTCTGTACCCACGAGGTGCTTGCGTTCGTTGCACCGGTCAGGATCAGCGTAAAGTCGCCGGCGTCCACGTTTAAGTAGGTCGCGCCAGGGGTGTTGTAGTCCGTCGCACGAGTCAGAATGAACGGGGTTGATCCGTCGCCAATCTGAGTGACCGTATAGATGCCGTTCTGCGCCTGATTTACCTGGTTCTTCACCAGCACGCGATTGCCGGCCACCACATTCACAGAGTCAACGGTTAGAAGCCCGTTAGCGGTAGCGGTTAACGTCGCCCCAACGCCAGAGCTTCCGTTGCTATAGGTACAAGTAGGAAGGGCCGCGGCAGTCGCTAGGTCACAATTTGCATGAAAGCTCAATCCCGATGCAACCGCGTCCGCATACGCCTTATTAACAATATTGTTAACGCTAGTCGGGGTGGTAGTAATGTTCCCGCTCGCGGCATTAATCGTGCTAAACGTGCCAGCAACCGCAGTCGTCCCGCCAATCACCGTGTTGTTAATCGTCCCGCCAGTAAATGATCCACCCGTGACCGTTTTGTTGGTAAAGGTAAGCGCACTAGGCAAGGACAGCGTAGGAGTCGCGCCACCAGACGAAGTAATCTCGTTCGCGGTGCCGGATACGCTTGTAACAGGAATCGAGCCAGAGGACGCCGCGGTGATCTGCCCCTGCGCGTTAACCGTAAAACTGGGATTTGAATAACTACCAGCCGTTACATCGGTCGTGGCAATCGCAATCGTCCCGGAAGTTGTGATCGGGCCGCCGGTTAATCCAGTGCCCGTATTGACCTGAACAACGCTTCCACTACCCCCACCACCGGAAGCGGACCACTCAACATCTGTAGCGCCGGCATTGACACGAAGTACATACGATGCATTTCCCGTATAACTCGGGAGAACATTTGCCCGAGCCTGTTGAGCAGTCGTGCCGCCAGTCCCGCCGTTGCTAACATTAAGTGTCCCACCTAGTGTGATAGTCCCAGAGGTAGTAATCGGCCCGCCAGTCGTCGTCAAACCCGTAGTGCCACCAGAGACGTTGACAGATGTAACAGACCCACTGCCGCCACCGCCACCGCCAATCGCACCGGTAGTCGTGCGAACCGTCTGCCCGTTCTGGACGACAGGCACCAGCTCCGTGCCGGTTAGGGGTTGGGCCGCTGGAAGCTGGGTAATAGTTACATTTGCCATCTATATCTCAATACTATCCAGGTTGCCGTTATTCTCTGGCGTCTGAGTATTCTGCTCTGGCGACAATACATAATTATTGTCTCCGCCAGTCGTGAGGTTGTTATCCTCAACTGCAACACTCTCGTCAGGGCGCGGAAAGCGTATTGTAATCTTTTCTGTCTTGCGTGCAGCGAGTCGATACGGATCAAAGTTATCCGCGCAACCCTGATCGCAGACCTGCAGACCTGGAAAGTTTGGATCAGATCGCATTACCGCGTGCGGCCTCTTCATGCGGCACCGATCACAGATTGCGATTGCTAAATCTGAGAGCCCCGTCGTATCAAGGAAAACAGGCATAGATCACCTGTTATAGGGCGCAATATTCGGAGCAAAGTAAATTGGACCTCGACCACGCTCCTCCTGCTCTGCAAGGTTAAACGTAGACTGCGCCTGAGCCTCAAGATACTGAATGCGAGCAGGCTCAACGCCCGGCAACTCCATCGCCATCTGATGCGCCAGCATATTCACGATCGCCATATACCAGCGCTGGGGTATCTCTAGCTCGTCCGTGAGCGCACCCACGTCCATAACCTGACGCGAGTACCAGACAACCATCTGCACAAACGCATCACTCGGTACCGGCCACAGGTTAATCTGCGAATACGGGATCGTGCGGTTTAGCCAATACTGAAACGGCTGGTTTGCAGTAAAGTTTTTGTTTGGAAGGTTCGTGTAGTCATCACGATTAAGGCTAGCCATCGTGATTTCTGTTGAGTTGTTGCCAAAATACAACTCCCTAACGGCTATCGTGCTTCCGTTAATGGCTCGCATCCGGTAATACTGGACGTTTTGACCCGTCTCAATGTCGTACCAGAGCCATTCTTTGTCAGCCCACGTCGTCTGGCCCGGGGAGTAGAGCGCATTCCATGTAATTCCGTCGGTGGAATACTCAAATACAACCGTGATGTTTCCAGAAACTCCCGGCAATACTCCGATTGAGCCGATGTAGACCGGGGAATTGTAATAAATTGATATGTTTCCATTCGGAGAAGTCTGCGTGCAAACAGTGTCGATGTTGCCGTCAAAGGCGTTTATTGCGATCCCAGAGCTTGAAGAGTAGGCTCCAGAGGGGCGGTTCATGCGCCGATACAGGACGTTTAGGGTATCGTTAAACCCCGCAGGCATATCATAGACCTGCTTGTCTGGAAGAAGGCCAAACACCTTCTTTTCAATCGCCCAGTAGTCAACTCCGGTGTTGATCAGGTGCGATAAGACGAAATACAGAGACTCACGGGCAGAATTTACCTGCTCAACGGTTAACTCTTCCGCAAGTTTTCCTGCACGACGAGCGGCATGATCAATAACCTTCTGGACATTGATAACCGTCTGACCGACCGTTCCGCTGTACGCCATAATCTACCATCCCGAACACGCCCAACGCTTCATCGAGGCCCTAGCACGACTACCCTTCTCACTCTTCTCAGCGACCGGACCCATGCGAGCGCAAAACGAATCACGCCTTGCCCCTCCGCCCGGCTGGGGAGGCTTCAGATCGCTTCCCGTCTCGCGGTTGTACTTAGCCCTACCCTTGGCCGTTAAACCCGCTCCTTGGCTTGCTGGGAGCTTTTCCCCGCGCCCTATAGCCAGGCTAGGTCCACCTTCCTTCATCTTCGCAGTCTTCGCAGATTCCTTGAACGCCTGCGCTGTTGGTGCACCTGGAGAGCCAGGTTTACGCATCTTTTCGCCGCTACCGTGGGCAATACGCTCCTGCTTTGCGTGAATATTCGCGTAGAGCCCGCCCTCTTTAGCCGTAAACTCCTTGCCAACCTTCGTCGGGATGCCAACCTTCTTTGCGAACTTAGGGTTGTGCGCGACCGCCTGCATTAGCCGCTCTTGGGCAGGAGACCTGGTAGGCATGATTAGTCCGCGTTCTTGATCAAGACGCCGCCGGCATAAATATTTGCCAAAAAGGGGCTGCCAGTATTAGCAACAATTTGAAACTGAATGTCAGTTTTTTGACTGTGAGCAATAGGACAAGTAAATGGAATGTTCAATGTTTGCACAAACGTAGACTGGCTCAACAGGTTAATTTCCCCTGTTGCGTTGTCTTTGTTGTATTCGGCAAACTTCATGTAGTTGCTAGACGTAAACCCAATGCTTGCGTCAGCTTGCAGATATGACAAATAGAAAGTGTATCCAGCCGGAACCGTATACAACGACATCTGGGTTTGCCCAATGCCAGCAGAAATCTTTGCGTAAGTTGTTGTGCTGATCTTTGCGGTAATATTCCCAACATTCAACCCGTTTGTTGTTGTCATCAAATTGATGCGTAAGAACGAGTTGGTGGTCGTTACGTTTGTGGTGCCATTCATTGCAATGGTTTCCACCACCGGGGCGTAATTTGCGTCCAAACCCTGAATCTGCACGCTTAATGCAGATGTATCAGACGCAGAATCACTAACCAAAACCAACTGGGCGGCGCTTGAAGGATAAGCATAGGCGCCCCCAGAAAGAGTCAACCCCTCCCATAACGGCCCGAGCGCGGATGATCCAACAGCGGAACTAAATCCAAAAATGTTTAACGGCGTGTGCCCGTCAACCTGTCCACGAGCAACCTGCAGCTCAAACGGCTCATACGCGCCCTGCCGGGTAGCAGAAGAATAAACGCCCATACCAATCTCCAATGAAGATAGGGACCGAAGCCCCTACCCTTAACAGACTACGCCGCCCTTCTTCTTGGCAGGCACAACCGTCCGGCTTACTTCACGCTCAGTATCGGTGACCGCGCCACGATTAGGATTCATCGCATCTACAACAACCTTCCCAGCCTTGTGAATCTTGCGAGGAATGAACATCAGCGCATCCCGCATAGCCTTCGCATCAGCCTCGTTTTCTTCTGTTTTGCGACGATAAAAGTCAGCGTTAGGGTCACCACCCGCGGCCATCATCACCGCGCCACCCTTCTTATAGGTGCCAGCGAGGCTGTTGATGGAAACGGGACCGGCAGGCTTCTTCTTACCCTGCTCCATCTGCTCCGGACCGCCGTCGTGCTGTACGCGGCCGCCCTCAGCAAACTTTTTTATGGCACCGCCTTTGCGGAAACCGCCCTGACCCTCAACAACACCGCCAGTCTTAAAACCACCCGCGCCCTTCACAACGCCGCCAGTCTTGTAACCGCCAGCATTCTTCTCCTTGATCATGCCGGTGGGGCCCTTCACACGATCCGGTTTGGCCTCGTGCATCTTCGTCTTCTTGAACTCGCCCTCGTTGCCCTCAACCGTGGTCTTGGTCTCAAACTTCTCCATCTTGTCTGCCATACCGCCAGACTTCAGCTTGAGTTTGGTACCCTTGCCGCCCTTGTGCTCTTGCATATCGTGCTGCATAAAGGCCTTCTTGAGCATGGCCTTGTCCTGCGCGATATCAGCCTCGCCGCCCTTTTTCATGCCCATCATTGCAGCAGCAGGCCCAACAGGAGCCGCCGGAGCAGCGCCCATAGCCTTCATCGCACGACGACGAGCTGCAAGAGCAGGCATTGCTGGAGCCGCGCCAGTCATCACACCACCCTTAGGAGCGCCGACCATTGCACCCATCGGAGCACCACCGCGGGCCATCTTCTTGACCGCGCCACCCTTCTTGAGCTTCAACTCTACGGTTGGCTCGGTGGTCTCCATCTTGATCATTGGCTTAAACTGACCCATGATTCTTTACTCCTTATGCCTGGGTGACGCCCAGAGCGCCGACACGGGTTGCATTTGGGCCGACCGCAATAGCCGGCAGCAGGATGCCCATCACGGTACGAACAATGCCGTCCGATGCTGTTGCAGGGGTGTAGGTGCCGCGAACGTCGCCAGTGGTTGCGGTGGCCGTAGCCGTATCCGCCGCGACGAACGTACCAGCATCCTGAGCCAGAGTGCTGTTGCTCTTAACGCTCGCCACATAAGCCACGTTAACCACGCGCACCGGGATACCAAGCACGTCGCTAGTGCCGATCACGACTGAGGTAGCGGAGCCAGCGATCGTTGCGCCAGAGACTTGATAGAAGGCCTTCTTGCCAGTCACCGCGGTACCGGCAACAGAAACCGTAATCGTCTCCGTCATCGGCTGGCCGTAGTAGTCATAACCGCTAACCGTAAACGCACGAGCCGTCGTCGAGCAGTTCACCTTCACCGCACGAGGCAGATCCAGTTGAATGACCGTCGTGCCATCGTTGCGAACCACCGACTTCGCCGAGGTCCCCGCAGTCAACGTCACGGCACCAGCGCCAGCAGCCGTTTGAGACGCGGCGATGTTGTTGGTTACCGCAGCCTGTGGAATGACATCCCAGACATAGATACGGCCAAGAGGACCAACGCCCAGATCCATTTGGCTAGGATCATCAAACGGAATATTACCGTGCAGCGTTAATGCCGTCGTGTTGGCAATGTTGATCGCCTGGTTAAGGGTATAGGTGCCAGCGCCGCCGGTACCCGTGCCAAACGCTGTGATGTAGGTGCCGTCGGTCACGCTCGTGCCGTCAACATACATCCCAAGCACAATAGGAGCACCAAAACCGATCGATGTGATGGTCAAGGTGGAAGAAGAGGAGCCACCCGTGCCGCCAATCGCGGTGGTGGTATATGGACGGTTACCGGTGCCCATAAAGGTTTGGGCCGGACCGAGAAACAAATCTTCGCTGAACTGGGGCATCGCATGAACTCCTTCTTGAAAAGTTTGTTCAGTTAAAAAAACGAGGGACCCCTCCCTCCACAAAATTATACTCTAAGATATTCGATTGCAGCCTGTAATATCGTCTCGCTATCACGAAAGAGCCCGAGCCCCCTATTGCATTGTGTGCAAAGCAAACCCCTAGCCTTCCCCGTGTTGTGATCGTGATCAACCGGCATGGAAATCAACTTTCCTCTTATGGTTGTTGTCTCTGGCTTTTTGCATATGGCGCAAACACCGTTTTGTCTGCTTAAAGTCTCCTGATACCACTGCAGATCAACCCCGTACTTTTTTTTCAGGGCTTGATTTGCATAATATTCTGGGTTTGCTGCGCGAGAATGTTTGTGCCATTCACGCATATACTCTTTGTAGTCTTCACTTGAAACCCTGGCTTCTTTCCAATAAAAATTATCTTTAGCCCAAGGTTTTAGCTTGTCTGGCCTAAACGCCTTAGCCCCGGCAATCTTTTCCGGCACATCTCCGACAAATTTCCAAAAATCCTCTCGCCACTGCGGATCCATGTCCAAACGATGGTATCTGCAAATGCCAGTCCATACTTTGTAAAGCGGATGCCGTTCTCGTTTGCCCCAATCCTCGGGCCGGCTATCTTCAACTTTGCCAGTCCTCTGAACCCTCATGTAGTGCTTTTGGCACAAGCCTTTTGCAGCTATTTCCTTTCCGCAACCAATTACATGACATTTTACGGGCATCTGCATACTCCTTGGTGGTTAAGCCTTGGAGTATACAGATCCCCGTTGGGGTTTACAAGCCCGCGTCAAACACCTGGAGTTCCGTACATCGCCCTTGGGTCCGTGAATCCGAGGTCGTAACGCTCAGTTGCCTTGTAGCGCATCGAGTCGGTTTCAAAGTCACCTTCCATCGTCTTCTCAAGCTTGCGGCGCATCAGAAGCTTCATGCCCTCTGGAGCGTCGGTCTGAACCCACCATGCAGTGGCGGAGGTCAAACGCGAGAGAACAGCCGCGCCTTCGTCCAACAGCCCAATCGACTTGACTGGGTTGATGTCGTTGTTGGCGCTGCCCGAACGCAGAACAGACTTCAACAGAACCTCGGCCTGGAAGACGTTGCCAGGAGCCACAACCAACTGGCGTGGGACCAGACGAATCTTCTTGCCGTTGTTGTCCACAGCCTGACGGATCTGGATCAACATCTGCTCAAGCGAGGTCTGCGACAGGTTTGCCGCGGTCGTCAACAGGTTGCTGAAGGTGCCGCTAACGAGCGGGTGCGAGGTGGAGTTAAGCGCAACACCGTCACCGCCAGGATAGCTGGAGTTAAACGCACGGTTAAGCACGTTTGCAGCCAGAGTCTCCTTCGTCTCAATCAAAGACTGAGCAAGGTGACGCGAGTAAACCTGGCCGATACGGATATGGTCGCCGTCCTCAACAAGCACCTTGGTCAGTGCAAACGCCAAGCCATAGACGTTGTACACATAGCGCTTGAGGAAGAGCACACCACCCTGCTGATACGAGACCGGGGTCCCGTCAGGCAGTTGTGGAGCCGCGCCGAAACCGTAAAGGACCGGTTCCTCGTGGTAGTTGCGGGGGATACCGGTCTGCTCACGGAAAACCCGCGACCATTCATCGGTACGTTGGTCATAGACTCCATCGAAGCACTCATTGAGAATTGGCTCAACGATGCTCCGAAAGTCGGTACTACGCATTGGAGCTGCCATGATTCAGTCCTCCTATTACAGTGCAGCCGGGTAGGCAGCGGTGGACGTCGAATTCGACGACACGTTAATCGAAGCGTACTGGTGCTTGGCGATCTGAACCCGCACAACCACATACGCATCACCCCATGCGTTGTCGGTGTAGGGAGCCAAATCAACAACACGCATCACGCCAGTTCCGGCAGCGCCAGCAGCGGTAGAGACGCCCAAGCCAGCCGTCGACAGTCCAGTGGTCGTGGAACCGCTAGAGACCGTAAAGCCCGTGCTAGCCGAGAAGTCGTACTCGTCGCCGATAGAGGCCTGAGTGATCGTTGCATCGGTCTGGATTTCGTAAACGATGTTGGGATCGCTATAGAAATAAGTGACGCAGGATCCGGTTTGGTAGGCAGTGTTCGCCGGCCAGTAGTTGGAGACACGACGGCGGCCCGTTGTATCAGTCCACTCCACGCCAGAGAATGCGCCGAGAATTGCATCCGATGCAGCAGCCAGAACGATGTTACCGCTCGTGTTCTGCTTAACCGGAGCGCCCTTGAGAATATCGGTGTTGTAAGCCGATGCAATACCGCCAGCAAGCGCTTGGGCACGATCCAGACCGGAAGGGTGGAACGCCGGACGCAGGCCGAACGGAGCACTATTTGCTGACATAGCATTACTCCTAAAAGTTATCCCGCAAATACGGGGGTTCTTACATTTCGGTCGAATTCGCCAAACCCTTCGCCCTCTACCCGACCCAGACTCTTGCCGGAACTGTCACGGGCACCCTGAAGATTTTCAACTTGGACGCGAATCTTATCCGCCTCGTCGTTTGGCATCTCATGGTGCATTTGCAACATAATGTCTTGATACAAGTCCATAGGGATTTTGTATAAAACCATTTCGTTGCAAGCAACGTGTCCGATTTGCTCGCCAGCCTTTACGCGGTAATTCTCAAACCCAGGTAACTCATCTGCCCTAACAGGAACGTACCCAAGACGAATCCGCTTATCAATACTGTCGTAAGAGTTAGTTGTCGATAGCCAGCAAAGATGCCATCCCGGAAGCTCAGGCACTTTTGGCAGCGCACTTTGTGTCCACTCATCGCTCCACATCTTCCGACGTTCTTGCGTTGAGACGAACTTCTCCTCTACAGGAGCCCTTGATGCGTCCTCGCTAGCACGAGTTTCGCGTCCGCCAAGAGATAACGGTTTCTTAATTCTAGCATCCATTTTTAGTCATTTTCCCGATTGTTTCGATTCCACTCTGCAAATCGCTTGATCATCTTTGACCGCATCTTGGGGTCGTCCCAAAATCCAGCCTCCTTCATAGCCCTAACGCGCTCAGGGCTAATGTAGAAAGAGTTACCGTCCTTCTCGGATGCGGTCTCCCTCTCTGAGCCCGTTACGACGCTCCTAGGCCTGCTCTGGCGACGCGGAATGCGCTCCTTCACGCGAGCATCCAATTCTTCCCAATACTCGGCAGAGGCAGGGTCATAGTTTTCCTTTACCAATTGGGCGTCAATTACGCGGGCAATCTCACTATCCGGATCAGTGCCGTTAGGGTCATACCACTTATTCTTTGACATCCATTGGTTCGCATAATTGATAACCTTTGGATCTGCCTTCGGAGGTGCCTCAGCCTGCTCAATGGTGTTTTGCTTCTTCCAGCGCCAATACTCAAGCTTCTTCTCGGCGTCGGCCTGAACCTGCTGGGCGCTAACGAAGGTCTCCCCGTCAAGCTCCCCCATCGCCTTCTTCATCTGATCCTGGGCCCACTTGTAGCGCTCCTCCTCGTCCTGGATCTTCTTCTCCATCGAAGAGACCTCGGACTGGACACCACGGCGCTCTACAGCGGTTAGGCGCTCGAGCAGCTCACGGTTCTGGCGCTGCAAAAGCTCAAGCTGCGTATCCTTCTCCTCGTTGATACGCTTATACCGCTCCTTCTTCTCCTTGCGGCGGTTGCGGTTCTGCTCCGCTAGTTCCGAGGACGGCTCTTCTTGAGGCTCACTCTCGTGGGGAATCTCAGCGACAACGGAGCCGTCGGTTTCCTCCACCACGTCAACAATGTCTTGAATTTCGTCCGTCATACAAACGCCTTCATATCAAGAGGGTTGCCGGTAACGATCGCAATAACCTCGTGATCGTTGAAAATGGCAAAAAGGGCCGGGTCTTCGCCGTCCTCGCCAGGCACAGGAATCTCCCATCTATCCCCGCCCCACTTAGGCACTCGGACAAAATCGCCCACGTTGCACCATGCGCCTTCCGGCCAAGGTTTCTGCGTGTCGCGGTGGCAGAAGGCTAGGGGACCCAACGCGATGACCTTAGCCACCATGTTGTTCCACTTCTCCGTCTCCTTCGTCTCCTCTACGAGAATGATTCCCGCACCCGCCGTCTTACGCTTCGTCCGCCGCAGTTGGACCAGAATCCGTCCGCCAGCAGGTCGCGCCCCCGGTTCTACCGATGGGAAAGCCCATTCCAGATCGTTAGTTTGCATCTCCATCCTCAAGCAAGTTGTTAATAAAATCGAGCGCCATCTGCAGGCCAATGTTTTGCCCAACTAGACGCTGATACGCCTCCCAAGAATTCGCGCCCGCCAACATAGACTCGGACACGAATGTTTGCTGCTCATCAATCAAATCAATCAGATCAGAAACGAACTTCATTTCTTTTCCTTTGCCTGTTGCAGCCCACCCTTTGCCGGCTCCTTCTCGCCGCCCTTCATACTCTTGCCGTCAAGCTTCTCGCCCATCGCCATCCGCTTGTGCTGGGGCACGTTAACCCCACGCTGCTCCTGATCACTCGTTGCCATAGCCGTCTCCTTGTTGAACCAAACCACCCTTAGCCATCTCGATCGCAATCTTGTCCTGGTCAATCTTCAATGCCGCGGCATCCCGCTCCAATTTAGCCCCCTCAATCTGCTCCTTGAGGTCGTTATCAAGCTGCTTAGAGCCGTAGCGCAACTTCAACTCCTGCTGAGTCAGGTCATAGTCGGCCTGCATCTTCTGGGTCTTCATTGACGCCTCGGCCTGCATCTCTTGGGCCTTCAACTGCATCTCTTGCTGGTCTCTTTGTGCTCTGCGCTGCGTCTCCGCCATGCTCGTTTGCATCAACACCTGTGCATCAGGCGGCATTTCCGGTTTCTGCTTGTATTGCTCGGCCATCTGCATGAGTTTTTGTATCTCAGGCATGATCCCAGCGAGCGTTTCTTGCGTATCAAGCATGACGTGCTGAGAAACAGCCCCAAAAATCTTGTCCATCGGCCTAGGATTGTCCATGTTTTCGTAAATTTCCGGACTTTCTCCAGTTGTTTTCTCAACATAGCCGCTCATGCGATGTAAATACCACAAGACAATGTGCTCGCGCAAATGATCTATGACCTTTGGCAGGTAAATAGGCGCAATTAAGGGGTTTGAACCGTAAACAGGGTTCTTTGCAAAGTCCAAATGCACCTGAATATGCCCCAAATGGTCCTGCTCAGGAAACGCCTTAGCCATCTGATTGCTTGCCATCGCCACATTCTCATTGGCGGCGTCCGTTAGCGTCGGCTCAGGGTTCTTAATCATCAACTCATTGATGCTAGGAACCTTGATCTGCTTCAAAAACCGCTCAATAACAGCCTGTCGATTGAACAAATCAGGCGCCTTCTCCATGATCGCCATCACGGCCTGCGTCTGGGCCATGCGCTGCGTCTCAGAGAAGATGTGCGGGTCACTCACCGGGACCACATCACTGACCTTTAGGAAGTCGTCACGGCTAATCTCAAGCCCCTCCACGACCTCATCACGCTGCATATCCTCCAGATACCAGCGATTGATACGCCCAAGCACCTTCAACAGCCGTTTCTGGCTAGCATGAAGACGAGCGTGAATAGATGAGAAGACCGCAGCACCCTGCTCAATCAAGGCCTGCGTCGTGCCAACCGGAGCCTGGGCGTTAACGTCGGCTATCTTCTCCTCGGCCGTCGTCACCACACCCTTAGCGGCGTTCGTCAACCACCCCAGCAACTCCATCAGCACCGGCGAGGGAGGGTTAAACGGCATCGGCATCGCAAGCTTCTTGATGTCGTCAATGCCAGGAGCCGCCTCAATCTCGGCAACCTGCGTCACCTCAACCTGCACAGACTGACCCGATAGCTTCGCGCCCTTAAGCTTTAGGAGCGTCGCAGCGTTGTTGATGTGGGCAGAGTCCAGCAGAGCCCTTAGAGAGCCTGTAAGGGCCGCAGAGAGGCCGCCAATGAGGTGTGGCAGCCCGATCGCATACGCACCACGCCAGGGAATGAACTTGTACTCGACGATCCAGTCAAGCTTGGTCATCGTCTCGTCGCCTTCCTCCCAGTTGCGGTACAGACCGATGACCTCGGTGTTGTACTCGTCAATCATGAGGATGTAGGGCGCCGACTCACCCTTTGTGTACTTGTCGTTCTTTAGCTCGAGCCAGGTATATATGTGGAATATACGGCGCATCCCGTCTTCATTCTCACCCTTGGATCGGCCCTCAATCTTGTCGGTGGCCTTCTGCGCCTTGGTCTCTTCCAGCTCGTGCGCGGAGGATAGCCAGCCGATGTCCTTGTACAACCCAGACGCAACACGCCGCTCAAACTCATACTGCGTGATGTCCTGCACCTCGGTCACGCGCTGGGCGGTATAGAAGTTCACCGCGGCAAACGGCAGCAGCACATTGTCAATCGGGAGGAACTCGGCACAGGGACGCTTCTTGCGCTCGTCGTACCAGAGCTTCATGTACTGCGAGCCACCCAGAGGAAGCTGCGTCATCATCTGCTCTTGCTCGTCGCGGAACTCCTCAATCTGGTCAGTAAGCTGCCAGTTCATGAAGTCACGCTTGCGATCGGCGGCCGCAGTCTTGTCGTCATCAACCTCGCCGATGATGTTGGTGCGAACCGGACCGTCAGGCGGGAATAGCTCCTTAACGGCTCGAGCGGCAAAGTCAATGCAGGCCTCGGCCATGATCGGGTGGACTACCTTGCTGGCCCCGCTGAAGTTAGCGCCACCAGGAGCATCGTTACCCAGACCAGTACGGCGGATCCCCTCCTCATACTGCTCGTCACGCTTTTGCCGCGCCCGCTTGTCCTTCTCAACAAGCTCGACATACCTTAGCGCTAGCCCGCCGAGGTCATCATCCATCTCAACGTCGAAGTCGTCGGCGAGGTTGGAATAGAAGTCCTCGTTCTCCATCGGGCCCTCAGTCGTCTGCTTGACGATAGCGCCGCCGTCAGGAAGCTCCTCAATGTCTGTGTCGTCATCAGAGAACAGGTCATCAGCGAGCGGCTCAGGCTCCTCTTGCTGCTGGCCCTCAATGAAGCGGTTGAACTCCGGATCGACAGGGAACGGTGTTGCCATATTGCTTCTCACTCAGTAATTAGGGATAGAGCGCCTTCGGGCTTCTTCTTAGTTTTATCTTTCTTAGGCTTCTTTTCTGTCTTTTCTTTTGCCAACAAATCAGGGGCTGCTACGCCGAACGCTGCTGCAGTTGCCGCGTCTCTACGCCAAGGATCAAAAGCTGCTTCACGAGACCGTATCAATTCGGGGTCCCATATAATTGCACCATCATTTAGGAATACTCCCCCAACTCCCTTATCCCTAGCGTGTTCAACAACCGCCTCTGCAATCTCTGGGGCGTCCCACATTCCGCCAGAGTTCACAATGTCAGTTGGATTGGCTTCTCTTGCCAAGTTAGCCGCCGTTGTTTGATATGGTTCGTTAAGCCCTCTTCTTTTAATTAAACGAACAATGTCTTTTTGAATGTCTTTAACTGGGACTTCGGCTCTTCCTAACCATTGGCCTTTGCCAAATGTACGCAATCTATCCAATGCCTCGTCTGGATCCCCATTGTGTTCCGCAAACATTGCGTAATTGACATCATTAAATGGTTCACTTGGATTTCTACTTCTTCTAGCGTAATCAAACCCCATTGCTTGAGCGCGTTCGATTGGCGTGTTTTCTGCCGGCAACCCTAAACCACCCTGCGATGGCGGTAGTGCTGCTCGTTGCTGGGCAAGCCTCAGAGCCTCATCCTGTGGGGCCGCCTTGATTGCCTTGGCAAGACCGGGAGCAACCTTGACCGCCCCAGCAGCACCAGGCAGAACCCCAAGCACAGCGGCTCCATAGTTGCGAAGGGCGTCACCATACCGGCCAGACTCCAAATCGTAGGCCGCCTGGTTGACGTCGCGGGCACCCTCCTCAACCCCCTTAGCGGAGCCCAGGAACGGCACGAAGTCGACTGCGCCCATACCACCAGGGATACCACTCTGGGGGCCGCCAAAGGCCGTCATGGAAAGCCTGCGTGCCCGCTCCGGGGTGGTGATCTGGCGTAGCTGCTCCTCAAGGAAAGCCTGCGCCTTCTCCGCGGTGGTAAGGTTCCTCTTCTCCGCCTTTGTCTCAGGCTGCTTCATCAGGTTGGCGATCGTCCTCTCCGCGTAACCAAACCTGTCCATGCTCCGATCGCCCATAGGTCACCTAAATTGCGTAGGGGTTGACGCGCTTCTTGCCTGCGCTGGAGTCGGCGTAGTCGTCGTCGTCGTAAGTATCTCGAGGTGGCGGATCAATATCAATCCAGCCAGAGTCACGCAGGAACCTAAGCCCTTGCGAGCAATTGTGTACGAGCATCCCGTTGGCGTAATAGCAATGCTCGCCCTCAACCGTAAGGTCAAAGACGTGCCGCGTGATATGGGTGCTGGTAACTCGTTTTACCGAGACGGAAACGTGACTCGGCGTTTTGGCAGGTTGTAGAGCAAAAGCGTTTTGTATCCAATTTACGCAGCCCTTGAACGCCGCACCAAAAGCACTGGAAAGGTTTTTCAACGTATGCCCGAGGGACACCCCAGGTTTTTGCCAATGACCTACTTGTGTGCTGCCGATGCCACTCAATACCTTCAGCGGATCTATGCCACTGCGCCGCGCTGCCCCGGATCCTTGCGAGATGCTCAAGCTGCTTTGGGCTTTTGCTTCGTTCAGACAACTCGGCCCGATGCTCATCCCAGTGCTCTGCTCTTGTGACGCAGGCAAGATTGGAGATGTCATTGTTGGCCGTGTTGCCGTCAATGTGGTGGACGTGCATACCCTCTGGAATGGGCCCGTTGTGAAAAATCCAAACATCCCGATGAAGACGGTGGCCGGCTCTTGCAAAATACTTTCGATGCGCCGGATTGCTGCTCTCAGGATAGCGGTTGTACTTTCTGCCATTAAAAACAACCGACTCCACCGCGACGCCCTTTGATTTGAATCCCATAAAGCCTCCCTGTTAAAGGAGACATTATGAACACCTTGAATCAAGCGGTCAACCCGAGTCCATCCAAGCTGGGTCCACACCAAATGGTCTGCGGTTGCTAGCAATCCATCAACAAACCAAACCTCTTTGATTCCGTTATCGTGGACAGCCTCAACACGCCGCAATCCCTTTGGGGTCATGACCATATCGCCAACGCGAATATCCTTGATCGCCTTTGTCCCGTTAGCCATTGAAACTTGAGTCAATGAATCAACGCACGCGTCGACGAAATCATCGTGGGTCGTGTCAGGGAACGAGCAGAGCTGGCTAACCATACCCTCTGCCCAGTCCCTCACGAATCCCGGCCTGGTGCTGCTCTCCGGTATCCATACCCTGCCGCGGGCGATGATGTTGGATACGATGTTCAGGCGCTGCATCTTATCCGCCCCGCCGGGGTTGTACGAACGCACGGGGAGATGGGCCCTTTGTAGGTCTTGGATGAGGCTAATCCCGGCTGACTTATCTTCAACCAGGATGAGATCAACACGCTTGCGATCCTTGCCTTCACCGTAAACATTCTCGAACTCCTCAACTACCTTAGGGCGCAGGTCTGGGTATTGTAATCGGTCTTGCCAGCAATCAATTACCATTACCGCCATCGGACTATCAAGCGGCTTGAATACGCCAAAGGTAATGCAGGCAGTCGGATCGTTATGCGTCTTCTCTGTGTAGGCGCAATCATAACTCTGAATAATGTACTCAAACCGCGGGAATGGCTTATCAACAGGCCACAGCTTAAACATATCCCGCTTAACAATCCCAGACTCCTCGGGATCAATAATCTCGGCGTAAATCTCCTGCCTTCCTAACTTCGTGCCCTCATATTGCAGGATCTGCTTCTGGAAGTTCTGGCTCAGGTTGGATAGGTTGGTGTAGGTGGAGGCGGTCGTTACCACCACATCCTCACCATCCCTGCCGATGAGGTCAATGATCAGATCCTTGGGCCTCGGCGTGGTGGTGCAGATCATGATCGTGCGCTTACCCAGCCGCAACCCGAACTGGATCTGGTCCCACGCCTCTTGCAGGTAGTCCCAGGCGGCTAGCTCATCAGCCCAGGCAAAATGGAACTGAGGGCCTCGGAAGCGCTCCGGCTCGCTTGCTGGGATACCCTTGATGAGGCTGCCATTCTTTAGGCGCAGCTCGTGCAGGCTCTTGTTGTAGTCCTCAATCAGCGCAGGCGGTATTACATTGAGCAGCCCGCTATCACCCTCAAAGCAGGTGCCACGGACGTCAGAGGAGGTTGGGGCGGCTACTAACGCTCGAGTCCCTGGGTTGGACCATGTAAGCCACCCTATCTGCTCCGCGGCTAATCTCGTCTTGCCGGCTCCCCTCCCAGCGCACAAAAGCCAAATACTCCACCAGTCCCCAGGTGGCATTATCTGATGCTTATGTGCCTGCGTTAGCCACTTAGCACGCCACTCAAACGCAGCCCTATCAACCTCAGGAAGGGCGGCGAACTGCTTCGCTAAATCCGGATCCTTAAGTGCCGCAATAAGGGCAGCATCACTCATTTGTCTCTATCTGACGCTTCGCTTCAAGGTTGGTGATGATGGCATTAAAGATTGAGGTGTCTACCTTAACAGGGCCACCATTCTCACCAGTAACCTCAACGTGGTTCTTCTCACGCCAGCCACCCTGAGTCTTTAGCCAGAAGATCATCGCAGCAGTATTACCATTCTTAGCCTGCTGATACAAAGTCTCTCCAATAGCAGCGTTAGCGTCAATCCTACCGTCATCTAACTCCTGCCTATATCTACGCGTAAGGGTGTCACTAGATATACCAAGCTTCGCGGCAATATCCTCAAACCTAATACCTGCAGCAGCAAGTTTCCTTACCTTTTCCTTACTCTCATCCGTAATTTTGTGCATATTTTATGCCTCCGCAAAGTGCTGGGTGCTCTTTGTTTTTGATCAAAAAAAAACACGCTATATATCTATCTATCAATCTATTCTATTCTTATCTTAGGCAATGCAAGTCCTTACCGTATCAATATAGAGACACGGGACCGCTTTGCACTGCTCCTTAGGCAACGCTTTTCCCAGACTTATTTCAACCACCCGGCTCTAGGATTCGCCCACCGCCCCCGCTCTGGCTCGCTCGTGTAACGGGGTTTGCAAGCTCCCACCACCGACGTACCGCATGGGAGCGAGATCAGATTATGACACAAAAAGAAGCAGCGCTAATCGCCGCAGAAACACGAGATGTCCTCGCTCTGGTCGAACATATCTACCTGACTCTTGGCCGCGTCCATCATCGCTTGATAGGACGGACGGTCTGTGCGGAAGAAACCACCGGATGGTTTGTCAGGTTCTGTGATGGTTTCCATCTTGGCCCACCACAATGCTCGCTCTGGTTCTCTTGAAATTAGACTCATGACCTTATTCGTATTCTTCAAAAAACATAGGTCACAGTTTCCCCAGGGTGTCTCCCCGTTGATGTTGTCCAGCTCTAGGTCGAAGAGTTGTTCCTTCCAGAACTTCGCTACGTCGTGTTTGGTGATGCCTGCAATGCCGCAGGGAGCGTACTTGGTTTCATGCCGCCCGTAGTCTTGGTTCTTGATCTTCGCAAGCCTGCGTTGCTCGTCTGCCCTGATGCCGATCCAGCTTTCCCATTCGTCCCAACCTAGAGACTTTAAGTATCGGTGGCAGGTTCTCACCTTCAATTCTACGGTGCAGAACCTCACCAACGGGTTCGGCAGGTACTTACGTTTACGGATGACGGCCTCGAATGGCTCACCGTTCCTACTGGCCGTCTCAAACGTGACCTTCTCAAACTTGGTCTCGGAGTCTCTGAACTCCAACCAATCTATCTCTACTCCCCACCTCACAGAACATTCATTCACAAATCTAAGTGTCTCTTCTCGTTCTTTACCGGTGTTCTGGAAGCAGACTCTTGCCTCATCAGGCAACCCGTTGTTAGCTTCCAGTGTCCTCCATAACATATAGGCGGACGTTCTCCCGCCGGAAAATGATATGCAGGTTGGTCCAGAAATCTTAAACGGGTCACTCATTTTATTACGCTGCAGGCCACAGCATCTCGTAGTCTACCGTGGCGCCCCTTCGTAACAGCTCCCACTCGGTGATCAGGCGGTTACCTGGGAAGCTGTAGTACCCCTTGAAGTTGCTGGGGTAGAAGATTGCCCTTCCAAGCTTGTAGACCTGCGTCCGTACTCTGATTGCGTTCACCATTCCTCCGTTATTGCGTTGATTGCGACTACCTTCATGGTAACCATGATGGAGCCAAGATGGACCCTTGTTGGTTCAGGCTTGATTCATCCACGCAAGATGGGGGATCTCAACCTCGCGGTGATACCGCAACGCGGCAGCAATCTTTTCGTTCAGGTTGCCACGCGTTTCCTCAATCAAAAACTCGATGTCTAGCGTCCAGACACCCATTAAGTGCATAACGAGGGACGCCCGACAGTTAGCCATTTGCTCTCGGATAACGTCGTAACTATCCGGCTGGCTGTGCGTGCTCGGCCCCTGAAGCTGTCCTGGATAGTACGGATGCACCAGCACCCACTTATCCCCTTGGCGGATCATGCGGATTGCCTCGCAGGCTTCTTTTGTTGCGTTGGTGACTTTCATTTTCTCTGTCCTCTGGTTGTTTGCGATCGGTAGTGACCGTAGACAGATACTCCCACAAAGGACGGCGCTTGTGTGAACTTTTTTGAACTTTTTTTACTAGGGAAAACCCTTAGTCCCAACATACGCCAGGTAGAGCATCTCGTAGTCCTCGTGGGGCAGCTCAACGGTCTTACTGATCAGGCCGCACCCCTCGCACTTGATACGGCGGGCTGCCCAGTTGAAGCTCAGTGTCGGCTCGTAATACTGCCTGGTGTCGATCGTGCGCGTCTTGAGGTTGCAACTAGGGCAGTTCATCTCGACTCCGCCCCGATCGGGAAGTTTGTGATGCCGGCGCCACTTTCAGGTGCGGAAATGTTCTGATCGGGAAACCTCACCTCATCTCCTCGATCAGCCGGTTAACGTACCAGGCACACTTACGCAGGTCCTCCACAGCATCACCCTTCAGGCCGGCCCTAGAGAGATATTTAAGGGCGTTGAGGCGAAGGTATCCCCTAAACTCCTCTGGGCTCGCCTTGGCCCGCATATAGTCGATAGTCTCGATCCCTCCCGCGGTGTAGTGGGGAGGGTTGTTAATGAGGTCGGTCACGCAATCTTCTCCCTGATCCCGCTTGGTACCCTGCGCTTGTAGCAGGCCTCACATTTCCACCTGAACCCGTTGCCCTTGAGCGTGGGGACCTTGTATAGCGCCGGGTGGACCCTGCACTGCTGACAGTTTTTGTTTATCAAAATGGTGCCGGCTCAAAATTAGTGAAGTCGAACTTCGGTTTACGTTTAGGTCTGCTCACGATGTGCGGGTAGGGCGGCTTGACCCAGACCCACCGGACAACCTTGCCCTCGTCGTCAAGGATTCCGTATCTGATCATCGTTAGATTCCTTGCCCATCAAACAACTCAACTGGCGCTTCTCCAAAGCATCAGCAGCCTCATCCAACAAGTCAGAAATACGGTCTGGTTGGCCCTCTTGCACAGACTTGCGGGTGCTGATCTGCCTGCGAATCTCTGCTCGTTTGCGTAGGCGATGAACTAAATCATCCACCATTCTTCTCCTTGAGTTTGGCTTCAATTAAACGAACAAACGTCTCTTCATACTCGCTATCAGCAATGTACTGCACTTCCTCATCCGTCAGCCCGACCCACTGGCGCTCTGGGCAGCAGTGGCCGCAGCGAGGACAATCAATCACTAACTCAGTCATGACGGGCACCTCCCGTTCATGCGCGGCGACAAGAGCGGCAAAGCGATCAAGATATGGGTCAAACCAATTTAAGTCCCACGATCCGGGAATTTCCGCCTCCCGCGCCATGCGGATGATGTCTTCGCGGTTCATGCGTTCTTTTCCCTCAGCTTTGCTTCCGCAAACCGAACCCCACTATGAAATGCCGCATAGTTATCTGACTGCTCTGCGGCGGGGTCAATCTCCTCATCCGTCAGGCCAATCCAGCCGACGTCCTCGAGGTAGTTGTCACGCTTCCATCCCATCGCATCCGCGTACCCGGCCTTGTACGCCTGTTTGAGGACCTCTGGCGTATCGACGTAGCACTCAGGCTGCTCTGAAAAAATTTCTGAGAATGTAGGCATATTCCGGCTCCCCTTTATACGGACTCGCACCCTTGTAAACCTTCTCACGGTTTGGCAGGCTATACATCCAGCACTTCTTGCGAAACCCCTCGTGCCACTCCTGCCGCCGATTGATCTTGCCGGCCTGCGCCATCACAGACAGACGCGAGTTAAGCGTCGAGCGCAACATATCCGGTATCCGCATCTCGGTTACGAACATCTCGCCCTTGTCGTCAAGGTAGTCCGTAATAATCTGCTCATATTGCATGGGCGTCCTCAATCAGCCTGGCGAAGTCCACCACCTCCTCGACCTCACCGCAGACGTAGTGGCCGCCAATCTCGCTACGCTCCACTAGCCCGGCGTCCATCGCAAGCTTGATGATTCCACGCTGCCCAAGACGCAGGTTTGGCTTGGCGTCCTCATAACAATGCACGGCGGAGTCCCATGCGGCGCACCAGGCCTTGTATAGAGCCTCCTCAAGGGGGTGATAACTGCCGTCGTTTTTCATGATCTGATCCCGCCACTTCTTCCACTCAATATCACGCATCATGTCACGATTATCCTTTCACCGATTCCGTTTTTCCTGGCCCCAGACTCCCATCCAATCGTCCAGTCCCAAGAGTCGTCAGGCATACGACGCCCCTCAATAAACTGGATCCTGCAAGGGAATTTGTGGGATTGATTGACAAAGCCATAGTTGCTATAGACCTTGATTCGCTTGTTCTTGGACGACATAAACTGCATCGCCTCAACAAGCTCCTCCTCGCCTACCGACCTAGCTGAGGAGTTGCCCCGTTTGCCAAAATGGTTTCTCAAATCTAGTAACTTCATTGCTCTCAACGTAAATCCTTGAACAATGAAATAATAATTGGGAAACCAGGTCGTCGACAACTTCACGATCTGGCTCAGAGAAAGCACAGACCTCCTGTAACTTCCTGGCAAGTAATCCAACCTCTACAATGCTCTCTGCGACGTTAATCATCTCGTCACCCAAAATAAGAAATGAAAAAGGGCCCCGCTTGCGAACAGGGCCCCTGCTAGAAAAATCACCGGCTGGTGACCTTGATCGAGAACACCGCGGTCGTCTTGGTGAACTCAGCGATCTTGCTCTCGCTGATGCCGCAGGACTTGACCAGAGCCTTCCAGTCAACGGTAGACCGGTTTGCTTCAGAGTGGGTTGCCTTAAACAGCGCACCCTCAAACACCTTCGAGCCGCCAGGCATCGTGGCGCTATCCTTGAGCTGGTCCTTGATGGCGTCAGCCTGTGCGGTGAGGGTTGCGATCTGGGCCAAGAGTGCGCCGAGGGTGTCTACTGCGTTGATTTCGGTGGTGTTCATGGTGGTTCTCCGGTTGCGATGTGAGAATCCTACCGAAGAACTTCCGTCTTGTGTGAACTTTTTTCAACTTTCTTCACTAGGGGAAACCCTAATAGGCTCCTCCTGTCGAAGATGATCTAGCAGCGGCAGCAGCACCGACTCCTGCTCCGGCCTTAGATCCATGTAGTCCTGTATCTCGAGCAGCATGATCGCCACCCCAGCATCAAACCCCTTCGTCCACTCGTTCTTCACCACGCTTGCGCTCCTTGATTTTGACCTTGAGCATTCCGCCCAGGTGCTCTGCCCAATAAATCCTTAGATCCTGAATCTGCGAGTCGTCCCGGTACACTCCGGCCGTCGCAAGAGCATCTAACGTCGCCTTGCAGAGATTGTCAAGATCCCTTTTGCGACGGTCAGGGCGCCATGCCTCAATCTCCACCACGAGAGGGCACTCCAGACTCGTGTTAGGGGCCTGCATCGATACCTGCAGCGCCACAGCCTCCCGGTAGAGCCTCCCGCCTTCGGAGATCACCATCCGGTTGCGCCATTTCTTCCAATAATTATTGACCGAGGGCGGCCAGGGTAAGGTGAGTTCAATCATATTTAATGAGGGTCATCTCTGCGTTGTCACAAAACGACTGGCTGTCGCGGTGATACCACAACTGATACCACTCCTCGCAGTCTCCGTTGCGCTGCTTCTCGCACATCAGCATCAGGTCGTACTCATACGGGGTGTAGCTGCCGCCCGCCTTTACCGCCATCTCCTTCTTCTTGTTACGCCAAATTAGAAAGACGTTATCAACCTGATCGGTGATCGCCCCCGAGCCCTTGAGGTCAAACTTGTTAGGCTGCATCTCCTCACTCGCGAGCTTGCGAATGTGGTGCACGAGGTGGACGTGGACGTTATGGTCTCGAGCCAGCGCCGTCAGCTCGTTAATGAAACCCTTCTGCGCGTTGTAGTCGTCCTCGCCATGTACACACTTCATGAGCGAATCAATGAAAACGTGGCGAATTCCCAACTCCATCGCGCAGTAGCGGGCCATCGCAATCACCGTCCTGGCGTCGGTGGTGCCCTGTTGATCGTAGAGCCACAGTTTGCTAGCAGAGAACGAATCAAACGCCATCACGGTGCTCGTAAGGCGCTCCTGAGGGTACATTAGCCCCTCCGTATTCTCTCCGCTGAACTGACGCAGCATCCGGGATAGGGTACGGGTCGGCTTCATCTCGAATGACGCTATGCAGACCTTCTCGCCCTGCTGCACGAGGCTAAGAGCAACCTGACCCGTTAGCAGGGACTTGCCGCCACCGTTAGACCCGGCGTAGACGGTTACCTCACCCAGCCGATACTCAAAGTCACCGTGCGTCTTTTGCCACGGCATCTGCAGCGGTTTAGGTGGCGCTGGCTGGTTGCGGCTGTCGAGTATGTCAAGGAGATAGGCGCTGGCCTCCCGGACCTTGAGTTTAATTTCGCTTATCTTTTCGTATCTGTCGACATCAATCTCCTCCTTCCTTAAACGTCTGTTTTCGTCAAGGGCCCGTGCTCGAGCCTCAATACCGTCAAGCGAATTTGAGAGCTTCATCAATCCTCTCGTAGGCAAGCCAGGCGCGGTTTAGGTCGTCCTGGGAGATAGATTTTCCATTCGCAACATCAGAGGCCAGCATCATGACGACACACGCCTCGAAGTGAATGATCTTCAGTAGGTCCTTGGAGAAGAACTTAGGTTTCGGCTTACCCGTCTCCACGCGCTCCGGAAAGAGATCAGACATCTCCAGGCCGATCGCAGAACATATTTCATAGGCAGAGCACCCCGCAAAACAGTGGAGGAGAACAACCCCGTCACGCTCCGCGATGGCAAGCGATGGGGATTTGTCTTGGTGAGCCGGGCACTTCGCGGTCCAGGAGCCGTTCCTGCCGCTTACCCGGTCTAGGCGAGAGAGCACATTATCAATCATTTTCCACGCCTCACTGGTATTGCGTTGGCGTCCGCCTCCCACCTCGCCTGGTTGAGGTAGGTCGTTGGTGCCGGGATGTAGCCCTCGAGCCACGACTGCGACGCCTTCTGCCGCTCGACGTGGGCGATGATTGTATCGGCGTACGGGTCAAGCTTGTAACGAGCCCATGTTCTTAGAGCGCCGGTTTTGTCGTACTTGCGCTTTCCTGGCGGCCACGCATTCCAGAATTCCATAAAACGATCAGCGTTAGCGGCCATATTGTTTTTTTCTTCTCTGTTCTTATCTTCTCTTCTCTCTTCTGCATTACGTTCGCTATGCGTCCGCATCCAGCGTTGCTCTGCAGCCGTCCTCGCCTTCTGCACCTTGTCCTCGAAGTTGGCGATGTCCTCTTCGGCTTGAGGGTAGACCCAGCCCTCGTCGGTGCGTTTTAAGAACTCTTGTAGGACGTCGCTCACCACGTCGTACCGCTCAAACTGAATCCTCTTGGCGGTCCAGGTTGGGTCTAGCGGTAATGGGTGCCTGAGGGTGTAGTAAAGGTCAATGATGCGACGCAGCGCTAGGTCCTCGCCGTCAGATAGATGCCGGGTCATCGCCGCATACTCGGTCATCCGCCACTTGTACCAGTTCATCGGTTTTCCTCCTTGGTGCGGCAGGTTGTCGTTTTTCTAGCACGGCGTCAAGGGGGGTGTTGACATTTTTTTTTAGCAGTGTAGAGTCCGCCTTGCCCGATCCGCGGCACATTTAATCAAGGAAAATCATGATCCTAAGCAAGCAATCCGAGAGCACTTACAAGCCAGTACCGAGCGGAACCTACCTCGCGCGATGCTACCGATTCGTCGACATGGGAACGCAAACCAACACCTACGACGGCGAGGTTAGCAAGCGCCACATCGTCCTGATCCAGTGGGAGGTCCACGGCGATGACGCAGACGGCAACCCTCTCACGATCGGCAAGGGCGAGCCGATGAGCATCAGCCAGACCTACACCGCCTCCATGAATGAGAACGCCACGCTGCGTAAGACCCTGCGTGCATGGCGCGGCCGTGACTTTACGCCGGAGGAGGAGAAGGGATTCAAAATGCAGAACATCCTCGGGCAGTGGTGTATGTTGACCGTGGAGGAGAAGATCGGCGCAACGGGGCGCTCCTACTCCAAGGTGAGCAGCGTTAGCCCGGTCCACGCCACGCTTAAGAAGAATCTCCCAACGCCGTACAACGAGGTTGACTACTGGAGCCTTGACGATCGGAACATGACCGTCTTTGAGAAGCTTAACGACCGCCTCAAGGAGAAGATCATGGCCTGCCCCGAGTGGAACCAGAAGAAGGTTCCGGTGAACTTCTCGACGGCGGTGGTTGAAGACGACGACATCCCGTTCTGATCATGGCAAGCGCAATTTTATTCGGAATGGGCCTGGCCTGCGCGTTGGCTGGCGAGACGATCGTCGCCGTCGTGCTGCTGGGGTGTTGTGGACTGGTAGCGGTTATATCCAACCGCATGGAGGATCGCAATGGAGTTTACTGACGAGCTGCGGGCGGCGATGATGGAGATTGAGTCCGCTAAGTACGACGAGCCTAAACCCTCAAACAACCTCTTCTTCGATAAGGTGATCAAGGACGTGGGCCTGACTGGGATGGCGAAACAGGTGATGCTGCAGAGCACGCCGTGGGCAATCGACATCACGATTAGGCGTCCTCCGATCTCTGCATTCGCCGACCATAAGGTGCTGAACTCAATTGAGCGCAAGCTCTCTGAGGCGTGGGGCGTTGAGGTGTTCTTGATCTCGAGGGCAAAATGAGCCACAAAATTGCAATGATTGAGGCTCGAGAGGGTAAGTTCTTTTATCCGGCTCAGGATACCTACATCGGCAAGTGTCTTGAGCAGTACGGCGAGTGGGAGCAGCGGCTTGTTGACTTCTCCCGCTCTGTCGTCCCGGAGGGCGGAGTCATTGTGGAGGTCGGGGCAAACATCGGCAGCCACACCGTGCCGCTTGCTCACCACATCGGCCCTGAAGGGGTTCTGTATGCGTTTGAGCCGCAGCGTTTGATCTTTCAGATGCTGTGCGCCAACCTAGTCTGTAACGAGGTCTTTAACGTCAATGCTGTCCACGCCGCGGTGGGTGATCAGGTTTCGACGATTATGGTCCCCGAGATTGAGATCGGAAGCGAATACAACTTCGGCGCGGTGACGGTTGGCGGTCTTGAGGGTAAGCGTGTCCCGGTCGTAAAGATCGACGACCTAAACCTTGAGAGGTGCGATTACATCAAGGTTGACGCAGAGGGGTTTGAGCCGCAGACGATGCTCGGTGCTTATGAAACAATTAAGCGTCACAAGCCGGTCATTTATTTGGAGTACAACCCTCACGTTCAGAAGACGATTAACTTTTATATTCGGCAGTTTATGTCGGACTACAAGGTCTGGTCGTTTAATGAACCGATCTTCAAGAAGACCAATTTTTTTGAGAATCAAGAGGATCATTTTGTTAACATTTACTCGATGGGTATCGTCGCCTCGGTTAACGATATTCCTGGCGTGACCGACGAACTTGAATCAATAACCGTTTAGGAGTTTTCTATGTCAGCACTGAAAGAAGAGTGGTCCTTCCGCATCATCGCAGCCGGAGAGGAGATCCAGCCCGAAGAGCAGCCCGAGCAGGGTTATGCGGACGGCGAAGAGGATGACGTGGCCTGTGCAACCTGCGCCTACTGGTATCAGGATGAAGAGGCAAGCGGGGAGTGCCGCCGTTACCCGCCAACGATCATGAACGTCGTCTCCGAAGAAGATGGATCGATACTGCCAACGTCATTGTTCCCGCGTACAGAAAACACATCGTACTGCGGCGAGTTTGAAATGGCGGAGTAGCGATGCAGAAGCACTCCGACCAACAGATTGAGGCTGCAATCCGGAGTGCTGGCTCAGTAGCCGCAGCGTCTCGGGTACTGGGCGTCAATGAAAGATCATTACGTCGTCGTATAAACACGGCAAAGATCCCTCCTCCATTACGGGCGCCACACATCGTCAAGGCGGAGCACCGGCTAGGGATCACCACCGGAACCGTCATCGTCTTTTCCGACGCACACTTCTGGCCTGGCATCCGCTCCACCGCATTCAAAGGTTTGCTGTGGGCGATCAAGGAGCTTAAGCCCTACGCCGTCATCAACAACGGGGACGCCTTTGACGGGGCCTCAATCAGCCGCTATCCGCGTATCGGGTGGACGCATAGGCCGTCGCTTAAGGAAGAGCTAAACGCTTGCCAGGCCTCGTTAGAGGAGATTGAGACGGCAGCGAAAGAGGCCCGCCACAATGTGCAGTTGGTCTGGCCGTTGGGTAACCACGACGCCCGGTTTGAGAATCGTCTTGCTCAGGCGGCTCACGAGTTTGAGAACATCGCCGGGTTCTCGTTGAAGGATCACTTTCCCGCCTGGCACCCCTGCTGGAGTTGCTGGCCGACGAATGACGTGATCGTGAAGCATCGGTATAAGGGTGGCATCCACGCCACTCACGCCAACACGGTAGCCGCTGGAGTCTCGATCGTCACCGGGCACCTGCACTCGCTCAAGGTCACGCCGTATGCGGATCTGCGGGGCAACAGGTACGGCGTGGACACCGGTACGCTTGCTGAGGTGGACGGGCCTCAGTTTATTGATTATCTGGAGATGAACCCGACCAACTGGCGATCGGGTTTTGCCGTTTTGACGTTTGCGGATTCTGAGCTACTGTGGCCGGAGATTGTTCACCGGTGGGACGACGATCACGTTGAGTTTCGGGGCCAATTGATTAACGTGGGGGATCTATGAACTCGTTTATGGCGCGGCAGATTGAGATTGCCGAGCGACTGTTTGAGATGATGAAGCGGGACCACGATGAGCGTACCCGCAAGGGCGACCTCTGGATGGAGATTAACTACAGCCTGATTCAAAAGCTAAGTGACCGCGAGCAGGAGATTGCGCGATTGAAGAAAGAACAGAATGCGTAAATTCCCGCTGTGTTTTGAGAGCCGTGAGCAGTACGCAGAGTGGCTAGAGATGGCCCGAGTCTCTCACCCAGCGGCGGGTCACGGTTTCTGCAACGACTGCAAGGCCGAGTTCAAGGAGAAGATGCTGGCCGAGCGGCGTTGTGAATTCCCCGAGGTGAGGTTCAAGGTGACCTCAGAGGGTGCGGTCGAAGGTTTCCGATCGCCTAAGGAGCTGGCCGCGCTGCGTGACGAAGGGTTTGGTAAATATTACAGGACACTCAATGATTATTTCTAAGTTTGAGCAGAGCGGCGGGCACTGGTATACCCGCGATGGTGACCCTGCTTATACCCAAACAGGTCTAAACGGTAAGGATCGCCCGACCACGATGAGGGACGCCAGGAAGAAGGACCTCGTACCCTCTGTTACTACCGTCACCGGCGTCACCGCAAAGCCCGGACTTAACATCTGGATGCAGCGTCAGGTACTGCTCTCGGCGCTTACGGTGACCCGCAACGAGGGCGAGGACGACGACAGCTACATCTCCCGCATCATTAAGGACAGCCAGGAGTCGTCGCGCTCTGCCTCGGCGGAGGGGACCCGTATCCATAACGCGATCGAGCACTTCTACGAGCAGACCAATTACCCGGACGCTTACGCCGAGCACGTTACCGGGGCCACTGACGTCATCAAGATGGCATACGGCGAGCGCACCTGGATCCCTGAGCGGTCCTTCGCGCATGAGATGGGATTTGGTGGCCGCGTTGACCTGCACACAGAGGGCATCGTGCTGGACGTCAAGACTAAGGACTTTGAATCTCAATCTGAGATCGTTAACTACGACGAGAACATGATGCAGTTGGCCGCCTATCGTGTTGGGCTGGGTATGCCTAAGGCGGTCTGCGCTAACGTGTTTGTATCCCGTTCTAGGCCGGGTCTAGCCTGCATCCAAGAGTGGACCGAGGATGACATGGAGAAGGGGTGGCGTATGTTCTGCCACCTCCTCTCCTTCTGGCAATTGAAGAACGACCATCAGTAGAAAATACGGTCGACGCCCTTGCCCATCTCCTCTGCCCACTCGTCGATGTTGAGGTCGCCACATTCAAAGCGTGCGGTGACCAGCTCGTCGTAAACCCAGTCGTAGCTGTCTGGGTACATAAAGCCGTTTGGGTCCTCAACGAGCACGGAGAAGTCTGGGAAGACCCAGTATTTGTGGCCTGCCTTCTTGCCGATGTTGAGCTCGAGGTACTCCTCGGCGCGGTGGTCTGCGATGGCCTTGGCGATCTTGCCGTGATCGAAGTCGTATGCGTTGCTGAGTCGTTTTGCTGTGTTCATGGTGTCCTCCGGTGTTGATGAGGCACACTCTACACAGATTCGCTCCGCTTGTGTGAACTTTTTTACTTAATCCCTAAAATATTCTTTGCCCATGCGGTAGGCGCCGAGCCCGATGTCTGCAGGAACAGCGAACGGGGCAAGTGGCGGTACCATTGATGCGCCCGTGGTAGCCATCTGAGCGGCGGCTAGCAGGGCGTCAATGTACTCCTTGCGCTCCAAGGCCTGCCTCATCTCCTCGGCGCTCTTGCCCATTGATGCGCCCGCCATACCATAGCCCACGACAGGGGCATACCTAAACATTGCCTGCCCAGCTCGAGTACCAAACCTTCCAACCGGGCTCTCGGCGACTTGAGTTATAGCGGCTCGGGCACGATTAAGAGGACTATTTGCCTCTTGCGCGGCTAGCCTGGCCTCACGAGCTGCATTCGTATCACGCTCAATCGCGGCCAACCTCTGAGTATTAGCCTCGGCGGCAGCGGCGGCCCTAGCCCTCTCCTCAGCAACCTCCGGCGGAACCATCATCTGCCCCATGCCCTCGCCGATCAGACGCTGCCTGCCCTCACCCATCTGCCGGATCTTCTCCATCGCAGCAGCATCCTGATTGATCAGTGTCTGGCCGCCTCGAGGACTAACCTTATCCATTGTCTCGGCTTGAGCTGCAATCACGTCGGGGATATTATTTCCAAGTTTCTTAACCCACAACTGGGCACCCTTAAGCGGCGCAGGCTTCTCTGGCGCAGGTGGAGTTGGAGCGGGAAGGTTGCCAGGCGCCTTGGGAGGGGCACCCTTGGCTTCCATCGCGGCTATCTGCCTTGCTGCGGCCGCCCTCGCCTTTTCCTCTCTCAGGATGCGATCCTCAACTGCAGTGGCCTGCTTGCGTACATAACCAGCGCCAAGACCCGCGGTTCCGCCAAGTGCTGCTGCGGTTAAGGCGTCATCCCTACGCCCCTCCGTCTCCTCTTTCTGGATCTCTTCTGGACTTTTTGGGGTTTCTGCAGTTGGCTCCGCGACTGGGATCTCTGCAGCAGGGGGGACTTCTACCGGCTCCTCTGGCGGCGGGGTTTGTTCCGGTGTGGCTCGCTCTGGGTTAGTTGCGTCCCCAAACCCACCAAATCCCTTAATTGACCTTAAATACTTGACCGTTTCCTCTGGCAACTCGCCTTCGCCGGTCTTAAAAAAATCTCGGCCTGGGCCCCAGTTGTACTTTGCTGCAGCAACAGCCTTGTCCCCTTCACTCTGGTCAATTAAGTTCTTTAGATAGGTGACGCCTGCTGTGATATTTTTTTCAGGGTCAAGCAGGTCTGCAGAGCTAAAACCATAATCTTTGGCGGTTGACGGTTTAACCTGCATGACTCCAATAGCCCTCTCCCCTTTTTTGTTTTTAGGAGGAGGGCCAAGAAGCACCTTGTTCTTTTCATCAAACTGATTCAGGCTGCTCTCGGCGTGCGCCAACGCTAAAGCAAAATCGCGATCAACGCCCAACTCATCAGCCTTGGCGGAAATTAAAGCAGCAATCTTTTGCTGATTTTCGTTGAGGTTTTGTGCTGAAAAAGGCATGACGACCTCATTACTGAAGTATTGAATGAATCTTAGAGGCGGCTTTCTCTCTGAAAGTTGACATTGGCGTCTCCGGCTTCTTCTCAGGCTCCGTCTTTGTCGCGGGCTTGCCTAGCTTAATCGTCTCGCCGATTTTCTCAAGCTGCTTACCGTAACTGCTTTCAATCTGAATATAGGCATCGGTCCGGTTAAATTGCTCAACCGTGCCATCAGGGTGCTTGTCTTTCCAGGTCTGGAAGGTTTTGATGTAGCGATCCTTCATGTCGGCCTGAGCAAACGCAAGTTGAGCTTTGTATAGCAGGGCGTTGGCCGGATCCTTGTAGACAGAGCCGTTAATTTCCGCAACCAGCTCGCGCTCAGAGTTAGACACAGCGCCCTGACCCTTGAGGAAGCTTTTGGCGGTAGAAAGCTCGACTAACCGAAGCGTTGAGTTGGCGACGTTTAGCTTGTCAATCTGCTCTTGAGTAGCCTTGGACTGAACAAGCGCCTTCTGTAGATTGGTAATGGCAACCTTGTTACCGGCAACATCAAGCGGGTTGCTAGCAATCTCAAGGAAGGCGGCCTTAACACCAGGCTTGGCTGTCGGGCCCAGAATCTCTTGAATACCCTTATCGGAAAAGATTTTAATCAACCTCTCCGCGTTGCGTTTTTGAGATGAGGCGTCCTCTTTAGACTCAACAATACTTCTTTGTAACTTTTGCTCTTCTTTTAGTTGCTCAGTCTTCACCGATTCATTTATTTTCCGTTTGCTTTCTTCGTCTGCGATTCTTGCCGCCGCCTCCTCTACCGACTCCCTCTTTGTGGGGGGCTTAGGTGGCTTGCTTGCAGCAGAAAGCGGCCCGGTTGGGGTAGCTGGCGGGGTTGATGGAGGAGCCTCCGCTTGCCCTGAAATTTTAGCCTCAAGATTTTTAACCTCATCCCAATTCCCGCGATGCCGAGCCATCTCTAAATCGTTTATCTCCCTTGGATTTGCCAAGTATTCTTTGCCGTTAATAATCGTTTTGTTACCGCTGCCAAGATACAGAGGGGTTACCGTTCCAGTTGGGCTGACTTGCATTAAATTGCCGCCTGTCGTCACCCTTACTGCATTTTGAGCAGAGTTGGCTTCGTTGACGAGAGCATTCCGCTCTGCAATCGCCATCTCATGAGCTTTTTTGTCATATTCTTGGGCTTTTGACATCGCCGTTGTGTAATCACCACTGTCCCTGAATGACATCAAGAACAGTTTTCTCGCCTCTGGAGAAAGGTTGTATTTTGCAGCGGCAGCGTTGGCAGCGGCAAGAGGGGAAGCGGGCGGCGGCGCAGCAGGAGGTTGTGCAGGAGGAGGTGCTGCAGGAGGTGGTGCTGCGGGAGGTGGCGCTGCAGGAGGTTGTGGTGCGACTGCTTGCGCTAAAGGAGGTAGGGGAGGAGTATTCGCAGAAACGGGCTCCATTGAAAGGGGGCTGGCTTTTACCACCGGCGGAGTAACCGGGCCAGACTCTACAGGCGCCTGAGCCGCAGCCGCTAACGGACTGGGTGGTGCTGGCTGAGGTGCGGCTTGCGGTAATCCACCGGGGGCAGATTCACCTCTTCCAACCTTAACCGCCTCGTCGTATAGATTCCTCTTCTGCGCCATCTCAATCCGCTGGCGCTCAATCTCAAACATCTTCTGAGCAACACCCTGCTCCTGCGCCTGCTCCGCCTCTTGAGCTTTACCGACTGCTCCAGCGACCCGACCAATAGCCTCAAATGCGCTACCCGTCTTTGAAGGCGTAGCAAAAGCCTGAGCGGCGGCCATCCATGTCGGGTCGAAGACTCTATTCTTGCGCTGGTCAAGAGAGTCAACAAGCCGCTGATAGGCCTCGTCTAGCCGCTGCTGCTGCTCTTCATCGGTAATGATAGGAGTCTTGGTCGCCATAGAGATCCTTAAGGTTCTTTGGGTGCATACTGATCAACAACCGTGTCTAATTCCGCCTCTGGATTGTCAGACCCGGTGCCATAACTTCCCCAGCCCGAAAGATTTGTCCAGTTATATTGAGGATTGCTGCCAATAAAGCTAGTAATGTACCCTTTAACATTGTTGCCAGCGTTTTTGAGGCCCTCAAGAAACTTGGTTTTGTCAGTGCCGCCAAGAACTGAAACAATTGATCCAAGCTTCTCAAAGTCGCTCATGCCAAACTGGCCCTGCTGTCCAGGTTTGACAGTTGTCTGAGTCTTATCGTTTGGCAACGTATACCCTCTCAAGAGCCCTGCGACGTTAGATGCCGCGGTGAGGGGCGCCTCAAGCTTCTGCTGCTCATACTTCTGACGCTCTGCCCCGGCGGTGGTCAGGGCTTTAGCACCAGTCAATCCCAACGCCTGCTCTTGCGCCGCCAGATCGCCTTGCAACTTACCTGCGGCAACCTGATTCTGCTGCTCCTGAAGCAGATTCTTCATGGCGTCGCTGTAGCCGCTTGACAAAAGCTTGCCCTGCTCACCAGACAAGTTTGCCGCGGTATCCGTCATCGCCTGCCCAAGCGCGCCTGCATAACGCGAGGAGCCTAATGCACCTGAGCCAACAAACTGACCGGTGATCTGCGGGAGGATGTTTCTTTGTAGATTCAATCCGCTCTGACGCGCCAGCTCCTGCACGACGTTCTGCGTGTAGGGGTTCATAAGCTGCTGTAGGCGCTCAGGGGTAATCCCGGCTGCGGCAGCATTAGCCGTCTGAGTTGCGCTTGCCAGGCCCGGTTTATAGGCCCCTGCAGCCCCTGCTACCTGACCGTAACCCTGCGTCTGCATCGGGTCGTAAGCGGCCGTTAATTGATCAGGAGTCTTCTTGAGGTAATCCTGACCAACAGACGACAACCCAGACGCTACATTGGTATACCAATCCGGCAGCTTGTCGGTGGTGGTTTGGGTCTCCGTGACATTTGGGAGCGCGTTGCCCTGCAGAAATCCCATTATTTTCTCCGCTTCAGGTAATCAAGTGGCGACAGAGCTTTAGGTGGAAGGCTCTTCGGGTGGGCAGACCTGGCACGGTTACGAATTTCGTGCATCATCTTGTACAACTGATCGCTCCCAGCCTTAGTTGAGCCGTTACCCAAGGCGGCCACGACGTCAGCGGGAATAACAAACTCGCCATCCGCTAGCATCGCGGGAATGTCGTCAGACTGCCCATCACCAGGCCCTGAGACGGCATCACCCTTGCGGAAGTCCTGGCGTATTTTACCCGACTTATAGAAGGTTTTTAGCGGAGACGTTAATCCGCCCGCCGCAAAAGCAGGCTCTTCTTCTGGAGCGACCTCTTCATTGCTGCCAATAATGTCAGAAATCGGAGTTGACTCTCCGTACTCGTAATACGCTTGTTTGGGCACAGAAGTCTCCGGTTGTTTGTCCGATTCAACTTTCTTGAAAAACTGATCAAGGATTCCCTTGTATACCGGTGCGCCGCCAATTATAGGCCTAACATAATCCGAGAACGTGGAGTCCGTGACAGGCGCAATTGAGGGTGTGCTAAATTGAAATCCGCTACTTGCCGGGCGACTGCTTGATGGAGGTGTCGTGACCTTTGGCGAGGTTATGGCGGGCGACGATGTTATAGGTGGCGAAGAGGTTACGGGTGGCGAGGATGTTACGGGTGGCGAAGATGCTGTCTCGGTCGAGGACTCCACCGCAGACGAGGTGATAGCAGGAGAAGTCGTTACGGGAGCCGACGTCGTTCCGCTTGCAGACGTCGTTACCACGGAAGAGCCGGGCGGTTTGCTTGATTGAATGTTGGTGTTTATAGATGTTTTTATACTCAAAGAGATGCTGGCGCTTGTTGAGACTGAGATACTTTTGCTTGTTGATATGCTAGCGCTCGTTGAGGCCAGAATGCTATTGCTAACAAATACGCTTTGATTTATAGAGTTTAGAATACTTTTGCTTGTCGACGCCAGAATGCTTTTGCTCGTCGATACTTTTTCGTTTCTAGCCGCAAGAATGCTCGCATTTGTTAAGGCTAAAAGGCTGTTGCTAATAAATATGCTTTCGTTTGTAGAGTTTAATATACTTTTGCTAATCGATATTTTGGCGCTTGCGGATAAGCTTGAGGCGTTAGCTGTGCCTGATGTATTCGGAGACGAGCTTGCCGGTGTGGTCTGAGATGGACTCACTGGCGTAACTATCCCGGCTTTTGAATTTGAAACGGAGAGTCTATAAGACGAGTATAAAGATTGCGAGATACTATAAGATACGATTCTTTCGGATAGCTTTATGGCCTCTTGGGCCGAACTGGATGCCTTTGATTCAGAAATTGACTTTGATTTTGATGCCAGATCAGAAGAAGCGGATGCCGATGAAGAAGCGTAATAAGATACAGCCTTGGAGGTGGCCTCGACTTTTGACTGCGATGCAGAGGTTGACGCGGCGATTGATCTGGATGTAGAAGAAGAAGATGCGGCGCCGTAAGAGGACAGTAAATATGATTTTTGGAAAGCAGAGTCCGATATTGACTTCTCTAAAGACTGCGATGTATATGCTGACTTAGAGGCGTTAAAAGATACCAATGAGGAAGAATAAGAGGCGCTTCTTGAAAGATACTCCGACTCTGACTTTGCTTTTGACTCAGATATAAAAGCTAACTTTGAGGAGCTAACGGCAGAGGCAGACGCGGAAGAAGATGAATAATAAGAAGCCGCCCTTGAAGTAGATTCAGACTTAGAAATTGACGACGAATTTAAGTTTGAGTTTGACCTAGACAAAGAAGAAGATGACGCCGCAGCATAAGAAGAAGACAAATATGCAGCTTGAGAAGCCGAGTTTGATTTAGATTTCTCTAGCGCTTGCGATGCATATTCAGATCTAGAAACACTGGATGAAAGCAACGAGGATGAGTAAGCGGAGCTTCTTGCAAGGTATTCGGATTGTGACTTTGACTTGGACTCAGATATAAAAGTTGATCTTGAAGCACTAACAGCAGACGCAGAAGTTGCAGAAGAAGAATAATAAGCGCTTGCCTTTGAAGCGGCCTCAGACTTGGAAATTGAAATTGATTGAGCCGCCGCCTCAGATTTGGATACTGACGTAGAAGACGCAGCAAAGTAAGACGAAGACAGGTAAGCGCTGTTAGATACCGACTGTATTGTTGATTTAGATGTTGACTGCGAAATTAAATTGGATCTTGAAGCGCTTCGAGAAGTAGAGTCAGACAAAGAAGATGACAAAAAATATGAGCTTTTAGCGGCAGATTCTTCTATGGATTTAGACCTAGAGGCAGATATTTCCGCCGCTCTTGACGACGTAGAAGATGACGTTGACGCGGAGTAGCTAGAAAGATAAGAAGCTTTAGATTCAGATTTTGATATTGACTGAGATATAGCTGAAGATCGCAATTCGCTTAAAGACGAGCTGATTGGCTGAGAAGTGGCGCTGCTCGCTATAGAACTTGATTGCGAGCTTGATACCGTCTGCGATGCCAATCCTTTTTTGTAAAGGCTTAGTGATGACGACGCCGATAATTGCTCTGATTTATAAGTGCTTAACGAAGATGATTGCGACGCCTTTATTGATCTTGAAGCGCTTAACGAAGACGAAGTGGATTGAGACACTGACCAGTTATAAGCGGCATGAGAGGAGTTCCATGCGCTTGATGATGCAATAGAGTCGTGTATTGAGAAGACAATTGACTCTGACCTGGAATAAGAGACTGAGTACGAAGAAGAGAGGTATTTTGATTGCGATAAAGAAACGGATGTTGATTTAGATAATGACTGGGTCTGGCTTATTGAAAATACTTTAGCTTGGTTTGCGGATAAAGAAAGAGATTTTGACGCCCCTGGAGACGACGCCTCTAATTGCTTTCCGTAAGAAGCAAGGGAATTGGAATTTGAAGCCTCTGCAGACCTAAACGATTTAATATAGGCGGCAGCCGACGACGGGTCCATTGAGGAAGCCGCCGCAGAAACGGACCTTTTTTCGTAAACATAAGCAGAGACGCTGTTGTAATTTTCAGACGTAATGCTGTCTAGTTCGCTATTATTAACAGCCGGGTTTTCGTCAATTACAGATTGCCTGATTGAAGCTTTTGCGTCTGCCTCTATCAGGGTATCTAATTGCTTTGTGTTTACGCTAGGGTATGCGCTGATTACGATGCGGGCTACTTCTTCTGGGTCATAAATTCCAACTTTGTGAGCGGCAGAAATAATTTCGCCTTCTTGCTTTGACAATTCAGCCAAGGTATAAGACCTGGGATTGTCTTTTATTTGCTGAACCTTTTCAATTGCCGTCAGCATTTGAGGAGAGGTTAGTGCCGTAATGTTTCTGTTTACATCATCAATGCTCCGAGCGGGCACAACACCAGCGGCGATTGTTGATCCAGTAAGCCCTCCGATAATCCCCGCATAAGCGGCCTCAGTTAAACTCTTTCCAGGATCAATCGCTGACAGCCCAAAATTGGCGCCCTTGTAAATATCTCGAACCGCATTTGGTATTAACTGCTCAACAAATTCATCTTTGGCCTCCTCTAATCCGGTCTTCTTAACCTGATTAGCGTAAGCCTTTGAAATCCCCGTTGTTGCATCTAGAAAGTTTTGCTTGGCGGCAGACGGTTTGGCGCCAAACATAAGATTGGATAGTTCGTTAGGGTTCTTGCCATTGACAATCAGCCCCGTTACCAAGCTTGCGCCGGCAACCTTATACGCAGCATCCGCAGCCATCTGGGCCGCCTGCGCCTCTGTTTTGCCATTCTTTATTGCGGTGGCGTATACATCGTTGTAAGTTGAATCAAAAGCCCCTGCGGTACCGGCAATAATCTCCGGCGCCTCGGACAGTACGATCCCGGTTCTTGATGCAACCTTCGCCGCCAACTCATCAGCAACGTAGGCGCCCCTTGCGGCTTTGCCAGCCAACTTCGCGCCCACTCCCGCCGTGCCGCCTGTGAGCAGCTCGCTAACGACCTCGGATCCAACCTGGAACCCAAGTGTTGCGATCGGGTTCTCCCAAATGCTCTGGGCGATTGCGCTAACGCTGCCACCAAGCCCTCGAGAGTCGTTCCACCTCTGCACATTATCGGCAATGGCAGACTTGAGGTCATCGCTCATGGCCTTATCGCTTAGGCCAGTCAAATTTTTGGCAAGCTGACCCAGTGCAGTGTTCTCTGTTTTGGTGCCGGAAATAACCGAAGAAACCGCACCAAAAATGTTTGCCGCATCCGCCGCACCATTAAGGAACATGGAGACCGTATCCATGACGGCGCTAGGCGCGATGTTTTTAGCCTTACCAATTAAGTCCTCTGCGGCTTTAACGTAGCCAGGCTGAGTCTTCTGCAGGGACGCCGGTAACTGATCCGTTGGGATGTTCTTAATTGTTGCTATGTACGCCGTGGGATCGTTTGCCTTAACCCAATCCGGATCCGTTATGCCGTATTTCTGATCTCGAAGGCGATCGCTCTGAACCTGGATCCAGACGTAGCTTCCGTTCTCAAGCTTCATCAGGGTCGCGGTACGATCGTTGTAAACCTGCTGCGGGGTGGCGAGCTTGACGCCAGGAGGTATCTCGTACTGATCTAGGGTGGGCTTATTCCACGAACCAAACACGGTTGGAATTGCAGGAGCAGCCTTGGTTACGATCGACGTCTTCTGCACGTCCTGCGGAACCGCAACCGTGTATTGTTTTCCGTCTTCGCCGAGGTACTGAAAGGTATTGTCCCCGCGCTGCTTCGCCGCCTGCATCGCGTCTTGGTAGGTTCTGGGCAGCAGGTTGTTTGCAATCGGGACCGTGTACTCTTTGCCATCCTCGCCGGTATACTTGAAGGTCTTATCACCGTTGTTGATAGCCGTCTGCAGCGCATCTTGATAGGTACGCGGCAAAAGCTCTTTCGGCGTGTTTAGCGTGTACTGGACGCCATCCTCGCCCGTAAACTTAAAGGTCTTGCTGCCGGTCTGCGCTGCCTCGTAAGCGGCCTTGGCGTATCCCTGCATATTGGCCTGGATAGCCTCCTGAGCCTTGTCCTGTTGGTCTTTGGCGCTTGCTGCAATGGCATACGCCAGGTGGGAGTCAACCAAACCCTCCTTGACGTCTCCCGCATCGGCAAGCCCCTCAATAACACTCTGAGGTGCGGCGGCGGCCATCGCCTTAACCTCGGCGTCATTGATAGGGGCCGTCATCCCCGTGCCTATCCAGTTGCTATAGGCCTCAGACGGGCTAATGTTGTGCAGCTTGGCGTAGGCGTTTGCGTCGAATTCTGGCGCGACTTTGCTAACAATTAAAGACTCGGTTTTGCTCTTTAAGTCGTTATTAAATGCGTCTAGCGTCGTGCCGGCCGCCTGCAGGTTTTGTTTGAATTGGTTGAAGGACTCTATATTTTTGGGAATCGAGACCTTGAGCTGGCTTAACTCATCATTTAGGCTCTTCGTCTCGTCTTGATACTTTGACCACTTATTTTGCAAAGCGGTGGATTCAATATTTAACTTTTCTGTTGCTGAATTTAACTTGTCAATTTGATCATTGATTGCGCCGACAGAGTATCCGCTGCCGATCATGTCGTAATAATTTGTTAACTGTTTGTTTCTTTCGGCGTCAGCCTTTTGATAAGATTCAAGCTGCGGATTGATTTCAGATTTAATCGCGGCAAGCCGAGTCTCAATAGCGTTCTGCCGTTTGTCTGCCGCGTTAATTGTCTCGAGGAGTTGGTCTACCCCGTCTGAAGACTGCTGCGCCAACGTGACCAAATCCTGCGGCGTCTTTACTTGCGCTTTAACGCTATCAGTTAACCCTGCGGTTAGCTTTCCAGCGTAGCTTTTCCCCAAATCATTAAATGCTGTCTGGCCCGACTGTATTAAGGTTTTTGCAAGCGCTTCATCAATCGGCTTATTTGTCGCCAGCGCCATAGCAGTATTCGTTAGCCCCGATACCAGCAGCTTTTCTTGTGCAGGATCAAGATTTAACGACTTGGCGGTGTCTGCAACAACCCCAGTCGCGGTAATTGCAGACTGAATTAGCCCGGCGGTAGGAGTTTTGCCATTTAACTTGCCTGTTAATGCGCTAGAAATAATGCTTTGCGATCCAGCAGACAGGTCATTGTAACCAGGGACCTTGCCTAGTATTGAAGGAATTGCCGCCGCAACACCTCCTTTTTCAAAGGCGTTTTTGATTTGATCTAAATTTTTCCCATCAACGACGGCTTGAACGGCGCTCTTTGCCCCTCCGGTGACGACGTTTTTAATAACGTCTGATACCTGCCCTTTCCCGATTGTTGAATCAATAACGGAACTTATTTCTTTGCCAACAAGGTCGCCTAGATAGTTGCCTGCAAAACCCTTCGCGAATGACTCAAGAACATCACCGACGTCCCCTATTTTTCCTGCAGCGGCGGAGATTGCTGTTGAAATTGCAGCCGTTCCAAATGCACTAGCTGCGGCCCCCTCTAAACCAACCACTGCACCGAGAGCCCCGCCAATCCCGGTAAGCGCCAAACCAACAAATAGAAACGGCGCGATCTTGTTAAAGTCACTAGAGTCATGCCATTCTTGTCCTGGCGCGAAGACAGTTGATCCGTCCGCCTGCTTGATCGGCATCAGCTTGTAGTTTGTATAGCCCTTTCCCTCTCCGCTAGAGCCAATTTGCCCTATTGGGATTACCTTGCCGTTTGCCTTGTTTACCGCTTGCGTGTCCGACCAATGTGCAGGGACGGCCGGAACCGGGGGGATGTACACGGATGTATATGTGTCAACCCATTCTTTTGTATTTATTTTGCTTCCGGGCCATGCAGGGGTAAGCTTCCAGTACCCCGTTCCGGTGGGGCGCTTTTCGTACCTGCCGTCAATTCTTGGCGTTGCAGGAACCCAATAAGGCTGAATGTCCCTTAGAGACTTTACACCATAATCGTTATATAGAATATTAGCTATATTATTGATATGGGACTCCGGCCCCATAGCACGATTGCCGTAACCATTACTAGACGCTTTGTTTATTAAATAAAGTTCTCCTTTTAGCGTAGTGAGGTCATTAGCCATATATCACCAAATTCCCTTTCGAGCCTTTTCGTGGATGAACTTATTGGGGTAGTCAATACCAGAGAACTCTGCAAACTCCTGCAGAGTCCTGACATTACCAAGGCCGATCCTGCCAACGTCCTTGCCGTATAAAAGCATCTCAGCGAGGCGCGTCTTAGATCTGACGTCCATATTCCCCCATTTTACCTTACGATCTTCGTTCTCTTTGTCTTCCCAGTGCTTTTTGCGGTAGCTGTCCGTGTCACTAGTCTCGTAAAGGTGATATACCGGCATACCTGGGCAGTGGTAAATGTCCCACCCAAACGTAAACGCCCGCACCGCTAAGGAGTGCTCCTCGCCATTAAAGTAAAGATAGGGGTCATAAGGGACCTCATAGATAAAACGACCCGGAGCAAACATGGTCTGGGCGCCAATATAAAAGCCCTTCACCGGGACCTCGGAGTCAATACCCTTTGGCGGAATGTTGAGAACCGGCCCATGCTCAAAGCTCGTGTCCTCTGTGCAGGTGTGTACGATCACCTTCCCGTCATCGCGGACCTTCTCAGACCTGCCGTTCTTAAATATGAAGCCCCTTGGATAGCCCGAGATAACGACCTTCGGGTTGGTCATCATCAGTATCTTGCTCATCTCCACAAAATACTCGTCCCAGCCGTAATCAAAGACGGTGTGAGAGTCAATCTGGAAGACCCAGTCCTCATCGTCAAACAAGGACATCTGCAACGACCTCGCCCAGCAGGCACCTCGAGATACCTTGGGGTCAATCGCTATATGGGTGATGTTGGCGCCACAAAATGATTCAGGAACAATCCGCCGCTCTGGGATCTCCTGCTCAACAACGCCGAACCTAATCTGCTCAGGGTACTTGGCGTTGTCTAGGGCGCTTTTGATGGTGTGGGCTAGGAGCGGGTCACGGTAGGATGAGATACCAACAAAAATTGTGTCAGACATTTCCATTCATCGCGTTGATAAGTGCAGAGGCCCAGTCCGACCAGTTTCCATACTGATCAGGATCGGGAACGGCTTCGTTAGAGAAGACCCCGATAGACTTGAGGCCTTGACCCCACGCCTTCCAATCGGTCTTCTCGTTCGGTATCTCAAGCTGATTACTGGCGAATTGCTCCACCATCAGGTCGGCCCAAGACACGAAAGTATGATAGCGCGGGTCATATAAAACGGCCATCAGTACCCTCGAACGTCGCCAAAGTCTCCACTTAACAACACTTTACCGAGCTGATAGTTGCCGTCCACCACGTTACTAATGAAACGCAACCTCAACTCCCGCCTCTGCTCCTTCATGTCAATCTTGCCAGTCGTAGGCCCAAAAACATACGGCTCTGACGTAGCATCATCAGACTGCGCGTAAGGCCTACCCGTAATGACTAGGCTCATGTTCCCGGTCTGCACAAAATCGGGCTCCACACGCTCTAGACGCAGCCATTTGTTGTCTCCGGCTACTCCGCCCTGACCCGGAGGTGGAGCCGGCGCTGCAGGTCCGCCTGATACCCATCCAAGGTCGTTTGTCTCAAAGTAAGACTCAATCGCCGCCGCGTTCTGGCCGGTCACGTCATTAACGCCATACTCATGCTGATAGACGCGAATCCGATTTAATGGCGAGCTAAACGTCAGAGTCTGGGTGCCGGATCCAGTTGCAGCGTTTGACATCTGGATGCTCTGAACATAAACAGCACTAACCGGCACAGAGAATCCAGCCCCGCCAGGTATGTTCGCAGACAACACAGCACCAATAGCGTATCCAGAGCCCCTGCTGACGATCGTTACAGAGGTGACGGCCCCCGTTCCATCCACCACTATGTCTGCCGTCGCGCCTATCCCGCCGACCCCTGTTAATGCAGTTGCATTGTATGTACCTGGTGTGTACCCTGAGCCGCTCGTTAATGCGCCGATCGTTTTTAGGCTATTCGCAACAACCGTAACCACCGTCGTGTTGGCAGCAATGTTGTTGCCCGTAATAACCTGCAGCGGGTCTGCCAGAGTGCTTGCGAAGTCTGCATTTAACCAGACGCTACCGCTCACCGTCGTGAAGGTGTTTGTAAATACCTGCGTGCTAGGGATCGTGGTCGACTGCGCCATGATTGGGTAGGGGAAGACCATTGAGAAGTAGCCGGCGCTCCTGCCTGCCCCTAAAGCCTGCCCAGCGTCATACCATACCCCGGATCGGACGTTATAGATAATCGCGTCGTTGCACTCGGTTGACGTTCCGCGAGGGTAGAACCACCAAATCTCTCCGTACCTCGGCACCTTGCAGGCCCAAACCTTCTGCCGCTGTGAGTAGTTAAGGTTGTCGAAGAAATAGTTCTGGTTAAAGTCGTTAGGGATCTCCTTCACCGTCCCGCCGTAGAGCATGAACCGGTCAACGCCGCACCAGAAATAGATCCCGTCGTACTCAATCACGGACTGGCTAGACATAATCGAAGTCTGCCCCGAGATCGTCTCATAGCGCCAATATTGAGCAGGGGTACCCGTCCCGCCGATGTATGAGACCCGAATAAGGCTGTCAAGACTCCAGAACAGACCAGAAGGAGAGTTGCTACCGCCTCGAACCGCTAACCCAGCCACAATCTTCCCGGTGGCGACGTTAACCTCGTTTGAGTCCAGCCCCACCCAGTTCGCAGGGTTGCCGGCAGAGCAGTTCTTTAGGAATCCGTTGTTGCCAAAGACAAACAGGTAAGGGTGCAGGGAGACGACGCCACCAGATACATCCACGTTATTGTCAAAGGTGGCGGTGACGGTCCCCGATGGAATGACGTTGTTGAAGGTGATATTCGTGGTATTGACGCCAACAACAGTCGTATTCGGAGGGATATTCGTGCCAGTTACCGTCTGCCCAACACCAATCAACGGATTCGCCGTAGGAATTGTGGCGATTACAGTGTTATTCCCCGTAAGCGAGTTGGTGAATACGCCAACCTTAGACATCGTAGAGCCGTTGATGTCTCCAATAAGCACCGGCGTATTGACGGAACTATCAATCGCGGCAAGATTCTGACCTGGATGAGCAACGATTGAGCCAACGCCATTACCGCCGACGTCATAAAACCCGTCAAACTGCCAGAGGTTATTGTTGCTAGCAGTGAAGTTGGATAGCGTGAAGTTCTGGATACCCTGACCGTTGCCGTTGTTGTCAATCACGAGCTCCTGCAGGCCGCCGCTGTAGCCCGAGAAAATCTGGTTGACACCATTCGCAGCGTTAGTCCACATCCCTCGAGATGGACCCGTGAGCTGGTCAGATAGCATCCGGTAGCCGCCGATCTTACGAGGCCTGCCGCGCTGAAACCTTACCCAACGCCCGTCGTTATAGAAGTTCTTGTCAAACAGCGTACCGTCGCGTTGTACACCTGCCTGAGTATCTAGAGAAAAAACCTTCTTAGTCATCTCAGAATACCCCGCCAGATACCCCGCCCGTGAATGTGCCGGTTCCACTAATCGTCAGTCCGGTAGCGGTGAGGCCAAAACGCTTGACGCCGAGAATCGCCAGGCCAACCTCCCCGGTCCCGACGTAATACATCCCGGTCGAGGCCTCAGACAAGAAAGACAGAGAGGGAGAGCCAACCGATCCGCTCACCAGAGACACCGACGAGCCACCAACCGCGATCGTGGAGGCGTTAAACAGGTTCACCGAGTCACAGAGCAAGATCACCTGCTGGCTACCCGGCACCGAGACAGTCGCAGCACCCGCAGCACCCGTCGTGAAGGTGATTGAACTGCTCGCCTGGTTAGTAATGTAATAAACCTGAATCGTCTGCGGCAGCACAACCGTAACCGGACTCACGACCGTCCCGGTGTACTTCTGGATGACGTTGGCAGCCTCAGTAGCCGTCAGGGTATACGTCCCCGCAGATACGGCCTTCGTTAACTGAGTAAAGTTAAACTGGGTGCTTCTCCCCAGCCCAACGGTATAAAAAGCGGCCCCAGAGCAGCAAATCATGCACGAATCACTGGGAGCCAAAGAAATAGAAGCGGAGCCGTCAATCAACTGACCCGAGCTTGGTACGACGGCAAGATTTCCGCTGCCACCGTTACGCACCAAGATAAACCAGTCGTTGCCAAGCGTAACGGCAGAGGTAAGCGTCAGGGTATCCGAGCCGCCCGTCCAGACAAAGGTATCCGCCCTGTCCGCAGCAACCGCCGTATACGCATTAGAGAACGTGTTGACCTGGTGCGCGGTATTGAGCGTCGTAGTAATCGCCCTTAATCCGTACCCTGCAAGCGTAGCCGCGTCAGCGTTAGAGGCACCCGCACCAAACGCAATCGAGCCCCACGTCCCGGCATCAGTAGCGTTCGTCGTGATGTAGATGTAACGAGCCTGACCAGCGGCGATCGTGGCAACCGCACCACCAGCGTTGTCTAGGACGTTAAAGGAGTTGCTGCCGACGTTACGGATTAGGCTGTCTGAACCAACCGATGCCTGGGTAGCCGGTGGAAGCGTCAGATTAAGGCCCGCAGAAGACGCCGTAACGTCCATGATGCGAGCGACGACGTTGCCTGTAGCGTTACCATTAACAGGCCACGCAAGCGTTGTGTTGGCCGTTAGAGAGACGCTGCGATAGGAGACGTCGGTCGGCTGAATTACGTCGCCGGTGAAGGGGCTAATAAAGCTCATTATGAATCCCTCACTACTGTCTGACGGTCACCAATTCGCGCCACGTCCTCGGTCTTGAGTGTGGCAATAATCTTGTCGTACTGTGCCTGCCAAAGCGGGGTGCGCTCGTCGTTCTTAAGGAATGGCATGGCTTGCAGGAGGCTGCCGTACAACATCGCCTGCGGAGCGTACTGCGTGAACCAGTTCGTTTGGTTATTGATGTCAAGCGGCTGCGGTCTCTCGTAATACAGAACCTCGTAGTTATAGGCGAGGTCTGGCGTGGGGACCACAAACCAGTGCGTATAGTCATAATCCGAGTAAAACACTGGGGTATCCGTCTGCAGCGGGTCAGGCCAGTAGTTGCGTAGATACTCGTACTTTCGCAGCAGGATCGGCTCCCGAACGCCGTTGCTGGTCAGGTTCATGGAGACGGTCTTGCGCCAGCGAGCGGGCTTTACGATCGTCGGCTCGTTGGGTGTCATCGTGCTGGTCGCCACCGTCAAGTTGCCCAAGAACTGCAACTCTGCCGCGATCACCTGCTCCGCCAGCATGATGAAGGTCGGGATCTTCTCAATCGTGGCCGTGTCGGTGCGCTCTAGATAGGTAGAGATGTCATCAACCAGGCTCGAGTAGGTCATTACCGCTGCCATGATCTTTCCTTACTTTGCGGCTACGCCCTTAGTCTTCTCAAACGACCTCATGCCACCAAACCCAAGCAACCCGGCCAGTAGCGTCATGAGCTGCTCAACCTCTAGATTCGGTGGCGCGGCCAATCCCTTCGGTATCCAGTCTATTCCCTGCCCAAAGACCCAGCACCACTGCAGTAGCGGGTAGCCGATGAACTGATAAGCCAACCCCAGCACGCCAACCCAGCCAACAGCAGGACGCCAGCCGCTTACGAATACGTTGGGGTTGTTCGCCTCAATCTTGTTAACTTCAACCTGAGCGAGGTCCGTCGCCTGCTCAATCCGCTTCTCTTCTAGGTCAAGCTCTCGGCCCTTTAGACCAATCTCAAGCCTTTCTTTGTCAGTTGTGTAGAGCGAATCCGCAACCTTCCCAACCCCATCAATAATTGCCCCAATCCCGATTAAGTCCATCAGGCGATCTCCATTCGCGCAAGTTCAGCCTGCAGTCTTGCTATTTTTGCTTCTTCAATAGTTGCAAAAACACCAATATGTGTCGGTTTTCCCCGTTTGCTAATTTGAACAGTCCATTTGTTTGTAACTTTATGCCAAGACACGCCCGTAACGCCGCTTGTATTATCGACACGAATTGAAGCATTTTGGGCGTTTAACGTGGGTGAAGCCTCTCGTAAATTGCAAATTCTGTTATCAGATCGGTTTCGATTGATGTGGTCAAGCAATTCTTTTGGCATGGCGCCATGAACATATAACCACGCCAACCTGTGGGCTTTGCAAAGAAATCCTGCAACCCGAATAACCAAATATCCTTGTTTGTTCAAATGACCACAAGGCTTTCCAGCGTAAACCCTGTTGAAAATTCGTTGGCGGCGCAAGTCTTTGAAATGACTGATTGGACGAATCCTCCAAAAAAATGTTCCAGTTTCTGGATTGTAATCCAAACATTCTTTAATGTACTCTTGGGTCAAGTCCATTACTTTAGGCCCCTCAGCGTTCTGTTGATCCAGCCAAGCAAAAATTTAGACTGGGTTTTGTTCTTATTGCAGATGTCGGCGTAGCGGGCGATCTTGGCTAACGCATAGGCCTTCTTGAACGAGTCCGCCTCAACAGAATTAAACTTTTCAACCGTCTTAGGTCCAACAGCGCCATCAGGGGTCACGCCGACAATTAACTGCGCCAGCTTTACCGCGACGTTGATTCCGGTGTTGACGCCGAAGTTGAAGATCGATTCCGCAATAGGCTGGTTCGTAAGCTCATCCCCTCGGATACGGTCCCAAAACTCAGCCTTATAAAACTTACGCACCATCTCAGTAAGGAGAGGGCCCTTTTCTTCGTGGTCAATAAGATTCCACCCCGGCCAGTTGGGGTTTTTATTTCTAGCAATTCCAGCATAGGTCATCCCGCCCGTGTCACCGGGAACAGTGTGGAGGACGTAGCCCCCCTCGTCAACGATCATCTTCTCAAATGCAGCGTCAAAGTCGGCCATGATCTAGCCTCCTCTTTACTTGTCCGCCTTGCTCTCAAGACGATCAAAAATTTGATGGCAGATGGACTTCAGTTCGTCAATATCTCGGCGGTAGTCCTCTTTAATGACATAGGTCTTGGGCATATTCCGAACGTCTTGATCTAACCGGTCAAGCGTCTTGGAGATATTGTTCAAGATCCAGCCACCAAAGAAGGCGACCAATCCAACGAGAATGTTGAACCCCATCTGGATTTCATTCATGTCAGTCAAAGCCTCGAAGGGTTTTCGCTAGTCGTGCGCGCTGCCCAAGTTTACCAGAGGCGTGAGCGGCTTTATCTAGCTTCTTCATCGGGATCTTCTTACCCTCTTTGACGCCGAGTTCCTCTCGCAGTGCGCCAGGCTTCTTAATAGCCTCCTGAATCCATTTCTTGCTCATGATGTGACTCCATTAGGGGACCGAGATAAGGTCGTAAGTGGTTGAGGCGGTAGAGGCAGATACAGGCAAGCTAACTTCTGCGTAAGTTTGTGAGCCCAAAGAAGTTGACAACGAGCTAAAAGTATATGTTGCCGAAGAAAGAGTCCCTGAATTGATTGCGTAGACAAGAGTAGAGCCGCCAACAGTGTATGTTCCGGTTGGCGTTCCGTTGTTCGGCACAGAAAATAACATTGACGTTGCGGTGCCAGCCCCTGAAGGAGTTACCTGCACACAGATAGAATTATTTGTATTGTTTACGGTTATAGCAGACACCGTCGTGTAATAAGCCGCATTTATGGGGCTCAAGAGAAAATTTCTTTGCCAGATTAGATTGCCGTTATTGTCAATCTTTAATAGTATTCCAAGTTTGTTAGTAAAGTCATACCCGCCGGCGTAAATGTTGTCAGAGCTGTCAACCGCAAGGCAGGTAAAAAACGATGAGGATAGCGTTTTGGCCCATACAAAGGCTCCGGTGGTAGCGTTTAATTTAACAACGGCAGAGGTGGTGCCAACCGCATAAACAAAACCGTTTGACTCAACTACCTGCGTGACCCTTGTAAGCGAAGAGCTTCCCGACCTCCATAACAACGCAAGGTTTGAATCCACCTTGGCTACGCTAGGAACAACCCCGTTAAAAGTGTCGCCCATGTAAGCGGTGTCGTTACTTCCACCGCCAACAAATCGAGGCTGTCCGCTTGTATTGCTATACGACTTCTTCGCGACTATTGTTGTTCCGTAAAGCTTGAAGTAGGCGGCAAATCCGGACGCAAATGTGCCTGAGAAGTAGATGCTGCCAACGTCAGACGCGGTTATGCTGTTAATAAAGTTAGCCGCGTTGTAATATACAGAATAATAAACATTGCCGTTGCTATCTAACACTTCAATCGAAGGCTTATTGTTGATGGCCCCACTTCCCGAAGACCCTACTAATCCAACCAAGCCCGATCCTGTTGCCTGATTGCGCTCAACAGATACGTTTGTTCCGGATTGATTGACGTTCTTTTGCCAGGCGAGAGTCCCGTCTGGTCCAACCTTCATGATCAAGCCAGCAGGGCTTCCAACGTAAATATTGTTATTTGAATCGCTCGTCATCGGCTTTGTATAGGCACCAATCCGCGCCATCCAGCCGTTGCCAGATATACTGGTACTTGTATAAAAATCACCGAATCCTCGAGCAGAGGCGGCCCCGATCGTGGCAAGTACCGGCATGATTAGGCAAACTTCGTCTGTGAAGCCAGCACCGTATACGAGGACGGACCGGTGCGGATGATGGTGTAGGTGTAGACGTCGATGCTGTTTGAGTTGCCCGTCGTAGGAGCCGTACCGCCCTGCCATTTGAGTGCAGTAGGAGCAACGCCATCAATCGTCACGCCAGTGTTGTAGGCGTTGGTAACCGCGCCCGTCTGTACGAGGACAGCAACCGTAACCGACTGCCCCTGACTCATGAAGGAGCTTAGGGGGGTCCCGCTACTTGCACGGAAGTTAAGCGTCCATGTAGCAGTAGTCGCCGTGTTATAGAAGATCACCGACTGCGTGGAGACGTCAATGTTAAGGGCGCCAGATGCAGCGGATCCAGTAACGGTGCAGGTCTCAAGGGCGTTGTTCAGCGCGAGTGATGCGACGCTGCTTGAGCCACTAAAGGTCTGGGTGGCCGTAAAGGTGCCTGCATTCGCAAACCTCGGGACGACTGTGGTGTCTATCGCCACGCTACCCGTGCCGGTGATTGTCGTAAAGCTCATCCCTGTGCTGGCGGAGACGCTCGTAACAGGATTGGCCCAGGCAAACGCGCTGCCGGTATATTTGAGGTAGCTAGATACCGTCGGGGCGTCAATGAAAGTAGTTGTACTGGCCCCGCTCTGATATGGGATCTTGTTAGCCGCACCACCGGAGAGATTGGCCACCGAAGTAACCGAGCCTGGCGTAGTCCATGCCGGAATCTGCGCCGACGTTAATGTCAGAACTTGGCCAGAGCTACCTGCAGTTAAGAATGCCGTCGTGTTTGGTGCAGACTGATAAACGACAGCCCCAGCAGTGCCGCCAGAGAGGTTTGATGCCGAGGTCGCAGTACCCGCTGTGGCCCATGTAGGAACGCCGCCAGAGGACATTGTGAGGACGGTGCCACTAGACCCTGCAGGAACGAAAGAAGTCGCCCCAGCGCCCGTTTGATAGGGGATGGAGCCTGATGCGCCGTTCGCTAGATTGGTCGCCGTGCTAGCGGTCCCAGTAAGTGATGCGGTAATCGTCCCAGCGGCAAAGTTACCCGATGAGTCCCGCTTGACGATCGCCGATGCCGTATTTAAGTTCGTCGGGGTTACCCATGTCGGGGCACCGGTACCGTTAGAACTCAATAGATCGCCCGTAGAGCCGATTGCAGTGAAGGCGTAGGTCGTAGCCGCACCGTAAGCAATCCCGCCCTGTGTGAGCGCCTGGATGCCCGTCCCGCCCGTGTTTACCGGGAGTGGGTTTGTCGCGGCTGCCTTTGTTGCGATCGTCTGCAGGTTGCCGGAGCTGTCCTTATAGAAAAGCTTCCCGTCCGCAGTGTTAATGGCAAGCTCACCCGCCGCCAGGTTTGAAGTTGATGGCGTGGCTCCGGTGTTGGCGCTGTAATAGAGCTGGATCGGGGTGAAGGTTGCCTGTGCCATGTTTACACCGCCGGCCAGACGATGTTAAAGGGATCAGCCTGCTTTGTGATGTCTCTCAGAGCCTGTCGGTATGTTGCCCATGCGGCCTTGTCAACCGGCGAGTCTGATAGCTGGGTCCAGTCGCTGTCTTTGAGCATCTGGTTGCGCTGGGTACGGATCACTTGCCACTGAGTATCGACACGCGATTGCAGTTCTTCAGCGGTCAGTGGCTCCACGTCCACGATGCAGCACATACCGTCATGCAGATGCGGCGCGGCTGGTACTAGCTTTTGGGCCTTGGAGTCGTAGTCTTTCCATGCCGAGATGATGTAGTAGCCCTCGGACTTGATCCACTCCACAGATGGGCCACGCTCACCGAAGGATGTGTTGGGGAACCACTCGGTGTGGTCCTTGATAATGAGGTCTTGGTTAGCTATTTGCATGATTATTTCGTCGGAAGAGCTGCGGAAGGTACAGTGGTAATTGAACGAGCCACACCAACTGTAAATCGAAAATCCTGCACATACCCGTTTAGGAATGTAAGCGAGTTATTGGCTGCGCCAACAGTTAGTGCCTGCGTGGTTGCAAACAGAGCGGATGATGTGGTTGTTGTTGTCCCCGCTGTTGGGGCCGAACCGGGAGTCGTTCCTATATACGGAGTAAATACAGACCCGTTTCTTACAAGAGCAACGTAATACCAAGTCCCGGTGCTAATGCTACCAATTGATACTTGGTTGGCAAGGTTCCAAGTTGAGCCATTTGAACTAAGGTAATAGTTCAGGCTTCCTGTTGACGCAGTGTAAATTGCCCAATCCCCAGCGGCGGTTGTTATATGTCTTCCTACAACCGTTTGAGCTGCTGCAACGCTATTAAAGTAAACCCAGAACTCAATTGTAAAGTTTGATGTTCCTAAAGTAAACGCTGGGTTTGAAAGAACCTGAGCATACGAGTTGCTTCCGTTAAAGCTCATGCTACTTGGCGGCCATTTTGCTGGAGTCACAGCGGTTACCGCAGACCCCGCCGTAGTCACATCGTTCTGCGCGGCGGCGTCGTAGATTCCTGCGTTTGCCATGTTGAGCAGGAGACTGGTGCTAGAGGCCGCAAAACTTGTATTTACGTTGGTGGTGCTTGAGTAACTTGCCGCGCTGGTTGATCCTGCGGTTGTTAACGGTGCGAGCGTGGGTGGAGTGAATGCTCCGGTATAGACTGCTGTGCCTTTGACTACTCGAAGGTTGGAAACGTATCCGTTTAAGTACCAGTTTGCACCGCCGCTAGTCCAATACCCTACAGTTGGCGCTGTTACTTCATATAATGCGTTTGTGCTAACAGCGACAGTATTACCCAAAACGCCGTTTAAATATAAGGTAATGTTTGTTCCGTTGCGAACAGCAGCAAAATGAGCCCAAGTGTTTGATGTTGCTGCCCCGAAAGTAATTCCGCTTGCAAGATTCCAACTTGATCCGTTTGAAGATGCAAAAAATGTAAAATTACTTCCAGAAATTCCAATAATCATCCCGAACAAATTTCTAGAATATATAGAGTTGTTTCCTGAAACTGCCGAACAATAAACCCACCCCTCGATTGTAAAATTTCCAGAACCCAATTGCAGGGCAGAGCCATCGGTAATACTCAAATAATCCGCACTACCATTAAAATACCCGCTCCCACCATACAGCGCAGTGGTGTACGCAGCCGCCGGGGAGAACGGCTGGAATGCTTGGACGGTGGGTGTGCCGTTACCTACCGTAATTGTAAGTGGTGAGGCGCTGTTGTCTTTGAATCGGTTTGACTGGCAGGTGAGAAGAACCGTGTTGGTAACAGCGGTAAGAGGAGTCGTAGGCGGGGTGAATGTGGTTGTATAAAGTCCAGTACCTTTTACAATTCGCAGGTTAGATAAATAGCCGTTTAAAAAGTTAGCCGCAATGTCAGAGCCAATGTTAAATACAGATTGACCCCAGTTATTTGAATCCGAACTGGTTGAAGCGCCTATAGCTCCGTTAACAAAAATTTTGCTGTTGGTGCCGGTTCTTGATATGGCAATGTGCGTCCAAGTATTTAAAGGAGCGACAATTGAACTAGCCAACACATTCCCAACGCCGTAACTTGCATAAGCAAAATAACCAGAGTTATCGCAATATATCAATATATTGCCTGCAACAGGCCACGCCAGAGTTCGGTTGTTTGTTGCAGAGCGCAAATAAACCCAAAACTCAATCGTGAAATCGTTAGTACCCATAGCTAACGATGCGGTACTTGCTATGCTTAAATTACTACTGCCATTAAAATAATTACTCCACTGCCCATTCGGCCAATACGGAGTCGAGCTACCCTGCGTTGGGGTTCCGTTGCGGGTGATGGTAAAAGTGTTGCTGCTGGAATCTAAAAACGTATTGTTTTGCTGACCGTTGGTGCTGGTCGTCTCCAACAGCAAAGGAACATACGGAAAATATGGGTCCGTTGTACCGCCGCCACCAGCAGCCGATCTACCTGATTTAGATGCTGCAAACATTATGTATACGCCTGCCCGATAGTGGTGCCATACCAACTAGTTCCGTCAGAGAAGAACGAATAAATGTCTTTCCTGCTGGCGGTCTGAGTAACCGAAGGCGGTGTGGCAGAAGGCCACGAAACCGTTGACCAAGTGACTGACCTGCTTCCAGTGGCGTCTTGCGCCAAAATAATAATGAATGACTTACCGGCCAC
>Ga0209085_1000133_pt1 | contig 56333 bp, 48 predicted proteins | sample C_131016_EF_Meta_FD_187310 | JGI IMG/M metagenome (GOLD analysis project Ga0209085, IMG submission 187310) | Freshwater microbial communities from Lake Croche, Canada to study carbon cycling - C_131016_EF_MetaG (SPAdes) (version 2) | ecosystem: Environmental > Aquatic > Freshwater > Lake... | reverse complement strand
TCACGGATTGCGAAGCCGAGGCCCTCTTCCATAGCGATCGGCTGGATGAGCGTAACGGCCATGTCGGTGGTGTCACCGGGCATAACCATTTCGGTACCAGCAGGAAGCTCGATGACGCCAGTGACGTCAGTCGTGCGGAAGTAGAACTGGGGACGGTAGTTCGTGAAGAACGGGTTGTGGCGTCCGCCCTCTTCCTTGGAGAGGATGTAGGCGGTTCCGTCGAACTCGGTGTGAGGAGTGATCGAACCGGGCTTAACAACAACCTGGCCACGCTCAACATCTTCACGCTTGGTTCCACGGAGGAGGAGACCACAGTTCTCGCCTGCCCATGCTTCGTCGAGCTGCTTGTGGAACATTTCGATTCCGGTAACAGTCGTCTTCTGGGTGGGGCGGATTCCGACGATCTCAACTTCGGAGTTGATTCCGAGAGTTCCACGCTCTGCGCGGCCGGTAACAACCGTTCCACGACCGGTGATGGTGAAGACGTCCTCGATGGGCATCAAGAACGGCTTGTCCTTGTCGCGGATCGGGTCCGGAACCGAGTTGTCGACGGCTTCCATGAGCTCAACGATCGACTCAACCCACTTCGGGTCGCCTTCGAGAGCCTTGAGGCCCGAAACGCGAACGACGGGGGCGTTGTCGCCATCGAAGCCCTGGCTCGAGAGAAGCTCGCGAACCTCGACCTCGACGAGTTCGAGGATTTCCTCGTCGTCGACCATGTCGGACTTGTTGAGTGCGACGAGGAGGTAAGGAACACCAACCTGCTTCGCGAGAAGAACGTGCTCACGGGTCTGAGCCATGGGGCCGTCAGTGGCGGCAACCACGAGGATTGCACCGTCCATCTGAGCAGCACCGGTGATCATGTTCTTGATGTAGTCAGCGTGGCCGGGTGCATCAACGTGAGCGTAGTGACGCTTGGGGGTCTCGTACTCAACGTGCGAGATGTTGATGGTGATACCGCGCTGGCGCTCTTCAGGAGCGGAGTCGATCGACGAGAAGTCGCGGACGACGTTGACGGCCGAAGGGTACTTATCTGCAAGAACCTTCGAAATTGCGGCGGTCAGAGTGGTCTTGCCGTGGTCGACGTGACCAATCGTTCCGATGTTTACGTGCGGCTTGCTCCGCTCGAACTTGGCCTTAGCCACTGTGTCCTCCTAGGACGTTCGGTTATTTACCCGGACTTTCCGGGCAAACGATTGTTTAACAGGGATATGAAGTTATTAGTTTATCGCGTCTCGACGGGTGTCGTCACGCGAGGAGCTCAGTCGCCCTTGCTCTTCTGGACGATCTCGTCGGACACAGCCTTCGGGACCTCAGCATATGTCTCGAAAGTCATCGAATACACCGCGCGACCCGAGGTCTTCGACCGCAGATCACCGACGTATCCGAACATCTCCGAGAGCGGCACGAGAGCGCGAACGACCTTGACGCCGGTCGCATCTTCCATGCTTTGAATCTGCCCGCGTCGAGAGTTCAGGTCGCCAATTACGTCTCCCATGTACTCTTCCGGCGTGCGCACCTCGACCGCCATAAGCGGCTCGAGAAGGATCGGGTTCGCCTTACGAGCAGCCTCTTTGTAGGCCATCGATCCAGCGATCTTGAATGCCATTTCCGACGAGTCAACGTCGTGGTACTGGCCATCAACGAGGATTGCCTTGACACCGACGGTGGGGAATCCGGCAAGGACACCGACCTGCATGGCGTCCTGGATTCCAGCGTCGACGGCGGGGATGTATTCGCGAGGAACACGACCACCGGTCACGGCGTTTTCGAATTCGTAAGCCTTTTCGACGGTAACTTCCATCGGCTCGAGGCTGATCTGCACCTTGGCGAACTGACCAGAACCACCGGTCTGCTTCTTGTGGGTGTAGTCATACTTGAGCACAGACGACTTCAACGTTTCACGGTACGCAACCTGCGGCTTACCGACGTTCGCCTCGACACCAAATTCACGCTTCATACGGTCAACGAGGATGTCGAGGTGAAGTTCACCCATTCCCTTGATGACGGTCTGGCCCGTTTCTTGGTTGAGTTCCGTCCGGAAAGTCGGGTCTTCTTCGGCGAGCTTCTGGATTGCGAGGCCGAGCTTTTCCTGATCGGCCTTGGTCTTGGGCTCGATCGCGACCTCGATCACGGGCTCGGGGAAGGTCATCGACTCGAGGACGATTGCCTGGTTCGGGTCGCAGAGGGTGTCACCCGTGGTGGTGTCCTTGAGACCAATGACCGCATAGATGTGTCCAGCGGTGACCGAATCGACCGGGTTCTCCTTGTTGGAGTGCATCTGGAAAATCTTTCCGATGCGCTCTTTCTTGTCCTTCGTCGAGTTGATGATCTGCTCGCCCGAGTTCAACTTGCCCGAGTACACGCGAATGTAAGTCAGACGGCCGAAGAACGGGTGAACCGCAATCTTGAACGCGAGAGCCGCGAAGGGCTCGTTCGAATCGGGCTTGCGAGTGAGGTGCTTCTCGTGGTCGCGCACGTCGATTCCATCGACGTCGGGAACATCGAGCGGCGACGGCAGGTAGTCGATAACAGCATCGAGCATCGGCTGAACACCGCGGTTCTTGAACGCCGAACCACAGAGGACCGGGTAGGCAGCGCCCGCAATCGTCATCTTGCGGATCGCGGCCTTGATCTCGGGGATTGAGGGCTCTTCACCGGCGAGGAACTTCTCGAGGAGTTCGTCGCTGGATTCGGACACGGCTTCAATGAGCTGCGCACGGTATTCCTCGGCCTTGGCCTGAAGATCCGCGGGGATGGCTTCGATCTCGTAGGACGCACCGAGGGTAACGTCACCCTTCGAGTCACCCTGCCATACGAGGGCACGCATCTCGATGAGGTCGACGACGCCGACGAAGGTCGACTCGAAACCGATCGGGAGTTGGATAACGAGAGGCTTTGCACCGAGGCGCTTGATGATGGTGTCCACCGTGAAGTAGAAGTCCGCGCCGAGCTTGTCCATCTTGTTGACGAAGCAAATGCGGGGGACGTTGTACTTGTCTGCCTGACGCCACACGGTCTCGGACTGAGGCTCGACACCTTCTTTACCGTCGAAGACGGCAACGGCACCGTCCAGAACACGGAGCGAACGCTCTACCTCGACCGTGAAGTCGACGTGCCCGGGGGTGTCAATGATGTTGATCTGGTTCTTGTCCCAGAAACACGTCGTCGCAGCGGACGTGATGGTGATTCCACGCTCTTGCTCTTGGGCCATCCAGTCCATGGTGGCCGCGCCGTCGTGAACTTCACCGATCTTGTGCGTGATACCGGTGTAGTAGAGGATTCGTTCGGTCGTCGTCGTCTTACCGGCATCGATGTGAGCCATGATGCCGATGTTGCGGACCTTGTTGAGGTCGGTGAGCACGTCCTGTGCCATGTGATGTTCTCCGTGTGGGTTTCTGTATGGGTGAGGTCAGGGTGAGGGGCTGGTCGCGGGACCAGCCCCCGAGCGACTACCAGCGGTAGTGCGCGAATGCCTTGTTCGACTCGGCCATCTTGTGGGTGTCTTCACGGCGCTTGACTGCCGCTCCGAGTCCGTTGGACGCGTCGAGGATTTCGTTCTGAAGACGCTCGGTCATCGTCTTTTCACGACGTGACTTCGCGTACGAGGTCAGCCAGCGGAGTGCGAGAGTGTTCGCACGGTGAGGCTTGACTTCGACGGGAACCTGGTAGGTCGATCCACCGACGCGGCGCGAACGCACCTCGAGGGTCGGGCGCACGTTGTCGAGCGCCTTCTTGAGAACGACTACCGGATCCTGGCTTGACTTGGTGGCGACGCCTTCGAGTGCACCGTAAACGATGCGCTGGGCGAGGTCCTTCTTGCCGTCGAGCAGGATCTTGTTGACGAGCTGCGACACAACGGGCGAGCTGTAAACCGGATCAGCAACGACGGGGCGCTTGGGTGCGGGTCCTTTACGTGGCATTACTTCTTCTCCGCCTTCGCGCCGTAGCGGCTACGAGCCTGCTTGCGGTTCTTGACCGCCTGCGTGTCGAGTGCTCCACGAACAATCTTGTATCGAACACCGGGGAGGTCCTTCACACGACCACCACGAACGAGCACCATCGAGTGCTCCTGGAGGTTGTGGCCTTCACCGGGAATGTAAGCGGTAACTTCCACGCCGTTCGAGAGCTTGACACGAGCAACCTTACGAAGGGCCGAGTTCGGCTTCTTGGGGGTGGTGGTGTACACACGGGTACACACTCCACGCTGTTGGGGGTTCGACTTGAGCGCAGGGGCCTTGGTCTTGGTGACCTTGGGGCTACGTCCCTTACGAACCAACTGCTGAATCGTTGGCACGACTTTTCTCCTTGTATTTTCTGCACGGTGACAGCGATGTTCTCAATCGACCGGCGGCCGATATGCCGTGGGGACCTCGGTTCGACAACTTCACGCAGTCAATCCGGATGGCGGTCCTTGTCTGGCCCGATTACTCACGATTTCTCGCGCACAATCACGCACACACAAATCTCAAGATTACACGCAATTTCGCTGTTTGGTCAACCCGCGAGAAGGGTGAGCATCAATCCACCGAGAATCGATGGCCCGAACGGGATGTGCGCCTTCCGGTCGCGTGTTATCGCGAGGTGAATCGCAGCGTGAATCCCTCCCAGAATGGCGATTGCGCCAAGTCCCGTTCCCAGTTTTTCGAGCGGATGTGGCGAGTTCGCCACGATCAGGGCGACCGAGGGCAGAAGCTTCACATCCCCCAGCCCCAAATCGACCGCGCGATGGGCGACGAAACCCAACCCCATAATGACAACGGCGGCGAACGTGCCGAAACCCGCGTTCTCTGGCCGAGTCATGAGCAAAAGGGCAAGCGCCACGGGAATCGCGGGCACGGTGAGAACGTCCGGCAGGCGATGGTCACGGAAGTCGTGCCACGCGAGCGCAACTGCCCACACGACCAGCGTCGGAATATATAGTTCGGCGAGCATCGCTCGACAATAGGGGGTTTAGAAGGCATTCGCCCGCGCACTCCCCAGACAGTGCGGGACGATCAGACTCACCTACCTCAGTCCGCTCCCGCCATCCACCCCACCCTTGACGAATGTGGAAACCAAATTGCTCAAATGCAATGTTTTTGGTAACCAAAAGCGCTGAAGCCGACGGCTGTGGGCGAAAACGGCCATTCGGTTTCCACAAACATGGGTTTTAACAAATCATGTTGCAGAAAACGTTGGTGGGCGACGGGCGGGCGCAAGGGAAAAGGGGGTGCGCCGAAGCCCACCCCCTCGTCCGACGTGCGGTTTAGTACTCGGTCTGGAATCCCGATGCGTCATACGATGCCGAGTTGAAGGACTCGAGATCGTCATAGTTGAACGCGTTTTCCGAGAACCCGCCCACGGTGAAGTGGCGCTGCGGGTAACGACGGTCGGCTTCATCCACATTCTTGTTGATGTCGACCCCGCGGTACTTCGCGAGACCGGTACCGGCCGGGATGAGCTTTCCGATGATGACGTTTTCCTTGAGACCGATGAGCGGGTCGGACTTGCGCTCGAGGGCCGCCTGCGTGAGAACGCGGGTGGTTTCCTGGAACGACGCGGCCGACAGCCACGACTCGGTTGCGAGCGACGCCTTCGTGATTCCGAGAAGCTCGGCACGCGCGGTGGCGGGCTTTGCTCCGCGGGCGACGGCATCGCGGTTGATTGCGCGGAAACGGATGTTGTCGACGAGTTCACCGGGAACGAGCTCGGTGTCGCCCTGGTCGACGATCGAAACCATGCGAAGCATCTGACGAACGATGACCTCGATGTGCTTGTCGTGGATGGGAACACCCTGTGACAGGTACACGCCCTGAACACCCTCGACGAGGTGAGTCTGAACCTCTCGCAGGCCGCGGACTCGAAGGACATCCTTCGGGTCGAGCGTTCCCGCGAATAACTGGGTTCCAACCTCGACGTGCGAGCCATCCTCGACGAGCAGGACGGCGTTCTTGAGGATCGTGTACGAGTACGCCTCGTCACCGTTGTCGGGAGTCAGGATGAGCTTGCGCTGTGCACCAGACTCGTCGATCGCGACACGACCGGTCGCATCGGCGATCGGGCTTGCCCCCTTCGGGGTGCGCGCCTCGAACAACTCGGCGACTCGAGGAAGACCCTGGGTGATGTCGACTGCGGACGCCGATCCACCGGTGTGGAAGGTACGCATCGTCAGCTGGGTTCCCGGCTCACCGATCGACTGAGCGGCGATGATTCCGACTGCTTCACCGAGGTCGACGGTCTTACCCGTCGCCATCGAGCGGCCGTAACACGCACCACACACTCCCTGCGTTGATTCACACGTCAGCGGTGAACGAACAAGCAGTGACGTCACGCCGGCGGCAATGAAGTCCTTGATTGTCTGGCGGCCGATGTCCGAACCGGCTTCCGCGACAACCTTGCCCTTTGCACCGAGTGCGTCGGCGGCCAGGGTGCGGGCGAAGACGAGGTTCTCCACGTTGTCCGCGGCCACGCCGTCGGTCGCGATGGTGAACGGCAGTCCCTTGGTCGTTCCACAGTCCGGCTCGCGGATGATGACATCCTGTGAGACGTCAACGAGACGACGAGTGAGGTAGCCCGAGTCGGCGGTTCGAAGTGCCGTGTCCGCAAGACCCTTACGCGCACCGTGGGTGGCGATGAAGTACTCGGCGACCGACAGTCCCTCGCGGTACGAGTTCTTGATCGGGGTCGAGATGATCTCACCCTTCGGGTTGGCAACGAGTCCACGCATACCGGCGATGTTTCCAACTTGCAGCCAGTTACCACGAGCACCAGAGGTGACCATGCGGTTGATCGTGTTGTAGCCCTTGGACATTTCGACCTTGAGAGCGGCCGAAACCTCGACGTTCGCGCGGGTCCAAATTCCGATGAGTTCCTTGTGGCGCTCGTCGTCTGAAATGAGACCCTTTTCGAACTGGCTGTCGACCTTCGCGGCTTCTTTCTCGTGCTTCTCGATGATCGACTTCTTTTCCTTCGGAGTCACGACGTCGCTCAGTGCAACGGTGACGCCCGATCGGGTTGCCCAGTGGAAGCCCGCGTCCTTAAGTGCATCGAGCGTTGCCGCCACGACGACCTTGGGGTACTTTTCCGCGAGGATTTCAACGATTTCGGTGATGACACCCTTGTCCGCGACCTCGGTCACGTACGGGAAGTCGGCGGGAAGAAGCCCGTTGAAGATCGCCTTTCCGAGGGTCGTCGCGAACGCCTTGCCCGGGGTATAACCGTCGGGCGTTTGGCCTTCAGCAAAAACAACATCGGGAACGCGAATCTTGATCGCGGCGTTGATGTGCAGTTTGTTCTGGTCGAGTGCCATCAGGCCTTCAGAAATCGAACCGAATGCGCGACCTTCGCCCGCAACGCCGGGGCGTTCCGAGGTGAGGTGGTGCAAACCAATGATCATGTCCTGGGTCGGAACCGTAACCGGCTTTCCGTCCGAGGGCTTGAGGATGTTGTTCGATGCGAGCATGAGAACGCGCGCCTCGGCCTGGGCCTCCACCGAGAGGGGAAGGTGCACGGCCATCTGGTCACCGTCGAAGTCAGCGTTGAACGCGGCACACACGAGGGGGTGAAGCTGAATTGCCTTACCCTCGACGAGTTGCGGTTCGAACGCCTGAATTCCGAGGCGGTGAAGCGTTGGTGCGCGGTTCAGCAGAACCGGGCGGTCGCGGATGATCTCTTCGAGCTCTCCCCAGACCTCGGGGTAAGCACGCTCAACGGCACGCTTCGCGCTCTTGATGCTGGACGCGAGTCCCTTGTCCTGAAGTTGCTTGATGACGTAGGGCTTGAACAGTTCGAGCGCCATCTGCTTGGGAAGACCACACTGGTGGAGCTTGAGCTGCGGACCGACAACGATGACCGAACGGCCAGAGTAGTCGACGCGCTTTCCGAGCAGGTTCTGACGGAAACGTCCCTGCTTTCCCTTGAGCATGTCGGACAGCGACTTGAGCGCGCGGTTTCCGGTTCCGGTAACCGGACGTCCACGACGGCCGTTGTCAAACAACGCGTCGACGGCTTCTTGAAGCATGCGCTTTTCGTTGTTCTTGATGATCTGCGGCGTCATCTGCTCGTCGAATCGCTTCAAACGGTTGTTGCGGTTGATGACGCGTCGGTACAGGTCGTTGAGGTCCGACGTCGCGAAACGTCCACCATCGAGCTGAACCATCGGACGAAGGTCTGGCGGGATCACGGGAATCACGCGAAGAACCATCGCTTCGGGAAGCGGAACGTCGCGGGGGTCCTGTCCGGCGGGGACGAGGAACGAGTTGACAACGCGAAGGCGCTTGATTGCACGAACCTTTCGCTGCCCCTTGCCGTTCTTGATCTCGTCGCGCAGCACGTCCGCCGTTGCTTTGAGCTTCTCGCGGTCGTTCTTGCCGAGGTCCTTGAGGACGTGCTCGATTGCTTCCGCACCCATGAGTGCGGTGAAGTAGGTCTCGTCGAGCGTCGTCTTGTCGGGGTCGGTGTTTCCCTTGAAGTGGTCAACGAGGAAACGGAACTCCGTGTCGTCCGCCCACAGGCCACCCTGCTTGAGCGAGCGGAACGAATCCCATGCGCGCTGCCAGCGGGCGATATCGTCGTCGAACGACTTGCGAATATTCGCCATCTCACGCTCGGCGGATTCTTTCGCCTTGCGCTTGACGTCAGCCTTCGACTCCTCGGCCTCGAGCTTCGCGAGTTCGTCTTCGAGTTCCTTTTGGCGATCCGCGATTTCTTCGTCGCGAACCTTTACGTAATCACGGATCTCGGTCTGAACCATCTTCTCGACGAGCGGCATGTCTTGGTGCATGCGCTCTTCGTTGACACTCGTCACCATGTATGCGGCGAAGTAGATGACCTTTTCGAGGTCTTTCGGCGCCATGTCGAGGAGGTAACCGAGACGGCTCGGGACACCCTTGAAGTACCAGATGTGCGTGACCGGAGCGGCCAGTTCGATGTGCCCCATGCGCTCACGACGGACGGCCTGACGAGTGACCTCAACGCCGCATCGCTCACACGTGACGCCCTTGAAGCGGACACGCTTGTACTTGCCACAGGCACATTCCCAGTCCTTGGATGGGCCAAAGATTTGCTCACCGAAGAGACCATCCTTCTCGGGCTTCAGCGTGCGGTAGTTGATGGTTTCCGGCTTTTTGACCTCACCGCTCGACCACGAACGAATTTGTTCGTTCGTCGCGAGCTTGATCCGGATTTTTTCAAAAGTTGTTGCGTCGAGCACTTTTTTCTCTTTCGTATTTCTCGATAGTCAGTTCTCTGGGGGTGCCTATTCGGCGAAGTCCACTGCGGCGGACTCTTCGCGGGCGATGTTGACACCCAGCGATGCGGTTGCGCGGTCTGCGTCATCGGCCGTGTCACGAAGGTTGACAGGGTTCTCGGCGCCGTCAAGAACTTCGACGTTGAGTCCGAGGGACTGCATTTCCTTCATGAGGACCTTGAACGACTCAGGGATTCCAGGTTCCTGAATGTTCAAGCCCTTGACGATGGCCTCGTACACCTTGACGCGACCAGCGATGTCGTCGGACTTGATGGTGAGAAGCTCTTGCAGAGCATAGGACGCGCCATAGGCCTCGAGAGCCCAGACCTCCATCTCACCGAATCGCTGTCCGCCGAACTGCGCCTTACCACCCAGCGGCTGCTGCGTGATCATCGAGTACGGTCCCGTCGAGCGTGCGTGAATCTTGTCGTCGACGAGGTGGTGCAACTTGAGGATGTACATGTAACCGACCGAGATGGGGTCGGGGAACGGTTCTCCGGTGCGGCCATCGAACAACGTTGCCTTACCGGACGAACCGATGAGCTGCTGTCCGTTGGCACGGGGAAGAGTCGAGTCGAGCAACCCGGCGATTTCCACTTCGCTCGCACCGTCGAAGACGGGGGTTGCGACCTTGGTGCCAGGAGCAATCTCGCGGGCTTCTTCGGGGAGGAACTTTGCCCAATCCGGGTTTCCGTTGACCTTCCAGCCCTGCTTCGCTGCCCAACCGAGGTGAAGTTCGAGGACCTGACCGAAGTTCATTCGACCGGGAACGCCGAGCGGGTTGAGGACGACGTCGACAGGAGTTCCGTCTTCGAGGAACGGCATGTCTTCGACCGGGAGGATCTTGGCGATAACACCCTTGTTGCCGTGGCGGCCAGCAAGTTTGTCACCCTCCGAGATCTTGCGCTTCTGGGCGATATACACGACGACCTTCTTGAGGACGCCATTTCCGAGTTCATCGTCCTCGTCGTTCGCGTCAAAGATCTTGACGTCGATGACGGTTCCGTGCTCACCGTGCGGAACACGGAGTGACGAGTCGCGGACTTCCTTGCCCTTTTCCGCAAAGATCGCACGGAGCAGACGCTCTTCGGCGGTCAGTTCGGTTTCACCCTTCGGAGTGATTCGACCAACGAGGATGTCGCCGGCGCGAACTTCGGCACCGATGCGGACGATTCCCTCTTCGTCGAGGTGAGCGAGGCTCTCCTGCGACTGGTTGGGAATGTCACGCGTGATTTCCTGCGGACCGAGCTTGGTGTCTCGGGCATCGACGTCGTATTCCTCGATGTGAATCGACGACAGCGTGTCGTCCTTCACGAGGTTCTGGCTGAGGATAATCGCGTCTTCGAAGTTGTGGCCCTCCCATGACATGAATGCCACGAGAAGGTTCTTTCCGAGAGCGAGTTCTCCGCCGTCCGTCGCGGGGCCGTCGGCGAGGACGCCACCCTTGGCGACCTTGTCGCCTTCCGAGACAACGAGACGGTGGTTGAAGTTCGTTCCCTGGTTCGATCGCTCGAACTTGCGCAGGACGTACTCCGACGTGACGGGAATGCCGTCTTTTCCACCGTTGTCGTTGAGGACGTTGACGTGGTCACCCGAAACTTCGGTAACGACACCGGCGTGCTCGGCAACGAGGACGTCTCCGGCGTCAACCGCGGCATAGGACTCCATGCCCGTACCGACAATCGGAGCCTCCGAGCGAAGAAGCGGAACAGCCTGACGCTGCATGTTGGCACCCATGAGTGCGCGGTTCGCATCGTCGTGCTCGAGGAACGGGATAAGAGAGGTTGCGATCGACACCATCTGGCGTGGCGACACATCCATGTAGTCAACGCGGCTCGCGGGAACCGTGTCGACCTCTCCACCCTTGATTCGAACGAGCACGCGCTCTTCGGCGAGAGTCCCGTCGTCCTTGAGCGGAGCGCCGGCTTGAGCAACAACGTGCTCGTCCTCGTCGCTCGCGGTCAGGTAGTCAATCTTGCTCGTGACCTTGCCGTTTTCAACGCGACGGTACGGAGTCTCGATGAAACCAAACGAGTTGATACGAGCGAACGATGCGAGTGACCCGATGAGACCGATGTTCGGACCTTCAGGTGTTTCGATCGGACACATGCGCCCGTAGTGCGACGGGTGAACGTCACGAACCTCAACACCGGCGCGTTCACGCGAAAGCCCACCCGGGCCGAGCGCCGAAAGACGACGCTTGTGGGTGAGTCCCGCGAGCGGGTTGTTTTGGTCCATGAACTGTGAGAGCTGCGAGGTTCCGAAGAATTCCTTGATCGCGGCCGTCACGGGACGGATGTTGATGAGGGTCTGCGGTGTGATGGCCTCGACGTCTTGCGTCGTCATGCGTTCGCGAACGACGCGCTCCATACGCGAAAGACCCGTGCGGATCTGGTTTTGGATGAGTTCACCGACCGCGCGGATACGGCGGTTGCCGAAGTGGTCGATGTCGTCGGTTCCCAGCATGATCTCGACGTTCTTGCCAGCACGCTTTCCCGCAATCGTCGCCTTACCTTCGTGCAGCGCGATGAGGTACTTGATGGTCGCCTTGATGTCCGACAGCGTCAGCACCGATTCAGTGATCGGCAGTTCAAGACCAAGCTTGCGGTTGAGCTTGTACCGGCCAACCTTCGCGAGGTCGAAACGCTTCGAGTTGAAGTAGAAGTTGTCGAGGAGCGACTTGGCAGCCTCGAGAGCAACCTGCTCGCCCGGTCGGAGTTTGCGGTAGATGTCCTTGAGGGCATCTTCGGTGTTCAGGATGTTGTCGTGCGACAGCGTTTCTTCCATCGTGTACGAGCCGGCAAATTCCTTTTCGATTTCCTCACGCGACATACCCAACGCCTTGAGGAACACAGTGACCGACTGGCGACGCTTGCGGTCAATGCGAACACCAATCTGGTCGCGCTTGTCGATTTCGAATTCAAGCCACGCGCCGCGGCTTGGGATGACGCGACACGAGAACAAGTCCTTGTCGGTCGTCTTGTCGTCGACCTTCTCGAAATAAACACCGGGGCTGCGGACGAGCTGCGAAACAACAACACGCTCTGTTCCGTTGATGACGAAGGTGCCCTTGGGAGTCATGAGAGGGAAGTCGCCCATGAACACGGTCTGGGTCTTGATTTCACCCGTGTCGTGGTTCATGAACTCGGCCTCGACGTACAACGGAGCAGCGTAGGTCTTGCCGCGTTCCTTGCACTCGTCGAGTTCGTACTTCTTTTCTTCGAGATACGGATTCGTGAACGACAACTGCATGCGGTCGTTCTCGATCGGCGAAATCTCTTCGAAGATTTCTTCGAGGCCCGACTTGAGGTCGGGGTCCGACGGCTTGGTGATGAGCCAGTCGAAGCTTTCGGTCTGAAGAGCGAGGAGGTCCGGAACGGTGAGCGCGTCGGTCACCTTGGCGAACGACACTCGGTTCGCGTCGCGTCCGGTCCCCTGGTTTTTCTTCTTAACAGCCACAGATATTTCCTTTACGGGCGGGGCCCTTGATACAGTGTATGAGCGTTGGGAAGCCTCATAAACCCGCCACTATTTACGGGTGAGCCGGGGATTCGCAATATGATTCCCGAGCAGAATGAAGCGCAAATTGCTACGGTACACCCCTTTTGGCCATTTGTAAAGTTTCGAATTGGTAACAATTGTCTGACCACCTTTTCGGGGTTGTTTGCGGCGTGAGCGAGAATGGCGTTATGGAAAAGTCGTTCACCCACCGGCTGCAGAGCAATGGGTTGATCGCGAGTCTTGAGCCCGACCGGTGGCGCTCTGGTTCCTGGATTCTGTCCATCGACGACACCCCCCAGTCTCACGTTGATTTGGTCGACCCCACCGCGCTGCACTTCGAGTACATCGCCCGAATGGGGCACATCATCGACGCCACGTTCCCCTCCGGTGTTCCCATCACCGCGGTGCACCTTGGTGCCGGGGCGTTGACCATTCCCCGCTACGTCGAGGCCACCCGAGCGGGCTCGCGGCAACAGGTCGTCGAAATCGAACGCGACCTTCTTGATTTCGTCAGGGAACACTGCCCTCTACCGAGGGGCGCATCGATTCGTTGTCGGTACGGCGATGCCCGCGAAGTTCTCGAAGGATTGCCGAAGGGCCTGATGTCGCAGGTCGATCTCGTCGTCGTCGATGTGTTCCGTGGCGCACGAACACCCGCAAACGTGACGAGCGTCGAGTTCTATTCCGCCATCAAGGCGTTGTTGTCACCGACAGGAATTGTGATTGCCAATGTCGCCGACGGTCCGCCCATGGCGTTCGCCCGCGGTCAACTCGCGACCCTGCGGTACGTGTTCGGTGAGGCGTTCGGGGTCGCCGAGCAGGGCGTGGCCAACGGTAAGCGATTTGGCAACGTCGTTCTCGGTGCATTGGCGAACGGCGCGACACCACAGTGGGTGTCAACGCTGGCGGGCAAAGGACCTCATCCGACGGGGCTCATCGCCGGTGACGAGGCGGTTTCCTGGTCGGCGAGCGCCGCCGTGGTGACCGATAACACCGCCATCGACTCGCCGCCACCGGCGCGCAACCTTTTCCGGTCCTAGCCGATGCATATGGTTGATGCGTGATCGATTTGTCCGAGGTTCAGGCTCTCGCCGAACGGCTCATCGCGCAACACCTCGCGGCCCTTGAGCATCACTGGACCTTTCGCTGGGATCACGCCCGACGCCGGGCGGGCGCGTGTCATCACGATAAAAGGCAAATCTCGTTGTCGATTCACCTCACGGCATTGGGTTCTCTCGAGGACGCCGAGCAAACGATACTTCACGAGATTGCCCACGCGTTATGCGGCAAAGAACACAATCACAGCCAACAGTGGTTAGACACGGCTCGCTCAATCGGCTACACGGGGTGGATCCGGCACACCGGCCCGGCACCGGATCACCTGGCGCGGTGGCGAGGCACCTGCCCAGCAGGGCACGTCATTCTTCGGTACCGCCGCCCACGCAACATGGTCGCATCGTGCGTCACGTGCAATCCGCGCTTTTCGCGGAAACACCTCATTGAATGGCAGTTAGTGGGCTAAGCGGGTTGCTGCTGCGTGATGCAGTGGATTCCACCACCGCGAGCGAACAGGGCACGGGCATCAACGAGCTCGACCGTTCGGCCCGGGTAAGCCTTTTCCAGGATTCCCTTGGCGACCTCGTCACCCGGGTCATCGAACGAACAGAGAATCACCGCGTTGTTGCAGACGTAGTGGTTGATGTACGAATAATCCACGAAGCCCTCGTCATCGCGAAGCGTGTCCGGCGCTGGCACCGGAATGATGTCGAAACCCTCGGCTTCCAACAGGGTTCGGACCTGCTCAGAGACGGCGAAATCGGGGTGTTCGGGGTTGCGCTGGTCGTGGTACAACACCGTCGTCGGGTGGCAAAACGTCGCAACGATATCGACGTGACCGCGGGTTCCGAATTCGTCATAGTCACGAGTCAGTCCACGCGGGAGCCATACGAATCGCGTCGCGCCGAGCGTATCGAACAGTTCTCGTTCGACCTCGTCGCGGGTCCACCCAGGGTTTCGACCGGGATCGAGTTGCACAGTTTCGGTGACAATTACGATTCCGTCACCGTTGGTGTGAATTCCGCCACCCTCGTTCGTGAGCGACGACGAGATAACGGGAGTGTTCGTAGAGCCAAGAACGATTCGGCCAACTTCCGCGTCGTGGTCCCAGGACGCCCATGCCTGTGCGCCCCAGCCGTTGAAGATCCAGTCAACGCCGAGCAATTCGTCGTTCGATCCTTTGACGAAGGTCGGGCCCATGTCACGCATCCACGCATCGTCGAGTTTCGCCTCGACGATAACGATGCGGTCGTCCAGCCACTCGCGGGCAATGTCAACAGCAGAGGGATCGACAACCATCGTCACGGGTTCGTGTTTCACAATCGCGTTTGCGACAGACGCCCAAGCGCCGCGGGCTTCAGCGACATCCTCATCAGTGTCACCAAGGGTGTATCCGGCGGATGGCCACGCCATCCAGGTTCGCTCGTGACGTTCCCACTCTGCGGGCCAACGGTTCGTCATCGCTCGGCCTTCAGGCTGTCGACGAGTTCCTGCAGAATGTCGATTGTGGTGCGCGGGTTGACGATCGCGAATCGAAGAACGGGTTCGCCCTTGAACTTCGAGGGGAAACACGCTGCCTTTCCGGTCTCCCACAGATCGTCACTCCACGCGCTGTAATCCTCTTGAGTCCAACCCTTTCGTCGGAAGACGACGACGGACAGCATCGGGTCGCGAACAAGTTCGAGGTGCTCGCTGTCTCGAATCACCTGTGCGATGTCGCGGGCGACGGTGTTGTTCGATTCGATTGCCTCCCGATAGGCGGCGACACCGTGCGTCGCAAGTGAGAACCAGAGTGGCAATCCGCGCGCGCGACGAGAGAGGTGCACCGCGAAGTCCGAGGGGTTCCACTCGTCGGTGTCCGTCAAGACATCGAGATACGACGCGTGCTGCGTGTGTGCGGCGCGGGCGATCGACGGATTCCGATAAATCAGCGCGCACGAATCGTACGGCGCATAGAGCCATTTGTGCGGGTCGACGATGAATGAATCGACGCCGTCCATTCCCGCAAAGTGCGGCTTGGTCGACGGAGCGAACATTCCGGCAATTCCATACGCACCATCCACGTGAACCCAAACATCGTGCTGCTTCGCGGTCGCGACGATGCTCGCGATGTCATCGACGATTCCGAAATTCGTGGTTCCACCCGTGGCGACGACAGCAAAGACGCCGTCCCAATTCCCGCCGAGCGCGGCATCGACCTCGGGGCCAGTCATCCGACCGGTGTCACCGACCGGAACCTTCACGACGTCGATATCCATCACACGTGCGACGTGAGCGACCGACGAGTGGGCCTCGTCGGAGGTCACAATGCGCCACCGTGTCGGCCGCTGCAGTCCGGCGGCGGCGAGCCGTTGCTCGGCGTCGAACCGTGCGGCGACTAGCGCGGACAGGTTTCCGTTAGTCCCTCCCGACACAAAAACTCCACCAGCGGTGGCGGGAAGCCCAGCCTCAGCAGCGAGAAATTTCAAGACCTCGTTCTCGGCGTAGACAGCACCGGCACCTTCAAGCCACGATCCACCGAAAATGCATGACGCCGACACGACGAGGTCGAACAGGATCGCCGCTTCCGTCGGCGCGACGGGAATGAACGAAACCATCGCGGGGTGGTCGGTGGACATCGACGCCGGGGCAAGAATGTCACCGAACAAGCTCATCGCCTTGTCGCCACCGATTCCCTTTTCGGTCACGGTGTCGGGCATGAGTGCACGTAATTCGGCGAACGGCATCCCCTTGTCGAGCGGCGGGGGGTCAAGTTGCATCCGGTCACGCGCATAATCAAAAATGCGTTCGCGCAACGCCGCCGTCGCGTCGTCGTGGATATGCATGCGCAGGGGGTTGGACATCGTGCCTCCATCGTGGTGAACAGCAATACTGTACGACTTTGGCGCGGAAATTGACAGACTGTTGCGTCAAATTCGCAGAAAATCGAAAAGATGACGCGTCAAATCGCGTCAGGCGCAAGAAAACACGACTAATCGCAAGTCAAACGCCACAACTCACGTGTTAGCGGTACGACACGGTGGCGAGTGCCGAACGCAACACTGCGCCTCGACCACCAACGAATTCACCGTCGATCGCGTCGCGGACCGCGTCCTGCACGGAAATCCATCGGATATCCAGAGCGTCCTGTCGCGGTTGTGCCTCCCCCGTGACCGGAACGACAAAAACGAGCGATACCGCGTGCTGCCGTTCATCCGTGAGCCTGCCGGGGAAAGGGAAATACTCTGCGATGGTCGCAGGCACCACATTCGTCGGCAATCTTGGAAATGCCAAAGGGCCGAGGTCTTTTGCAAGGTTCCGGCTCAACGCGTCGCGAACGGTCTCACCAAATTTCACCCGACCGGCGACGAGCGCCGAGCGCATATGCCCATATTCATCGACACGAATAAGTAAACCGACGTCCGTCACGTAACCGTCATCGTCGAGTCGAACCGGGACGGCTTCGACATACAGGAGGGGAAGTCGACGGCGGATGCCTTCGAACTCCTCGTCGGAGAACCACGAGGGGTCGGGTGTTCGTACGTCGCTCATGCCTTCATTATTCCCTTGATGGCGGCGAACAGAGAGAACCCCGACCACTTCATAGTGATCGGGGCTCTCGAGGCTTCAGCTATTTACTGGCAGCTGTCACACTGCAGCAGGTCCATCGGGTCGACGGGAACCGCATAGCCGCCAACGGAGTCGTTGTCGAAGTCCATAGTTCCTCCTGAAGGTTTGCGGCTGGAGTGCCGTAGGGAAAACACTATATGTCGATAATGACAATCGTGTCATTTCACTATATCTTGTGTTTTCGGCGTGTCGAAATGAGTTTCAATCGGGCCTCGGACATCAATCGGGGACGGTTGGCCAGGCGATCCCGAAATCTGAATTTCACCCGCGGCACCGTGAGGTGATAATGTCGCATGGTGCCTTCGTGGCACTCGCCCCGATAGCTCAGTGGTAGAGCACTTCCATGGTAAGGAAGGGGTCGTCAGTTCAATCCTGACTCGGGGCTCGACCTAAAAGGTTGCGGCGGGGTAGCTCAGGTGGTTAGAGCACACGGCTCATAATCGTGGTGTCGCGGGTTCGAGTCCCGCCCTCGCTACCAATTAGTTCCCTCTGGTGTGCTTCTTCAAGAAGTCAAAGGGGTCGACGGGGAGACCGTCAATGATGATCCCAAGGTGAAGGTGCGCGCCGGTGGTGAAACCTGAGTTTCCCACTCGCCCGACATAGTCGCCAACCTGAACTTCCTGGCCCATGTGAACGCCGGTTGAGTCTCGGATCATGTGGGCATAAACGCTATCGAATTTGAGTCCGTTGATGTCGTGCCGGATAACGACCCATTTGCCGAGACCCCATGTGTCGTCGTGGATTTCGACGACCTTGCCGGCGGCAATCGCGTAGAACGGTGTTCCATCGGCGGGGTCGAAATCGAGACCATCGTGATAGGACGAACAGCCGAGACACGGAGCGACACGGCCACCGAACCCCGAAGAAATGGGAACAACCACGGGAAACGGCCACCGAATGTTGCCCGAGGAATTCACCGCGTACTGGTAGCCAGAGGTTAGTCCGTATGTCAACCTGAGGAGATCGGAGTAGGTGGTCACCGAATATTCCGGTAGAGCAATCTGTTCGGCTTCCGCCCCAACGGAGGTCACCTCGGCGGACTGGTCGGCATTCTTCTTTTCCGCGGCCCACCCCGTGTTTGTCGCGTTGAATCCAGTTGCGGGGAGCGCGAGAACGGCAAGCAGACCCCCGACAACGAGGACAACAAACGCGCGCCCGAATCCGTTGCGAATTCGCTGCCCTCGGTTTCCGGGCTTCTGTCCGCGAGGCGGACGGGCAGTATGTGTCGCGGCCTTCGCCAGCGCTTTTCGCTGCGCGCGCTCACGTCGTTGCGCACCCTTCTTGCCGCGATCCGCGGAGCTCGGAGCGGCCGCGTGCTCGTTTTCGCTTACCGGCGTGGTGATGACGGGCGGGAAACTGTCGACCTGAGTCGAAAGGGTGGGAAGCGGCTGGCTCTTGTTGATCTGCTCTTGGAATCGTTCGGTTTCGGCTTGACGCGCGAGTTCTTCTTCCTTCTGAAGCCGAATCTCGTTTGCTCGTTTGATGGCCGCGGCGCGAATTCGCTCAACTTCACGTTCGCGGGCAATCTGTTCGACCTTTTCCTTTTCGGCTTGAAGGCGCAGTTCACGCCGCGAAAGTGATGGCTGCGGGGAGTCTGGGCGCGCTGAATCGTCGTCGCCGACAGGCGATGATTCAAAATCAAACGTCAAGAGACCTCCAGAAAAGTGGTGCGTGGCAATTGTAGATGAGCGTCGTCGCGATTGCTATTCGAGGGTGAAGTGCGCACCCGCATCGACGAGGACGGATTCGATTTCATCGACGAGAGCCGGGTGTGCGGCAAGAAGCCAATCGTCATCTGGAGCCGCGCCGTTCCACCCTCGAATTTCCGCGCCTGCCTCGCGTGCAATAAGGACCCCGGCGGCGTGATCCCATGGCTGAAGCGTGCGTTCGAAGTAGATGTCGAGATGCCCGGCAGCGAGCGCCGTCAAGTCGAGAGATGCCGCCCCGATGCGGCGAATGTCGCGGATGTGGGGAATCACGCCGACCAAGGCTTTCGCCTGTTGTGCACGAATCGACGAGGAATAGGAGAAGCCCGTTCCCATGAGCGCTTCGGACAGCGACGCGGGTTGATTGACCGAGATCGATTTCCCATCGGCGAACGCACCCCCGCCCGCTTCGGCGGTGAACTCGGTGCCGCTCGCCACGTTGATTACGACCGCAGCCAGCTCGGTCCAATTCCCTGGCGTCGGATCCCCCTCGACGACCGCGATACTGATCGCGTAGGCGGGGATTCCGTAGAGGTAATTGACGGTGCCGTCGATGGGGTCGACGACCCAGGTGAGTGACGTCGTCCGATCAGCACGTCCACCCTCTTCGCCGAAAAACCCGTCGCCGGGCCGCCGTTCCGAGAGTCGTCGACGGATGAGTGTTTCGACCTCGCGGTCAACCTCCGTCACGACGTCAACGGAGGAACTCTTTCGATCCGCGACGGTGACGTTTCCTTGTCGCCGGAGCGCAGCCAGCGCGGCTGCTTCGCGGGCAATCTCGAGCGCGGTCTCTAACAGTTCCATGGTCACGACTCCATTGTGTCCCACGTTTCACTGACCGTCGCCCTAACCCCACACAAGAAAATCCCCAACCCTTGTGGGGCTGGGGATGTGGTGGGTGAGGGATTCGAACCCCCGAAGGCTAAGCCAGCTGAGTTACAGTCAGATCCCTTTGGCCGCTTGGGTAACCCACCAGGTGCACTTCTCACCGAGGTATTCCCCGACGAGTCGCGCAAGAGACAACAATACAATACGTCGATGGGTCGGAGCGACCCCCGATACGTAACATCCGCGCCTAACATGGATGCATGGCTGATTCCTCTTTTGACATTGTTTCCAAGGTCGACCCGATGGAACTCGACAACGCCGTGAACCAGGCGCAGCGCGAGATTGAGACCCGCTTTGACTTCAAGGGCGTAGGCGCCGAGATCGAAAAGAAGTCGGACAAAGTAAACCTGGCCGCGAGCTCCGAAGAGCGCGTGAAGGCCGTTCTTGACGTCCTCGAATCGAAGCTCATCAAGCGTGGCATTTCACTCAAGTCGCTCGAGGTCGGTAAGCCCTTCGCGTCGGGCAAGGAATACCGAATCGAGACGACGGTCAAGAGCGGTATCTCGAGCGAACACGCCAAAGAAATCTCAAAGATCATCCGTGAGGAAGGACCGAAGTCCGTCAAACCCCAGATTCAGGGCGACGAACTTCGGGTTTCCTCCAAGAGTCGCGACGACCTTCAGGCGACGATGCAGTTGATCAAGGGCAAAGATCTGCCCGTCGACGTGCAGTTCATCAACTTCCGCTAGTCGAGAGAAACGCGCAGCATCTCGTCGCGATCGACGACCTTGATTCGCTCACGGCCGTGAGGTTCGCCGAGTGACTTTTCGTGCTCGTCGAGGCGGTGCCATCCGTCGAGGTCGGTGTACCGAACCCCGCGCGAATTCAGCAATTCGGTCACGGCGTCCTCGGATGGCTCGGGCGGCGACCACCACGATGCCTGGTCTTTGACGAGGTGGGCGACCGTTTCCATCGCGTCGGACTTTGTGTGGCCGATAAGTCCAACCGGGCCGCGTTTGATCCACCCGGTTGCGTAAACCCCGGGCACAACGTTGTTCTCGTCGTCGAGGACTCGTCCCTCGTGGTTCGGAATGACACCGTGTCGTCGCTCGAACGGAATCCCGTCGAGCGGTGACCCGAAATAGCCGACCGCGCGATAGATCGCCTGGATGGGGATTTCTCGAATTTCGCCGGTCCCGCGGACTCCGCCGGCGCCATCCGGTTCGGTGCGTTCGTATCGGAAGGAACTGACAACGCCGCCGTCACCGACAACCTCGACCGGATTCGCGAAAAAGTGCAGGTGAAGTCGGCGTGATGCCGTGCCCGCCCCGGACTCGCGCCAGGCACGGAAAATTTTGTCGATGACAAAAATTTGCTTGTTCGATTCGATGGCGGACTTCGACGCATCGTCGTAGTCGAAATCCTCTTCGTGTACGACCATGTCGACGTCGTTCAGTTCGCCGAGTTCGCGCAATTCGAGGGGCGTGAATTTGACCTGCATCGGCCCGCGACGCCCGAACACGTGCACGTCCGTCACAGGGCTTGACGCCAATCCTTGGTAGACGTTGTCCGGAATTTCCGTTGGCAGCAAATCATCGGCGTGCTTCGCAAGCATTCGAGCCACATCGAGCGCAACGTTCCCGTTTCCGATGACCGCAACCTCGCGTGCGGTTAGGGGCCATTCGCGCCCGACATCCGGGTGCCCGTCGTACCACGAGACGAAGTCTGCGGCGCCGTAGGAGCCTTCCAGGTCGATGCCGGGGACGGAAAGCGTTGCGTCTTTCATCGCTCCCGTCGAAAAAATCACCGCGTGGTAGTGCCTCTTGAGGTCATCAAGGGTGATGTCCGTTCCGAAGTTGACGTTCCCGAAAATGCGGACTCCGCCCGAATCCAAAACATCCCGCAGCGCGTTGATGATTCCCTTGATTCGGGGGTGGTCCGGCGCCACTCCGTAACGCACGAGGCCGTATGGTGCGGGCAGCCGGTCAAAGAGGTCGATCGACACGTCGAAACCGCGTTCATATTTCTGAATGATGTCGGCGGCGTAAATGCCGGCCGGTCCAGCACCAACGATGGCGAGTCGAAGCTTCATGTTTGTCCTAAGTGGTTCGGTCGATCACGCGCGAGGCGAATCGCGCAAGTGCTTGTTTGGGCAGTCCATCCGGCAGGATGCTCAGCGCATCAACGGCTTCGGTCGCCCATTGCTTGGCGCGGGTGATGGTTTCGGACGTGTGTCGGCTCGCACGCAATTCATCGATGAGCGCATCGAACGTCGCGTCATCATTCGTGGCGATGGCGTTATCGATTCGTTCGACAAGCGATTTCGAATCCGCGTCGTCGGCAGCGCGCGCGAGCAAAATGGGCAGTGTCGCAACACCGTTGCGAACATCGTTTCCTTTTTCCTTGCCGGTCTCGCCACCGGCCAAGTCAAGGACATCATCGATGATCTGGAATGCGACGCCGATTTTTTCACCGTATTCGCGGAGCGGTTCGAAGAACTCACGCGGCGCGCCCGAGGTCATCAACCCGACAACGGCACTTGAGGCGATGAGCGACCCGGTCTTATCGGCGAGAACCTGAAGATAGTGAACGATTCGATCGGCACCCTTCTGTGGACCGGTCGTCTCGTGAAGTTGCCCGAGACACAGGCGCTCGAACGTCGCGGCATGTAACTTCACCATGTCGTCGCCAAGATTCGATGCGAGGGAACTCGCACGGGCGAGCAACAGATCGCCCGTGATAATTGCGACCGAATTGCTCCAGACCGTATGGGTGGTTGGGACACCACGACGAAGGTCAGCATCGTCCATGACGTCGTCGTGATACAGCGTTGCGAGGTGAATCAATTCGACAACCTGCGCACCCTGAATGATTTCCGGACGCGATGGGTCACCGAACTCGGCGGTGATCAAAGCGAGCAGCGGGCGCACGCGCTTGCCGCCGGCTTCGAACAGGTACCGCGCAATGGTGTCAGTGTGTGCGTCGCCAAAATGAAGATTTGCCTCGAGAGATTTTTCCATCGCCGTCACGCCCGCGTTGAGGCGCTTCACCAGCGCGCGTTCCTCTGAGGTCGACGACACGGCGTCCGCGAGTCCGAAATTGGAGCTGATCGAGTTGCCGTGACTCATCGGTTGGGTCCCAACGGCGTCGTTCCGCGGTGCAGGGCGACAACCCCACCCGTGAGGTTCCGGTAACCGACACCGGTGAATCCGGCGTCACGAATCCAACCAGCGAGAACGCCCTGGGTCGGCCAATCCCGGATCGACTCCATCAGATAGGTGTAAGCGTCGGGGTTCGTGCTGGACATTTTCACAATTCGCGGCATGACCTTCGACAAATACGCGTCATAGGCCTTTCGGACGAAACTGTTGGGTGGTGTCGTAAATTCGCAGATCACGAGACGACCACCCGGCACAAGAACTCGGCGCATCTCGGCGAGAGCGGCGTGCGGGTCGTTGACGTTTCGAAGTCCGAACGAAATGGTTACCGCGTCGAACGATGCGTCATCAAACGGAAGTGCCGTCGCATCGCCCTCAACGAACTCAATGTCTGGGTGGCGTTCGCGACCAACGGCAACCATGCCGGCAGAAAAGTCGAGCGCCGTCACGCGGGCGCCTGTCCGAGCAATCGCCGCGCTCGAGGTTCCGGTACCGGCGGCGATGTCGAGAACTCGATCGCCCGGCGCAATTCCGAGTGCGCGTACCGTCGCAATTCGCCACAGCGAACTCGCGCCCATCGACAGAATCGCGTTGGTTCGGTCGTAGCCAGGAGCCACATCGTCGAACATTGCCGCGACTTCGGTGGGGTTCTTACCCAAGTCAGCACTCGTCACGATTATCAACTCTACCCGTGCGTGAGTAGCCTTAATGAGTGAGTAGCGCCAAGCCCGAACCCGTCTCGCGCGAGGTGATGTCGCTGTCACGAGTTGGGTCCGTTCTCGACTTCGCAAACCCATCTCGGCCGCTGTATTTTCGCACCGGCGACCTCGAAATTGTTGGTATCGGCGAACGTGCTCGGTGGACCGCGAGCGGTCCCAATCGGTTTGTCGAACTCGGGCGCCGATGGACCGAGGCACTTGCCACCGTCGCGCCGGCGATGCGCCCCTACGTCCATGCGATCGGCTCGGGCGAATTTGACCCGAACGGAGAAGCATTCCTCATCGTTCCCCGAGTGACTATCGTGCGTCGCGGTCGCGAGGTCACCACTGTCACAATCGGCGAACCTGACGCGGTGCCCGACACTCCACGACGTTCGATTGGCACAGCGCCCGTCGTCGATTGGCCACACATCGATTCGGTTTATCGTGATCGTGTCCGAACGGCTCTCGGTCGCCTCGATTCCGATTTTGGAAAAGTCGTCGTCGCACGTGCAATCACTGGACGCGTTGTCACAGCAGGTGACGAACGCGCACCGTTAATGAAACTGGCAGCGGACTACCCGGACTGCCACATTTTTGCCGTCGAGGGGCTGTGGGGTGCATCCCCGGAAACCCTCGTCAGGGTCTTCGATCGCCGCGTTCAGACGCGCGTACTTGCGGGAAGCGCCGCACGGGGGAGCGACCCCGCATCCGACGCGCGCGCGGCCGCCGAACTCGTGCATAGTGCGAAGGATCGCGATGAACACGAATACGCAATGCAATCGGTCGTCACCGCGCTTCGCCCACACTGTCGGGCCATCGTCGGGACGTCAACCCCGTTCACGCTTCGCCTGTCGAACGTATGGCACCTCGCGAGCGACATCGAAGGAGTCCTTCGAACCCGCGAATCGGTACTCGACATCATCGATTCACTTCACCCGACGGCCGCCGTCGCAGGCGTCCCAACGGACCGAGCCCTCGCGACAATTGCCGACATCGAGGCGATCCCGCGCGGACGGTATGCAGGTCCGGTTGGATGGGTCGACGGTTCCGGGAACGGGGAATGGGCGATCGCACTCCGATGTGCACAGTGGCGCGAGTCGGACATCGTCGCCCATGCTGGGGCTGGTGTGATCATTGGGTCCGACCCCGAGTCGGAATATGCCGAGACCGAACTCAAGTTCCGTCCGATCCGCGACGCGCTTTCGCGCTAATCGTCGAGAAGAACCGCCTCAATCACAATTGGCCGAGCGGTTTCGGTGAGCGCGGACGTCAGTTGCCCACGGGTTTCAACCCGTCGATAGTCGATTCCATACGCTGCCGCGAGAGATTCGAAATTCACCCGTTGCGGAGTCAGCATCACCGCGGCGAAATGGTCCGGGTTCGCTGTCGCGGCGACCTCGAGGTCCTCAAAAATTCGACCACCGTCGTTGTTGCCGATGATCACCTGGATGGGACCGTCGAGCAGAACGAGCGAACTGGCGTCATAGCAGGCGGCGAGGTCTCCGAGGACGAGCCGTGTGACACCGGCCGTTGCCGATTTGGCTGCACGACGCGACGCCGATGCGATTCCCTGTGCCGTCGCAATGGTCCCGTCGATTCCAGCGACTCCGCGATTCGAGTGAACCCGAATCGGTTTGCCCGGCACGACGGAGTCGGCGACTCGAATGATGCTTGATGCACCGAACACCAACCGATCGTGAGGCCACGTCGCGTCCCAGACCAACCGAACGAGCATGTCGGCCGTGACGGGCTCTCGTTGAATGTCCATCTCATTGCGGGCGAAGGCCGACCGAGCGGCGTGATCCGTGACAAGACTTCCTTCGACGTCGGCGGCTGGGTCGGGGTGTCGAGCATCCAACGCCATACGGGATCGTCGTGCCCACGGGATTCCCCACTCGCGGGCGATCGCCTCGCCGGTGCCCGAGACAACGATGGAGTCGACGAGTTGAGTCTCCGCCGTTGGTCGATAGGGCACTCCTTCGCCGACGTGAACAACGACGACCGCGGTGCTGGGCCTCGAACACATCGGGTCAATGACTCGGGAAAGGGTTGGGCGACCGACGACGACGACCGTGTGTACGAGGTCGGCGAATTCCGGCAACGCGGCGATCGTTCGATAATCGGTGACGAGGTGCGGCCCGAAGTGCGCCCCGCTGTCGACTTCGGCAAACAGTGGTGCGCCAAGTTCGCGAGCCCACTCCTCTGCGCGGGGTCCCGCGCCAAGGCCCGCAACAACAACGACGCCTACCGACGGCTCGATGTCGTGCGTAACCTCTTCCCGAACGACGACGGGAAGCGGTCCGGCCTGAATCGTCGAAAGTTGGTTATCCGAAAGATGCGATGACAATGGTTCGACGAACTGCGGGTTTACGTGAACCGGCCCTCGACCACGAATCGCAGCGGTCAGCGCATCCAAGGCGATCTGTACACCGCCGGACTCGGCACGTTCGCGGCTTGCGGCGGGTGGAACATCGAACGTCTCCCGAACCGCGACGGAAAACATCCCAACGTGAAACGTGGTCTGGCCGCTTCCCGTCGAACGCGCCGAGGCGGGCCGATCGGCGGTCACGAGAATGAGGGGTGTCCCCTGATGAAACGCCTCGACGACCGCGGGGTGGAGGTTGGCTACGCTACTTCCCGATGTCGTCACGACGACCGCTGGACGACCTGATTCGATTGATAAACCGAGTGCGAGAAAGCCGGCAGCGCGCTCGTCGAGCACGACGTGCATGGTGATGAGCCCAAGCTCATCGAGTTGAGCGGCGAGGAGTGACAATGCCTGAGATCGCGAACCGGGGCACACCACGATGTCCGTGACACCGTTTTCAATCAGCGTTCGAAGGAAAGCATGTGACCATGCCGTCGCGGTGGATTCGACCGCCGTCACTCGGATCCTTTAGGTGGCACGTCACCTTCGTCGTCCAGGCGCCGCAACTCTTCTTCCAATCGCGCAATCCGATCTTCTGACGATTCGGTGGAAAAAGGTCCGGTCGTCGACGGCCGATCGACAATATCCCTCGGTGCGGCGGGCGTCGACTTGGACGCCGAGCCACGTGCCCGATCCTTCCCGAGCACGAACCACAAAACAGCGCCAACCGGCAAAAAGACGATGATGGCCACAATCCAGAGTGGCTTGGGCAGTCCGCGAATCCCCGATGCGGGCGTCACCGCGGCGTCGACGAGGGCATAAATCACCAGGGCGACAAGTAAAAATGCGCCGATAACGAGAACACGAGCGAGCATTTCATCATTCTAGGCGCGTGCGAACCGCACTTACGATAGAGGCATGGCTCCCTGGATTCAATACACACTCGCTCGACTTGGCTTGTTCGTCGTTGCGTTCACGGTGCTTGTACTCGTTGGAACGGGATGGGTTTTGGGAGCGGTATTCGCAACGCTCATTGCCCTGGCGTTGTCGGTGCTGATGCTTGGCGGGCTTCGCCAACGTGTCGCCGACGACATTCAACGTCGTGTCGAGAGCAAGAAGACGGATGTCGACTCGTCAATCGAGGACGATCAGGTCGACGCCGGAAACAGCTAGGTCAAGAACCCGCGCAACAGCGCAGCGGAACCTTCGAGATGAGAGCGCATCGCTGACGCTGCGTCGTCGGGGCTCCCGGTCAAAATGGCCATGATGATCGATTCGTGTTGCGCGTTGGAGTGAGCGATATTCGGCGGCAACAGCGGGATTTCGTCGAGCAGCTCGTTGACTCTCACGCGCGATTGTGCGACCTGATTAACGAGTGAATTTGACCCGGTCATCTCGGCAATCATGAGATGCAAACGCGAATCGAGTCGACGGTAATCGTCGACGGTTGCAGCGGCGGTTTCCTGGTGAACTGACCAGAGTCGCTCGCGCAATTCGCCGCTCAGGTCGCTAAGAGCGGCTTGGTACGCCGCGCCGGGTTCGAGCACGGACCGAAGAATCAGGACGTCGTGAATGTCGGTGACGGTGAAGTGGTGGCGTTCGAGAACCTCACCGTCGCGCCCGATTACGATCGGGCCGGCGGGGATGGATTCGGCAACGAAGGTCCCGCCGTATCGTCCGCGGCGGATGGCCAAATAGCCCGCTTCCGAGAGCGACGCAATGGCATCCCGCACGGTGTCTCGCGAGATCTCGAGCATCGTGGCGAGTTCCCGTTCCGGTGGAAGTTGTTCACCAGGGTGAATCAACCCCAATCGAACCGTCTGCAAGATGCGTTCGACAGTCTCTTCGAAGGTGTTCCCCCCGCGAATCGGGGTGAGCAGTAACGACCGGTCGAAACCGATCGCTACTGCCGCAGACCCGTTTTCAGAGACGTCGGTGCTCATGGGAATCAGAGGGGTGTGACGTACGCGCCAGAGATTCCGCCGTCGACGAGGAACGTCGAACCGGTGATGAAGGACGAGTCATCACTCGCGAGGAACGCGACCGCAGCGGCGAGTTCCTCGGGCTTCGCGAAACGCCCGATGGGGATGTGCACGAGACGACGCTGTGCGCGCTCGGGGTCCTTGGCGAACAGTTCCTGCAACAACGGCGTGTTCACCGGCCCGGGGCAGAGTGCATTGACACGAATTCCCTGACGCGCGAACTGGACACCGAGTTCGCGGCTCATCGCGAGCACACCACCCTTGCTCGCGGTGTACGAGATCTGGCTCGTCGCACTGCCCAAGACGGCGACAAAGGACGCGGTGTTGATGATCGAACCGCTGCCCTGCTTGGTCATGTGGCGAAGTGCCGCGCGGCAGCACAGGTAAACACTCTTAAGGTTCACGTCTTGAACCTTTTGCCATGCGGGAAGTTCGGTCGTTTCGATCGAGTCATCGTCGGGCGGCGAAATGCCGGCGTTGTTGAACGCGATGTCGACACGTCCGTGCAGACGAACGGTCTCGTCGAACAGGTGGTTGACCTGGTCCTCGTCGGCGACGTTCACCTGGATGAACGTGCCCTCGAGTTCCTCGGCTGCCGCGGTGCCCGACTTCGGGTCCATGTCAGCGATGACGATGGTCGCCCCTTCGGCACGCATGCGCTTGGCGGTCGCAAGACCGATTCCGCTCGCACCTCCGGTGATGACCGCGACCTTGTCTTTCAGGCGTTGGGTCAGATCAATTTTTTCAATGGACATGGGTGTTTCCTTTCTGGGGATTTAGTCCGCGGGGATGAAGACGTTTTTTTCTTCCGTGAAGTGAAGCGGTGCGTCGGGGCCGAGTTCGCGACCGAGTCCCGACTGTTTGAATCCGCCGAACGGTGTGTTGTATCGAACGGAGGAGTGCGAGTTGACCGAGAGGTTGCCGCTTTCGACAGCGCGCGACACGCGAATGGCGCGCCCGACATCGCGGGTCCAGATCGAGCCGGAAAGACCAAATTCGGTGGCGTTCGAAATCGCGATGGCATCGGCTTCGTCCTCGAACGCATGGACCGTGACGATTGGGCCAAAGATTTCATCGGTCATGCACGGATCCTCGAGTCCGCGCGACAAAGCAACGGTCGGTGCGAACCAGTTTCCCGGGCCTTGCGGCGCGCTTCCACGGAAAGCGATGTCGGCCTTGTCCAGATACGCGCTGACCGATTCGAGGTGCTTGGAATGAACGAGAGGCCCGACCTCGGTCGCGTCTTTCGTCGGGTCGCCCACCACCACTGCCTTGACCGCGGTCTCGAACTTCTCCATGAATTCGTCAAGCACCGATTTCTGAACAAGGATGCGGCTCCGTGCACAGCAGTCTTGACCCGCATTCTCGAACACCGAATACGGTGCCGTTGCCGCCGCTTTGTCGACGTCGGCGTCGGCGAAAACGATATTCGCACTCTTGCCGCCCAGTTCGAGAGTGACGCGCTTGATCTGGTCGGCCGCGCCACGCATGACGCTCTTGCCCACCTCGGTGGAACCAGTGAAGACGATTTTGCGAACGTCTGGGTTGGTGATGAGCCGTTCGCCGATCACACTGCCTTTACCGGCGAGGACCTGGAAGAGCCCCTCGGGAAGCCCCGCTTGTCCCCCCAGTTCGGCGAGTCGAAGGCTGGTGAGTGGCGTCCATTCAGCGGGTTTGAGAACGACCGCGTTGCCCGCAGCGAGCGCCGGAACGAATCCCCACGACGCAATGGTCATCGGAAAGTTCCAGGGAGTGATGACACCAACGACACCGAGCGGTTCGTTGAACGTGATGTCGATTCCTCCCGCGACAGGGATTTGCTTCCCCAACATTCGCTCGGGAGCCGCCGAGTAATAGTCGAGCACGTTGCGGACGTGCGTCGCCTCCCAGCGCGCCTGTCCGACGGGGTGACCGGAGTTTCGTACTTCAAGTTGGGCGAGGTTTTCGATGTCGCCCTCTACAACCCGTGCGAAAGCGCGGAGCGCTTCGGCGCGTTCCGACGGCGCGAGTGCCGCCCACTGCTTTTGTGCCTTTCGCGCGAGTTCGATCGCGTGGTCCGTTTCCTCGACCGAAAGATGGTCAACGGTTTCCATCTCTTCGCCGGTTGCCGGATTGATGATGGTGTAACTCATGCGTTGCTCCTGTCCGTGCGCGCCGCGGTGACGAGCGCGTCAAAAAGTCGTGCGTCGTTGTCGGACGTCACTTCGGGGTGCCACTGGACGGCGATACCGAACGGGTAATCATCGATCTCGACGGCTTCGACGATGTCGTCACCGCTACGAGCAGTAACGGTCAACCCCGAACCAACGGCGTCGATGGCCTGGTGGTGGTAAACCGAACCGGTCACGGTACTACCGACAATCGATTCGAGTTTCGAGCCGGGTGCAACCGTCATCGACATCTCTGTGAACTCGGCGTTACCACGCTGGTACTCCGTGTTTCCGACAACGTCGGGTAAATGCTGAATGAGGGTCCCACCACGATAGACATTGAGGACCTGTGCACCGCGACAAATAAAGAGAATGGGCATCTCGCGCCGAAGTGCGGCATTGACGAGAGCGAACTCCCATTCATCGCGACGAGTGTCAGGCTGGTCGGTGAATTCTCCCGGCGTTTCGTGATACCGAGCCGGATCGACGTCACGGCCACCCGCGAACAACAAGCCGTCGAGGCCGTCGAGAACCCGTTCCACGATGTCGATGGTTGCTGGTTGCGGGGGCAACAGCACCGCGATTCCGCCGGCGCGAGTCACGCTCTCGATATACCCCGAGTGCAGGAACGCCGCATCGACATCCCACACACCCGTCGTGGCCTGCTGACGGTAAGTGGTGATGCCGATGACGGGTTGCTTAGAGGCGCTCAAAACCGCGAACACGCTCCCAATCGGTGATGGCGCTATCGAACGCTCGGATCTCGATGCGGGCAGCGTTCACGAGGTGCTTCACGAGGTCGTCGCCGAAAATTTCGCGCGCCGCTTTACTGTTCTCAAACAGGTCGGCCGCTTCGCGAAGTGACGTCGGGACGTGAGGCTTGTCGGCTTCGTAACCGTTACCGAGCGTCATCGGTTCGAGTTCGAGTTTGTTCTCGATACCGTAAATTCCCGCGGCGATGAGGCCCGAAACCGCGAGGTACTGATTGACGTCGCCACCCGGAACGCGGTGTTCGACGCGCATGCCGTGGCCGTGGCCGACGACACGAAGTGACAGCGTGCGGTTGTCGTGTCCCCACGCAATGGCGGTCGGTGCGAAGGAACCGAATTGGTAGCGCTTGTACGAGTTAATGTTCGGCGCGTACAACAGCGTGAATTCGCGCATAAGGGCAATTTGCCCCGCGAGGAAGTGGCGGAACATGTCCGACATCCCGCCCTCTTTGGACTTGTCGGCGAAAACGGCGTTGCCCTTGGAGTCGCGGAACGAGATGTGAATGTGGCACGAGTTGCCCTCGCGCTCATTGAACTTGGCCATGAACGTCAGCGACTTGCCATGGTTGTCCGCGATCATCTTTGCACCGGACTTATAGATGGAGTGGTTGTCACAGGTCACGAGTGCGGTGTCATACCGGAAAGCGATTTCCTGTTGCCCAAGGTTGCACTCGCCCTTGACGCCTTCGCAGTACATCCCCGCCTTGTCCATGCTCACGCGAATGTCGTGGAGCAGGGGCTCGACGCGGTTACTCGCGAGCAAGTCATAGTCGACGTTGTAGTCGGTTGACGGGTGCAGGTTGTCATACCCCTTTGCCCACGCGTCGCGGAATGAATCGTCGAACACGATGAATTCGAGCTCGGTGCCGACATAGGGGACGAGGTCCATCTTCGCGAGGCGATCCATTTGCGCCTTGAGAATCGATCGCGGTGCAATCGGGACTGGCTCGTGGTCGGTGGTCTGCAAATCGGCCATGACCATGGCGGTGTGAGGAATCCACGGAACGAGTCGAAGCGTTGACATATCAGGGATCATCGCCATGTCGTTGTAACCCTTTTCCCATGACGAGAATTCGTACCCAGGAACGGTGTTGTTCTCCACGTCAACCGCGAGGAGGTAGTTACAGCACTCCGCGCCGTGCTCGATTGCGTCTTCGACAAAGAGTCGGGCGGACATGCGCTTTCCGACAAGTCGGCCCTGGATGTCGGTGAACGAAATGATGACGGTGTCGATCTCGCCGCTGTCCACCAACTTTTGGAGTTCGGGGACGGAAAGAATGCCGGTGCGTTGTGCCATTTTCTGTTTCCTCTTCGTTGAGGTTGGATTTCTAACCTTTAGAAAACACCACAACGGTGGTGTTTGTCAAGATACCCGCCACAATGGCGCGAAAAATTCGACACAATCGAAAATTTCCGTCGAAAAATATTTCACAAAAAGTTTCGTTTAAAGGTTGGATTTTCGGATGCTATCGGGGCTATGCTCGCTAGTACCTAGCCAACACAATGTCGTGGGTTCGAAGGTTCCCTCGACGGGAAAGGACTACAACGTCGTATGTCTGACAAATTGAAAGTCTCGGGTGTTTCGTACACCGAGCAAAGCAAGGAGTATTTCGAGAAGCGACAGCTCACTCGATCTGCTGGCGTCTGGGGCCTCTGGGGTCTCGCCATCGCCGCGGTCATCTCTGGGGACTTCTCGGGATGGAACTTCGGTGTTTCTTCGGGTGGATTCGGTGGATTGCTTCTCGCGTTCGCCATCCTCATCGTCATGTACTACGGACTCATGTTCGCGATCGGTGAAATGTCGTCGGCGATGCCTCACTCGGGTGGCGCTTACTCGTTCGCCCGCAAAGCGATGGGGCCGTGGGGTGGATTCATCACCGGTCTCGCCGAAACCATCGAGTACGTCGCAACGACCGCGGTCGTCGTGTTCTTCTCGGCGGCCTACCTCAACGGTGTGACGACCGAACTCCTCGGACTTGACCTCACCGGAAACATGTGGATCTGGTACGTCGTCTTGTACGCGGTGTTCATCGGACTCAACTCGCTCGGTTCGGCCATTTCGTTCCAGTTCTCGATCATTGTGTCGATTGTCTCGCTCGCGATCATCGTGCTGTTTTCGGTCATGGTCCTCGCATCGGGCAAGATCGACTGGTCGATGCTCTGGAACATCCCAGCAGACGGCTCCGCCGGTTCGAGCTGGTTCCTCCCTCACGGCGTCATGGGCATCCTCTTCGCTATCCCGTTCGGCGTGTGGCTGTTCCTCGGAATCGAAGAACTTCCTCTCGCTGCTGAAGAAGCTCACAACCCGTCGCGTGACATCCCTCGCGCCGGATTCTGGGCTCGCAGCACGCTCATCGTCACGGGTCTTCTCGTCATGTTCATCAACACCGGAATCCTCGGTGCTGATGCGGCGGGAACAGCTGGTGAGCCCCTCCTCGACGGCTTCCGTGCCGTCGTGGGCGACAGCTGGGCGGCTGTCCTCGGAATCTTCGCGTTGATTGGTTTGCTCGCGTCGCTTCAGGGAATCATGTTCGCCTACGGTCGCAACATGTACTCGCTGTCACGCGCTGGTTACTACTTCCAGGGACTGTCGGTCACGGGCAAGAACAAGACTCCGTGGCTCGCTCTTCTCGTCGGTGGAATCATCGGTTTTGCGGCACTCGTGTTGCTCGACTACTTGACCGCAACCGACACCACGGGGACCGTCAGTGGCGTCGCCGGTGCGATCATCCTGAACATCGCCGTGTGGGGCGCCATGTTGGCGTACCTCATGCAGATGGTGTCGTTCCTCATCCTGCGCGTCAAGCACCCCGAACTCGAGCGCCCCTACCGTTCCCCCTGGGGTCTCGGTGGAGCAACCGTGTCCGGTTTGATCGCCGCACTCGCGTTCGTCGGATTCCTGTTGAACCCGACGTTCCTCCCCGCGATTTACGCCATCATCATCGTGTACGCGGTGTTCTTGTTGTACTTCGCCTTGATTGGTCGCCACAACCTCGTCATGTCTCCTGAGGAGCGTTACGCGGTTCACGGCGAACACAAGTAATACCCTGTGGCGCCTGTGGGTCGATTCGTCGACTCACAGGCGCCTTTTCTCGCACAGATTGTAGAAACACATCGTGAGCATTCTCACCGCGCTTGACCTCTTCACCGTCGGGATTGGCCCGTCAAGTTCACACACTGTCGGCCCGATGCGCGCCGCTCGTCGCTTTGTCGACGAACTGACCGCGGCCGACCAACTTTCCGCGACCTCGCGAATTCACGTCCTCCTGTTCGGTTCCCTTGGAGCGACGGGTGTTGGACACGGAACGACCAACGCAATCGTCGCCGGCCTCGAAGGCGCATCCCCCGAAACCTGCGACCCCGACAGCGTGATTACCGCGATGGACCGTGCGTCCGAGTCCGGACACATCACCGTTGCTGGTCGCGAATTGACATTCGCCGCGGGCGATATCGACCTTCGCCCCATGACCCGTTTGCCGCAACACTCCAATGCGATGACCTACGAAGCACTGGGTGATGATGGTTCGGTTCTGTTCGCGCGAACCTATTTCTCGGTCGGCGGCGGCTTCGTCGAATCCGACGCCGAGTTTGGGACTCCAGCCGAGACGTCGGGGATTGAATTGCCCTACCCGTTCGACAACGGTGACGAACTCATCGCGTTGTGTGCCACAACGGGCATGACCATCGCCGACATGGCGTACGCAAACGCGGTCACTGTGTACGGTTCGGAACACGTCGACGCACGGCTCACCGAGATTTGGGCCGTCATGTCCGCGTGTGTCGAGGCGGGTTTGCACCACGAGGGAATGTTGCCCGGATCGCTCAATGTCCAGAGGCGCGCGTCACGATTGGCATCGCACCTCACATCGTTGGAATCGCCGGACGCCCCGACCGAATTGGCCAACGAGTGGCTCCAGGCATTCGCTATCGCCGTCAACGAAGAAAACGCGGCGGGGATGCGCGTTGTCACCGCTCCGACCAACGGCGCCGCCGGAATTATTCCCGCTGTCGGCTATTACGCCGAACGTTTCAAAAAGGTGTCGCGCGAGAGCGTTGCCCGTGACTATCTGTTGACTGCGGGTGCAATCGGTACTCTCTACAAGCGCAACGCGAGCATCTCGGGTGCGGAAGCGGGCTGTCAAGGCGAGGTCGGTTCCGCCTGTTCAATGGCTGCTGCGGGGTTGGCGGCAATTCTTGGTGGGACACCCGCGCAGATTGAAAACGCCGCCGAGATCGCGATGGAACACAACCTCGGCCTGACCTGCGACCCCGTTGGTGGGCTTGTTCAGATGCCGTGTATCGAGCGCAATGCGATTGCTGCCGGAACCGCCGTCGCGGCAGTCCGTCTCGCACTCGCCGGGGACGGGTCCCACAAGATCTCGCTCGACACCGTCATCGAGACGATGCGTCAGACCGGAATCGACATGTCGACCAAGTACAAAGAGACCTCAACCGGCGGCCTCGCGGTCAACGTCGTCGAGTGCTGATTTAGAACGCGAACGACCACGCGACGATCGCCGCGTAAAAGAGGCTCGTCCACACCGTCAGTTTGAGCACGAGCACGTATTCGCGCGGCTGCCTTGCCGTCCACGTGATCAAGACCGCGGGCACGGCGATGAACAGCGCGAAGTACGCCCACCACGCGTTCGCCACAAGCATCGCGAAGTAGACGAGGATGCCGAACGGACCCGCGATGAGCGCCGTGAACACCGCGCGATTGAGCCAGAGCGGCATCCGTGTCGAGAGCGTCCGCTTGCCCGCGGCGATGTCCGTTTCGCGATCCCGCACGTTGTTGATGAACAACACTGCGACCGAGAACAGTCCCATCGCAACTCCAGCGAGAATGCTGTCGACACCGATCGAGCTCGCGAGAATGTAGGTTGTACCGGACGTTGCGACCAGGCCGAAAAAGATGAACACCATGACTTCGCCGAGTCCCGCATAGCCGTAAGGCCGCTTTCCGCCGGTGTAGAACCACGCAGCGAGGATGGCGACAAGACCGACCGCCGGTAACCACCAGATTTCTGACAGCACCGTGACGCCCAACCCGGCCAGCGCGGCGATCCCAAAAAAGATAAACGCGACGAGTCGAACACGCGACGCCGGGGCGGTACCGGACGCCGTCAACCGGGCCGGACCGACGCGATGGTTGTCCGTTCCGCGGATTCCGTCGGAATAGTCGTTTGCGAAGTTCACACCAATCTGCAACGCAATAGCGATGGTGAAACACAGCGCGACGGCGATGAGGACGGTCGAATCCCACGCGTTGACGCCGAGAAGGAGGAACTGGGTGACGGCGACTCCCCACCCCAGAAGTACGGGGGCGACGGCCAAGCCGAGAGTCGCGGGTCGTGCCGCCCGAACCCAGTCACTGAAGCCTGCCTTCCGAACATGGCCACTTGAGCTGGCACCGTGTTGGACGGTTCGACCGCCTGGTCGGCCGCTTCGCTGAGCCGATGAACGCTTCTTTTTCGATGATCGAGATGCCATGACGCAATTCTACGATTCGGCCGCAGCGACCAGTTCCCGAAGCGCACGACGGTCAATTTTGCCCGATGACAGTCGGGGGAAATCCGTGACGGTGACGAAACGATACGGCCTCGCCTCCCTCGAGAGTTCCCGTTCAACGAGCGCGCGAATCTGGGTGCGGTCGAGTGCCGTCGTCGACACCACCGCGGGCACCTGCCCCCAGGTGTCGTCGGGAAACCACGTTGCGACAGCGTCGAAACCTGCTGCAGAGAGCACCCGATCGATATCACCGAGTGACACCTTGATGCCTCCCGTCACAATGATGTCGTCGGCTCTGCCCTCGACCGTGAGTACACCGTCCTCGAGCGATCCCAGGTCACTTGTTCGCCACCAGCGACGGCCATCGTCAACGATGAAATTGTCGGACGTGAGCGCGTCGTCGCCGTCATAACCGTCGGCGAGGCTCGATGTCGAAATTGCAATTCGGTCATCGGCGTCGATTCGAACCACGGTGTCCCCGATTGGGTGGCCGTCATAGACGACCCCACCCGCGGTCTCGGCAGAGCCGTAGGTTCGCGTGATGCGAATGCCCAGTGCCACGGCGCGGTCGACCACACCAGCGGGGATTGCCTGGCCGCCGACGAGTATCCGCTCGAATCGCCGAAGCGTGTCGCGGGCGTTCTCGTCATTTTCGGCAAGGTCGAGCAGTCGTACCAGTTGCGCAGGCACCAACGCCGAGAACCACGTGCCCTCGGGCAATTGTTGGACGAGTTCCGTGAATGTACGAGCGTCGAAGGGATCGCGTCGCCCGTCAACCAAGGGCGTTCCACTGACGAGCGACCGAACAACCACCATGATTCCGGCGATGTACGACAGCGGCAGCGCCAAGACCCAGCCGCCCGTGCCCAGTGCGTCGGCCGTCGCACTGGCTGAGGCGCGCAGAGCGGCGGCCGAGAGTCGCACCCGTTTGGGTCGCGCGGTGGATCCGCTCGTTTCGACCACGATTCCTGCGTCGAGCGTGGCGCGAATCGCGTCGATGTCAGCCGAGGAATTGGATGGTGAACTCACGACACTAAATCTGCCAGGGGAAAGCACCCCAGTCGGGGTCTCGCTTCTCGAGGAACGCGTCGCGACCTTCGACCGCCTCCGACGTCCCATACGCGAGCCGCGTTGCTTCACCGGCAAAAACCTGCTGCCCGACGAGACCGTCATCGACCGCGTTGAACGCGAACTTCAACATTCGAATGGCGGTCGGGCTTTGCGCGAGCACCTTTCGCGCCCACTCGATGCCCGTCTTCTCTAGTTCCGCGTGCGCGACTACCGCGTTGACGGAACCCATGTCGTGTGCGCGCTGTGCGCCATATTCATCGGCGAGGAAAAAGACTTCGCGTGCGAATTTCTGTCCAACCTGACGTGCGAAATAGGCACTGCCGTAGCCGGCATCGAACGAACCGACGGTCGCGTCCGTTTGTTTGAAACGAGCGTGTTCGCGGCTGGCGATGGACAGATCGCAGACGACGTGCAAGGAGTGCCCTCCGCCGGCGGCCCAACCAGGGATCAGGGCGATGACAACCTTGGGCATGAACCGAATGAGGCGCTGCACTTCGAGGATGTGAAGTCGGCCACCACGGCCGGCGTCGATCGTGTCGCTCGTTTCCCCGTCAGCGTATTTGTATCCGTCAGCCCCGCGAACGCGTTGGTCGCCGCCCGAGCAAAACGCCCAACCGCCGTCCTTTGCACTTGGACCGTTGCCCGTGAGGAGAACGACACCGAGTCGCGGATTCAGTCGAGCGTCGTCGAGTGCGCGGTACAACTCGTCGACGGTGTGGGGGCGAAAGGCGTTGCGAACCTCGGGGCGGTTGAACGCGATACGCGCAATGCCCTGGTCAGCCGACAGGTGATAGGTGACGTCGGTCAAGCCCTCGAATCCGGGCGCAACCGTCCATTGGCTCGAATCGAAGAGGTCGCTGACGGGTTTTGCCATGCCTTCAGGCTATAACTTCGCGGATATGTTTGAGTCATGAGGCTTCCCACCGCCGACGAACTCCTCGCCAATGTGAGGGTCGTTGCCCTGCCACTGCGTTCCCGATTTCGTGGTTTGAGCGTTCGGGAGACGATGCTGATCGCCGGGCCGAACGAAAACTCGTGGGGAGAGTTCGCCGCCTTCACGGAATACGACGATGATGAGTCCGCGCCGTGGCTTGCGAGCGCAATCGAACAAGCGTGGCACCTCGGGCCAACGACCGACGAGCGTCCCCTTTTTCGCGACGAGGTCAGGACCAATGCAACGCTTCCCGCCGTGTCCGCCGGCGAAGTTCCCGCGGTGCTCGAACGATTTGGAGATTTCCGCACGGTCAAGGTCAAGGTCGCCGAGACGGGACAAACCCTCGACGACGACGTCTCCCGTGTCCGGGCGGCTCGCGAATTTGTGGGTGACTCTGGTCGAGTTCGAATCGATGCGAACGGTGGCTGGAACGTTGACGAAGCGGAGCACGCAATCCGCGCACTCGAACAGTTTGATCTCGAATACGTCGAACAGCCGTGCACCACAGTCGATGAACTGTATGAAATCAAGGCGCGTGTTCATGGACTCGGAATTCCGATCGCGGCGGACGAAAGCGTTCGCAAGGCCGCGGACCCGATTGCAGTCGCCCGTGCGGGCGCGGCCGACATCCTCGTCGTCAAGGTTGCTCCGCTCGGTGGGGTACGCCGTGCGCTCGACATCATCGACGAGGCGGGCCTCCCCGTTGTCGTCTCGAGCGCGTTGGAATCCTCGATTGGGCTCGGCGCATCGTTCGATTTGGCCTCACGAATCAAAAGCCTCGACTACGACTGCGGGATTGCCACCAACATTCTGTTCGAGCGCGACATCATCCCGCCCGGTGTCAATTTCGGCTCGTTTAGCGCTGCGCCCGGAATTGTTGATGAAACGGCCGCACGGGAATTGAGAGTCAGCCCCGAGCGTGAACTGTGGTGGCGAGAGCGTGCCGCCCGGTGTCTTGCCTTGCTCTAGAGACCCGAATAGACGTGCAGCCCCTTGAAAAAGAGGTTGACGATTGAATAGTTGAAGACGACGGCACCGAATCCGATCAGGCTCAAAATCGCCGCTGGTCGACCGCGCCAACCACGCGTTGCGCGGGCGTGAATGTAACCGGCGAAGAGCGTCCAAATGATGAACGCCCAGACCTCCTTCGTGTCCCAACCCCAGTAGCGACCCCATGCTCGTTCGGCCCAGATGGCACCGGCAATGACGGTAAAAGTCCAGAACACGAACCCAATGACGAGGATCCGATAGGCGAGCGCTTCGAGAGAAATCGCTGACGGGAACGCCGAAAGGAACTGCCAGGACCGAGTCTGCAGACCTCCGGCCTCTCGCGATTCTTGAAGCAACTGGGCTGACGACAGAGCGGCACCAGTCGCAAAGAATCCCGTTCCCAACACGGCGACGCAGACGTGAATGACGAGCCAGTAATCCTGAAGCGCCGGTGGCAGAGGAGTCACCGAAACGTAGAAGTTGACGGTGACGATTCCCAGTGCGAGAAGAGCGAAACCCGAAACGAACGCGCCGACGAATCGAACATCACGCCACAGGTTCAACGCAAGGAACACCCCCACCATCACGAGGGTTGCCGTGAGGCCGAATTCATACATGTTGGCCCACGGAACCCGATGGGCCGACAGGGCACGAGTGACGTCCGCGGCGAGGTGGATGGCCCAGCCGATGATCAGAAGCGCCATCGCGCTTCGCAGCCATCTGGTCGGGGCGGACTGCCCTGTCGACGATGCGCGACCAGCGAGGTCAATCGTGAAGAGAATGAATGACAGTGTGTACACGGCCATCGCCGAATAGGTTGCGATCAGGGAAATCGACTCAAGATTGTTCATCATGCTCTCGCCACCCTAGCGGGTGAAGTTTGGTGTGCACGTTCGACCAATTTGTCGAGGGCGGCATCCATTCGCGGGTCGTCGCCGCGGGACATTCCGCCCCATTCCAGTTCGGGTTTACGGGCCGTTCCGGCCACCCGAATCCACACGCGACGGCGACGAGTTCCCAGCGATGCGAGGAGCCCAGCGACCATGAACAGCACGCTGATCCCCACCCCCAACTGCGTTGCATCGTGGCGAATTTCGACCCCGATGAATCGGCGCAATCCCGAAAACTCAACAGACCCCAGTCCGCCCGGAAGAGTGAAGACATCCCCCGGCGTCAACACGACTTCGATACCCGTGTGACGACCAGCGATCTGCGTCATGGTGTCGATGGGGAGTTGGAAGATGTTCGCCGTCTTGCCCGAGTCGAGCCCGAGGTCGCCGGTGTACACGTTGAACGTCACGGTCGGTTTGGTCGGTTCGGGGTTATCCGACGCCAGGGCCCCCGAATCAAGCTCAACGGCACTCGGGTAAAAGAATCCCTGCATTCCGAGTTGGGTGGACAGCCCATCGGGAACCTTGACCACACCGACGCTGGTGAGGTTTGAGTCTTGACTGAGAAACACCACGGGTTGGTCGAAGACGACGGTTCCCTTGGCATCGCGAACCGTGATGACCGGTGCGTAGCCGTTTCCCAACAGGTACACCTGCGAGTCTCCGATCGCGAGGGGCTCGTTGACTTTCAGCACCGCGTCGCGCGTTCCCGACGCGTCTTTCACGGACAGGTTCGCCGTGTAATCAATCGGCATCCACGCGTCTTTCACGGTGTCCTTCGTGTACGTCGGGACAAACTTCGTCAACGTCACTCCGTAGGGCACGAGTTGGTGTTCGGTGAACCACGAGCCGGGGTGGAACGACTCGTAGGACGCGAGTTGATTCGTAAAGGTCTGTCCCTCGATGATCACGCGCTGACCGTTCCAGCCGTACCCGCCCATCGCCGCGAGCGTCGCGAGAATGCCGACGAGCGAAACGTGGAACACGAGGTTCCCGGTCTCGCGCAAATATCCGAACTCCGCGCGAATCGACGTGTCGTCTCGGACGACTCGGTAATGGGCAGCGCGGAGGGTTGATTCTGCGCTCGTCAGCGCCGCTGCGACACCACCCGTCGCGGGAACCAATCGACGGAACGGGAGGCGGCCCCACGATGCGGGAGCCTCGGCGGGCTCGGCCCGAAGAATTCGCCAGTGATGCAGGGTTCGCGGAAGGATGCATCCGATCAGCGAGACAAACAGCAAGACGTAGATCGACGAGAACCACACCGACGTGAACGTGTCGAAGAGTTGAATCGAGTCGTAGAACTTGAATAACTCGGGGTTGGTGTCCTTGAACAGGCTGACGCCGTTCGGGTCGGACGACCGCTGCGGCACGAGTGACCCGGGGACCGAGGCGAGCGCCAACAGCACCAGAAGGATGATGGCCGTACGCATCGAGGTGAGGACCCGCCAGATCCATCGAATGAATTCGAGCGGACCGAGTTTCGGCCCTCGAATCGGTGCCGTGAGACGGTTCTTGCGCGGAGCGTCGGGCGAATCGAAATCGCTCGTGGTGTCGGCGAGGTCGATCGGTTGCAACGACGACGAATCAGAGGAACGGCGTGAAACCACTGAATATCACCCCCACCCAGGACAGGACATCTCGCCACACTCCTAGCACCATAAGAACTCCGATGAGCGACAGAACGACACCGCCGAGGATGTTGATGGCCTTGATGTGGCGGCGAACCCATGCGAGCGCGGGAGCGATTCGCCCGAACAACACCGCAACGAGAACAAACGGAACGGCGAGCCCCAGCCAGTACGCGACGCCGAGTATCGCCGCGCGACCGGGGTCGTGCGCGCTAAACGCGAGAGCCTGCACGGCGACGAGCGTCGGTCCGACACACGGAACCCACCCGAGGGCGAACACGATTCCGAGGAACGGTGCACCCCAGACTCCGGCTCGCGTCTTCCACGCGGGCAGCGCGTCTCGTTGCAAGAACGGAATTCCGCCGGCGAAGACGATTCCGAGGACGATGAGAACCAGCCCCGAAACCCGAAGAATGATGTCGAGATACGGCGCAAGAATCAGCCCCAGTGTCCCAAACACAACGGACAACGAAACGAATACAACACCCATCCCCGCCACGAAACCAAGCACCCCGACAAGTACTCGTCGTCGGTCGGCGCGAGTCGGCTCGGCGGTGATCGCAAATCCCGACACGTACGCGATGTATCCAGGGATCAGTGGAATCACGCAGGGCGACAAGAACGCCAGGAGTCCGGCGAGAAAAGCGAGGGGAATCGCGGCCACCAGGTCGCCGGAAAAGACGATGTCACCGACCGATCCGGTCACGGTGTCGCCTCGGCCACGACAGACGTGATCATGTCCTCAAACGTTGCGCGGTTTGTGATGGCACCAAGCACGCGCGCGGCCACGCGGCCGTCACGGTCGATGATGAGTGTGGTGGGAACGCCGCTGGGGGGAAGTTCCTGGGCAAACGCGAGCCTTAGATCACCTGTGTCGGCGTCAAGCACACTGGGGTACGGAATGCCGAATTTCTTTTCGAACGAGTTCGCGCCGGCGACGTCGTCATAGACGTTCACACCGAGGAATCGCACTCCTTTATCTGCGAAAGTTGCGGCAGAATCGGCGAGCGTCGGCGCTTCGAATCGGCACGGCGGGCATGCCGCGTACCAAAAATTGACGACGAGAACCGATCCGCGGTAATCGGCGGCACGAACGGTGGAACCATCTGTTGTGTTGCTCGCGACAAACTCCACCGGTTCACCACGGTTTTCAGGGTGGATTTCCGTCAGGGTTCCGTCGGTTGACGTGAAATTTTGGTTCGTTGCGGTTTGCGCCAACGGGTCAGTGGCAACGCAACCACCCAGTCCAAGTGAGATGGCGACGGCGGTCGCCACAACGGCCGCGCGACTCATATCGCCCCCGAATCCATTGCTCGGTCGACGTCGGTGGCCTCGCGATAGTCGAACTCAACGAAATCTGCGGGGTGAACCTGGAACGAGGTCACGGAGGATAACGAGCAGCGGCGCCACGCGGGATGATGCATGAGCGATTGGTTTGACATCGCGCGCTTAACCATCCAGATCGGAAGTTGGTGAGAAACGATGACGACGTCACCTCCATCGACGGAGTCCACGGCGTCCCTCATCGCCGCCAGCATCCGTTGGGCGATCTCGCGATACGGCTCACCCCACGAAGGGCGGAACGGGTTCACGAGGAACTTCCAGAGGTCCGGTCGCGACACAAGCGCGCGCCCGCCGTCCAATCGCATCCCGCGGAATTCGTTCCACGGCTCGATCACTCGATCGTCAACATCGGCGGTCAATCCCGTCGCGGCCTCCCACGGTGCCATCGACTCGCGTGTCCGTTGAAGCGGGCTCACAATGAGTTTCGAAATCGTGGATGTGGGAACGTGGCGAACCGCAGATTCCGCAAGCGTTCGACCGTATTCGGTCAATCCGAAATTGGGGAGTCGCTCGTACAGAACGCCATCGGGGTTGTTCACCTCACCATGGCGCACGAGATGGACACGCTCGGCAGTCACGCTCCCGATTGTATCCGCGCAAACTGTGCGCATCTCGCCCAGTACGCTTGGGGATTATGGCTAAACGTTCAACGGTTGCATCCCTTTCCGTTCTCGCTGATGGCGAGGTCGTCGTTGCGGGGTGGGTCGACACCGTTCGCGACCAAAAGGCCGTTCAATTCGTCATTTTGCGCGACGAAACCGGAGCCGTTCAACTCGTGACAAAGGCGGTTCGCGAACTCGACCCCGAGGTTTCCGATTCGGCCGAACGGATGGCGTTGACGGAACTCATCGGGACGCTCAATGCGGGAACGTTCATTCGGGTAACGGGGGAACTCGCTCACGACGAGCGCGTCAAACTGGGTGGTCTCGAGGTCAAGATTTCAACACTTGAGGTCGTCGCCGAGGCGCAGCCCGAACCTCCGATTGCCGACGATTCGAGCATCGACAAGCGCCTTGACTGGCGATTCCTCGATCTTCGTCGCCCAGAGGCAAACTTGATTTTCCGCGTTCAGACCGTGTTCGAACACGCGATGCGCAGCTGGTGGGTCGACAACGGTTTCATCGAGATCCACACGCCGAAACTGATGGCGAGCGCGTCGGAATCTCGTGCCGAGCTTTTTGAGATGCAATATTTCGAGACGACCGCCTACCTCGCACAGAGCCCACAGTTCTTCAAGCAAATGGCGCAACCTGCCGGTTTCGGCGCTGTCTTCGAGATTGCCCCGGCGTTCCGCGCCGACCCGTCGTTTACCTCGCGTCACGCGACCGAGTTCACGTCGATCGACGCCGAGATGTCGTGGGTCGATTCGCACGAGGACGTCATGGCGATGCACGAGTCGGTCATCGTCGCCGGACTCACCGCGGTCGCCGCAAAACTCGGCCCGCAGGTCGAGGAGGCGTTCGGGGTTCCCGTTGTCGTCCCGACCACACCGTTCCCCCGCATTCCGCTCGCCGAGGCGCACGAGATCCTCAAGGCTCGTGGATACACCGTCCCCCGTGCTGACGGCGACCTCGACCCCGAGGGCGAACGTCAATTGTCGGCGTACATCAAGGAAACGTTCGGGCACGACTTTGTCTTCGTGACCGATTACTTCACCTCGATTCGCCCGTTCTATCACATGCGCCACGAGGGCGACTCGAACCTCACGAACTCGTACGACTTGCTCTACAACGGAACCGAGATTTCGACAGGCGCCCAGCGTGAACACCGCATCGACGTCCTCACCGCTCAGGCGAAAGACAAGGGACTGGACCCCGAGGAACTGGAGTTCTATCTCGACTTCTTCCGCCACGGCGTTCCCCCGCACGGCGGGTTCGGAATGGGCCTCGCCCGATTCCTCATGCTGTTGCTTGGGTTGCCGTCGATTCGCGAGACGACGTATCTGTTCCGCGGACCAAACCGCCTGCTGCCGTAATCGGCTGACTTAATGAAGTGAGCCGGTCCCGCTTGGCGGTTCCGGCTCACTGACCCCCTTCGAAAAGGTCGACTTCACTATATCCCGGAATGTTCGCTGGAGCGAACATTCCACAAATCGCCCAACGCCCTGGCGTTTGTGTATTCCCCGTCCAAGGCGTCGGTTTCACTATGCTGAATTTATGTCAGAGAAGATAAAGGCTTCCTCCCCGAAAAAAGCTGGACTCGTCGCTCGCGCGACGGCTGGTATCGCTGAAGGCGCTAAACGAACCACCGCAGCAGCTCGCAAGGGCGCGAAGATCGCAGCGGATGTCACCGTGGATGCTGCAAAAGTCACCGCCCAAGCGACCACTGACTTCGCAAAGAAAACCGGGAAGTTTCTTGATGCTAAATCCCGGTCATTTCTCGAAGCCGAATTCGCGAAACATCGACATATCGGTGTCGCAACGGTGGCTGGATTGCGAAAGGCAAACGTTGGCGCAACACCCGCCGAGATTGTCACGATTCTTTCTGACGAATTCATCCAAAAGGAAAAAGGTTCCTCTGCAGAGTCCGAAAAGTTCGTTGCTTCAGCTACCCACTTTGTGATCTCACTGAATGAGATTTATGGCGACAAAGTTCGCGACCCTATGCAACGCCAGGTTCTGTTGTACCTGGTACTCGCTGCGAATAGTAAAGCAGCCCGAGTTGTAGCTCAAGTAGGCGTTGTTGCGCTCTCGTTCGCATCAAAGCGGTTTGCCGCGATTGCCAGTGTTGTCGCGATTGGTAGTGAGTTTCTCAAGCGTTCCGCGGGAAAACTTTCGTGGGTGGGCGCTCTTGCCAAGCTCGCTGGAATTGAGGATGTCGCGCGTAAAGGGGCTGGTTGGGTCGTAGCCAACGCGTCGCACAAAATTTTAGGACCTGCGCCGAAAACGTGGCCGGCCACGAAACCAGCAGCAGCAAAGAAGGCGGTCGTGAAAAAGCCCGCGGCCAAAAAACCAGCCGCGAAGAAGGCTTGAACTTCGGCCTAAACAGAGAAAAGCCCCGATCGCTCGGGGCTTTTCCTTCTGGCGGTGCCGGTGGGATTTGAACCCACGGTGGACTTGCACCCACACATGTTTTCGAGACATGCTCCTTCGGCCGCTCGGACACGGCACCGTGGGAAATCCTACACGCGAAAAAGAGCGGGAGAAAGACGAGATCGGGTCCGTGCTCTCGCCTACTCTGGAAACATGGCCCGCGTCACGACTCCTTACAAATGCGTCGAGTGCGGCTGGACGACGAACAAATGGGTTGGGCGCTGCGGCGAATGTCAGCAGTGGGACACCGTTCGTGAATTCGGAAGCGAAGCGGTGGGCGGTCGAACCGTGGCCGGTCGGGTTCCGACAAACCGAACCGCGGTGCCCATCACACAGGTCACGGTCACGGACGCGGAACATCGCCCGACCGGAATCGCCGAATTCGATCGCGTCCTCGGCGGCGGAATCGTTCCCGGCGCGGCGATCCTGTTGTCCGGAGAACCGGGGGTCGGAAAATCAACGCTCTTGCTTGATGTCGCGGGTCGAGTTGCCCAACGCGGGGACACCGTGCTGTACGTCAGTGCCGAAGAATCCGTCGGCCAAGTTCGCCTTCGCGCCGAGCGCACGGGAACGCTCGTGGACACGCTGTACCTTGCGGCCGAAACGAATCTCGCGACCGTCCTCGGTCACATCGACGAGGTCAAACCTGCTCTCGTGATCATCGACTCGGTCCAAACGGTGTCGTCAGAGACCGTGGAGGGCCTCGCCGGCGGTGTCGCCCAGGTGCGTGAAGTTGCCGCCACCGTCGTGCGAATCGCGAAAGAACGGTCGATTCCCGTCATTCTCGTTGGGCACGTCACCAAAGACGGAACAATCGCCGGCCCACGGCTATTGGAACACCTCGTCGATGTCGTCATGCACTTCGAAGGAGACCGGCAAACGGCACTCCGTTTCGTTCGGACCCTCAAGAACCGATTCGGCCCGACCGACGAGGTTGGGTGTTTCGAAATGGTCGGAAGCGGAATCGAACAGGTGCCCGACCCGTCGGCGCTGTTCCGCTCGAATTCGGCGACGCCCGTCAGCGGAACGTGCACGACCATCACGATGGAGGGCCGACGGGCGCTCCCCGTCGAAATTCAAGCGTTGATTGTGCCGTCCTCCGCGCCGCAACCTCGCCGAGTTACCAACGGCGTCGATTCATCGCGCGTTGCAATGCTGCTTGCCGTTCTCGAGCGGCGGGCGAAACTTCCATTCCAGTCGGCCGACGTCTATGTCTCGACCGTGGGCGGGATTCGTGTCACCGAACCGGGTGCCGACCTTGCCATCGCGCTAGCTCTTGCGAGCGCGGCGAAAGACATCGCGTTGCCCGGAACATTGGTTGCGACGGGTGAAATCAGTCTGGCTGGTGACATTCGAGCCGTCACCGCTCAACAACTTCGAAATACCGAGGCGAACCGCTTGGGGTTCACCGAGGTCATCGATCACTCGGTGAACACCCTCGCGGACGCTATTCGCCGCTCTCTGCGTTGACGTCGTCAAGCAGGTCGTTCGGGGTTTTAATGTGCCGGCGCGGGATCGCTGGCGATGAATCCGCTGCGGGGACAAGGTCGCGTGCGCGCTCGGTCGCCAATTCCGCGTTACCGGCCTGAAGCAACATCGCGACGCTTGCCGACAGCATGTGATCCCAGGTGGGGGTTCGCCCGTGTCGCTTTTCTTCGATCTGTGAGGTGATCCAGTACGCCTCGGCGATCATCGCGAGGTTTGCCCAGGTGCGGTCAAGATTCATGATGACCGTCACCGACTGCTCGGCCTCATCGATGTCACCGACGAGGAGCAATGCCGCCGAATGGACGAGTGCGAAGCGCTGCCACGCAAAGGTGTCATCACCAAACGTCGCGATCGAGAGGGTCGACAGGAGTGAGAGCGCTTCGTCGGGTCGATCCAGTTCCATCACAATGCTCGCGAGTCGAACCCGGGCTTCGTTGATGATGTCGAGGTCATCAAACTTTTCAGCGGACTCGATGACGGCACGAAGCATCTTTTCGGCGCCAAACAGGTCGCCCGCTTCCGCCATGATGACCGCGGCGTTGATGTCGACAACGTTCACGAAGTGGCGACGCCCATCGTTTTCGGCCAAAGCGCGCGCCAATTTGTGGAACGTTGCGGCCTCCGTGGGGTCCAACGACAGTTCGGCGCGAAGCAGCGCGACGCTCGCCCGAAGTTCGATGTCCCACGGATTGAGCGACAAATCCAACGCAACAAGGATCTGCTCCGCGCGTGCCAGATTTCCGTTTCGGCCATATGCGGCGGCCAGCGCGATTTGTGCTTTTTTGCCACGCAGTTCGTCCTCAATTGCCTCGAGTGTTACCGCGGCATCCTCGAGAGTCACGATGGCCGCCGGGAAGTCACCGGCTTGAAGGTAGATGCGGCCGAGGTTCAATTGAACCTGCGCGGCCAACGGCACGACGCCCTCCGTGCGGGCGTATTCCAGGGTCGTCAACATGAGATCGCGCGCGACGTTGAATTCACGCAGAAGCGTGTGGATACGGGCCCGCTGAATTGCGTCGTTACAGGCTAGGTAGGACTCGCCACATTCCAGCGAATACTTCTCGGCAAGACGGAACGCCTCAATCGCCTCGAGAGCGCGGCGTTGTTCTTTGAGCGCGAATGCCTTCGCGCGGAACATGTGCGCGAGATCCTCGGACTCGAGATCCGCGAGACCGCGTTCCTCGAATCGAGTGAAGATTTCGAAGACCTTGTCCCAGTTCTTGAGTTGCCGGTGGCACCGCGCCTGCCCGACCATCGTGAAGTACTTTTCACGCGTGTATCCGAGTGTTTCGCAGAGTTCATGTGACTTGTCGAAAAGCGCTAACGCTTCCTCGTACTTGTTGGCGTTGAATGCGCGCTGACCCAAGATGACGTAGATCTCTTGGCGTCGAGAATCGACCGTATCGGTGAGTTCGTCCCACAGTTCCTTGTCGGTCGGTTCGTTGGTTTCCCACGGGTTACTCATTCTCGTCCTCCTTAGTGGTCGATTCGGTGGCGCTGGTTACAGCGATGTCGGCGGCGACGGGCTGAGGTGTTGCCACCGGCTGGTCGATGGAGCCCCAGGTGAATTGGGGCAGAGGCAGGCGGGTGAGGCCAATGGGAAAACGCATTATTCTCCTCTCAAAGGGACGACTGATCGAGCCATCTAGGATGCGGACGGGACGATTTCGCGGCGGTGCGGGAACGTCAGTATGTCACCGAGCGCCGACATTCAACCGTCACGCCACGCCGTCAAACTGACAAAAGTTCGGAACATGTCCGGCGACGGAAATATTCCTCGCGCGATTTCGCTGTTAGGGAATTATGACGGTGCCGGAGGGCGCGGATTCGCCGAAATTGTTGACCGCAACGACCCAGTACGTTCCTCGTCCGAACTTGGTCTTGACCGACGCGGAGGGCGACTGCGAGCGTCCAGACTCCGCCAAACGCGGGCGACCCGAGCCGCGCTGCTGATAGATGCGATAATCCCAGACCGCCGAGCCGTAGACCGAATTCGGCTGCTCCCACTGGAACGAGTACCCGCGTCGAGTTCGACCGAGGTACTCGAACGATTGCGGAGAATCCGGCGATCCTCCGAGCCGAGCCTCGTCCACGTCGGTGTCGCCCGACCAAAGGTAGGGGCCGCCCGACGCGTTAACGGCGTTGAGTGCCGCGAGGCGCCACTCGGCACCGGTCACGCCGACAATCTGAATCGATCGCTTCTTCGCGGTCACGGTGCCACCCAAATCCCAGGTCGCACCCGAGTCGAGTGAAAATTCCACCCGATAGCCCGACACGGGATACGAAAGGAATTGGTTGGACAACGGGCTCCACGAAACGATGGTGTTTACCCCTATTTCGGTGGTACTCAAATCGGGCGACCGCGGGACAATCCAATCGAGGTATGACGTGACGCGGGTGGCGAAACCGGGATAGTTCGCATCGGCGCAACCCTCGCCCCATGACGTCACGCCGATAAGGGTCGGTTCGGTCTCGCCGTCGCCGTCTGCGTCGATCTCGTCGACGTACGGGCCGCCCGAGTCGCCCCAACAGGTGTCTTTTCCGCCACCGTCGATGCCGATACAGGTTTCGTACAGGCTGTTCCACTCGGACGTCGTGTAGTCACCACACGAATCCGGGGCGCCATTCGAAATCACGTCAAGCGTGGTGGCGTTGAGAAGGGTGGGGTACTCCGGGTTGGGCGACGTCGTCGAGCCCCACCCCGACACCGCAATGGTGTCACCGACCGCGGGGGCCTCAGCGGGGTCAATCGCCGTGGGGAAGGCGATGGGCTCGATGCCGGGATCCGACAAATCGAGCGTCGACTGAAGTCTGACTAAGGCGAGGTCGTTGTACCAAACATCGTCACCGTTGTAGTCGGGGTGGACCTTCCATGACGCGGCAGTGTAGACATCCGTACCTGTCGGAACATCTAGATCGTTGTTCCCCGCGAAAACGCCGAGGAACGAACCACGGTAATCCGAGAGGCAATGAGCGGCCGTGATGATCCAGCGTTCGTTGATGATGGAACCGCCACAGAACTGTCCGTCATGAACCGTCCCGTAATTCTGCTGGCTATTAATCAGGGCGACTTGCCAAGGCGCATCCGTGATGGTGATCACCGAGCCACCGATAATGCGGTTGGCTCGAGTCGCCGACGCCGGTGCGGCCGCAACTAATCCAGACACAAGCGCCACGGACGCAACCGCGACTGTGGCCAGGATTCGGGAAGTGATGGAAGGTCCGCTCATTTACCCAGCCTAGGCGAAAGCGGGATTAGTACAAAATAAATTGTTTGGCCTCGGCGGATGCGATATCGCCGATGTAGACCGTCAACTGGTAGGACGAGCCACCGCCAACGGCGGGAGTGCCCGTGTCACAGTTGTCACTGTATGTTCGACCCCAGGGCAACTGGGACGTCGTGACCGACTGTCCGGGGCTCAATTCCTGAATATAGGGCTCGGCACCGGTTTGGCACACAGTCGAATCCCAAATGGTGTCTGCGCCGCTCGTCACCACATACTTTTGCTTATCCGACCCAACGGCGAGGGTGCAGGTTGTCGCGCCGGTGTTGGTAATAGTGATGGCAAATTGTGGAATTTCACCCTCTGCGTAGGAATCCTGGTTGGTTTCGGCACGAAGTGAAATGTCTTTTGCGTTGCACTCGACGGCGGCTCCCGGGGTCGCAACTGCCGCCGGATCGGCCGCGGGCTGGGCATTGAACGCCGAGAAGACCGTCCATGCGCCGGCGATGAGGAGTACGACGAGTCCCAGAACAACGGCCCTGCGTCGCCAATAAACCGAAGGGGGAAGTGGTCCCGCGGGGTCCAAGAACGCGTTCATATTTCGAGGGTACGCGCGTCCGAGAATCGTTTCGGGTGACGCGCCGAAGCTACAACGCCTTCAACATGCGCGTGTTTCCGAGGGTATTCGGCTTCACGCGCGCCAAATCGAGGAACTCGGCGACACCCTCGTCGTGCGATCGCGCGAGTTCGGCGAACACCTCGGGGCTCACGATGCTCGGTGTCGAGTTGTCGGCACCGACCTCGCCGATTACCTCGTAGCCGCGGTGCCCAAAGAATTCGGTTTCGAAAGTCAAACAAAAAAGGCGTTCGAGGCCGAGTGCTCGGGCCTCGGATTCCAGCGCGGTCACCACGGCCTTGCCGACGCCCGTTCCCCGACTCGACTCGGAAACGGCGACGGTGCGAATTTCACCAAGGTCACGCCACAACACGTGCAGCGCGCCACACCCCACGACCTCGCCTGAGGCGTCTTCCGCGACGACAAACTGCTGGATCGACCCATACAGTAAGACGGCGTCCTTGCCCAGCAGAATGCGCTTCGCAACAAACGGCTCGATGAGCGATTCAATTGCGACAACGTCCGCGGTGCGGGCTGGGCGAATCACGACGGACATTCCGCCTTTCTAGGCTCGCGCCTAGTCGGTCGGCGCGTCCGTGTGGTGCTCGTCGACCGAGGTCTCGTCCTCGACCAATTCGGCCTCGGGGACGCCTTCCACCGTTGGTTCGATGGAGGGCAGAATTTCGCCCGTCATCATCGCGGTGAATTCCTCGTTGACGAAGTCGATCAGAACATGTTGGCCGGTTGCGAGCTCGCCGTGAAGGATTTTCTCGGACAGCATGTCTTCGACCTCGTGCTGGATTGCGCGGCGCAATGGTCGAGCCCCGAGCATCGGGTCCCAGCCAATCGTGAGCAACTGGCGACGAGCGGCGTCGGTGACGTCGAGCGTCATGTCGCGGTCGAGCATGCGCTCGCGGAGGCGACGGACGAAGAGGTCGACAATCTGCAGCAGTTCGTCTTGCGACAACTGCGGGAACACGATTGTCTCGTCGACGCGGTTGAGGAACTCGGGCTTGAAGTGCTTCTTCAATTCCTCGATGACCTTCGCGCGCATCGCCTTGTAGGTCTGCTCGGAGTCGCCCTCGAGCGTGAACCCGACCGGGCCGCCCGTGATGTCCTTCGTTCCAAGGTTTGTCGTCATGATGATGACCGTGTTCTTGAAGTCGATGACACGACCCTGGCCGTCCGTCAAACGACCCTCTTCGAGTACCTGCAACAGCGTGTTGAAGATGTCGGGGTGCGCCTTTTCGATTTCGTCGAACAGGACGACCGAGAACGGCTTGCGGCGAACACGTTCGGTGAGCTGACCGCCCTCTTCGAACCCGACGTACCCGGGAGGGGCACCGAACAGACGCGACGCGGTGTGCTTCTCGCCGTATTCGGACATGTCGAGTGAGATCAGTGCGTTCTCGTCATCGAACAGGAACTCGGCAAGTGCCTTCGCCAACTCGGTCTTTCCGACACCGGTCGGACCGGCAAAGATGAACGACCCGGACGGACGCTTGGGGTCCTTGAGCCCGGCACGAGTTCGGCGGATGGTCTTGGAGAGAACCGCGATGGCTTCTTCTTGACCGATGACGCGCTCGTGCAGCGACTTTTCCATCATGAGCAGGCGAGCGCTTTCCTCTTCGGTCAGCTTGAAGACCGGGATTCCGGTTGCCTGAGCAAGAACCTCGGCGATGATGCCTTCGTCCACGGTTCCGAGACCACCCTTGTCACCCTTGCGCCATTCCTTTTCGAGACGAAGGCGCTCACCAAGAAGCTTCTTTTCTTCGTCGCGCGATTTTGCCGCGCCCTCGAAGTCTTGGTCCTCGATGAACTTTTCCTTCTCGGCACGAACCGCGGCAATTTTGTCATCGAATTCGCGCAATTCCGGCGGCGACGACAGGATCGACAGGCGAAGTCGAGCGCCCGCTTCGTCGATGAGGTCGATGGCCTTGTCCGGCAAGAATCGGTCTTGAACGTAACGGTCCGCGAGCGTCGCTGCGGCGGTCAGTGCCGCATCGGAAATCGACACCTTGTGGAAGGCCTCGTAGCGGTCGCGGAGCCCCTTCAGAATATTGATCGTGTGCGCAACCGACGGCTCGTTTACGGTCACGGGCTGGAAACGACGCTCGAGTGCCGCGTCCTTTTCGAAGTACTTGCGGTACTCGTCCAGGGTGGTTGCACCGATGGTCTGAAGTTCACCACGAGCGAGCATGGGCTTGAGGATGCTGGCCGCGTCGACCGCGCCCTCAGCGGCGCCCGCGCCGACGAGGGCGTGGATCTCGTCGATGAAAACGATGATGTCTCCGCGGTTGCGGATTTCCTTGGTGACCTTCTTGAGGCGTTCCTCGAAGTCACCGCGGTAGCGGCTACCGGCGATGAGGCTGCCGAGGTCGAGCGTGTACAGCTGCTTGTCCTTGAGCGTCTCAGGGACTTCGCCCTTCACGATCGACTGCGCGAGGCCTTCGACGACGGCGGTCTTTCCGACGCCCGGTTCACCGATGAGGACAGGGTTGTTCTTGGTACGGCGGGAAAGGATCTGCATGACGCGTTCCATTTCCTTTTCGCGCCCGATGACGGGGTCGAGCTTGCCGTCGCGAGCCGCCTGCGTGAGATTGCGTCCGTACTGGTCAAGGATCGTCGAACCCTTGTCGGACGACGTCGATTCTGTTCCGCCGACGACCGCGGATTCCTTGCCCTGGTAACCCGAGAGCAACTGGATGACTGTCTGGCGCACGCGCGTGAGGTCGGCGCCGAGCTTGACGAGCACCTGGGCGGCTACGCCCTCGCCCTCGCGAATGAGACCGAGCAGGATGTGCTCGGTGCCGATGTAGTTGTGCCCGAGCTGCAGCGCCTCGCGGAGGCTCAGTTCGAGGACCTTCTTGGCACGAGGCGTGAACGGGATGTGGCCGGTCGGAGCAGTCTGGCCCTGCCCGATGATTTCCTGAACCTGCTCGCGGACGTTGTCGATCGAGATCGAGAGTTCGGCGAGCGCCTTCGCGGCGATGCCGTCGCCCTCGCGAATGAGACCGAGCAGGATGTGCTCGGTGCCGATGTAATTGTGGTTGAGCTGCTTTGCTTCTTCTTGCGCAAGCACCACAACTCGACGGGCCCGGTCGGTAAATCGTTCAAACATCTCGTCATCTCCTTCACGCAGGTGCGTGGGTCATTAATGCGAGAGTAACCCCGTGGCGCCAGTCGATGGGGCGATTTCGCCGAGGGCAAAACAGCCTTGGCGGGCCGCTGTTGCGCGGAACCGTAGGCTCGAACAATGGCCCGCCACAACTCGCAGCGATTGGGTGGCGCAATCGCCTTCATTTTGCGTCACGCGACCGATGTCGAACTCGATTCGGTTGGGTGGCTTCCGCTGACGGACATCGTCAAGCGCCTCGCCGCTGACGACATCCACGCGACAATCGACGATGTCCTGCACGAGGTCGGTCCGGGCGGCAACGACCGGTTCGAACTCAGTATCGATGGGACGAAAGCGCGCGCGTTTTACGGTCACAGTAACCCCGCGGTGCACATCGAGTTGATTGACGCCGATCGAGCACCCCAGTACCTGTACCACGCGACACCCGAGTACAACCTCGATGCGATTCTCGATCGACGCGAGGGACTGCTCCCACAAAAGCGGCTCTACGTTCACCTCTCTGAGGACCCGATGCGGGCCGTCCAGGTCGGCCAACGCCGAAACGTCCCGATTGCACTGTTCGAAATCGAAACCAAGGCACTGCCCGAGCCCGTCGGTAGAACCAGCCCGGACTCATCGGTGTGGCTGACGACGTTCGTTCCCGCAAAACTGCTGTGGAAGATCGCCGTTCCCGAGGGCCGCGCCTAACTAGTCCTTCTTGGGGGGAAGCCCTCGCCGAGCGCGCTCTTCGGCTTCGTATTTCTTGAGCGTCTCACGCTCTGTGCGGTCGGCTCGCAGGATGCTGCGCATGATGAACCAAAAGATGAGCCCGATGAGAAGCGTCGGAATGACGGAAAAGATCGCGTTGCCCCAGAAGTCCTGAATCACGGTCGCCTACTTCACCAACGGGAACAGGATGGTTTCGCGAATCCCGAGGCCGGTCAGGGCCATCAGCAAGCGGTCGATACCCATTCCCTGACCGCCACACGGTGGCATACCGTGTTCCAGCGCGCGCAGGAAGTCTTCGTCGAGTCGCATCGCTTCATCGTCACCACGTTCGCCGAGCTTCGCCTGTTCGACGAATCGCTCGCGCTGAATGACGGGGTCGACGAGTTCGGAATAGCCGGTCGCGAGCTCGAACCCGCGAACGTAGAGGTCCCACTTTTCGACGACGCCGGGCTTCGATCGGTGCTCACGCACGAGCGGGCTCGTGTCGAGTGGGAAGTCCATGACGAACGTTGGGCTAACCAGTTTGCCCTTGACGTGGTGCTCCCACAGTTCCTCGACGAGCTTGCCGTGAGTGGGATGCTTGACCTCGATCTCGACGGCCTTCGCCATCGATTCGAGCGTCTTCATCGGGGTTTCGGGGGTGATCTCGGTGCCGACCGCGGTACTCAGCGAGTCGTACATCGAAATGCGTGCCCACTCG
>Ga0209085_1000131_pt1 | contig 56720 bp, 84 predicted proteins | sample C_131016_EF_Meta_FD_187310 | JGI IMG/M metagenome (GOLD analysis project Ga0209085, IMG submission 187310) | Freshwater microbial communities from Lake Croche, Canada to study carbon cycling - C_131016_EF_MetaG (SPAdes) (version 2) | ecosystem: Environmental > Aquatic > Freshwater > Lake... | reverse complement strand
TATCGAACTGTTAACTGAACTGTATCCGCTTGTATCATTGGTCAACTCTAGATGCAATTGATCTATGCTGGGTTCATCTTTGGCTACGACTACGTATTCTTTCATTTAAATCTTAGATATTAAAATGATGTATCATCAATATTCACCCTGACCCAGATAAACGATGACCCGTCGTAGTTTTTAGAACAGACATACAAATACCCATGTTCCGAATCAACTACTAAATCCCCAGCAGAGTCGCCAATTTTTCCAATACTACTATTTGGTATAGTAGGTTGTATCTTAGCAACAGACCCAGGTATTCCACTAGGCCCCATCGATCCAGTGTAACCTTTCGACCCAGGCAACCCGACCCCTTGTGGACCTGATGGCCCAACACTACCAACATAGCCAGTAAGACCTATTGGGCCAGTGGCACCAGTAACGCCTTTGATTCCAGATGAGCCGGTTGCACCTGCAGGGCCTGTAGAACCAATAGCACCAGTAGGTCCAATCATTCCTGAAGGGCCAGTTGCGCCGGTTGCCCCTACTGGCCCTTCGTCGCCGTCTAAACCTGAAGGACCTGTTGCACCAGATGCGCCAACTGGTCCCATCAATCCAGATGGTCCTAACAATCCAGATGGGCCTGAGGGACCAGATGCGCCAATCAGGCCAACCAATTGTCCACAATTAATCCAGGTTGTATTGTCCCAAACTCGCAAAGTTCCATCAAATGCTATGACATATGCATCATTTAATGTATTTTGTGTCAATGGTAAATTTAAAGTTGCTGGTACTGATCCCAAAAACCTAATAGATCCACCAGTGCTGCCTGCTGGGCCACGACTTCCAGTGTAGCCTGTCATACCAGAATTTCCGGAAGATCCATCCAAACCCCTACTTCCAGTATATCCAATTTCACCGTTTATACCATTCAACCCGTTGCTACCAGTGTAACCAATTAATCCTCGGGGGCCCTGTAATCCAATAGGCCCGGTTGGACCTACAATAGGGCCAGCATCAAACCAGGATGTCCCGGCCCAAACATATACTGTATGTCGATCTAAAACAACATAAGCATCATTGATGCCTGCCGACTCAGGCAATTGAGCCACTAAATTTACTGACCCTTTGAGGTTGGTGGCAACTGCTTGTTGTCCTGCAGGACCAACAGATCCAGTATATCCAATACTACCAACATATCCAGACGGTCCAGCTGGTCCGACGTTTCCTTGGCTTCCGGTATATCCATTCCCGGTCCCCACTCCGCTCCCAGATATCTCTATATTGCCCGAAACTAAATCAGCAAAATTTAGATTGATTTTGTTAAAAGCAGTTCTTAATTGATCGCCATCGTTTTTACTTGGGCCAGATCCTATATTTACAACTCGTAGATTATTAGTCATATTTGTTTTTCCTATATTTCTTATTTATTGTTTTTTTAGAATAAACAATATTAGACGGCGGAACCCGATAGTCTATGATTGACCACATTCCAATCAATAATTCTCCAAAAATTATCAATATATTTTGATTTATTACTAGCATAGTCGAGATTATATGCATGTTCCCACATATCAATCAACAAACCAATATCTCGCTTAATACTGTGATTTCGTATTATTTTAATTTCCCCATTTCGGGCCATGTATATCCAACCAGAACCCTGTAAACTTAGGGCTTGGTCCTTTATTTTATCTTTAAATTTTTCAAAACTTCCCCATTTGTTTTCTATCAATGTCCTGGACATTGAACTGGGTCTATTATTGTTCCTCGGGGATCTAAATTGACTGAAGAAGATATTATGTAAAAATGCACCTGCTTCATTAAAGGTTTTATCACCTTCATTATTATTGTATCTATCTACATAACCTTTGGCTAATTTACCATAATGATAGTTGATTGTGCTTTGACTCATAACTGGAGCTAATGCACTTTGACCATAAGGCAATTTTTCTAATTCTAAATCCTTTGATTTACTTTTTGCTTCAACTAGGTCAATGATTTTGCGTATATCGGTCATTATTTGTTTCGATAAACTACTCTTCCTCGATTGAGATCATATGGACTAAACTCTACATCTACATTATCACCTAATAATATTTGTATATTATTCTGGCGAAGCTTTCCGCCTAATGTAGCTATAACTTTATGTTGATTTTCTAATTCAACTCTGAACATGGCATTGGGCAATACTTCAAAAACCTTACCATTTAATTTTAAACAATCTGTTTTAGCCAAGAGTAATCGATCCTTTCAAAAATTTATTTATTCAAATTCTCGGGTGTTTGCGGTCTACGAATGCAAAATTCACAATTTATGTCATCACAGATGGATTCTAACCACTTGTTACATTTTTCACAATAGAACGCATCAAATTCGTCACTATAACGTTTCTTATCACCGCAATCTTCACAAAAATTTCTTGATTTTCCGTTACTCATGTCCAAAGCCCTTGTCTAACTTTGATCAGTCTAATCATCATATCTTCATCTTCTTGTTCGTAAGCAGCTTCAATCTCATTAAGTTTCTTGTGAGCAACATTGCCCATTTCTTTTAATTCAGGACTTTTGGCTTCACCAAAGCTAAGTCTTCCACCGTTTTCCTCACGATTTTTTTCACAATAATCAGTCCACCCACTAGCTTCATAAGCATCTGGACGATTACGATAGGTTTGTGTCCACCAAATATACAAATCTAGGATTTCCTGCGCTTTGATAGCTTGATGCGTGAGTTGACCAAAATTTGGGTTATCTTCTTCAACCTCGTCCTTGGTCCAACGTAAATTACGCTGCCATTCGAGATTGTCGAGACCAGCTTGTGGGCATCTCCAAGTTCTCCAACGGAACCAACCTGAAGCCCAAAAGGGAGCAGAGTATTTTTCTTTTTCATCTTTTTCAGCCCACGCAATATGCCACCATGCCAATTCTATTTCAACAAAATCAACCAATTCGTTGAATAAACAGGGAAGGAATCGGCTACCAACATCTTGCCATTGGCCAGGCTTAATGTCTCGAGAATGAGCTGTTAATGCATGAGTTTTAGTAACCCAACGATTGTTGATATAATATTTGATACTATAAAGTGATCTGGTTGGCCACGTTATAAAATCCTGCAGATTGTCCAGACCTTCTTCAGCAATCCAATAACGAATAGGGTGAGATTTTTTTGCTTGCTCATGCCAGTCGTCCCATTCCTCACCAGTTCCACACTTGAGCTTTGTTGAACCTCTGATCCAATCAGAAAATTTTGAACAACTCCAATAGTAAGTATGTTGTGCGATGATAGTTCTCCTTAATTTCTATAATACTATTATAATGTCTTTTAGTATCCATAAGGGATGGAAATGTGACCCAGCTTGATGTTCCATATTATTTTTTACCCTTTAATTCGTTGACATTGGTTACGATTACATTTGCTAAATTGATTGCCGACTGCTGGCTTAAGATCAAAGTATGCTCCTGTTTACTTAGCCCTTTGAATAAAACCTCATATAAAATTCCAAGACGTTGCCGCCAATTTTCCCAATATTTGCTACGGGTTGTTACATAGAATGTTAACTCTACCGTATTGACTTTACTATCTTTAGATAACTCAATCCACATACTTACACTATGATCATGAGAAGAACAATCACATTCTATGTGATAACTACTTGCATCGTTAAAAGTGTTTGTTAACGAAATTCCTTTGGCTGGCTTTTGTGGTTCCATTAGATTCCCCTAGCACCTGTTACTTTAGATACTGTTGGACCAGCTGTTTCAAAATCAAGACCAGCAGTTCTTCCCTCATAGCATCTACCATTCCACTTCATAGTTAATTTCACACTTCGATTTAGTGAAACTACAAGATGTTTTCGATCTGTAAATTCCATAACATCTGCTTCTGATGACTTTTTGCTTGAAACACAAGTCACTACACATTTATCCGAATGTCTAGTCATTTCACTCATAAACAATTATCATCCTGTTTAAGTACAACCCAACCCAACTTTTTTAAGTCTTCAACTATTTCAATAGTCACAACACTTTCCGATACATACTTGGTGCGGGCCTGCCACTGTTCAAAAGATTCTTCACCAGATAATGCACCACTAAGCCCGCCCATCCCACTACAGTACCAATCAATATAATCGCCTCGTTGTTGCATATCAGAAATTATACCGCCAGCATATCTCCAAGAGCAATGCCATTTTTCTTCTTTAAGAATAGGCCATAGATCCAATTTTTGAAAATCATTATTGCACATGGCTGCATAAAGATTTTGAGCATAAGAATCTGACGCCCTAACCTTTTCTAAAATCCAATCTGTAGTTAACAAATCATATTCCAAATTATTTTCTTTTGATTTTGGATCATCGAATTTGGTTTCTTTTTCTTTGAGCATGGTATCAAATAATTCAAGATAATCTTGACGTATGATTTCGCCCTTTTCAGTCTGACGCTTAATATACCCTTCTCGTTGAAAAGAGTTTCGTTCAGGACTAGAACTGGGCTTTACCATGTTGATTATTCTTCTGATTTGGAGGGTTTGCCCCCACGAGACTTAGTTTTGCTTTCACTTTCCAAAATAGCCACATACATGTTGAAATAGCTTCGGCGATCCTGTGGTTTCACCATCAAGGCCGACATGCGCTTAACAGTTTTGCTGACTTTTACTGATCGATAATCGTAACTCATTTTTATTTCCTTTTTAAAATTTAATATACTATTTAATATTTTCGTTTAGTCGATTGAGCATGGTTTCTAAAAACAATGTGTGCTCATCAGATGTCAATGTTGGAAATTTGCTGGCAAGAACAAAGTCCGTAACATTTGGATTTTTTGGAATTTCATCAACCAAACTTATTACATTGTCACTTTGTGCCACAAACATATCACCAATATAAGCATAAAACTTTCCATCAATTTTTTCAACAATCATTTCTGGATATTGATTATTTTTTGTATTTGAAAAATCAAATCCTTTTGTTATTTGTGATAGTAAAGTATAGACACCATAAATTTGGCCTAGAAAAAACACCACAACAATCAACACTAGCCACAGCAGAAGTTTTAGAGATTCTGAATCCAAAATTAAACCTTATTTTGCAACGGCTTTATCAAATGGCCAAAAGTCATCTTGAGTAAGACTACCAGCGTTAACTTCGTCCAAGACATATCGTAATGCTTCTTCAACAAATTGGTTAAAAGTCATATCACGCTCATGTGCAAATTTCATATATTTTAATAGTTCCTCATCTGAAAAGTCAACTTCTATCTGCACACGGGTATCATAGTCCTCGCCGTTTCGAATAGCAAGAGCCTTTTGGATAAAATCGTCTACAACATCTAAATCAACATAATCAACGTCGTCCCATGCTTCATTCAATTTGATTCCACGATTTGTCGACTCTGCAGAATGTGCCGATTTAAATTCTGGATTAATCAAACGATATGCACGTTGATTGGTATAATCACAAACTTCCACTTCATAAACCGTTTGTGTTTTAGTGTCAAATACAGCATTGGCACTCCAACCACCCATGTCATGAATACCATTCCATGCACTGAGATGGTGTGCATGATCGCCATAACATTGCCACCCGTAATCACCACCCTCAGTGATACGATAGTCGACCAATTCCATATATTCTTTAAGAGTAATCATTGATTAATTCCTGTTATTAAAAACTAAATTATATTACTTTTTTGATTATTTGTCAATGTGATTTAGATCCATTTTAATCGAAATATCATTTCCATTTGGTGGTCTGAAATTTTAAATATAACTCCTGGATTTGGCCAACGTGTAGATATTTGCCAAGAATCCTTTGATAAATTGTTTTGACACCATTCTGCGGCCAGCATGGCATTTTTGTCAGAAATCAATATCATAAAAGTTAGTTTAGATGGTTGTTAATTAAATCTCTTGCTACAGCATCTCTTTTGATAGGATCTGGTTGACCCAAAATCACAATAGCATATTGATTCCCTTGCTGTTCAACCAATAACGCCAGGCAACGGCCAGCACGACTAGTAAAACCAGTTTTACTTACTTTGATATTATCAAATTCAAATAAGATTCGATAATTGGTATTTCTAATGACAACCGTTTGCTTCTTTTTACTATTTTCGTTAACTGCAAGTTCGAAGTTTTTTAGGCTAGCTGCACTACGTATTTCTGGATAAATTCCAGCAGCCGCAACCAACTTAGCCACATCTTGTGCGCTGGCACTATTCTCAGCACTTATCCCAGTGGGATCAGCAAAATATGCAGTCAACATACCTAAATAAACGGACTTTTCGTTCATTGCTTCAATAAATTGTTTTCTTGTTGGGAAGAAGCTTTTACTCAACGTTTCAGCTGCCGAATTGTCACTCTTAACTAACATAAGAGTAAACAGGTCTTGAATGGATTGTTCTTTAACGACTCGGCCATTTTTTGAATAGGCTGTTGGTATTTTTTTAGACATGATTGGATTTTGGTCTAAAACTACTATAGCTGTCATCAACTTAGTAATACTGGCCATTGGTCTAATTAAATTAGAGTTTTTTTCTAATACTACATTATTTGTATTTTGATCAATCACAAAAATACTGCTTTCAGGTAAGCTGGGTTTTGGTTTATGATCCGACTTTTTCTTTGCTGCTGATGCATTAAATGCCAACAGAACAGCGACTAATATAACTAATTTTTTCATCAAATATTAACTTATAACAAGTGTAACACTATTTACACATATTGTCAAGCACTATTATTACTAATTCGTATTATTTGGTTTTACAAAAAATTCAAATATTCTAGGAAAACACTGAATTTTTTCGGCGTCAATTGGTCTTTCTTCCCCTACTAGCCATACCATCAATTTACCATTAGTGATTAAAGTGTTATTGATGATGTGGTTTTGACCACGATAATTGATTATCATTCCTGGTTTAAAGATGGGCAGGCATATTCTTTTATAAAGTGTATGCATAAAGCCCCCAAAAATAAGTCTAAGACTTATATATATTTAGCTGGGAGCTTTAATCATTATCTGCATGGTATTAGATTACTACTTTACACAACCCAAAGCAAAAAATACTGCATCTTTTTCATCATTGAATATGAAATCCATACTGTTCTCCGAACATTTAGTCATATATCTATCACCTGGGAGACCAAAATTCTCAATTGCCCAAATACAAACTTCATCCCAATTAGATACAGTGTCTCCTTTGGTCCAAGGTATGTTTATGGTTGTCATAGCAGTACTCACATTAACCCCATTTCAACGCAAACATAATGGCCATCTGCTCATTGTCGAGATCAATATATCTCTGGTTCCTGTTAGAAACCGAAATTCCCCGAAATTCAAATCTCCAATTGCCTTTTCCAACATTTTTGTCAAGCCAATGCTTCATTTCCCGCCAACTGTCAGCATCACGCCAAGTTACCATAATTCTGTATCTCATGCCCACCTCAATAAAAACCAAGTGCAATCTTGTTCACGCTCAAACTCAAAGATACCATCACCCACATAACGCCATGACCGATTAGGACTGCCACCAAATTGGTCAATACACCAATCTATACAGGTTTGCCATCCACGATAGGCTTCTACCACTCCCCCAAGCCTGGGTCCAGGTGCCATTACACTGGCTACATAACGATCTTTAAGATTGTTTTTCATGCCCACTTCAATAAAAACATAGTTATTTGTTGTTGATTTTTAAATACAAATTGATCATAACTAGTCCTACGGCCACAATTATGTTCTTGACACCATTGGCTAATGATTGATAGATCACTTTCCCGTGACCCTAATTCAACCCACGTAATACTAGCACGAAGAACATGCCGATATTTTTGATCCGGAATTTTACTCCAAACGAATTTATGGCTATTAGACATAATATCTATTATACTATCAAAATCTCAGTAAGTCAACCCCAACGTAAACAAAACAAAGTTACTGTGGATTCTTTATTGATTGTCACAGTCATGCCTTGATGCCAGGCATGGTGTTCCAAACACCATTCAACCAATTCCGGTTCATGCTGACTCCAAAAACTATGGTCACTTAAAATAACCAATGTTCCCTCATCAGGATTTCCGGGATGAACAATAAGAAATCGGTCCGACATGATTTATGACCAAGATAATAAAAATAACATTTTTGTTTCTTCATTGGGAAACAAAATCATTTTTGGATCATCGGTGTGAATTTTAGCATCGTTATTTAGACACCATTCAGCTAACTGCATGTAGTTTTCTTTAAACCAAAAATAATCCGTAATCATGCAGAGATTGGGCTTATGCACATCATCGCAGAAATAAAAATGGACCATAATAATCTAAAGTTTGTAAACTATTTAGCTAGTTTAACAAAAAATTAATAATACGTCAAGCGTATTTAATCGTGGGTCAAATTGTCGTCAAGGTCAAGAGCGCCATTTTTAACATACAATGCTCTATTGCTCAATAATTCAACCCAAGTTTTATGTTTGGGGTGATTTAATTCCCAAAAGTCAAATGTCATATGACTTTGGACAGGCCGCACATATAGAGTGTTTTCAGATGGTATCATCATCAACTGTGCTGTAGTTCTCATTTTCTTCGTTTCAGATGTAGTTCTAAAAACATTTAATTGACTATTATCAATATAAGTTTTACATAAGTCATCTATTAAATCCTGTGGACTATCAGCAGCATCTACAATATATTTTGCAATAGCCAATCTAGAATCAGAACTTATTCTGCTTGCTGTTTCACTGTCATCATCGCCGGTTCTTTGATAGCCGGCGCCCAGTAACCAAATTCCATGATTGGTTCTTGCTACTGTTTTATCATGTGGTATAATTTCAACCTTATATTCATAATCTTGTTTGCTATAATCAATCCAAGCACCCTCTAAGAGAATCATTGTTTCTTGATCAAAAATCATAGTACTGCCAGTGAGTTTGTTTTTGATAAGATCCATTGCCACAGCTTTTACATCTGTGAATTGCAAAGCATGTCTCATTTTAATGCCATCACGGCTTGGTTGTTTTACTCTAACTTCGATTTCTTTTTCGTCATCCGCTACCATTAGACTAGCACTAACAACACATACGCCAGAAGAATTTAAACCTTCGCTATATTGAGTTATGTCATCCCAGAAATAGAGAATCTCAACTGTGTCTTGTATTTGCTTTTTAAAGCTGATTTTAGGTATATAGTTTCTGTCACGATTTTTGACACCAACCCACCCCAAATTATCAAAATATTTTCCCACAATTACACACATCTTAAATTCTCCAGATATGTGTATTTATTATAGGAATGATTGAAGGCACTGTTACATGTTTAAGAGGGTTCACGCTTTCGTCCCTCCCCTCCAATATGTTCATCCTCGGCCAAGAGGCACGCCAACCCGAAATTCAGTTTGGTACAGGGATATGAGGGTCTTATTACCTTAACAGTTAGGCAAAAGTGGCTGAGTTTTCTTTATCGCACGCCTTCAATCATTCACATTGATTGCTAATTATAACTTATATTTGTCGTATTTACTAAACTAGTCCTGCCAAAAATAGCAGACAATACTCGGCTAGCTGGCATAAAATGCTGTTCCATAACATGTCCAGCTAACCCATATGCTGTTGTTCCCATATCTATATAATAAGTTTTTGTGGGCCAACGACTACGTTTAAAAGGATAACTATGGATCAACAAACATTCATCAGCTACAGATAGGAGATTTGATCTTTCATTTGAATTTACTGCTTCTAACATTTTCAATGCTATCGCAATTTCGCCAATATCGGTTCTTTGAAAATTGCGTGCCATTAGATGCACAACATAGGCTTCTATATCATTATCTAGGATAATATCTGAAAATCCCTCGCTTTCAATCACGAGATCATAGCAGCTTTTTACATAATCAAACCAATGTTGTGTTCCCATAAAAATATTTATGTTGGACAACACGATTTAATTGCTATACAATACTATTCAAAATATCAATATATCGATCTGCTGTTAAGTGTTTACAACAATCAATGTGCCCTAGATAGCATTTTTCAAAATTCCAATAATTGGCTCGCCAACGACTTTCACATCCAATACATTCTATATTTGGCTCAATTGCATAGGTTTTACCTTTTTCTCGAGAGGGGATTCGATACTCAGCAGCCACCGAAGTATAACCACAAATAATAGGAGTTGTGGTTGTACCAGCCAAATGTATAGGACCACTGTCCACCCCACACACTGCCAGAGACTTTGCCATAATAGATGCTAATTCTGGAATAGTTGTTTTGTTTCTTAGATCAATACCAAATTCATCAACATTTTGCGCTAAACTGGATTTTGGTATTAAATCCTTTTTTGCTAAATCTAAATCCATATCAGTTTTACCGACAAATACTGGTATTAGATTTTTTGACTTTAACCACTTGGCTACCCCGAGAACATATTCGGGATGCCACATTCTAGTATCATCCCTATAAGAGGTGATTAATACCACAGCCTTAGAAAAATTAACATTAAATTTCGAAACATCCACTGGGTCTAAGGGTACATAATTTAATTCAGACAATGGAATTATGGTATCACAGAATCTTAGTGACGAAAAATGACTTAGATGTAGAGCTTTAGGCGTGTTCCTAACAAATACACCTTCACTTTTTTTATTCAACATACTGGCTGCAAATCCATTTGGTATTCCCCAGAATGTTTCATCCTTGGAGTCAAAATCTTTAAAGTTTGAATCTGGTATAAATGGGAAAAATGGTCTAAATAATTTTTTGGCCACAAGTAAGTAAGAACTGGGGTCGGTATAATAATTATCCACCATATACTTGATCACCGGAGCCGCAGCCAAAACGTCCCCCATAGCTAAAGAATTTAAAATAATAGCAAATGGATCAAGTGTGAGATTTAATCGTTTTTCACCCGACGTGGTGAATGTGTATTTGTTTTTGATTGGATTCATAATATTGAGTTGATTATTGTCTTATTAATTTAAGCCTACCATGAACACCAAATGCAGGATTCATTGGGCCATTTTCTTTCGAAAATTTTTCGGCTACGTGATGTGGTGCAAACACAAACCCATTTGATTCTAAATAATTTCTATTAAATTGACAAATGACAACATCTTCAGCTTGATGCCAAAGAAGATTGTTAAAATTGTTTCTTAAAAATTCCTGAAGGCGCTTACTTCTTAAACTGAAACCACCATTTCCTACTAGAAAATGCTTTGGTACTCCTGACTGTAACATGTAAGGAAACCAAGGAGCCCCAATGTAATCATATTTCAAAAACTCGTCATCCCAAAGTTCTGGATGCCAAATAAATCCATCCCATTGAGCAACTAAAACAAAATCCTTGCTAAAATAATTCGCAAGGTCACGCACCATAAATTGAGAGTATTCATCGATATTGGAAATTTTTGGGATTTTTTCTATTACACTATCATCAATTTCAAAATGAGTCAATAGTTTAACTTCACCAAAATTGAAATTTGATTTGCAATAATTTATACTTAGTCTTGCGCGGTCATAATCCACACAGTCAACAACCACTAGCGAAACGTTTTCTAAGTTCTTCATATTCTAATTTATCCTATCTAATAGATCAAATCAGAATATATTTAATTCCGACAATAATGATTATAAAGTCAGAATTAGAAATGTCAATATTTTTGTTGTAAATTTAAATAATGTTCGATGATGTAGACCACATCATCTAAATACATATGACACCGAATTGCAATATCTGGAGCTTTGATTCCTCTTGACCATAATTCTTTTATTTGCATGACTCTGTCTTTTTGATTCATAAAACCTCCAATATAGCAACTAGTTCATGTCAATGAATCCTTTCATTGACTTCACATTCAACAATCCATTCATTGAATTGTGTATGCTTAGTTACTATAACGCCTTGAGCCACTGCTTCGTTGACAAAATGCTGTAATAAAGCATTATAAAGTTCATCAGGCATGGTTTCTTTATCAAAAACAATTTTCATTAACTACTCCTATTCAAAAACATCTGCTTGGTTTATGGTCTTACCTTCAACATCCTTTGCAGATAATTTTGGGGCATCAATTGGCCATTGAATGTTTATAGTTGGATCGTTCCAGAGCAAACTACGCTCATATTCTGGATACCAATAGTCTGTGGTCTTATACAAAAATTCAGCAGATTCGCTAAGAACAACGAACCCATGCGCAAAGCCTTCCGGAACCCATAACTGACGTTTATTTTCGGATGTTAATTCAACCCCGACCCATTTGCCAAAGTTTGGTGATGAGCGCCTAATATCAACTGCAACATCTAATACAGAACCTTCTACAACTCTAACCAATTTTCCTTGAGGGTTTTGAATTTGATAATGAAGTCCTCTTAAAACGCCTTGAGAAGATTTGCTATGATTATCTTGAACAAATTTGACATCTAAGCCAGTTGCTTGTTGGAATTTTTGTTGATTAAAACTTTCAAAGAAAAATCCACGATCATCCCCAAATACCTTCGGCTCTAAAATTAGTACCTCAGGCAGTGCAGTAGTTACAATTTTCATATCACTCTTTCCAGGTCCAGGTTCTGTGTTTCTCGGCAATCCATTCGGCACCGTCATACTCTTCCAACTGCCACTCAACATCATCAGGAATCTCGATGACTTTGAGATCAGAATAGCAAGTGTTGATTGTGTCGCTCATCATACGCTCTACCATCTCAACTAGGATAGGGCAAGTACGAGGAATGTCGAAATAGTAGAAGTCTGGATCGGTGATGTTAGCTTTCTGCTTATATTCTTCAAAGGCTTCATTGGAAAGACCAAAGCCACCATAACAGGGATTAATCACTACTTTCATTCTTCAACTCCGAAATGTTCTTGTAAATCTCGTCTAATAAACTTCAAGGCATTGTTCCAGGACAATGCAGCATTGTCCCATATTTCATTACTACCACCTCGTTCAGCATCGTGTACAATGCCTAAACATTCCTGAACAATCAACTGGGCGAAGTATTTGTGGTCAAAATTCATATAAGCATCATTCAAACCAGCCTGTTCAGCAAGTTGTCGAATTCGGTCGTTCATAATTAACTCCTTGCACCCAAAGTAATCGTTTTAGCAGGGTGACGAATCACACCCTCATAGTCCAGCTGATCACGCTCAAACTCGGTGAGATAGTCATCGGCCACCACTTCCCAGTCAATCACCCGGCTGCGCCAGCCGAAGTTGTCTTCCTCAACTTGTCCACGCAGAGCCATCACCAGCTCAGTCACGGCTTCTTGACTGCGACCGTAAGGACCCAGGTCATAACGATATTCGCTGCTGCCCTTGGCTTTCCAGTACTGTGGGCACTCGCCCACACCGTCCCAATCATGGGCACCGTAGTTTTCGTGGTTTTGTGTTGTGATCATCAGCTTCATTTTACAGAACTCCTGTTACCAAAGATTTATGAACTTCAAAAGAACCAGCGCCGTGCCTTGTGGGTGCAATTTCCACCGTTTCGCCGAAGGCCCCAATAAGGAAATATTCAATGCCTTTGTAAATGACCTTCATCACAGCTCCTTTTTGCGTTACAATACCCATATTATAACCGAAAACACCAATTTGGGTCAACCTGCTGTGACCAGTTGATCATGCACAATTTGTTGCGAAAAAACAACACCACCATAAGCTGACTGATAGATGTCAGCTGTGCTGCGCAGGAAAAATGTAAAGACACGACCTGTTGGGGTAATCAAGGTGTATTTCATGTGATCCTTTTTGTTTGCAATACTAGTATTATAACCGAAAACACCAATATTGGTCAAGCCAAAAAGTGTGGCTTTTTTGCCACAAATTCAGCGTGGATCTTCGATGTGTATGCCGCCGCGTACCAGCATGATTCCTGCACTCATCCAAAGACAGGCCAGGAACAGATCCCAGTCAATTGCACCAGCACGAATATCTGCACTGCCCACGCTCATGCACATGATGCCGGCCAGCACGGCCAAAATGTTGATGGTCATGGTTGTTGCTCCTTTGAATCCCAACGAATTGATGGATTGGTTTTCTCATACTCGGCAACCAACTCATCCAATGTCCACATTGTGCTTGTTTCGAAAGTGTCCAACCAGAAACCAAATTGATTCCAGTCTTCACTGCGCATGGGCGGAACACCAATCTCATCACCATACCGATCACCTGTACCGCGGACATCAATACGCCCGCAACTGTAACTCTCGGTGACCTCTTCAAACTCCACAACATCACCGGCCCGCCAGGCATCGTTGAATCTAGAATCCGATTCCATGACTCTGGAGACTTTGTGCAACAGGCCACGGTCACGGTACCATTGCAGATTTACCACGCCCATCCAGTTGGTGGAATAGGTGATTCGTTGGTTCATGCACTAGCCCCAGAACCAGGACAGCATCACAACACCGCCCACAAAAATTGCCACAAGCAACAGACCCCGGATGACATTCATGGTCTGTTGACGCTGCCATTGTTGTTCGTACCTGAGATTGGCTTCTTTCTGTTTTTGCTTGATTTCGCTGTTGATAGACATGTTGCAATCCTGTTCAAATTAAAACTGTTTCAAAATAGCACGAGCTTGTGAGTATTCGCTCATGAGACCAAGTTCAGCTTCTACCCTGAGCTCACGAGCACGGTCATTGAGTTCCCGAGCAAACTGATCCAACAGTTCCTGAGCATACTCGATGTCGTCTTGAGTGACCGAACCATGCCATGCAGCCAGGGCTTCGGGCGAGGCGTTGAGCAAAAAGTCCAGGTTTTCCCTGTCGTGCGGTGTCATCACAGTTTGACCTGGGCAGCAAGTTTTTTGCAGTAGGCCAAGTCAGTGCCTTGGACTTCGAGACAACTGACTACCATGCGGTCTTGTATGTAGGAATCCATGAAACTGCCCACAGCAAAACCTGCCAGGAACAGTCCAACCGTGCCCGCAATCACAGTTAAAATAAACCACGCTTTGGTAGAATTCATAAAATGTCCTTGTGTTGAAAAAAATAATCAATGACGCCAATGCAGATCCAAACAGTGACGCCTGCCAATGCAAAAGCCCACTCAAACATGATTGTACGCACCATGCAATTTTGTGTCAATCACGATCATGCTCGAATCACATCAAAGATTTGATTCTGCAAACGAGCCACATCCTCGTTGGGCACATAAAAATCGGTGCGTGGATCCCAGTACTCGCCGGCTCGGGGATCATAGTACAACACCTGCCCATTGGGGTAAAAAAATGGGCCTTCAAGTCCTTTGCGGGCTTGATAGTTGATATTGTGCTGGAAAACTCTATAGCTCATGCTTGACCTCAGCTGACACAAATTGGCGTTGTTCCACCATGAGTTCAAAAGTTTCCCACAGTTTGCGAAACTTGAATTCGTACACACCAGCCAAGCTGGTCATGTCTGCTGGGTTGGCACCCTGAGATTCCATCATGGGAATTTCGTCTGTGATGCGCCAGCAATCCAAGATCTGTTGTTCTAGGTCAAAACGGTCAGGCATGATTTCTCCTTGAAAATTGTATTGTACACGAGGTTGCCATTTGCGGTCAAGCTTCAATTCTGGCATGGGCTTCCATGCGCCAGCCCTGTGTTGCCTGGTACAGTGGGTACAGTTCATTCACAGTGCGATTGATATCATCACGATCCAGGTCAGGCCAAACCGTGATGGAAAACAATCGCTCACCGGTTTTGCACCTACGGTCACGACGATAAATGTACAGTGTCCAATCTGTTTTCATTTCACATGCTCCAAAATGTTTCTGACGAGGGTGAACAGTAGTAAGGTGTGTTGACATCTTCCTGGAACTTCTGTCCGGTCATGATGTTGACTCGTTCCACCATGCGTGGCTGGTACACCTGGGTGTTTACAATGTCCAAGGTGTTCAACTCCCAACCAGCCTTGTGGCACAGTCGTGTGCGGGTGGCCTGCGCAGCACCAAAGGTCTTGTATGCACGAGTCTTGTTGGGACCATCCGAAACAATAAGTCCAGTACCACGACTAATAATGTAATAGCTCACGATCAACTCCTTTTTGTTTACAATACTGTTATTGTAACCGAAAAAGGATATTTTGGTCAATGGCTTTTTTGTTGCAAAAAAACAACAAAAACCCAGTTTTTGAAACAGTTTAACCCATTACATTCAACAGCGTGCCAATCATGCTGTCGCTGGCCGCTAGAACTTTGGCATTGGCTTCGTACAGCCGTTGGCTCTGGAGCAATTTTATGGTTTCCTGACTGATGTCCACACCGTATGCGTCAGCATAGCGATTGGCAGCTTCGTGGTAGTCTTGGGTGGCGTATTCTTCATCTAATCTGCCACGACTGGCCACTGACCCAATCAAGGTCTTGAACGCTGAATATTGATTGCCAAAATCTATCACACTTGATGTGTTGCCAATGGTGCCGGCCTGCACCCGAGTTTGGTCAATCCATTCTCCATTTGAGAACATTTCAGTGCCACCTGCGGTGTTGATGTTGGTTTTCACAGCGTCAGTCACCACAGTGAACTTGGCCATGAGCGGAGGCATGATGGAATTCATCACTTCAGTAAAGCCGCTGATAGTGCCGGTGAGATTGGCAATTCTCTGTTGAATCTTTTGCACTTCACCAGAGTTGTCACTGGTGATGCCGTTTACAGCAATCTTGCTCAGTTGCTCTTTGAGACCATCCAGTTCAATTTGGCTCAGTTCAACTTTGCCCTGAATGTCATCCCGGATACCCTGTATGCTGTCTTGAGTTTGGTTGATTGCCGAATTAAATGCTGCGCCTGCTGAATTGAAATTTTGCAGTTGCACTTGATCTTGGGGAAACTGTTGCAGATCCCGGGCAGCATTTACAAAGTCACTGTAGGTTTGGTCAATCCTGCTGTGGCTCACGGCAAAATCCACAGACTCAGTCACTTCCCGAGCCGCTTGTGATCTGTACATTTCCGTAGAGGTCACACCCAACTGACGATCCAGCCATGGCTGGTTCTGTGTGGCCACTGACACACGCACGCCGGTTGAGTTTGATCCCACTGTCTCAACTGTGGCGTCCTGGCGCTTGTAATTGGGATTGTCAGCATTGGCAATGTTTTGACTTATGGTGTCAATCATGTGACGCTGTGCCATCAATCCACTGGCTGCAGTACTCATTGAGTTTGATATCATGTTGTTTTTAGCAGGGGTTATTGGCCCCTGCTGTTCCTATGTTAGCGAATCAGACTAAGCAGGTACTGTGGGAATTGGTTGGTAATTCCCAGAGTCGAGCTCATCAATTGTTGCTTGCTCTGCAACATGGTCAACTGGCTGCTGAGTTCAGCAACGTCAGCATCTTCAATCTTGGAAATGCTTTCGGCCAAGCTGTTTTTCATGGTCTTGGCATTGTCCAACATCTTGGAGAGACCGGTCATCATAGTACCAATTGTGCTTTGGTTGGTGCCCACGGTGGCCGATGCTGTGGTCAACGCTGTCATGGCAGCTTGAGAATTGGCCACATCTGTCAAGTCAATAGTAGCAGCATCCACGCCCAGAGTAGCAGCATCGCTAGACGCAGCCCTCAAGGTATAGGTGTCGCCGGAATTGATACCGCTTTGGATGTCCAAGTCAGCAGCTGACGCATCCAACAGGTTCTGACCAAACAGAGTAGCATTGTTGGCAGTGGTGTCCAACTGGGTTTGCAGTTCTTCAAAAGAACTCTGCAATGCATCACGCTGCTCTGTGCTCAAGAGGTCGGAACTGGCTTGAGTAGCCAAGTCCATCATTTGAGTCAGGATGTCTTGCTGTGTTTGCAAGGCACGGTCACTCACATCCAACAGGGAAATACCGGATGTGAGGTTTTTGCCCACAGCAGTAAGACTGCTTTGTTGAATCTTGAGACTTGACAATATGCCCATGCCAGCAGGATCATCTGCAGCAGTAAGAATACGCTTGCCCGAACTGATCTGAGCCGAAACTTTTTGCAGCTGGGTGGCGTTGTCGTTTAGATTTCGTGCAATTGCACTGGAAAGGGTGTTTGAGTTTAAAGATAGCATCGAGGTTCTCCTTTAGTTTGCTATGGAAAACCACATACTTAAATGTTGGCGAGTTGTTACACTCTAGGTTATTTATGCACAAGGGCACAAATCTTTTACATCTTCAACAGGATATTTATGAAACTCAGTTCCTCTTGAAAATTTTCAGGTCTGCTGTGAATGGCCACAACTGACTTGCGTATCTTGGTCAGCAGCAAGTTGAAAAATCTCCTCAACACTGCCTGTTCTTCTGCACTCACAGCTTCATTGATGTTGCTGAGCACATACTCCAGCACTTCGCTCATGTTGTTGAGACTGGTCAATCTCACATCTTTTTTGGCCGTGGTGTCCTGCGCAATCATGAGATGCTTTTTGAGACCAATCAACAACTGCTGATTGGTTCCTTGAGCTGTCACATGTGTTTGGTAGCTTTGAGCACGATATGCAAGATTCATGGGTGTAGTGTACAAGAGTTGGAATTGGGTGTCAAGGTCAATTTGCAAAATAGGTCAACCAGTGTTGGTAGAAATTTTCCGCTATGATTTCCTGGGAAAGCGGTGAGCCATGATATCCAGGGTCTTCACCATCAAAGGGATTGTTGCCTGTGATTGGCAGCAAGCTCTGACTTTCGTTCAACAAAATATACTGATCCGGGATCAAATTCGAAGGGAAAGCATCTCTCCACTGTGCTTGATTGTCAGGATCAAATGGCCACAACAACATGGGCAATACCAAAAATTTGATGCCTTCGAGATACAGCATCATGACACCCTCGCGTATGATCCACTCGTCGCACTGCTTTTTCCATTGATTATCGTAAATGGAATCTATCCAGTACCGAATGCCTGTCTGTGCGTCGCGACTGATTTTTCCAGATCGATAAGCATGAGGATAATTCTCAGCCAAGCTGAAAATGGTTTCGCAGATCATGTTGTAGTTGTTGTTGCCGTAATTGACATTGTTGATGCCATCTTCTCGACGATACCCATTTTTCTTACCACGGTCCTGCAAATGATCTTGCAGAGCCGGTGACCACCCGCTGCTTTTTTTGTTCCAATCATAGGGTGCAGCCGTGGCTGGAATTTCCATTCGATCCCAGAATGTGGGCGAAATCACAGCAAAGTCTGGACGCTGGCGAATGATCTCGTCAATTTGAATTCTAATACCACCATTGCTGCAACCTTGTCGTGCCAGATTGACCAAGTCCCACTCGCCTAATTTTTCTGCCAAGCGCTCAGACCAAGCGGTACCAGGCAAAGTCGGACTCACTGCTGAATACGAGCAGCCTGCTATCATCAATTTCATGTTGAGTTTCCTTGTGTTTTACGCCGTGATCCAGTTGATCGAGTCCACAGTTTCTATATATTCGGCACCGTCGTATTCGGCAATTCTAAATTTGGTACCCACTGGCACCCACCCAATGGTCAAATTGCCAAAACCGCCCACATACACATCTGGGTATTTCAAGGTCATGTAGGTGGAAATTTTGTCCAGTTCGCCTTGTTCCAACCATTCCACAATGGAGGGATCAAACAACAGATCTGGATATTCCTGGTTCCAGGTGGTCCAGCCGGCGCCATGCTCGGGACTGTACAACACTGCCACCTGGCCGTCGCGAATCAGTTTATTTGTCATGGGCCAATCAGGACCAGTAGTTCCAGGCCAAGCCCACCAGTCCTGTGACCAGCATCACTGCATTGGTAGTGATCAAGCTGGGTTCACGCCAGTAAATGCTCACGGCCAACCATATGACCCCGCCCAGAGCCAAGATCAAGGGCCCTGCTGGGTAGTAGCCCAGGCTGTTGACTGCAGTTCCCACAATCAAAATTGCAGTGGCCGTCCATTTTGCATACCAATCTAGTTTGTTCATAGTTCAATCTCAATGTATTTTAGATTTTACTATCATTTGTTATTTTTGTCAACATTGAATTTTACTCTTGGCTTCATCAGCAGAGTAACTGGACGGCTTTAAATTTGCTTTTTCGGGAGCAGTCGATGGTTCAGAACTTACTTCGTCATTCATGCCCACACCACAGGGTTTTAGTGTTGAATGATTTCGACTTTGGCGCATGGCTGCTATTGATGATTGTCCACCCGATGTAGATGAATCTAACACCGCTTCTAAAAATTCTGCGGTACCACCTTTTTGTACATCTTGTGCATATATAGGCAACGAAGATATGAGTGCATGAATAGAAGTCACTAAATTAGGTTGTAAATTGGCAATCGATAATCCAGCTTGACTTTGATATTCAAATTCCTGAGACAGGTGCGTGGCCATGGCTGCAAAGTCAGCGTTGAGGCTGGCCGTTGATTCTGGATTGGCGGACATGATACTCCGAATCTCGTCATCTGCTTCAACAATCAAATCCCCAATCACTGTGTCTGGATCGGGTCCTGACAGTGCGGTCAGCATGGCTTCGTAGATTGCAATCAGATCGGTCAACTCACCTGCCTCGGCCAATTTACTCATGACAGTTACACAGGCTGTGAGTGGCTCAACATATCCGGTGCCCGAGGCTGCACCCAACACATCAGTTGTCACAATGGTGCCATTGATGCCGGAACCTGTGGCCACTTGGGTGCGAAAATATTCTGTGGATTCAGGAGTGATGGGCTGTGGCTGATTTTCCACCTGGTCCAGGCCTCGAGCAGTTTCCACGGCCGAATAGCTTTTGGCCAGGCATGGTAACTGCATCTTGGTAATGTTAGAAATTTGTTGCAAGCTCACACTCAATGCACGATTGGCCAAGGCTTGGTCAGGAGGAATTATAGAAGCCAACTGTTGATACCCCGACATAGCATAAACTGGTAATTCTTGTGCCAGCGTATTGTGTAAAGTATCATTTTCACAGTAGATACCACGATTCCCTGAGCAGGTAGGGGTAGAAAAAGTTTGATAACTTTTTGGAAAAATCTTTACAGGATTCAATAGGTCAGCCATGGTATCAATGTTGGCTGTGGTCACTCCTAGAATTTGTTTTACTTGTCTCAGGTCGTTACCGGTAATCTGTGTCATGGCCCGATACATGATTTTTTCCACAGCGGGAGATATGTTTTCTTGACTTCTTGTAATCGCAATCACAGCATCAGTAGGCAGGCCGCCGCGCCCCAGTTCAACCATGAGTTGAGAAGTCACAGCACCCTGGCGTGCCAGTTGTTTTACCAGTGCTGCTGGACTTCCTAATTTTTCAATCTGTGCCAAGTCAATCAAATTGCCCAATGCCGCAAGATCTGACCCGAATTCTTTTGTGGCTTCAGTAACCGAAGTTAAACTCCCGGACATCATGTTGTTGATTCCGTCAAATGTGTTGGCTTGAAAGGTTTCGGCGTTGACTGATGTATTGATAAATTGGTTGGTGCTGTTACAATAACCGACCACAGTGCTTAAAATTTGAGCAAATTTAGATACATCGCCTGACCCCAAGTATGATTGGGCAGTGACAGTGATCAGACCCGAAAATCCTGCAGGATCAGTGCCGGGTACCAGCGTGGTGTAGCCCTCAGGCACACTGTCTGCCAAGGCCGGACAAGTGTTAGCAGCCAGGGTCTTTAGGTCATTTAGAGTTGTGCTACTCAAGATGCTGGCGCCTTGAGTAATGGTGTCCCTTATGGGTTCAATTACCCTCAACTGTTGATAGGCTGATATTGCCGCAGTCAAGGCCGGAGCTACTCGAACTCCTGTATTTCGCAACAGTGCAGCACCCGCTTGTAATTGCAGTGTGGTCAGAGACATTATGCTGCCACCCTCACATCCCCACTGCCACCGGCTCGTGTATGACCGCATGAATCTGAGCAGCCTGTGTAGATTACTGCTTGGCCCTCTGCACGAACTGTGCCGCTGCCACCTGTGGTCACAGCATTGCAATGTGGTGGTTTGTAATCAGGGTGTGCTGTCACTGACTGACCTGGTGTCATGATAGGCCTACCATTCACACGCACCGAAGCAACGCCGCCTTGGGCAACTCCCCCCACTGAGTTGGCATCACCCTGACGCTGTGTGTTTGGCACTGATTTATCCCATCAAGATCTTGCTGCTGACCGGACGAATTCCTGTGGTAGCTTCAATATAACTGTCGCGCACTTCGGCACGAGTTGCAGCCACAATCGAGCAAGCTGATTTATTTAGTGAGTAGCTGCGCTCGGGATCTGCGGTAAACACGCTCAAGATCATTTGTATGCCCTGTGGACCTGGCACCACTGTGAGTGGTTTTGTGATGGTGTAAGCAGTGTCAGTTTCGGCAGTGACTTTGGCAACCATTTCGTCGCCGCTGATGAGTTTGATGGTGTAAATTTCGTCCAGTGTCATGTTTATCCCAGGTGTTTCTTTAATTCAGTAAATCCGCCAATGTGAGCTTCGCCCAAGAAAATCTGTGGCAGGGTTCGGGCTGTGGGCACAGCTTCCAGCAGTTGCTCGCGTGTCCAGTCTTGATTGATGTTGCGTTCTTCAAACTCAATGCCCTTGAGTTGCAACAAGGCCTTGGCCTGCACACAATAAGGGCAAGCGTCTTTTGACCATACTATGGCTTTCATTGTGTTTTCCTTTTTTCCAAATGTGCGTTCCCAGTTGCTGGCAAATGTGTCAGCGTTGACTCCAAAGGGTCTGGGGGAACTACCTTTACCACCGTCGCTCATGATTTTTCTCCCAAAGCCAATTATATAGCAGGAAGTGCATCATAGTCAAGACTATCGCTCATGATGCCGATCACATAGTTGGTGCTTTCGGTTTCTTGCAAGGCCGCTTGTTTTTTGCTGGTGTTAGTGTGTTTGGTAAACCAAGGTATGGGAGTGGTCTTGGGCGCCGAGCCCGGATACTTGATGCCAATTTCTTTCAGGGCTGCAGCAGCAGTATAGTCCATGAAGTCCTTGAGAATGGCAGCGTTGAGGCCAATCACAGGACCTTTCTTGAACAGGTAGTCAGCCCAGGCCTTTTCTTCACGAATCACATCCTGATACATGGCCATGACTTCGGCTTCGCATCTGATGCGAGCAGCAGCAAAGCGCGGATCTTCCTTGACCACTTGATTGATCATCCAAGCAGTCCAGTCGCGATGCAAGATTTCGTCCTGCAGGATCAAGCTGATGATGTTGCCGTTGCCAATGAATATGCGATTTTCCACCATGGCCAAGCTGGTGGCAAATGAAACCATGAAGCGTAATGCTTCTAGTGCATAGCTGGCATTGAGTGCCAACCAAATGGCATCGATATGCGTTTGTTCAGCTATCTCTGCACCGGTTTCGCGAGCACAGTTGATTTGATGCAGGCCATCATAGTATCGACCCACAGCAGCAGCCATGCCCACAATCTCTTGGGTGTCATGAATGGTGTTGAACACATCTCGGGGCACATTATAGATGTTGCGAATGATGTGACTGTAGCTGCGTGAGTGAATGTTGGTTTCAAAAAAGGTCCAGTTGTAGACCAAAGACTCCAGTTCAGGCAAGCTGATTACTGGTGTGAACACCTGACTGGGTCCACGACCTTGCAAACTGTCCAGGGCCGTTTGTCTCAACAGGTTGCTGGTAAAAATGTGTCGCACAGTTTCCGAAGCTTCCTTGAAGTCGTTGGCATCTTTGGTGAGACTGATCTCTTCTGGCACCCAGAAAAAGCCTCGAGCTTCTTGTTCAAACTTGACCAGTCGGTTGTACTTGACTTCTTCAAAGCGTTGTATGGTCACCGGACCAGCAGGGTCCAAGAACATCTTGCGACCAAGATAGTTGGTGGGAACGGATAGGTTGTATTGTGCCTGACTCATTTGTTTTCCTTGGTGATCTTTCCTGCTGCATAACACAATGGCTCTAGTACCGCACGATACACTCGTCCCAGTGGGCTTCTACGACGGCCCTTCATCTCTAGATAGATGTCGCTGGTTCTATGTCGGGCAACATGTTCCAATGCTGTCTTAACCCAGTGATTGGTTTGGCCCGTGCCTTGAGCATAAGCAACTAATGGCAGGAACAAAGCATGATAGCCACGCTGGTAAACATCAGCTCTGGGCATGTTGGCACTATGACGCAACCATATGGCATTGCGATAACTTCCAAAGCCGTATTCTTCGTTCATCATGGTACACACAATTTTGCCACCACTTGAGACAGCCTTCCATGCCTTACCAGCCGCATCTGTACAAGCATCAGCGATCTTGCCACCTGTTTTGACAATACCGTTTTCAATTTGATAACCAGCATCAACAAATGTCTTTACAGTTTCTGCGGCTTTGATACCTGTGAGATTCTCCAAGTCAGCTTGTCTCAGGTTAGATAAGGATACTGCGGCATCATAAATATTTTTGCGATTATCATAGATATATTTGCTGGTTCGGTAAGCCTGCAAGCCCTCGTTTATCAGTTGATTAAAATCAAGGGTGCCACTGACATTGACATCTTCAAGGCCTATATACGCCGCAACACTTCCTGATACTCCCATAGTGAGTTTGCCATCCTTATAAGTGGTCTGCTCCCCGAGATCGGCTTCAAAGTGATCGCGTCCAACTGACACGCCGGCTGATGCAGTTCCACCAACTGGACCGTATGTCACAGTAACACTACCTTCTACGCCCACGCAACTACCAATTTCTACGCCACCTTGCATCTGTTGACCGTTTTGACCAATTTCAATGACCATCTCGGCTCTGGCACCAGACTGAGCAAACACACAGCCTTCTGCATTGACTGTGGTGTCCGGACCGTATGGATTGACAACATGTCCTTCTACTGCCGCACCTGATTCGGCTCGTACTATACAACAGGCTCCGGCTGTGACATAAGCATTGTTGCCTGTAGTACCAACACCAGCATAGGCTTCTTCCCTCACTGTCAAGTCTACCCAGGCACGCATTTGGCAACCAACATATTCATTGCCTACTTCTGCTGTGGCTTCGGCACCCACGCTGTATGATTGTCCAACATAGACCGCGGCACCAGTCCTGCTGACTTCAGCACTGGCTGATTGATTGTATGTGGCATAGGCAGATACTTGGTAGCTGGCACCAAATCCGCCACCAGACACTGAATCAGATTTTGACACAGTTATCTCACCGCCACTGTTGTATGCCACCACCTGTTTATTGTCAGTGGGATCTTTGGCTCGTTCTGTAGCAGGCAAGAATCGAGTGCCATGCACTGAGTACAATGCTCGTATCTGTGATGCTGTTAATACTGAACTGTATGCTCTAATCTGTGCCAAGTTGCCTTGAAAGTTTTCACTGGCTCCGGCGTTGTAAGCAATGCCCAATGCTGTATTGATTCTAGCACCTTTTGGAAAATTATTATGTGTGTTGTCTAACGCACCATCCACAAAAATCTGTGCTTGTCCTGTGGCAATGTTACGGGTAACAGCCAATTGATGCCATCGACCGTCATTGTAGGATTTGGTAGATACAAATGTGGTATCAGGCTGACCCATACCAAACACAATGCGTCCTTGTGCCATGCCAATACCCATGTCAGCAACATCGCCTCCTAGTTCACCGCCCACCATCATGGAAGACTGATACCACGGAGCATTTGGATTGCCGCGATTGGAAGTTGTGTTGAACCATATGATCCATGTCATGTTGTTGACCACTGGCATGCCTATATTGGCACGACGGACATCGCCATTGAAAGAGAAATAGCCACCAACATCAGTGTTATACCCTTGGGACCCATGTGTCAAGGTAGCATTGAATCTGTTATTACTGTCAGTCCATGTGTTGCCAGAAGTGTAGTTAGACGCGTCTAGATTCATCACAAGGCTGTTGGCTGATACAGATTTATAGCCACCTGCGTTTGAAGTTCTAACTGAAATACTACGCACTGGCACTTGTTTCCATCTTGCTCGATCCATGTCGGCCTTGGCAGCAAGCATGTCTTTCTGTGCAGAATCGGCACTGGCGTTGGCTGAATCAGCAGGACCCTTGGCAGCAAGTAGGTCTTTTATGTTGCCTTCAATGATGAAAGCAGCCGCTTTGGCAAGTTTGTTATTTTTACCTTGTAAACGAACAGGTCTTCGACCGGCTCGGACAAATACTGTGCTGTTGTATTCTTTTCGCTGTCCACCTATGTCAGCCAGCGGTTGATTATCCACCCAGGCCTTTCCCGAATCATCTACTGCACCTCTAAAGTTGTAGTAAGCATCAACCGGAAAGTCGACCATCCAAGTCCAATCAAAAAAATCTGTATTGCCAATCCAGTTGCAATTGTCATTCAGCAGTTGACAATAGTTGTCTTGTTTCGGTTGGTTGTTTAAGGGAACTTGTACGCCTTGATAATCAACTGTGGCAGTCCTCATGTTCCATATACGCATCAACTGTGTGTCATCATCAATGATCATGGCACAGGATTTGTCACCACCTGTGTCATTGCCTTGGCAACGGATGACATGATCGCCGCCGCCAATCCACATCAATTGACTGGTCATTTGATTGTAAGGGCCGCTCTTGGGCAGGTCGACTCCGTCAATGCTGAACATGGCCCAGTTGTCAGCGGCATACTTGAAGTTGTAATAACCATCACCAGGAAAGTTCACAGTAGTAGTCACATCAATCTGTTGCATTACTGTTTTGGTTGTGGTCTTGTTGCCAAACCCCAGCTTGCCAGTGATTACCTTGTCCTGCGGCCATACGCCATTGTCACGCAACCACTGACTGTAGCCACTGTTTTGATCACCTTGACGCCAATACATCAAGTTGGTATTTTTTAAGTTAAAAATCTGATTTATTGCCATGTTATTTTTCCTTGGTTGTGTTGTTCCATCTTCGTGACATTCAATGTCTTCCACTAGCAAGTACTATCTTGCAAATGTGTTCTAATCTCTCTATATGTTCATATGCTCGCCAGGGACTGGTGTCAATGGCCACAACTCCATGCCCTTTGATGCCCACTATGTCATAGGCAATGTTTCCACGGTCATCTAATTCTAATCTATAGTGACACTGATCAGCAAGTTCTTGACTAATCGGTTTCACATCACCTACATTGGGTGCCACCCGAGTGTAACGATTGAGTTCTGGAAACGCCGCACTAATGGTACTCAAATCAATTCCAGCATGCATGGCCGCAATGCAGTAGGTAGGGTGCACATGAACCACCACTCGAACTTCTCCGTTGTGTTGACCCATCTCTCGTTGCAGGCCAAAGTGCAAGGGAATTTCACCACTGGGCTTTAGATTGGCACTGATATCAGTGTAGGGCAATTCACGCCAGTTATACCCAAAGATTCCTGTGCCATGTCCGCTGTTGATAGTTTTATCAATGCTGATCTTTTTGAACTGATCAGGCTGTAGTGTCTGCTTGCGCACACCGCTGGGTGTGATATAAAAATGGTCACGGTCGTGATGGCGTATGCTCACATTGCCATCACGGCTGGTGATCCAATTGCGCTTGTAAGCGTCTTCCAGTACTTCACAGATAGTTTCTAACATTATAACTTACATGCCTCACAGGAATCTTCATCGTCAAAGTCAATGTCTTCCAGCGGAGCCACAACTTCTTCGGCCTTGGCCTTGCTGCCCTGTTTGTTGATCAGACTGTAGTACAAGGTTTTTCCGCCCCAGTACCAAAAGTTCATGAGATTCTTGGCAATCAAGGTAGTGGGAACCTTGCGTCCAGCAAAGTGCGCAGGATTATAAAAGGTATTGGTCGAGATGCTCTGATCCACATAGGCTGCAATCACAGCCGCAGTTTTCAAGTAACCTTCGCAGTCTGGTTGATCCCACATCAGCTGATATTTGTTTTTGAGTTTATGGTACTCAGGAACCACTTGGGTGAATGATCCGGCCTTGCTTTCCTTTACCGAAATCAAGCTCATGGGCATTTCAATACCGTTGGTTGAGTTGATTACCACACTGGAACTTTCCACTGGTGCCACAGCCATTAGAGTGGCATTGCGCACACCATGTTGTTTCATGTTGGCACGCAGAGTTTCCCAGTCCAGTTCAGGTGTGAAGTCAGCCAGGTCATTGACTCCAGCTGCACGGCGTTCCCAAGGAAACACACCTTGGCCATAACGGGTGCGCGGAGAATCCGCACAGGCTCCGCGTTCTTGAGCCAATTCCACTGTGGCTTCGGTGAGATAGTAGGCTTGATGTTCCATCCAGGTCTTGACTTCGGCCAGGGCATCGCGTTCGCCATACTTGAGGCTGCGTTTGGCATGCCAGTAGGCCAGGTTGGTGATACCAATGCCCAAGGGCTGAATTTCATCGTTGCTCAACTTGCTTTGGATACTAAGAAAATCTTGATAATCCAGTATGTTGCAAAGACTGCGCTGCAGAATACGGCAAGCACGACGCATGTCTTCAGGATTGCGGAAGGCGCCCCAGTTGATAGACCCCAAGGTGCAAAGAGCAATTCGGCCCTCGGCATCGTCAAGTCGCTTGAACGGACGAGTGGGCAAGAGAATTTCACAGCAGAGATTGCTCTGATAAATGGCATGGTACTCAGGATCAAACGGTCCTTGGTTCTGCACATTGTCGATGAACACTAGATAGATACGACCAGTGTCGGTGCGCTCTTTGAGAATACCGCCCTTGAACACTTCTTCAGCGCTCATGACTTTTTTGCGCAGGTCTGTTCTGGCCTCGTAGGCTACATAAAGTTCTTCAAACAGTGAGGTATTCTTGTAAAAGGCTTCGTACAGATCAGGAACCTGGTTAGGGTCAAAGAATGTTATGTTTTCCTTGTTCTTGAAGCGACGCCAGAAGAATGCAGATAGAACGACACCATAATCCATGTGTCGCACTCGAGTTTCTTCTGTTCCTTGATTGTTTTTGAGCACAATGAGGTCATCAAACTGATGATGCCATATGGGATAGAATACTGTGGCACTAGCATTGCGAATACCACCTTGACTACAACTACGCAAATCACCAAACCATTTCTTCAAGAATGGTATCATGCCAGTATGCATGATTTCTCCACCACGAATAGGCGAGCCTAATGGTCGCAGTCGACCAATTTCCAGCCCTATGCCAGCTCGCTTGCTGGCATATTTTGCCATCATTTCACCACTAGCAAATATGCTGTCAAGATCATCGTCACTGCGAATGAGTACGCAACTTGAGAACTGCTTGGTAGGAGTGCCGAGCCCAGCAAGCACAGGAGTAGCGAGAGTAAATAAGCCGTCACTAGCCGCATTGTAGTATTCCTTTATGTAACGCATTCTGGCTGCGTTGGGCTCTTCTCCATGAAATACCGTGGCTGCTGCTATCATGTAACGCACCTGCGGTGTTTCGTAGATTTGCTTGGTGGCTCGATTGCGCACCAAGTATTTCTCAATCAACTGCTCAATGGCAGCATATGAATATTCTTCATCTTTGTCATGATCTAACATGGCTTCCATTCGGTTCCAGTCAGATTCATCGTACCAGGTCAACAGGTCAGGAGTGTATAAACCCACCTCCACATTGCGTTTTACAATTTCATACAAGGGCGGGGGCTCATAGCTGCCGTACACATCTTTGCGCAGCATGCTGAGTCGCTGTTTGCCCGCCACATACTGATAGTTGACATGACCCACATCTGAGTGATTTTCCACATCAATCAAGTCCACAATGGCTCTCAGCGTGATACCGTCGATATCCTGGGTAGTGATACCATCATAAAAGTGCAACTGTGCCTTGATCTCGATCATGCTCTGACTCACATCAGCTATGCCTTGACACACTTTGGCCACTTGAGCTTGCCATTTTTCAATCATGAGTGGTTCGCGGCGACCACTACGCTTGACTACAGTTATATTGGACATGTTAGGTATATTGTTGTTTTAGATGCTGCTGGTCCAGAAGTTGACGAATCTCACCAGCTGGGTTGATATTTACGACAGAACTGGAGTCCCAATTCAATATATATTTTGTATCCGGGATCAGGACTAAATTGTTGCCACGGCTGTCATGAACCAGCTGTGCATGTTGAATATCCTTGCGATCCAGCAAAGTTATAGTGTACATGATTCCCAGCCCTCGAGCAATATCACAGTACATGTTGTCGCTCAATAGCTGCCAGGGATCAGGCCAATCTGCCTGTTCGTCCCAGTGCAGGTGATAGGGCTGCCAGGGACACCCAAACCACCAAGAATTTATTTCGGCCAAGGTCTCAGCAACAGGTAGATCCTGACAGCGGAGTCGTAGATGACTCCACGACGCCAGGCGTTCGGCAAAAGTTTTAGGCCACATCAAGCGAGATAGGAAACGGAATAGTTGATCACTGGGGCAAAACCAGTGTTGGTAGATGTATATTGAAACTTCATGGTCGATCCCGACTGGATCACCGTGAGCGTCACACCAGTTGGCGTGTTTTCCACATAGTCGTCCACATAGTTCAACGACTTGGATGCATTGGCAGCTGCCACAGTGATGGTTCCTGTACGATAGGCATCTGATCTGCGAATCGAGTAGTTGATCAAAAACAACGGCGTTGTGTCAACATCAATTTCCACAAGAGTAACTTCTGATGTTTGATAGTTATTGAGTTCAATCGTTTGACCAGTGAATCGATTGTAACTGCCCAAAGCCAGTTGTTCTCCACTGGTAAACGCAATACTGGGCTGCTGGTTGAGATTGATTCTGGTGTAAATTGCTGCATTGGCAGCTGATCTCTCAAACTGGTCTGCCACACTGATGTTGTTGGCCGACAACATGTCCACCACTGTGGTTGAAGGATTGCCTTCGCCGCCAAAGTGATTGCCCACATCAAAGAAAGTGTTGCTGACGGAACCACTTAGACTAATGTCACCAAACACAATGCCTTGGGCATAGATGTTGTTGAACAAGCTGGCTGAGACTCGGAATCCTGTGAGTGGCAGTGCAGGGTTAACTGTGCCGCCGGCACCCAGCACAATGCCTTGATACAAGGTATCAAACACGGATTGATCAACGCTGACGCCACTCATGCCTTGATCAGTGTTGATAGCCCAGGTGGTACCACCGAACTCACAGTGATCAAATCGAATGTTGCTGCAAATCAAACCTGCAGTGCTGGAAAATCTCACACCTGCTGACCCAGACACTTCGTTCACAAGATCTGCAGTGCCCAAGGGTCCCACAAACCTTGATCTTGAAATCACACAGTCCGTAGCATCTTGAAATAAACCAATGCTGGCCGTTGACTTGAGACTTTCAACTCCCAGATCTGTTATAGTGATAGACTGCGGAGGTGTGGCACCACCGTTGCCAATGTTGGCACCGGTTTGCTGCAGGCTGTCGCCGGTTTGAAACACATAGCTCACTGTAGCTGTTTGTGTCAACTGTATCACGCTGTTTCTAGCCCCCTCGCCTACCAGTGTAGCCCAGGGAGGAATTATGATAGTTCCGGAAATCTTGTAGATACCGCCAGGAAAGAACAAACTTCTGCGTATTTGTGGATTGGTTTGACGGCAATAAATTTCGTACAGCGCACGATTGATAGCATCAGTGCAGTCTGTGACACCATCGCCTACTGCACCAAAGTCCAGCACTGTGGCCCACTGGTCCATCCAGCTCTGCACACTGATGTTGACCGGAGCACCCGAAGTGGGGCCTGTTTGCGCAGGGTATCCAGCGGCTTCTCCCCGGTAGGTGTAACCCGAAGCTGTGATGGCCAACAGGTCTGAAAATTCTGTCAGGATTTCGGTGTTGCCCACAACAGGCGCACCTTCCGCCAGGGTGCCATTACCAATCCACAGTCGGCGTTGATCCACGCTCCAACCAAATTCGGCACCAGCCAGTTGTGGTAAATCTTGTTGCAGCCCCGAACGCTGTGTGATTCTCGAAATTTGTACAATAGCCACGATGAAGTCCCTAAATGATCATGTATTTAGCATGTAATACTGTTCCACACGATCCCACCACAGTTGTCGATACTGCTCAAATTCCACACCTGCTAGCACAAATTCCTGATATTCCGGAGGCTTTAACATGTTGTTGTTGGCATCCATGTCTGGTTTCACACACATCAAGATCACACCTTTGTTTATCTTGGTGCCATGCAATTCGTTGTGAGCTTCGGCATAGGCACACAACTGCATGAAGTAGTCTTCGATCCACTCTCGCTTTTTGGGACGATTGGTCTGCTTGTAGTCCAGGATGGCTTGGTCGCCTAAGTGGATGCCACAGCCGTCTGTGGTGCCGGCATAGATACTGGGAAAGTATAATGGCACTTCGATGCCCCAGAATTCCTGCACATTTTTCAGACCTTGCTCAATAACCACCGCAGCCATGGCATGACTGGCCCAGCCAAAGGGATTGGTTCCTCGAGGTTTTACTTCGCCAGTTTTGACATAATGCTCAAGATAGGTGTGCATTCTGGTGCCGCGATTGGCAGCTTCTGTGGTAATAGCCTGTGCCTGTGCCACACCCACTCGATTGCGCCAGTTTTGCAAGGCCTGACGTTTCTCTTCGGGCTTGGTGGCTTCCAGGATAGTGGTCACTGACGGCAGTCTGCGGCCGTCAGGAGTGGCATACAGTCGCCGCCCATCCACAGTTTCTCTGGGAATGGGGTGATAGTCAAATTTGGGATTGTACAATGTTAAACTCTAAAACTGATACCACAACCACATCGGTCGCGCTCATTGGGGTTGCTAAACTCAAAACCTTCATTCAGCCCTTGACGCACATAGTCCACAGTCATGTTGGCCAACAAAGATTCGTGACGCTTGTCCACCAGCACACAAAAGCCGGGTTGATTGTGATCTCCGGGATGTGCATAATTGATAGTGGCTTCGTCATATTCATAGCGATCCACGTATTCTAACACATAAGCTAGTCCTGAGCAACCAGTGGTTTTGACACCTAGCCTGATGCCAGCACCGCCACGTTGTGCCAGGAGTTTTCGAACTTTGCGATGTGCTGCTTCAGTTAGTGTGATCATTTAACCAAGATAAAAACCTGAAACTTGCAAGGTGTATTTGTCTTGCATGCCAGCGTTGGAACTCAAGTGAAGTATGTTGCTGTCCCAGAGAAATCCTTCGCCTGCTGACCAACCCACACTGGTATGCGTTTGATCAGAAGAATCCACATACTGAATAAACTGACCCAGGTGATAGTCTTCAAGATAGATGTTGGCACGAACCTTGAGATCAGTGCGATCAGGAAAGCGTTTGCCAATCTGATAAAAAGTATCTCTGTGATAGGGTACCACGCAGCCAGGTGGTTGTAGAATACTGCTCACAGTGATCACTTCCATGTTCAACTGTCGTCCCAGTTCCTGATAGTCCACTTGATCTGCTGTCCACCACAACTGATGAATCAAGGTGTTTTGCAAACAATAACTGGCAGGGAATCCACCAAAACGTTCGTGTATGTCTCGAAGCTCGTGCACCTGGTGATTGATACAACTGCCTTGGTGCACAGAGTAATCTGCTGAGACAAATTGATCAAAGTCCCAGTCTAGTTTGATATTTTCAACCATTTTGATTTTCCTTGTCAGATTGTTTGTTTCGGTAGTCGGCTACTGCAGCCTTGATTGCATCCTCGGCCAAGATCGAGCAATGTATCTTTACAGGAGGGAGTGCAAGCTCTTGTGCGATCTCGCTGTTTTTGATATTTTGAGCAGTATCAATGTGCATGCCCTTGACCATTTCCGTAACCAAACTTGAGCTGGCAATGGCCGAACCGCAGCCATATGTCTTGAAACGAGCATCTCTAATAATACCATGTTCATCCACCTTGATTTGCAATTTCATCACGTCACCGCACGCCGGTGCTCCCACCATGCCCGTACCCACGCCTTCTTCGTCCTTGCCGAAACTGCCCACATTGCGTGGATTTTCGTAGTGATCAACAACTTTTTCTGAATATGCCATGTTAGACCCCTATTGTATGCGACTTTGAGTTCAAAGTCAAGTTTTTTATTTTGCTCGTTTTAGAGCAGATTGAGCATTTTTAGACACAATGTCCTGAGCCTGATTCGCCGTCATGTCAGTGTCAGTTTTTGTATTTCCACGAAATCTCAACACTGGTGAATTGGGTTCATCTTGCTCTAACACATTGCTGAGTGGCGGTTGTGCTAGCAGTTGTGGCAGGCTGTCTAATGTAACTGCCACGCCCAAGCTGTTGGCCATGCTGATAAAAGCTGTTTTTGAAATTTCTTGTGGGCCCGAATCATCCCGGGCACGACCTGTCAACAATGCCACCAAGGCAGTGAGTTTTTGTGCACCCGGATCTGCTATTTCACAAATCAACATGTTTATCTGCGTGGGCGACCAAGTGCAGCAGCAGGCTCTTCAGCATCAGGTTCGATTTCAGCATCTACATCAATGTCAGCTGTGGGATCAGCAGCAGCATCTGTAGCAGGCAAGGCGGCAGCAGGATCTGCGCCAGTCACATCAGGCATGGCAGGAGCAGCAGGAGCCTGGCCAGTTACCACACCCAGAGCTGAATCCAATTGCTGTCTAGCAGCCTGCAGATTTTGCACCAGGCCACTTAGTGCAGCAGTGGCGTCAGTGTTGAACTGAACGCTTTGTTCCACACCAATTTGATTCTTGATCTGATCCACCAAGGCTGGTAGATCTTTGAACTGCAGTTCAGAAGTGTCTTCCAACATCTTTTGCATTTTGTCCACCAGGTCTTGAGCAGCCAACACCACTTGAGCCTGTTGAACTTCACTTTCTTTGAGGGTGCGATAGGCACGGCGAAGACGACTTTCTTGAGTCATGAGGGCAGCACCGGCTACCATTTTTTGCTCGTCTGGCGTGAGTGTTTGTCCCTTGGTGCTCTTGTCCAGCGCAGCCTTGAGCTTGGGATCTTGTACTTTGGACACAGCCTGTTGTGTAGCTTGCGGATTTACCACAGGCGGAGTTGTTTCCTTCAAGCGATGTGTTAGAGCCTGTTCCATCATGACCAATCGCAAGTAAGCAGAGTTGCGCTCGCTCATATGAAATTCTGGTCTAGCACGATGTTCCTTGATCAAGCCACGCACACGACCCAGCATGGCACGAGCTTGACCCGGTGTTACGGCGTCAAATTTAATGGTTTTACCAAAATAGCTCTCAAGTACTCGAGCGGTTTGCTCGGTTGGTTTTTGATGGGCCAGTTCTTGCAGTTTCATTATCGAATCCTCTTTGTTGAATGTATTTAGCCAAATTTACACAAACTGCTAGATGATTTTCCAGCTGTTGTTTGCGAATTGATCGAGTCTGTAACTTGGCTTCCACATGGTCTCGGAATTCATACTGCTTGCTCCGACGGCTCACAGCAGTCCTCACTTGCACATCATGAGTCACTCGACTCAGCATGCGATCTGTGGTTTCAATGTCTCGAGCCAAGCGGTATTGTTGATAACGGTCAGCTATGCACCAGCTGACTGCGGCACGAGTGGTGCCAAATACACCTGCAGGTGTGTTGTTGTAGAAAACTTGATGTTGTTGATCATTGCTGACCAAGCGATAGCGGCCAAACAGTTGGTATCCACCTTGGGAATCCGGGGCAATGATGTTGGGCAGTATCTGCTGTAACTCTTCGGCAAGAGCACGTTCAACTGATTTTTTTGACTTCATTTAACCACATAATGTGTGACAAACCAGGCCAAGCTGGCCAGCAACACACCAATGATACCTATGCCCCAGTTGATGATCTGATCGTTGCGTTTGGTCACAACCGAGTGCATCATGTCATGCATCTCTTTGACCATTTTGCTCACAGATGAAATTTTTTCATCCACACTGTCAAGTCTGTTCTCAATGGCATTGTAACGCTCAGCACAGAGCTCAACGTGCGCTTCTAAACTTTTTTTCTCAATGTCTGTGGCCTCAACCATGATTTTCTCCCGCTTGACTATTTAGCAGGTTCAACTGAAACCATAGGTTTTGAAGCTGACCTTGGGTCACTAGTACTTTAGTACTAGAAGCTGTTTCATCCAGTCCTGTCAGCATGGGCACACCCTCGCAGTCGGCCCGCAGCAGGCTCAGATCCTCGCCATACACATCCCCAGATTCCACTTCAAACTCAAACTGCCACATGTGATCCTGGCGTGTTGGCACAGTGGCCGAAAACACCTGGGTGCGCAGGCTCAACAACTGCTGTAGGGTTTCCCAGTTGCGCTGTTGATTTCTAGATCTATTCCAGTCTCGTTCGGTAGTGATTTCACGGCCAGCACAATCCAGGAATGGCACACGGGACACTTTGTAGTGGCCGGTCACTCCGGTCACAGTGATATCAAACGAGGTGGTACAAACAATCTTCACAGTGGGTTATTTACACCAACAAAAAACCCTGGGTTTTTAATCCAGGGTTTTTGTTCACAAAGATCGGTGATTAGGAAGCAGCTAGCTTGAAGCCAATGCTGGTGCAGCTATCCAACTGGTAGCCAGTGGCTGTTACGTTGGCAGCAGCCAAGAACGCAGAGCTACTAGCAAATGCGCCCTGGGGGAACACAGCAATGCTCAACACTGTACCGTCCACTTGGTACATGGCCACTGTGGAAGTTTGTTGAACTGATTGCAGCACGTTGGCAACGTACTCGTTCACGCCTTGTTGAGACACAACACTGGTGTTGGCCACAACGCGGAAAAAGTCCAGCTTGGGACCAGCAAAGTTAACTGGTGTAGCTGCTGTGTTAGCGTCAGCACTGACGGGACCTGTTGCAACGTCTGTTGCAAATACTGGTTGTGCATCACCGTGCACTCGTGTAATATAAGCCATTTTGATTCTCCTTGGTATATGGGTTCGTTGACCCTACACTTATTTACCAAGTTGACAAAAAATCTCGGTTTAGGCGGCTTTTCGGGCACCAAAGCCGCCGGCGGTTCTACTAACTAACTTGGCACGACCAGCAGGAGTAGCAAACACCCAACCTTCTTGTCCGGGTTGCTGTAGGTCCAGCTGTCGCTGTAGATCCTGCTTGAGAGCATGCAACAGGTTCCAGATATCAAACGCCACTTGCATGCCCAGCATGTTGGATCTTGGACTGCGAAGATATTCCACTGTATTGTTATACTTGCGTGGAGTCACTGCAGTCTGTAGCCAAGCCACAAATGATTCGGGTGTGGCAGCCGAATAATCAGTGCCCTTGAGACTGTTGATGTAGCGTTCCATCAAGGCCGGGAGGTCTGTGATCTGCTGTGATCGCAATTCTGCGGGATTCAACAGCCCCTGCAGGGCCTGTGCAGATTCGCCTCTAGTGAGCGGGGTCAGCTCGGACATAATGCCACGATTGATCTGCAGATTCTTCAGGGTTTTGACTGTGGCCGCTGTGACCATGAGCCCGGGTACCCGCTTCAACACACTTTCAGGATCAGTTTCGGGCTGCTCGGCGCTGCCAGGATCATCCATGCGTGTGTGTATGGCCACGCCCACGCGACTGGCAGCAATTTTTTGTCCCAGTTCACTGCTTTCGGGAATTCTGTAGGTGATGCCATCATGCTTGTTGGGGTTGAAAACCAAGTTGCCTGCATCACGCACATAGGGATCCGACGACGAGTACAACATGTCGCCCTTGAGGTATCCTTGAAATTTTCTCGGTGTGGCTGCTTGCAACAAGGGCCACAGTTCTTGATACATGGGCAACAGAGTCTGCACACGGTCAGCCCGTTTGCCTTGAGCAGCCGCGGTTTGATCACGCTGTGCCATGATCTGTGCGATTTGTTCAGGGCTGGTGGCCAAGCCCGAATAGCCCACTGCAGTGGCGCCGGCTTTGTCTGTGAGCACAAATTCGCCCTGTTCGTTACGGCCAAATATCACAGCAGGCGAGCCGTCCCACTTGATGGTCACATACTCCTGGGCATTTGCAGCAGCTTGTCGAATGATGTCCACAGCTTGTCGAGCACCACGCAGGCCTGCTTGGAACACTAGATCTTCCACATAGGGTATTCGGGGGTTTTTGGCTTCACGCAAGTGTTGCACTCGTTCATCACGATCTTCAATCAAGGGCTGCATGCCTTGGTTTACAATGCGATCTCTCAGTCGAGCCAGAAATCCCACATCATCCACAGGCCGGTACAGGTCCACGCTTTCTTTGAATGGCAAGTTTTCACGAGCCATGTGTTCACGGAAGTCGGCCAACTTGGCATCTCGTTTGGGGTCTGTGGCCAGGGCACGAGCAATACTTTCCACCGATGCTAGGTCTTTACTTGTGGCTCTGGGGTTCAACAATATTTTGGCCACTTGATCCGGATCCGCTGAAATGATTTGGTTGGTGCTACGATCTGCAATGCCGGCCACTTGATTCAGTTTGTAGCCCAGGCTTTTGGCAATGGAGTTCATCATGACATTGCGCTCGCGGCCTTTGTATTGGCTGTCAGGAGGAACAGCACCCAGCACAAACTTTGACCATGGCACATTGTTCAGCAACATGAAGTCGGTTTGTACAAACCCGTTGTCAGCATTGCCACCAATGGGAGTTTTGAAGTGCACAGCGGTGCCGGACTTGCGTACCCAGTCTCTGGGATCCTGACCTTGAGCCGTGGCCCAACGAGCAAGTTGTGCTTCCAGTTGTGATTTGGTAACCTGATTGGCATCCACAGCAATATCCAAGTCACCCGATGTGTCTTTGATGCCGGTTGAACCCAGGGTGTTGTTTTGTATGTCCAAGCCCGGTAACAGTTGTTCCAACCAGGCCAATGTGGGTTTCACATCCTCGCGGCTGATGCGTTGGGTAACAGGAACGCCGTCCGCGTCCTTGAACACATTGCCGCCTTCTGACAACATGTTCATGCCAGCACCTGAATGCCCATGGCACGAATAATGTTGTTCAACTGTTCATTGCCAGTGTTTTTGACTCGTTGACTAGTGGGTATGCCCACTGCTCGACCCAGTGCCTGCAACTGTTGCGTAGTCAGGTTGGCTTTTTGCAACACGGCAGTGACATCGGCAGCGCCGGCAGCGGCAGGGGTGTTGTATCCTGCGGCAGTATTGCGGGATCCTGTTACAGGAGCTGTGTTGTTGCGCACAGCAGCAGTCTGCACTTGCACAGCAGCAATGGCGCGATTCATGTATTCTTTGAATGCCTTGGAAACGCCCGCGGCGTTGTTTTTGGTTGCAGCATCGGCCAGTTGGTCTAGTGTTGCTGTGAGTTTAGAATCTTTAGTGGGATCAAATCCGTTACTTGACAGCTTTGATCTTGCCCAGTCCCCAAAGGCTTTTTTATAACTATCTTGTGCCTGTTGAGCAGTATTGGCCGTGCTGGTAGCAGGTGGTGGGGCAACTGTTTTGGTCACGGTATTGGGGACCATGATGCCGCTGCCAGGCAGTGGAGCATAGCCCGAGGCAGACTCGGGCACAGGAGTGGACTGATTCAGCAATGCAGGGTTGGCTTTGATGTAGGTTGCCCACTCTTTTTCCATGTTGCCAATGAGTTGTTGTATCTTGGGATCGTTTTGCACACGGGCAAGAATTTGATCCGGAGTCTCACCGGGCTGAACGCCTGTGGGAGCAGCACGACTGCCAGGCAATTCAGGAATGTCGTTGGGATTTTGGCCAGTGAGCCCTGCTATAAAATGTGTGACCATGCCTGCCTCGGTCAAGCGACCACTACGGGTAATTTCATGAACCTGCATCGGTTTTTCTCACAGTGCGGGCAAATTTGGCAGGATCCCTCAAGCGAATGGCGTTCAACAGTTTTCTCGACAAATTATCAGCTTGTTCAGGTGTGTATGCAGCATCTATGTGCTCCAGCAAGCGAATGGCACTGGCAATCACATTAGCGGCACGACTTTCCACCACATGTCGCTGATCGCGCTCCACATACATGGCATCAAGTTCTTCCAATAAACTGCGAGTTTTCTTTTGCATTTTGAACACACCCTTTGTGTTATTTATTGTTTTTTAAAAGTTTAAACTATGAATTTTTTGGCCTGTTCAGGATACCATTCTAAAAATTCTGGATAAACTAGCTTCCAATCTTGATTTCTTGGAGAATCGTGTCTGGCCAGATCAGCGAATAATTTGTCAATGTTAGCAACCGAATCAGTTTTTAAATTTTTAAAAGTTTTGTAAACCCAATGATCCGTGGAAAATTTATCTAGCACAGCTTGTTTATATAGATCACTGGCTGCAGCTAGAGAGTACACACCATGACAAGCATGATAATTCAAGCTGATTTCGTCCCCGTATCGAGTGTGTGAAAAATATTGTTTGTGCCACTGTTCCAACTCGTCTGCCCAGTATGCCGATAATATTCCAATTGTGCGCTCTATTCTTAGTAATGCATTGTGCGGCAAGTTTTCACGGAACCACAGCATGTTATCATGCACCTTGCTCCATTCAATGGGCCAACGCTGGTATTCCATTCTAGGCCCCATGTCGTCAAGGCTAAAATAAATTTCTAGCATTTTAAATTTTTCCCAAAATTTCAATACCGAATCAGAAACTCGTTGAGTTCCGTTTGAATGATACCACAGACATATCTGTGACAGATCCACATGATCTTGCAGTTGTTCAAGAACCTGTATATGAGTGTTTGACAACAGCGGTTCACCGCCCTGGAAGTGTATCTGTTTAATATTGTGAGATGAGATTGTTTTAATTAAATCTAAAATGTTACTGTTGTTTGCTCTAACTTTAAATTTTTTTTCGTTTATCTTGTATTGAGGATCAACCTGGCGCCACAGTGTGCTGAATTGTGGGCTACAGATTCTACAGGCCAAGTTACAAGAAAAATCACATTGTATGTCCAACTCAATGACTGATTCTGGCATGTTCCAATCTGTACCAAGACGTTCATTCCATGATTGTCGGCGACTGTAATTGCCATTGTTTTCTGCAACTTTGCAATGTTTGCAATTATCTGGTAGATCTAGGCCGGCCAGATTTTCTTGTCTTTGTTTTACAATTTTAGGATGCTGCCAAAATTCTGAGTTGATATTGTCATTGATTGGAAACTGTTCTACATACAAACAGCACGGTTTACCATACCAGGCTGCTTTTTCAGTGTTATACTGAAGCCAAAGACCGCCTTGTAAATCTGCACAGTATTTTTTCATGATTGTTTTATTTGTCCTAGTAATTGTTTCAGCTTGGCACTTTGCACATCTGCCGATACCTTGGCAGGTTGCTCCCAGGCCGGGGTTCCTACAGCCCGTTCCCACGATGGTGTAGCAGCAGTATCACTGTCGTTGTTAGTGGCAGAAACTGTGGTGCGTGTTTTGATGGAATCCAAGATGTTGCTTTTTTTCACAAAGCCCGAACTCTGTTGTTCGTCCTCAGCCAAGTCTGTGATACGCATGGTTTCAATGTTGTATTCTAGATCAATCTTTTGTCCCACACCGGTGCTGGATCGCGACTTCATGCACTGAATTTGATAACGACCACGCTCACGCATGGCTCTGGATGTAAAGATACCAAACACATTGTCTGCAGTATTGATCTTGGAGATACCACCCGAAATGTGCGAGTGATCAAACTCTACTTCTTCCACAGCTGATCTATTCAACTGCGACGCTGTGACAAACAACACATTGAGTTCTCGTGCTAGATTACGCAGTTCTTCACTCACATACTTGTCTTTCACAAACAGGTCATTGGGCGACACCTTGGCTGAAACCGGCATCAACAAGTCCAGGTAGTCTACCATGACAAAATCAACGCCAATACCTGTTTGTATCTGCACTTCTTTGATGTAGCTGCGTATGTCGTTCACTGTGCTCTGTGCCGGTAGGGCCTTGACTCGATACTGGCCCGACTTCTTGGCCATCATGCGCACCTTGAGTTCAGCAGTTTCGATATCCTTTCGGATGTCTTTGGTGCTCATGTTGGCCAGCATGGCATCAGTTCTCAAGGCACACAGTTCTTCGCTCAATTCCAGACTGATGTACACACCACTCAGACCAGTTTGCAGCCAGTTTAGTGCCATGTTCATCATGACCAAGCTCTTGCCCGAGCCCGAACCACCAGCAAAGATGTTGAGTTCACCGCGACTGAACCCACCATACAGCAACTTGTCCATGCTGCTCCAACCTGTGCCGACTTGGCCGCCGGTGTTGAAATATCTGTTGATACGCTCAGAGGGATTTTCAAAGTAGTCAGTGCCCATGTCTTTGGTCAAGCTGATCTGCACAGCATCCTTGATCAGCTTTTCCACAGGATCATAGTCGCCCTTTTCCAGCAAGTCGGCGCTTTTGAGAATGGCTCGTTCCAGTTCTTGACGCCGTGTAAACTTTTCAAATTCTGCCATGAACCACTCAAAGTGGCCTTCGTTCAAATCTGGCACTCGACTCAGCTGGATTCCTGTGGCAGCTGAAATCACTTCCACTGTGGGCAGGGTTTTGTGATCCCGGCTGTGTTGTTGGATAAATTCAGCCACAGGACGCAGCTTGCGATCAAAGTTTTCGGGATTGTAGATGTTCTGCACACGCACATAGCTGCCGGCATCTTCCAACATCATTTCCAGAAAAATTTTCTGAACATCAACTGAGTAATCTTTTAACAAGTTGCTTCCTTTTCATTTCAATCTTTATACGCGATGTTTCTCGGGCCTGGAATATAGTTAGCATGGTGCCCACACGCCCCAGGCAAATCACCGCATCATTCACATCCTTGCAACCCTCAGGCCACTCAGGCATGCTCACAGCCCAGCCCAGTTCTAAGGCACGATCCACTAGGTCCATGCCAGCACGGTCTTGATCCGGCACCACAGTGACTTCTCGACCTAGACTGCGTACGAGTCTGGCTTGGGCGTCACTCACAGTATTATGCATCAAGGCCAAGCCACCTATGCTGAGTGCGTCAAATATGCCTTCGGTCACAATCACATGTTGCCACGCAGGTCTTTGCAAATCTGTACCAAACACATAGCCTGGCTGCGAGTGATTGATGTACCTGGGTTGCCGGTTGTCTAAAAATCTGGCACACCACCCCACCACTTGATCATGATGCATGAACGGAATGATCACTTGTGGCCTGACCCAGTGAACACCGTCATTTTCGATCGCGGTCATCACAGGATAATCCTCCGGAACGCCACGCTGTCTCAAGTATTGCCACTGTGCTGCATGCTCAGGGGTAACCAATTCACTAAAGGGCGGAAACTCATCACACTCGTCAAACTTGATATCAGTGATGGCATTGGCCACTCGTTGCCGATCATCAATGATGCCATACACGCTGCGATGTCTCAAGCTGTTGAGATTCAGTTGATCAATGTCACTGTCACTCACACCCAACCAGGTCAGCAGTTGCCGTGCTCGAAATCCCAGTTGTCGTCCCAAAACAAAACTGGCAGTGAACTGGCAGTTGAAGCAGTGATAGGAAAACCCCAGATCAGTGATTTTGATTCCGCCACGCTGACGCCGATCTGGTGATTGCCCACGATGGGCGCAGCACACAGCATTGAAACTGATCCAGCCCGAAGGTGTCGACTTGCGCTTGCCCGGCAGTAAACTCACCACATCAATCATGCTACATTGTAACACAATCGCAACTGAGCAATCAACCGTTCCGGCAATTTATCGATACAGGAGATTGGTCACAAAACCCGTGGTAACAATCACCACTGCTGGGTTCATGGTAGGAGGACTTGGTCTATAGCCCGAACCACCTGACACAACTTCGATGCTGCTCACAGTGCCCTGGCTGCCCAAATATGCTCGTGCCACTGCACCAGCACCTGTGCCCACAATGCTGATGTGCGGTGGTGCCATGTAGCCCAGACCCGGAGTGATCACTGTGATGCCAGTGATCACTCCGTCAGTGGCCTGTACTGTGGCCTGTGCAGGTCGTGCTGGTTGATCCAGGCTGCTGAAAATGCTGTTGTTGAAGGCCACTCTCAACAGGGGATGCCAACCCATGACCGTGATATAAATGGTGCCAGTGTGGTCAAGATAGCTGACAGATTCAGTCACATTGTACCAAATGCTTTGATAATTTTGGGCAGCCTGTGTTTTGATGGTGCCAGTGTAGCCCACAAGATCCATTTGTATGGTAGTGACTGAACTGGAGGGCTCAATGAAACTGCTGTAGTATTCTAAATTTTGATAAGGGTTTTGTGAGTATCCACCTGCGTATGCACCCTGCAGACTCCAATCTGGATAGTCGCCTGGCGAAGCTGCACCGTAGTCGTTTTGTGCCACAGTGCGTGTGGTAGGTATGGTGAGCTCTGTGCTGGGCAAGCTCACAGGCCATACCGAATTCACAATGTCCACTGCGGCTCGGGCACCTGCTTGTGCGTCCACAAACACAGCCTCCACCAAGTTGCCACTGGCTCGAGTGATACTGTAGCTGGCAGGCTGTGCTGTGATTTCCACTAGATCTTGTGCCTCCAGTGTGACTCGGGCTCGGCCTGCGGTGGCGTTGATAATGGTCATGGGTTTTTCCAACAACAGTTCAACACCGTCTTGGCTGACCATGCGGAATGTCAGCACACTGCCTGTGATGTTGAAGGGCTTTTGATCTTGATTGACAAACTCAAACAACAGCACATTGTCAACACCTAGATTAACGGTCAATCGTTTTGCGTACACTGGGTCATACCTATAGGGAAAAGTTGAACCACCGCTGGTATCCATCATTAACACTCGTGTGACCTGCTGGTAGATATAAGCTGTGGTGGAATACATACATTTTATTTATCGATATTTGCTGGATGATTTTGGTTGTATAAATATCATCAATGAGCCCAGATATCTTTGCCAAATTGGCCGAAAAATACCCGTTTATCACTCTTTGCACTTATGCTGCCAACGAGTATGTGGGTATCATACAAAATAGAGATGATTTTATCACCACCATCTACGACTTTGGCAGCATTGTGGAAGCAGAACAAAAACGACTGTTTTTAGAATTGGCCAATGTGTGGTGGTGGGAAAGCAATCGCAGCATACCCATCAACATATTTCTCAAACATGAGTGGGAGCCATTTCGTCCCTATTTACGCACATTTACCAATCGAGATCTTGAAATCTTGCATGGCCCGGTTTGCAGCCTGTCAGAAATCAGCCGCAAAAAGACCAAGCGAAAATCAATTACCCTGGTTCGACGTGTGGAGTAGGTTCATGTGCATCGATACCAGGGCTGCATAGCCAATGGCGTGAGCATGCTTGAACACAAACCCCCGGCTGTCATCTCCGTCCCACACTGATTCAAATACTGTTTCCCAGGGTTGGTGTTGCAAGTGAGCCTTGCCCGGACGAATGATACTGATAAATGCTGCCATTCTTGGCACAGAATCTGGCCTCATGCTTTTCAACAACTCAGTATAGTTGCCTACATGCACCAGTTGAGCAGCCCAGTCTGAATCCTGCCACAGTCGAGACCAAGGTGGTTCTAGAGTCAACAGTTGATTGTAGTGATCCGGGTCACGAATCAACTGATACACACTCATGTTCAGCAAATCAATCTTGAAGTAGCCACGAGATTCAGCCTCTTGATAGTCTATGGCAGCACAACCCAACACAGGATCTCTGGGTATGTTGGTCACATACACACCTGAATTGTGCCGGCGTGCTTGATCATTTACCGTTTGTCTTGCTGGCGTATGGCGTATCAATGCCAACAGCTGATCCCGATTGGCCAGGTCAATGTCAATATCAGCACTCATTACCAACCTGCTTTCTTTAGTATATCTCGAGCATACTCAACATCAGCCGGGTAGTCTCGGAATCGTTTTTGCCAGGCATCAGCATCAATATAGGGCCAAATCACAGACACCAAGTCTGGTGGTAGATTGCCTAAAAATTCCTGTCCCGAATCGGAATTGTAAATGGCCCAGGCACTGATTCTGCCCGCTGTGATGGCATGACAGATCACATTAGCGTTGCCGTATCGCATGCAATCCTGTGCAGGACTGCCAGTGGTCTCTTGCCAGGCAATACCAAATTCCATGGCTCGAGCAAGAGCATCGTCCACAGTTTCCATGCGCAGGTACTGTATCAAGAACTCGGTGTACATGCTGTCACGACACCAGTGATCAATTTTTTTGTTTTGTTTCAGCAACCAAATCATGAATTGTTCGGGATTGATCACTCGGGTGTTCACACAGTAACGACCAAATCGCACAAATGCTCGATAGTAGGGCGACTCTGCAAAGTCTTCAAATGTTTTGAGTTGTGCAGATCCTTGTGTGATCTCGTAGAATCTCACATAGGCCTGCAGGCCCAGTTGAACTCCGCGTTCGTTTTGCTCCAGGCGCCGACGGCGAGGTTCGCAGGCATGCACGGCAAGACTGCTTTCTCGCACAAAGTCTCTTTTGCAAAACTCACACTGATAGGTCACGGTTCTTGTCCATGCTGCCGGACATACTCGGCCAGTTCTTTTTTGGTAGTGATTTCAGCCAGCAAGTCAATTTCATCACTTTTCAAATGCGGAAACAAGTTGCTCAACTGCTTTTTAATGGAACCAGCACCAGGTTCGCGTTTGCGTGGCGAAATCCACTGATGCCGTTGTGCACCCAGATCTGGACTCACAGTGGTAGCACACAACCACTGCAAGTCTGGCAACTTGCTCAAGGAGAAAAAGTGTTTGTTCAATCGCTCGTTGGTGGCAATCACATAGAATTCCTGCAGTTCTCGGGCGCCTTGCACACCACTGGCCCAGCGTATCATGAGATAGTTGGAAAACTTCTTGCGCTCTTCGGGGGTAAGGTCACGATAAAAATCACGGTTCTTGAGATCCAACTCACGCATTTCGTTGGCAATATTTAATTTGTCACTCATTTTTTTTGCTCAGGTGATATATCACTATAGCACGATCCAGTGCATCTTGTAAAGCAGGATTGGTTTTGGCGGCTTGACGAATGTTGTCCCACAAAAGGTTTTGTTCAAGATCCTTTACTAGTCCCGCTGCCTTTAGGCTTTGCCCAATCATGCGACGCTCTGTAGAGCCCGACTCTCTGGCATACACAGTTTCTCCCCCATCGGGGCTTTCGTAGATGTAGGTGGCACCTGGTTTAAGACTTCCCATGTTCATAACCCCATTCCAACAACACCCAATCAAGGAATCGTTGCACAGCATCATGATCTTGGGGATAGTTGGCACCGTACAATTCCACCATGCGTGTGATTGCTCGAATAAGTTCGGGTTCAGTGTATGGCATGTTACCAGGCTCGGTTGTAGTCCACAATCTCACAATTGCGACTGATGTCTTTCACAAAGTACACACAGGGTGGAGTTTCACCTGCGGACAGTGGCACACACAACATCTGTCCGTTCTTGAGTTTGGGTGCATGCCAGGTCACTTCGTGATACACATCCAGGATTTCAATGTCAGGAAAACTGGGTCTGAAACTTGACAGTGGATTGAATTCAAACACACGGAATCCACGATCATTGATTGATGTGAGTGGCAATGCTTCCAGGTCACCCAGGTCAGGCTCTCCAATCAGGACCTGCCAGTCAATGGGCATCTTGATGCGATGCTCGCCAATTCTCAGCACCAAAGCTGGACTGGTAAAGCTCTCCAAAAAGATCAAGGGGATATAAAAATAATCCGGGTCCTTGGGGTCGCTGTTGTCCAGGATGGCAAAGCGCATGTCGTCCACTTCGTCGGGCAAGTGGTTCAAATCAAATGTGGCGTTGTCAAGAGTTAGTATTTGCATTGTTGTATAATACACTGGCAGGTTCGCAAAGTCAACAGTTATTTGATTTTCATCCAGTCTAATTTTTCTTGTGTGAATGGGTAATTGGCTTCTTTGTAGAATTGTTTGCGCTTGGTCAAGTGACGCCGGGCAAATTTGCATGTTGATGTTATGTCCCAGATTTCCACGTGGTCCTTGTCTTCTGCTTTCCTAATACCACGCCCAATAGATTGTATAACTCGCACAAAGCTCTTTCCGGGTTCCACAAGAACCAAATTAAAGATCCTAGGAATATTAATACCCACAGCGGCCACACCATAAGTCGCCACAATAATTTTGTCAGAGCTTTCAGCCACTTGATCATATTCATCCTGTCTTGCCTTTGCTTTGGTAGCGCCCGATACAAACACAGCTCGATCACCCAGGCGCTCTACCAAGGCATGACCTGCTGCCACACGATCCACTAAGACCAAGGTATTGCCGGTGGCATTTACTCGCTGAATTAATGCAGCCACAGTGTCTAATCGTCCAGACTCTTCCAGCAAGTACTTGAGCTCGCTTTGATAGTCTTTGTACTCCACCAAGTCTACCAACTGCACAATGTTCACATGGCACTGGGCCAGCACACCACGATCCTGCAGTTCACTAGCTGACAAGTGACTGATCACAGGACCAATGCTCACAGTGAGTGGCACACTCTCAAACTTTTCCTTGGGCACAGTGCCAGTGAGTCCCCAGCGAATGGGTACACGACTCATGACTCCTGTGAGCAAGGTCTTGAGTGCATCGGCCTTGGCCATGTGCACTTCGTCCACAATCACTGCCACCACATCCTGCAGGAAATCATGTATGGTGTACTCAGCTGTGCCAGATTGTGTGTTCTTCATCAACACATTGAGACTCTGCCAGGTGCAAATGGTGTGCGTGAGTCCCAGTTCTTTTCTATCTCCAAAGTACACACCCACATCCAAGCCCAGAGCACGATAGTCCTTTTCGGTTTGTGTTACCAAGCTCTTGTTGGGCACAATCACTATGGTGCGGCCATGTGCTTCACAGCGTTGGCTCAAGGCAGCAGTCATGATGGTCTTGCCTGCACCTGTGGCCACTTCTTGTAAACATTGTGGATTGCTCAAAAAGTCATTGATGATGCGAACCTGATAGTCTCGCAACTGAATAGGCTGACCCACTAGCGGATGCCCTTCACCCCAGGCAATGTGAGCAAAACTGTCTTCTTGCACACTTGCAAATTCAAACCGGGTGGCATAATCTCGCTGATCATCTAGGTCAATGTCGTAGTCATGTCGTTCCAGGATGGGCACAATCTCGGGCAAGAGATTCACAAAGGTGCTACCGCCCAACTGAAAGAATCCCACTTTGCCATCCCACCGCCCCAGTCTGTAGGCCGGACGAAATCGTGCAGTGGGGTCTTCGTACTTGAAGGCTTTGACTAGAGCCTTGCGAGTGTCAAGATCCAAGCCCTCGATCTTGATGTTTACTTCATCACGAATTACTATCGTTGCTTGTTTCACAAATGGTTACCTGGTTTACAAATTGTCTCTCACGAATATCTGCTAATAGTTGATCTCTTGGCACAGTTTCCACTAGTTGTGCCACAGGAAATTTCAATGGAGCAAGTGCAACATTGCTGATACTGCTGTACCCGCGACTGTGAAAAAACTCTTGATGTTGATCAAAGTAGTTGATCATGCTGACAGCTTTGCCAAGCACTTCAGACTCAGACAATTCAAACAGTCTCACTACAAAATCTGCACTGTAAAAGTCAAATGGTTTAAATGCATCATCCTCAATGTATTGGTCTTGATCCTGTGTTAGATCTTCCAGCGTCTTGCCAATCTCCACATAGTTCAAACAAATTGATCCCCAGGCAGGGTTCACTTCACCATGTTGTTGCATTAATTCTGCAGGCAAGTGTTCAGTCTTGGGCATTCCAAACCAAGTGCAAACAAATCTAGGTTGCCTGGATCTACCCACAGTCTCACATCTGTGCACGGCCAAATTCAATTCAGCCAAGGCCCTGCGAACGTTATCTGGTGCTGATTGCCAAAATTCATGTGTTTGCTGATCTAGCAATCCGTGATACACTTCAAAAATGTGATGCAGATAATTCAAATAATCTTGATCATCAATGCTGGTAAATTCACGCTCCACGATAGGTTGGTGGGCATTGATTGTGGCCACACAACGCTTTATCATGTCAGCTGCACGATCTCGCTCGTGTGATTCGGGATCAAAATTGTAAAATCTATCAGGGTGATCCAAGGGCCAGTGATGCCTCTGAGACATGCGCTCAAGCCAGAGATCGGCCAAAGGCGTGTCCAGTATCTTGAACTTCAACAAGTAATTGTCTGCGCCTAGTTCTATGTGCAAAAATCGTTGACTCATAGTGTATTATATACAAAACAAAACTAAAAGTCAAAAAAACAGGCTCCAAAGAGCCTGTTGTAAATGAACTGTGAATCACAGTTCAGGAGCTAACTTGTTCAAGCCGTTTTCATGCATGTGGTCTCTGCCAGACGCTTCCAGTTCAGCACACTCAACTTGCGCAGGTCTGCAATCTTCAGGGCCATGCGCAGGCTCATCTCACGCAGGCGATTCTGGTTGGCGTTCATGAACTCAATGATCTCGTCCTGCACACACTCGTCAAATTCATAGTCCTGGAACAACACACCGTCACGAGCAATCTGTTTGATGCGCAGGATCTTGTCACGCATGGTGTCCAAGGTCAAGTCCAGATAGTGACAACGACTTTGCAGTGCATCCAAGTGGTCGCGCAGTTTCTGGCTCTTCATTTGATCAAACTTCAAGTTGGTGATAAAGATCACACTACCTTTGAACTCAAAACGGTCTGGAATGCCTTCTCTGCGCAGGGCACTTGACTCGCTCAACCACGAAATGGTGCGTTTCTTGCCTGAGTCCAAAGCACCTTTCAGCAAGTTCAAGGCCACATCATCCAGCAAGATTGAGTCACAGTCGTCAAACACAATCACACAATTGGCATCAGAAAACTTGTACAAGGTCTGGAACAAGCCAATTGGAGTAGCAGAACCTTTGACCACTTCGGCTCGCAGACGCTTGCCGGCCAGTTTGTCAAACAAACAGGCTTTTTCGATTTCGGTCTCTACACCAAAGCTCTTGCCCACGCCTGGAGGGCCACTCACGATCATGGCGCGAATGTCACCAGTCACTGTGGCCTTGGTCATTTCGGTAAGAATTTCAAAACGCTCGCGAATACGAGCCATGGCTTGGTCTTCGGTTTCCGCCTGTGCCACAGGCTTGAATTCTACCACTGTATTTTCTTTTGTCACGCTGGTTCCTTCCACATATTCAATGTCTTCAATTGAGTTCACACGCACACGCACTTGGCCAAATTCTGGCCCAAAATACCCCTCGCTGTCCACTGTAACATAGCCACCGCGGGCACCTGTTCTAAATCCCTGCACCAAGGAGAAGGTGATGTTGCGTACAGGTCGGTTACGATACACACCATTTTTGATACAAATTTTACTCATCTCTAGCTCCGTTTTGTTAATATATGTATATTGTACGATATTGTGAATTTGGTGTCAAGTCACCATGTCATGTGCCGATTTTGCACGATGCTTGGTGTTGCGTTGATACAACATGGCATTTCGCTCGCTTCGGGCACGAAATGGCAAGTCACGGTCAAAAAGCACACGGTGCACACGGGGCTCCGGGCTTTTTTGTTGGGTGGTCTTTGTTTTGTTCATGCTGTAATTATACTCGATTTGGCCATTTTTGGTCAACTGTTTTTACAGGCCAAACGCCAGCATGCACAGCACAAAACCTGCTGAAAATGCCAGAGTGTAACCCAAAACGGTATGTGCCAATGTTGTCATATCAAGCTCCTGTTTGTTTGCAATAATGCTATTGTAACCAAAAAAGGTATTTTGGTCAACTGACAGTTTGTTGCAAAAACACAACACTCAAACGAGTTGTGTCATTTCCAGTGTTGCACAATCACAGGATCAGATTTACACTGTTGTACTGTGTGAAAAATAAATATCCAATGTTAATTCAATATCTTAATTTTCCAAAAGTTCCGACCAACATTATCGACAAGCTCAATCGGGATCATGACAAGTTTGTGCCAACAGAACAGTCAAAAATATTTCCCGTCTATATCAGATCCATGACCAAAAGTGAATTGTATGCTTCCTGGTGCAATGAAAATATTTGCCAGGCTAGGTGGAGTACACAACTAATCAAAGATTCCTTAGTCATTCATAAAGATAAAAACGGCGTTAGATTTAGATTGACTTATTTAATAGAACCAGGTGGAGACAATGTGCTAACCAAGTTTTATAATGATGACAAGGAAGAAATCGAAAGCATTCGAATAGAACCATTCAGATGGCACTTGTTTGATGCCACAGTCTTTCACAATGTTGTCAACGTCGAGCCTGGAAAATTGCGTTTTGCTATCACAGCCTCTATATTGCACATGCCCAGCAGTGTTTGATTCCAAAATCAATATTGTATAACTATTGTAAAATTTTAATTCATTTCCAATGCTGCACAATCACAGGGTCAGAGATCAGATGTGGTTTGGGCTGTCCGTGACACACCAGCACAGATACCCCGGGATTGATCTGAGCTCCAGTACCGGGTTGGCAATGTTGTCGAGCTGCAGGATCATACCCGCCATCTAGTGCTTGCCAGCGCCAGCTGACCACACGATTGTGGTCTAGACGAGCCTGCTGAGATCCTGGTACGCAGGCAGTCACATAGTCTTGATCACCAGGGTATCGGGCAGCAATTCTAGCAGGATCCGAATCAACAAAGTCAGCCCACAATGATTGTGTGAGCCCAGTATCCCACCACATCACACTGGTATTAAGGCCTGGCCATGTGGGTCTCCAGAGATACTTGAAGTCTCGCACGGCCCAAAATCGATCCAGGGGCAGTTGCCAAATCCAGTCTATAGAATCCACAATAACCACATCTAAATCAAAATACAGCATGGGACCTGCATGATGTACAGGATCAAACAGTTGCATTTTGTACCACCAGGGCTTGTTGACTCGCCATGGCGTCAGCACATGTTTGACCATGTGATCCGGAACTGATCTATGTTCCTCGGTGTACACATGCATGGTCACAGGCCTGGTCAGATGTCGAGTCAACATGCTGTGAAGAGTGTCTACATACTGCCATGAGTATGCATCACCCACAATCACACAGGCACAGTCTAAAGGTAAGGTTCCAGACGCTGAATCCACAGACCGGCCTCCAGTTCTGACATGGTATATTCGGTGTGGGCTATTTCCACCAACCACTGCTCACGATCTACTGTATAAGGCTGTTCAATACAGCCAATATCAACGCCCACAGGTGCCGCCAAACTGGATTGATCTACCACGGGTCTAGCACCAGCCAATGCCGCCTGGATACCGGGTCCGCTGTTGTGGTTTACCACAGCATGGTAGTTGACGGTCATGTCATAGCTGTCATAGGTATTGGCCAGGCGTTGTGTAGCTTGTATTTCAATTCCCGATGGCAGTCGACTGATATTCAAAGCACAGCGTGGATGAGAACGCACCACAATGGGTCGATCCGTTGCTGATCTTATTTGTGCAATCTGTTGTGTGATCCAGGCTTCTTGATCTGGTACCCTTGACATCTGTAGACTTTGTTGATGTTGCGCAGCTATCAATATTTCTGGTCTCAGCGTTTGGTTTTGCAACCCAATGCCTAGTCGTCGGGGTCGATCCCAGTCTAGATTGTGTTCATGTCCGTAGTGTCCATCTGCAGTGATGTTGTTCACCGCCACTTTCCAGGTCACGCCACGGATCAAGGTGCCCACATCAATCACGATCACAGGACAGTCAAGACCACGATAGTGCGCATACACTTCACGATTTTCCAGCATGCGACCATGCCACAGCACTGACCATATGATCACTGCATCTGAATCCCAGCTCTGTGCCTGAATTTCAATGCCGTGTTGATTGAGGCTGCCGCGAACCGCCGCCATGACTTCGCCGGAGTTGCGGGCACATTGTAAAGGAAAATAGGCTATGGTTTTGATCACTAAATATCTCACATGAGCTATTGTGTAGTTACCACTTTTCACGACCAGGGCTACAACTTGTATGGTCAACGCATGATTCAAACCTTTTTGAACACCTGGCCTCGCGAGGTTGATCTGGTGGTCTATGCTGAATCTTGTGAAGTTCAAGAAGCAGCACCCAATTTGGCTGTGTTGGACCTGGTCCAGGCATCACCCGAATTGGTGGCATTCAAACAACAGTGGCAGTCGGTGCCCTGGGCCAATGGTGATGTGAGTCATGATCCCCAACGAAGCCGCCGTAGAGATCGCGGAAAAAAATTCAAGTGGGAAGCTGTGAGATTTGCTCACAAGGTGTATGCCATATGTCATGCTGCTCAACACTCTCAAGCTCAGTGGTTGATCTGGATGGATGCCGACACTGTGTGCCACAGCTCAATCACTCTGGCCAATTTAGACGCATTGTGCCCCAATCAATACGATCTCTGTTATCTAGGACGTGAAAACAAATATTCCGAATGTGGATTGTATGCCATGAATCTCGATAGTGCCGCAACCCAAGAATTCTTGAGGCTGTTCCAGCACTACTACGACTCAGCCGAATCGGGAATATTCACCTTGGCTGAATGGCACGACAGTTTTGTGTTTGATGCTGTGCGAGCGCAGATTCCCATGCAGCAACTAAACTGGAGTGAGGGACTGATATCTGGCGAAGGTCATCCCTTGATCAATTCAGCATGGGGTGCATGGCTTGACCACCTCAAAGGCGCCAGAAAATCCCTGGGTCGCAGCAGAGCACAGGATCTGATACAACCACGCAGCGAATCTTATTGGCAATGAACTGTTACATTATCTATCTTTCTCAAGTGGCCAGCAGTGCCAGATCTGCTGAAACGCTGGCACAACAGTTGACCAACTACGGAATTTCTTGGCAACTGTTTGAAGGTTCCTACGGCAATGTGGCCAAGCAACAGTACGAATCACAAGGTCGAGGTTGCCATGCCTGGGGCTTCAAAGGCCCAGACCGACCCTTGAGCGACCATGAAAAATACGAAATGAGCCTGCCGGGAGTGATTGGCTGTTTTGACAGTCACTATCGACTGTGGCAACTGTGTGTAGAGCTGGGAGAACCCATCATGGTTTTCGAAGATGACACCCGACTGATCAGACCCCTAATACCTGTAGAGTTTGATCAGGTGTTGATTGTGGCCACCAGTCATGACAAAAAGCTGGCCAAATATCGGGACTACTTGACATCTCCGTCAGGTGAGGCCGCAGCGTGTGAATATCGACAGGCCAGCATGCCAGGCACTGCTGGTTACATCATAAAACCTGCTGCGGCCAAAATTTTGGTCGAAACCTATCAGCACTCGTTTTTGCCCTCGGACAATGCCATGAATCAAACCCTGATACGACTGGAGATTCACAATTATCTAATGGGACAGGCTCAGGATCGAGATCCCACGGGGGGCAAAAGTTCCTTGGTCAAGACTGACTACTGGAACGAACAAACTGTCGCATGTGACGCCAGCACTCACCAGACTCTAGTTCTTGAAAATTCCAGTGGCTCATGGCCAAACCTTGCACCCAACTCAGTCGATCCGGCAATTCGGGTGATTCGATCTGGCTCAGGTCCCAGTTGGCAATCGCCCAGCACTGACTGCGATCAGGATCGGTCACAAACACCGGATATCCTTCCACAGCCGCAGCCACAGCAGGACTTGAATTGTGGTTGACCACAGCCCAGCAATTGATCAGGTCCTGGCCTAAATCTCGGTGCTGACTCACCCGTATTGGGTTTAAGATTGAGACTCCGGGCAAGGGATTCACAAGATCCAAGTAGGTGTGAAGTTTTTTGTCTCCCGGATGTGGGCGTATCACAATGGGCCGATCAGTATAGCGTGCCAGTGTTTGAACAGTTTGTGTCAACCAGGTAGTGACATCAAGATCGCCCATGCTCCAACCGCCCTGTCGCTGCAGGCATATCAGCACATGATCCCCGGTGGTTCTGTAGTCACGCAACTCAATGCCCAACCGTTGACTGATGCTGTGCCATCTGGCAGGATCCACTGGGCGGTTGCAGTACTCGCCAGTGTTGGGGAATATGTCATCAAAACTGTAGCGCAGATAGTGATGGGGATTGTCAATATTGGCATACAAGAACAAGTTGCTGTCCACGGCCAACACTCGACGCTGCATGCGACGTTGTGACATGATCACTTGATTTCTCAAATCAGCATGCGGTCTTGGACGGGCAGTTGTGGTATACCAACCTTGAATCACAGCCACATCAGTGTGACCAACTTGATAGTCTTCAACATCCACCACCTGGTCACCAGTGGTTCTCACACCTTGTGCAAACAGTCTCAAGAGATTGACCTTTTCCCAATTGCGGCCATTGGGCACAGATCTGTGATAAACTGCCACAGTGTTCATGATGGATGTTGTGCAAGTCGGCGTTCTTGATGCCAGACATCGGCTTGGGGCACTGACTTGTACTCGGCAAAGCAAGGTGTGCCCAGGGTGTAATGCAGCAGTTTGGCAGCAGGATTGGCACCCAGTTCGTCGGGCAGCCAGTTCCATTCCTGAGGCAATTCTCCAATGTCAGCATCATCCAACCAGCCAAAGCGATGCAGATAGGACCCAGTGCTGTGTTGTACCAGGTCAGGTGTGAGCACACGATTTTTCTCATGACCACAGTTCCACACAATCACACTGGACCAATTCTTGCGAGGATAGTTGTGATTGGCATTGCCCAGGTACTTGACAGCCGAACGAGTCTGATAATCATGTTTGACCACGGCCACAGCATGTTGATTGCTCAGAAGGTCAAACAGTTCCAGGATGTTGCTCTGCAACACCATGTCGCCGTCAATGAATACAGCACGACCCTGATAGCCCATGAGATAAGGTACCAAGAAACGACTGTACACAAAAGTGTTGCTGCCATCAGTGTGCGTTTCTTGGTAGTCCTTCATGAGATTGAGAGACAAGGGCACAATGGCCACAGGAGCAGTGGCCAGTCTTATGATGCTGTTGCAGCACACATGATAGGCCACTGCTTCGCGTGGATCGTAGCCCACAAACACCGGGACCGGCAACATGCCTTATTCCCCGTAGTGGATGAAGTTTTTGTCCAGCCAGGGCAAGATCAAATCCGAGTGAGCCAGGTATCCACGGCGCTGCACACCCTCGGCAGCTGATTCGGGCAGCAGTTGACGATCTGCCAGATCATACCAGGTGGTGGTTCTGGGATCCATGGGCTGATGTGTGCTCTTGTATGCTATGGCATGCAGCCAAGGGTCACTGGGTCGCTTGAGAAAAAATCCAT
>Ga0209085_1000129_pt1 | contig 56829 bp, 59 predicted proteins | sample C_131016_EF_Meta_FD_187310 | JGI IMG/M metagenome (GOLD analysis project Ga0209085, IMG submission 187310) | Freshwater microbial communities from Lake Croche, Canada to study carbon cycling - C_131016_EF_MetaG (SPAdes) (version 2) | ecosystem: Environmental > Aquatic > Freshwater > Lake... | reverse complement strand
ACCTTGGATTGCAACTCAAACTCTTCGCGAGTGACCAAGTCCATTTTCTGAAAACCTTGATTCATCATGGCGCGCACATTCTTTTCAATCTCATGCGCTGGTGAATTACGAATAGCATCCCCAACCTTATTCTGCATATCGCTAGCAATACGCTGGATTTGTTCTAGGATTTCGCCTGGTTTTTGCATAATGCTGCCCGCCGTTCTATTGAAATTTGCTTAAAAGATAAGAAATCTATTTTAAGTTGTTGGGCTAAAAACAGGCGAAACCAACTAAAAAAAGCCGCATATGCATCTAAATGAACGAAAATAGTGCATATCTAAGCACCAAAATTGTGCATAAGCCTTATTTAGGGGAATTGTGAAAAATACGTCATCTTTCCAACCGTCATGATCACCTCATGCATTAAATCATCCATCCTTTTTTATGACCAATAAGGAGTTTCATATGAAAACGATTCAAAAGTCAGCCATCGCTCTAGCAGCTTCTGGCTTATTCGCAACAGCAGCATTTGCACAAACAGCGCCTGCAGCTGAGGCTCCAGAGGCTAGCCCAGTTACTGCTAACGTGACTGTGACTAACGACTATCGTTATCGCGGGATGACGCAGTCGAACTTCAGGCCGGCTATCCAAGGCGGATTTGACTACGCTCACGAGAGTGGTTTCTACATTGGCAACTGGAACTCATCAATTTCATGGATTTCAGATAGCTACCAAACAAATGGGACAACAAGGCTTGTGGGAACTTCAGCTCCTTTGGAGATGGATTTTTATGCTGGATTTAAAAAAGAGTTTATTGGAGAGGGATTTGCCTCTGATGTTGGCGTGCTCCAGTATTATTATCCAATGACTAATGCGCCAACCAATGCTTGTGGCGGAACGGGCGCAAATGGATTTAACAGAAATGCTTGCGGCGCAAATCCAAATACAACTGAAGTTTATACAGCCCAAAACTTTACTTTTGGCGCCGTAACTGGTTTTGCAAAAGTCTCATATGCGCTCACTAACCTCTTTGGAATAAACAACAGTAGGGGGTCGCTCTATCCTGATTTAACTGCTAACTATGACACTGGTATTTGGGGTTTGTCGCTTAATGCCCACGTTGGATACCAAAGAGTAACAAATACACAAACCTTAAGTGGAGTTAAATATAATTTTTCATATGCTGATTACAAATTCGGTGTAACCAAAGATTTTGGCGGTGGCTTATCAGGAGCTCTTGCATATGTTACAACAAGCAATCCAAAAGCAGGCTCAAGTTTTCTTTGGTATGCACCAGTCAATACTGGACTTCAAACCAAGTCTCAAGGACAGGGCGGTGGTTTGATTTCTTTAACAAAAACTTTCTAATTCCTTCCTCTGAACGGAGAAACGTATGAAATTAATTACCGCAATCATCAAGCCCTTCAAGCTTGACGAAGTGCGCGAAGCTCTCTCAGAAGTGGGAGTTTCGGGCATTACCGTCACTGAAGTCAAAGGCTTTGGCCGTCAAAAAGGTCACACCGAGTTGTATCGTGGTGCTGAGTATGTAGTCGACTTTTTGCCGAAAGTAAAAATTGAAGCTGCTGTTGAAGATGGCATCTTGGAGCGAGCGATTGAAGCAATTGAAAAATCTGCCCGTACTGGAAAAATTGGTGATGGCAAGATTTTTGTCTCCCCAGTTGAACACGTCATTCGCATTCGCACCGGTGAAACCGGCGCGTCAGCACTTTAAAGAGAGGTTCAAAATGTTAACTTGGATGAAACGACTCCTAGCTGCAAGCGCAATGGCTTTGGCTGTTGGAGCAAGCAGTGTCATGGTAGCTTCGCCAGCTTTTGCGGATGAGGCTAAGCCTGTTGCCGCAGCCGCTGCAGCTGCAGTTGCTGCTGCTCCTGCATTAGTTCCGAATAAAGGTGATACAGCTTGGTTACTAGTGTGTACAGCATTAGTAATCTTGATGACATTGCCAGGTTTGGCTTTGTTTTATGGTGGTTTAACACGGAGCAAAAATATTCTTTCTGTACTCGTACAGTGTATGTTTGTGTTTGCATTGATCACCGTGTTGTGGTCCCTCTATGGATACAGCTTCGCATTTACTGAAGGCGGTGCATTCATTGGTGGACTCGATCGTTTGTTCTTAGCTGGTATGACTCCAGATTCAGTTGCCGCAACATTTAGTAAAGGCATTGTGATTCCTGAGTATGTATTTATGGCCTTCCAAGCTGCGTTTGCAACTATTACTTGCTGCTTGATCATTGGTTCATTTGCTGAGCGTGCCAAGTTTTCTGCAATCGTGTTATTCATGGTTCTGTGGTTTACTTTCAGTTACTTACCAATCGCTCACATGGTTTGGTTCTGGCCTGGTCCTGATGACATCAAAGACGCTGCATCACTTGAAGCAATCACAGCTCGCGCTGGTTGGTTGTGGCAGAAGGGTGTTCTCGACTTTGCTGGCGGTACCGTTGTTCATATCAATGCTGCGATCGCAGGTTTGGTAGGTTCATTCGTCATCGGCAAACGTTTGGGCTACGGCAAAGAGGCAATGAAGCCGCACAATCTAGTATTCGTCATGATTGGTGCTTCACTCTTGTGGTTCGGTTGGTTTGGTTTCAATGCTGGCTCTGCTCTCGAAGCAAACGGCAGTGCAGCCTTGGCCTTCGTAAACACATTATTAGCAACCGCTGCCGCAGTATTGAGCTGGTCAGTTGCTGAGTGGGTTCTCAAAGGTAAGCCTTCTATGTTGGGTGGTGCATCTGGTTGCGTAGCAGGTTTAGTTGCAATTACTCCTGCTGCTGGTTTTGTTGGACCAATGGGTGCCCTCGTAATTGGTGCTGCTGCTGGTGTGATCTGCTTGTGGGGTGTTTCTGGTCTCAAGAAGCTATTGGGTTCAGATGACAGCTTGGACGTATTCGGTGTGCACGGCGTTGGCGGCATCTTGGGCGCTTTGTTAACTGGCGTGTTCGCAGACCCAGCTTTAGGTGGAACAGGTATTTGGGATTATGTAGCGAATGCTGCAGCCCCTGACTACTCCATTGCTAGCCAATTGTGGATTCAGAGCCAAGGCGTCATCGTTACTCTCATTTGGTCAGGTGTGGTTTCTTATATCGCCTTCAAATTGGTTGATATCGTGGTTGGCCTGCGCGTTAAGGAAGATGAAGAGCGCGAAGGTTTGGATATCAGTTCCCACGGTGAGTCCGCTTACGAGTCTTAATCAGCTGTTTTACCCCTCACTGGGCGGCTTTAGTTAGCTGCCCGGTTTTTAAGCGCGGAATCCTTGGATTCCGCGTCTTTCTTTTAAAAAATCTTACAATGGTGAAATGGTCCCACATCTCATCACTGCCCTAAACGGCCCCCTTCTCGATCTTGAGTCGAAGGTATTAGAAGCAACTCCAACGATTGAGCGCTGGTTCAGGCTTGAGTGGCAAGAACATACTCCGCCGTTCTACTGTTCAGTTGACCTACGTAATGCGGGCTTTAAGCTTGCGCCAGTTGATACCAACCTCTTCCCAGGTGGTTTTAACAACCTCTCACCGCAAATGTTACCTTTAGCGGTTCAGGCAGCAATGGCAGCAATCGAGAAGATTTGCCCCGAGGCAAAAAATTTACTATTGATACCTGAGAGACACACTCGCAATACGTTCTATTTACAGAATATTGCGCGTTTATCTTCGATCTTGCGTCAAGCAGGTCTTAATGTGCGTTTAGGTACTTTGTCTGATGAGATTAAAAAGCCAACTTGGATTGACTTGCCTGATGGCAATCGTCTCTTGATGGAGCCTTTGTCTCGTTTAGGCTTGAAGAAGCAACGTCTTGGTTTAAAAGATTTTGATCCTTGCTCAATTCTGTTGAACAATGATTTATCGGCAGGCATTCCTCCAATCTTAGAAAGCCTGCATGAGCAGTATCTCTTGCCAGGTTTGCATGCTGGGTGGCACGTCCGCCGTAAGTCGAAACACTTCGCTGCTTACGATGAGGTTGCTAAGAAGTTTGCGAAGGTGGTTGATATTGATCCCTGGATGATCAATCCTTATTTTGCAAGTTGCTCTAATGTGAACTTCCATGAGCGCAAGGGCGAAGAAGAATTGCAAGCGGCTGTCGAAAAAGTTCTCAAGAAGACTGCTAAGAAATACCGTGAGTACGGCATTAAAGAAAAACCCTACGTTGTTGTTAAAGCAGATGCTGGAACATACGGTATGGGCATCATGGTGGTGAATGATCCTTCGCAGCTCAAAGATCTGAATCGCAAAGATCGCAACAAGATGAGTGTTGTAAAAGAAGGTCTTGAGGTAAGTGACGTTTTGATTCAAGAAGGCGTCTATACCTTTGAGAAGGTCAATGAAGCTGTTGCAGAGCCAGTGGTGTACATGATCGATCGCTACGTGATTGGTGGCTTCTATCGAGTGCATACTGACCGCGGCCCTGATGAGAATTTGAATGCTCCAGGCATGCATTTTGTTCCTTTGGCATTTGAACAAAACTCTATTCCAGACTTAGGTGCAAAGCCTGGTAGCGCACCGCCAAATCGGTTTTATCTATACGGTGTCGTCGCTCGTCTAGCCTTGCTGGCAGCCTCTTTAGAGCTAGAGCGCTCTGATCCTAATGCTGAAGCTGCTTAATTTATTCGGATACTGACATGAACCTGCTTTTCATTGCGGATCCTTTGGAGTCTTTTAAGATTAGTAAAGATTCCACCTTAGCAATGATGCGAGTTGCGCAAGAAGCAGGGCATCAACTTTGGTTTTGCGAAAGTCGCAACATCCTTTGGAGAAAAGATTTTGTCGTGGCAGATTGCCATTCTCTAGACATCAAACCAAGCGGTACCGCTTGGTTTGAATTGGGTGTTGTAGAGGATCGCCCATTAAATAGCTTTCACGCAGTCATGATGCGCACTGACCCACCATTTGATATTGAGTATCTCAATACCACCTGGCTACTGTCTGCTGCGGTTCGACAGGGTGCGAAAGTATTCAACAATCCAACTGCTATTCGGGATCATTCCGAAAAGATCTCCATCACTGAGTTTCCGGAACTTATTCCACCAACTTTAGTAACACGTGAACTCAGTGCGATTGAGGTATTTCATCAAGAGCATCAAGACATTGTGATTAAACCCCTAGATGGTATGGGTGGTATGGGTGTATTTCGTGTTGGGCCTGATGCTTTAAATCTTGCTAGCATTGTTGAGACCTTAGGTGAAAATGGCGCACGTACTTTGATGGTGCAAAGATTCTTACCAGAGATTGCGCAGGGCGATAAACGGGTGTTGCTGATCGGTGGTGAGGTAGCTCCATTCTCATTAGCTCGCATTCCGCAGGGTAGTGAAATCCGAGGCAATTTAGCTGCAGGGGGTAAGGGAGTGGCAATGCCACTAACGGATGCTGAGAGAAAAGTTGCGGAGCGCTTGGCCCCCATTTTGAATGCCCGAGGCTTATTCTTGGTAGGATTAGATTTAATTGGTGCATACGTCACAGAAATTAATGTGACCAGCCCAACCTGTTTTGTAGAAATTACTGAGCAAAGTGGATTTGATGTACCTAAATTTTGGTTAACGGCGCTTGAAAAGGCAATGGCATAAACATGGTTGGAATCGTCATAGTTGCCCACACTCCGGTAGCAAGTGCGATGCTTGGATTTGCTGAGCATGCTTTTGGTGTGGCGCCTGAGAGAGTTAGGGCTGTCGACGTTCCGCCCTACGAAGATATCAAAGTCAGTTTCGATCGGGTCTTAAAAGCAGCTTACGGAGTCAATACGGGTCTGGGCGTTTTAATTTTGACTGATGTGATGGGTGCTACGCCAGCCAATGTGGCGTCTAAGCTTGAAGCTCTGGGCCCACTTTCGGGTTTGAATGCCCCTGTTATTGTTTTAGCGGGCCTCAATTTACCCATGCTAATGCGATGTATTTCCCATCGTGGCGAGGGCCTGGAAGAGCTGGCTCAAAAAGCGCTTCAAGGTGGTCAAAATGGCATTTTGCGTTTAGGTACTAAAGCCCCACAAGCCACCACAGAGAAATAGGATTCGTTATGCCAGTTGCTGAAATCGAAATTATTAATAAGTTGGGTTTGCATGCTCGAGCATCAGCCAAGCTATCGCAGCTTGCTGCTGAGTTTCCCTGTGAAATCTTCTTGTCTCGCAATGGTCGCCAAATTAATGCCAAGAGCATTATGGGTGTCATGATGCTGGCCGCTGGTATTGGAAGTACGGTGACTTTAGAAACTGTTGGGGAAAAAGAAGATGAGGCGATGCAGGCTTTAACTGCATTGATCAATGATCGATTTGGTGAGGGCGAATAAGGATGACTTTTGCTTTGCACGGAATAGCAGTCTCCAAGGGCATTGCCATTGGGAAGGCTGTACTGATATCGCGTGCTGCACTAGAGGTCAGTCATTACTTAGTTGAAGCTGGCAAAGAAGAGGATGAGGCTCAAAAATTATTAGATGCTTTTGAGCAGGTGCGCCAGGAATTGGAACAGTTACGTCAAGGCTTACCTAAAGACGCGCCACAAGAAATGGCCGCATTCTTGGATGTTCACGGCATGATCTTGGCTGACCCTGCTTTAACCGAGAAGCCCATTAAATTAATTCGTACTCAACGGTTAAATGCAGCATGGGCTTTAACAACTGAGTTAAATGACCTTTTAGAGCAATTTGCAGATATTGAGGATACCTATTTAAAAGAGCGTGCGAACGATATTCGTCAGGTGGCAGAGCGCGTTATTAAGGCCTTGAATGCCCAGCAAAAAGATCCTTTAAATGATGCTGAATTTTTGCCTGCAAGCGATATCGGTGTTGAGTCGATTATTGTTGCCCACGACATTGCTCCTCATGACATGCTGCGTTTTAAAGATCACGCTTTTACGGGGTTTGTAACCGATCTTGGTGGTAAGACCTCTCATACCGCTATTGTTGCGCGCAGTATGGAAATTCCGGCAGTAGTCGGTGTACGACATGCCAGTGAAATGATTCGTCATGGTGATTGGCTGATATTGGATGGAGAACATGGGGTTGTCGTGGTTGCGCCCGATGAACAACTTCTTGCCGAGTATCGAAAACTACAAGCTCAAGCCTTAAAAGAGGCCCGTAAGCTTAAGCAGTTAAAGCATTCCAAGACAGAAACAGCTGATCGTGTCGAGATTGAGTTATCCGCCAATATTGAATTGCCCGAAGATGCTATTCAGGCAGTGAAGTTAGGTGCCGTAGGCGTTGGCTTATTCCGCTCCGAATTTTTATTCATGGATCGCAAGCAAGCCTTACCTGATGAAGAGCGGCAGTATGAAGAATATCGTCGCATAGTTGATTTAATGCATGGTCTACCCGTCAATATTAGAACCATTGACGTTGGCGCTGATAAGGCCTTGGGTGGAGGTGGTGATACCTCTCAAACAGGTACCTCACCACTTGGCTTGCGAGCGATTCGTTGGTCTTTGACAGAACCAGAAATCTTTTTAACGCAACTCAGAGCAATCTTACGCGCATCGGCTCATGGTCAGGCGCGCATCATGATTCCAATGCTGGCTCATGCCAAGGAAATCGATGAAACATTTGGATTGATTGAAAAAGCTAAGCAGCAATTACATCAGCGTGGCCAGGCATTTAATCCCAATATTCAAGTTGGCGCAATGATTGAAGTCCCTGCAGCCGCCTTGATGCTGCCACTATTTATCAATCGATTCGATTTTCTTTCAGTTGGTACTAACGACTTAATTCAGTACACCTTGGCAATTGATCGCGCAGATCATGCAGTGGCACACCTATATGATCCTTTGCATCCAGCTATTTTGAATTTGCTATTCAACATCATTGATCAAGCTAAGCGCGCTGATGTGCCTGTTGCTGTTTGTGGCGAGATGGCCGGCGATCCTGCATTTACGAAGCTATTGCTTGCACTCGGTCTGACGGATTTCTCAATGCACTTCAGTCAGTTATTGTTGGTCAAGCGTGAGATATTAAAAGCAAATGTAGGGCTATTAAAAGCGCGTGCCCCTAGGGTTCTTCGTGCTTATGAGCCCGAAGAGCAGGCCAAAGCATTGGAATATTTGCTCTCTTAATTTTTCTGGTGTTGGGAGCTGCATACTTTACAGGCGGGATTACGAGCAACACGAATCTCATCAATCTGAGTATTCATGGCATTCCACAACAACATTCTTCCAACGAGAGGCTGACCAAAGCCAATCAATACCTGCAGAGCTTGCGCCGCTTGCATTGAGCCAATAATGCCAACGAGTGGGGAAAAGATGCCCATGCTGGCACAACTGACTTCCTTAAATCGTTCATCTGGAGAAAAAATACAGGCATAGCAGGGTGAGGTTTCTTTACGAAAATCGAAGACACTGAGTTGACCATCAAATTTGAGTGCAGATCCAGAGACCAGTGGAATCTTGTGAATAAAACAGGCTTGATTGACTAGCTGGCGGGTAGCAAAGTTATCCGTGCAATCTAAAACAAGATCCACTTCCGGCAAGAGTGTATTGAGTAAATCTTCTGAAGCCTTTGCTGCGATTGCGTTAATCGTGAGGGCGGAATTTAGGCTTTGTAAAAATTGCCTTCCAGACTCCACTTTAGTCTTGCCAATCGAATTCTGGGTATGCATGATTTGGCGCTGCAAATTAGTGAGCTCGACTTGGTCATGATCAATTAGCGTGATTTTTCCGACGCCAGCTGCAGCTAAGTAAGGCGCGGCAGCACTTCCTAATCCGCCGGCACCAATAACCAAGACGTGCGAGCCAAGCAACTTTTCTTGGCCTGCAACATCAATTTCTTCTAGTAGTAAGTGCCGCGAGTAGCGAAGCAGCTGCTCATCGTTCATATATATTCTTAATGCGAGAACTTACTCTAGCTTAGAGGCGGAGCGTTTCACAGGCTCACCATTGATAAATGCGACTGCCTGAGTAAGCATGAAGTCATCTGCACCGCCTAGCTCGACGGGCTTCTTCGATTTTTCTTTCTCTTTCTCTTCAGGAGTCTTCTTGGCATTTTTTTCTTCAATGCGTTGTAACTCTTCTAGCCGACGTTTTTCTCGTTCAGAGGCTAGCTTTTCTTCTGAAGATTGCTTGTTGCGCAAATGCTTCTCGCTGTCGATCTCGCGAGTGATCAATACATCATCGGGATCACCATCTTTATTTTGATCTACTGCGATATCAGGTTTGATGCCATACGCTTGAATTGATTTACCACTTGGTGTGTAGTAATACGCCGTAGTGATTTTCAATGCTGAATCATTGGTTAACGGACGAACTGTTTGTACAGAGCCTTTACCGAAAGTCGTTTTACCAATAATAGTTGCACGTTTGTAATCTTGCAATGCGCCAGCCACAATCTCAGAGGCTGATGCTGAATAAGCATTTACCAAAACTACCATTGGTAGCTTTTTATACATGGCTGGTACGCCAGCTAAGGGATCTCCAGGCTCACTGAGGCGATACATCGCCGGTGTTGCATTAAACACCTGCTTAGAGTCGGCAGTCTGACCTTTAGTCGAAACGATGACAGCATCTACTGGTAAGAAAGCAGCAGCAACACCGACTGCGCCTTGTAATAAGCCGCCGCCATTGTTTCTGAGGTCAAGAATGATACCCTTCATTTTGGGATCTTGATTTGCAAGCTCAGTTAATTTCTTGGCAAGATCGGGAATGGTGCGCTCTTGAAAGCTCGTCACTCTGACCCAAGCAACGTTGTTATCCAAAATTTTGGCTTTGACCGATTGAACTTTAATTTCAGCGCGGGTAATGGTTACCGGAAAGCTGCGCTCTTCGCTTTTACGAAAGACGGTCAAGGTAATTTTTGTGCCTGGAGTACCACGCATGGTGCGCACAGCCTTATCTAGCGACATACCACGAACTGGTTTGTCGTCTAAGCGCGTAATGAGGTCACCAGCTTGCAAGCCAGCACGTGCTGCAGGGCTATCTTCAATCGGATTGAGTACTTTGACGACGCCATCCTCTGAGGTAATTTCAATACCAAGACCAGCAAACTTGCCACTGGTTTGTTCTTGCATTTCAGAGAAGTCTTTTTTATCCAGATAGGTGGAGTGAGGATCAAGACTGCTCACCATGCCCTTGACTGCATCGGTTAGCAGTTGTTTATCTTCAATTGGCTCAACATACTCACGCTTGATTTGCGCAAAGACATTCGATAGTGTCCGCAGCTCATCTAAAGGTAGTGTCGTGCCCTGTTGAGCTGTAGCTGAAAGCTGGATGGTGGCTGCAACCCCGGCGATGAGGCCGACAGAGACTAGGGCAAAGTTCTTGAAAAATACGCGCATATTTCAGTTTTACCTTAATTCAAATAAAAATGCTGAGTAGGTTTGAGATTGTCATCGAGCTCGTAAACCAGCGGGATGCCATTAGGAACATTAATTTCCATGATGTCTTTATCAGAAACCTGGTCGAGATACTTAATTAAAGAGCGAATACTATTACCGTGTGCGACGAGCAATACCCGCTTGCCGGCTTTAAGGGCGGGGGCGATCGATTCATTCCAAAGGGGTAATACGCGCTCGACGTTGTCTTTAAGGCACTCCCCCAGGGGAATATCAGAATCACTCAGTTTTGCGTAACGCGGATCATTTTGCGGATTACGCTCATCATCTTTTTCTAGGAGCGGTGGCCGTATATCGAAGGAGCGACGCCAAATATGAACTTGGGCATCTCCGTATTGTTGGGCAGTTTCAGCTTTATTGAGGCCTGTAAGGGCGCCATAGTGACGCTCGTTCAGTCTCCAGCTATGTACCACTGGCAACCACATGAGGTCCATAGCGTCCTGAACGTGCCACAGGGTACGGATCGCTCTTCTGAGTACTGAGGTATAGGCCACATCAAACTCATAGCCAGCTTTACGGAGATTTTCACCTGCAGCAAGGGCCTGTTCAGTACCTTTAGGGGTTAAGTCAACGTCCGCCCAGCCAGTAAATCGGTTTTCAAGGTTCCAGGCGGATTCGCCATGACGAATAAGGACAAGTTGTTTCATAGAGCCATTCTATAATCCGGTGATGAACTTTCTTACACAAATTGATAATTTGGCGCTTATTGCCCTCCTGCTGGTTACGGGCGCAGCGCTCTTCTTCCCTACATTATCTACGCTTATTAGCGGAAAAGGCTTATCGCCTACAGAAGCAACTATTTGGATCAATCGTCGTAAAGCAGCAGTTTTGGACTTACGTCCAGCATCCGATTTTAAGATTGGCCACCTACCAGGTTCAAAGCATATTTTGGTTGAGCAAATTCCATCTGGAATAGATAAGCTCAAATTAGATCGTAACAATCCCATTATTTTGGTTTGTGAGTCTGGTGCGAATGCTCGCAAGCTGGTCCCAGCACTCAATAAGTTGGGGTTCCCAGAGGTTGCAGTCCTAGATGGCGGCGTTCAAGGCTGGCAAGCCGCAGCCTTGCCATTAGTTAAATAATTCAGCGAGTCTTAGATATGCCCCCAGTCACGATGTACAGCACTCAAGTTTGCCCTTATTGCGTTATGGCAGAAAAGCTTCTGCACAAGAAGGGCGTTGCTAATTTAGAGAAGATTCTGATTGATCGGGATCCTGCGCAGCGCGAGATCATGATGACCCGTACTGGTCGTCGTACAGTGCCACAAATTTACATTGGTGAGACTCATATTGGCGGTTATGACGACCTAGTTGCTTTAGATCGCGCCGGCCAACTTGATCCACTGCTAGCTTAAAAATTTACTCAGAAAGTTTCCATGACTGAACAAACTACTTCCGCTCCAGATGCAGCCGATACTTCAAAAGAGCCTGGTTTTCGTATTCAAAGAATCTATCTCAAGGATTTATCCTTAGAGCAACCGCATGCACCACAAATCTTATTGGTTGCGGCTGAGCCTCAAGTTGAGGTTGAGGTCGACGTTGCAGTCGCCCGCCTTGGCGATGAAATTTTTGAGGTTGCCTTGATTGCAACAGTAACCGCCAAAGTAGAGAGCAAAGCGCTCTTCTTGGTTGAGGCAAAACAAGCGGGTATTTTTGAATTTAATAATATCCCTGCCGAGCAAATTGATCCCATGTTAGGCATTGCTTGCCCAACCATTTTGTATCCTTATCTGCGCTCAAATATTGCCGACACTATTAGCCGTGCTGGTTTCCAGCCAATTCATTTGAATGAGATTAATTTCCACGGCATGTACGAGCATCGCCTGATGCAGGCTGCGCAAGGAGCTGCAACGGAAAGTAGCTCAGCCGATGAAAGCAAAATCATTCTTCCTCACTAAGCTAATTTTTAAAGCCCACAGATCATGAAAGTGACGCTGCTTGGAGCTGGTTCATGGGGCACAGCTATGGCAGCGCAAGCTGCACGTTATCTTCAGCCAGGCGACGTTAGTCTTTGGTCTCGAAGCGTTGAGCAAATTGAAGGTATGCAGCAGTCAGGTGCAAACACAGGCTATTTGCCTGGTGTTGCCTTACCTAAGGACCTGCAATTAGAAGTGAGTTTTGAGCGGGCAATTGCACGCCTTTCTGAAAATGATCTTTTAGTTATTGCTACTCCGATGTCTGGTTTATCAGAAACAGTGGCACAGGTATTGCACCTCGCAAAACATCCGCTCAATATTGTTTGGTTATGTAAAGGCTTAGAGCCTAGCACTACCTTATTGCCGCACCAAGTAGTGGCACGCGAAGATCAACTACATAGCCATGGTCTAGTCCATTCTTATGGCGCTCTATCGGGACCTAGTTTTGCGGAAGAGGTTGGCAATGGCATGCCTTGCGCATTAACTATCGCTAGCAAATCCAACACTTTGTGTCACATTGTTCAGGGCGCCTTTCACCATGGCAATATGCGCATCTACTCCAGTGATGATTTGGTTGGTGTCGAACTAGGGGGTGCTATTAAAAACGTTTTAGCGATTGCAGCTGGTATTGGTGATGGCTTAGATCTGGGTTTAAATGCACGCGCTGCGGTATTAACTCGTGGCCTTGCAGAAATGATGCGTTTAGTAAAAGCGGCTGGTGGTAGACCAGAGACCTGTATGGGCTTAACTGGCGTAGGTGATTTGATTTTGACGGCTACTGGAGACCTCTCTCGCAATCGTCGTGTTGGCTTAGCGCTTGCAGCAGGAAAACCATTACCTGAAATTTTGGATAGCTTAGGACATGTTGCAGAGGGTGTCTTATGTGCCTCTGCTGTCAGCATTCTCGCTACGCGTTTGGGTGTTGAGATGCCCATTACCACCATGATGGGCGAAGTCTTAGCTGGAAAACTATCGCCACATGAAGCAGTTAAAAAACTGATGGGGCGCAATCCCAAGCTCGAAGTTTAAGTACTTAACTTCCGCCGAGTAAACCGTTTTGGCGCCAAGCTTCATAAACTACAATCGCCACCGTATTCGAGAGATTTAAGCTGCGACTGCTATCTTGCATTGCTAAGCGCATTTGGTTGGGGATCGGAATTGAGCTTCTCACTTCTTCGGTGATGCCTTTAGTTTCTGAACCAAAAACAAAATAATCTTCGGGTAAATATTTGCCAGCATGAAACTTGCCAGACCCTTTTGTGGTCAAGGCAAAAAGACGCTCAGGCTGAGGTTGTGCATTAGCCAAAAATTGCGCCCAGTTTTGATGAACTTTTACTTTAGCGAACTCGTGATAGTCTAGGCCAGCCCTGCGCAGTTTGGCATCCTCCATGGGGAAGCCAAGCGGCTCGATGAGATGAAGCTTTGCACCCGTGTTTGCGCACAGGCGAATGATATTGCCCGTGTTGGGTGGAATTTCTGGTTCGAATAAAACGATATTAAACATGTGTTGATCTTTGCATTAACTTCGGGTGACTGTGTACAGCGTTCGTAAAAGAACCCAATTAATAACATGAGATGCCCCATTGTCCTTTAATACGCGAGCGATTTCATTTAAGGTTGCACCACTAGTCATGACATCGTCAAACACAATGACTGAAGCAGATTCTAGTTGCCCTTGAAACTGAGGGTTGATATGGAACATATTTTGAATAGCAATTTGACGATTAGCGCGATTCTCCTTAGCCTGATGATCGGTATGGTGATGGCGTTTTAAGATGTGTGGGTTTTTATAGATGTGCTTGTCACAATCAATCCGCCTGGCTAATTCCCAGCTTTGATTAAAGCCGCGAGAAGACAATTTTTCTAGGCTCAGTGGCACAGGTAGTAAATAGTCTGCTCGTACATTATGTAAGCTCGGACTCATCAGTTGATTCCATGCTGCTGCCAGCCCATGAGCACAAGCAAGACGTCGCTGATATTTAAGCAGATGCAATGCAGATTGCAATCTACCCTCATAGCGATCGAGACAGAGAGTTTTATCAAAGTAAGGTGGATTAGTGATGCACTCTCGGCAGCGTTTTTCTGTCAGCTCACTCACTTCAAGAGTAAGGCCGCATTGCTGACAACATTCGTAATTAGATAACTGATCTGATTCCAATTGGACCAAGCAATCAAGGCAGAGAGCACATCGTTGAAATGTGCCGCAAACAATACACGCGCTCGGTAGTAGGTGAGAACAAATTGCTTGGAAAATATTCTCTATTGGACGCATGGGTCGCTGAGTATACTGAGTCAATGACCCAATCAATCAGATGGCTTCAGGATGAAATTGCAACGCGCATGTTGCAAAAATTAGACATTGTGAAATTAGAACCAAAAGACATTTTGCTGATTCCAGATTTTCCTGGAGTTCATAGTTCTTTTCTGACAAAACGCTTTCCAGGAATTCGTTTTCACAGTGCGCCAGAATGCGAGCTATCGGGTTTTAATTTATTTAAATTGAGGGCGACTCGTTTTTGGAATTCAAGGATGAAATCGGCATCCCTCATTTCCCTAGATAACTACAAGAAAACAGGCCACATTAACCTTCCTAGTAATTCTGTAGATTTAGTAGTGAGCGTTCTCTTGATTCAGGATTTAGCCGACCCTAAGCATTTTTTGCAGGAGTGCCGCCGAGTACTCAAAGAAGGTGGGCTACTCATATTTAGCTATCTGGGTCCAGATACTGCCAAAGAGCTCAGAGCTGAAATCTTGGCGCAAGAATTACCCATTCAAAACTTAGCTAGCCCTTGGGATATGCACGATATGGGAGATGCTTTGCTGGGCGAGCGTTTTTCTGACCCAGTAATGGATATGGAGTTTTTGGGTTTGGACTATGACTCTGACAGCGTCCTTCTGTCAGACGCAAGAGCACTCAATTTGCTTGGTTCCGACTATCAAAATAGCACCATAGCTACTCAATTACCTCAAAAACTGACCTTAGAGGTGGTTTATGGGCACGCCTGGGCTTTGGGTAAGAACCTCGCCAAGGCGCAAGATGATGTCGCTTATATTGGTTTAAATCAAATAGGGCGCAAGACTAGGAATGATCCTGCTTAAGTGTAAGTGTTCACTATCTTTTAAACCATTACCAAGATTGAGCGAGGCATAGTAGACCCTGTTTGTTCTTGAGCCCAATTAACCCTATAATTACGTCTAGTTGAATTGCTTGATACCGTTTTTTTTGGGCTTTCTGAGGGTGTTTTTATACAGAAGCTCATGACAATAAACAGAGAATAAGATGAATTTATTTGGAAAAGTCACTAGGGCACCGCTCTATTTGGTAGCAGCTTTTGGCACTGCATTTGCACGTGCGGCTGAAGATATGCAGGGTGGTCCAGCAGTAAATCAGCTGAATTTCACTGCCCCAGCCACAAAAATCATGGCAGAGATTCATTGGTTGCATTGGATGATGTTGGTCATCTGCGCGCTCATTTTTGTAGGCGTATTTGGCGTGATGTTTTATTCCATCTTGAAGCACCGTAAATCTCTGGGTGCTAAGTCTGCTTCTTTCCACGAAAGCACTACTGTTGAAATTATTTGGACAATCATTCCTTTGATTATTGTTATTGGTATGGCATTGCCGGCAACTAAGACAGTCGTAGCAATGAAAGACACTACCAATTCTGATGTCACTATTAAGACTACTGGTTATCAGTGGAAGTGGGGTTACGACTACATCAAAGGCGAGGGCGAAGGAATTAGTTTCTTGTCTACCTTGGCTACTTCCCGTGAATCTATCAACAATCTTGCGCCAAAATCAAATACGTATTTGATGGAAGTGGACAATGAGATGGTAGTGCCAGTTGGCAAAAAGATTCGCATTATTACTACTGCAAATGATGTGATCCATGCGTGGGCGGTTCCAGCATTTGGCGTGAAGCAGGATGCTATCCCTGGTTTTGTTCGTGACACTTGGTTCCGTGCAGAAAAAATCGGTACTTACCGTGGTCAATGTTCAGAGCTATGTGGCGCACAGCATGCTTTTATGCCGATCGTAGTGAGAGTCGTTTCCCAAGAGGATTACACCAAGTGGGTAGATGAGAAGAAAAAAGAAATGGGCGCAACATCTGATGACCCATCAAAGGTGTACACCATGGATGAGCAGAAAGAGCGTGGCGCCAAGGTTTACGCATCTAACTGCGCAGCATGTCATCAGCCAAACGGCAAAGGCGCTGGCGCCTTCCCAGCACTAGATGGCAGCAAGATGGTGCTTGGACCAAAAGCAGCTCAATATAACATTCTTATTAATGGTAAGGGCGCAATGCCAAAGTGGGCTGGCGTGATTTCTGATGGCGATATTGCTGCAGTAATGACCTATACCCGTAATGCATGGGGTAATAAAACGGGCGAAGTAATTCAGACCCAAGATATTGTCTCTGCGCGAGCTGGCAAGTAATTTTTTAAGAATTTATACAGATCAAACTAAACCGGAGTAATCCATGAGCACCATTTCAACTACCCACGATCACGCACACGACCATGCGCATGATGACCATACGCCACATGGCTGGCGCCGTTGGTTGTTTGCAACTAACCACAAAGATATCGGCACGATGTATCTGATCTTCTCGTTTATCAGCTTACTGGCTGGTGGTGTGATGGCACTTGGTATTCGTTTGGAGTTGTTCCAACCAGGTTTGCAATTTTTGCGCCCGGAGTTCTTTAACCAGTTAACCACTATGCACGGTTTGGTAATGGTGTTCGGCGCCATCATGCCGGCCTTCGTTGGCTTTGCAAACTGGATGATTCCTTTGCAAATCGGCGCATCCGATATGGCTTTTGCTCGCATGAATAACTTTAGCTTCTGGATTTTGCCAGTGGCTGCTTGTTTATTGTTTGGTTCATTCTTAGCTCCTGGTGGTGCCCCTGCTGGTGGTTGGACTTTATATGCTCCACTGACATCACAGATGGGCCCAGGTTTAGATATGGCCATCTTTGCACTCCACTTATTGGGTGCTTCTTCAATCATGGGTTCGATTAACATCATCGTGACCATTTTGAACATGCGCGCTCCTGGCTTGACTTTGATGAAGATGCCTATGTTCTGTTGGACATGGTTGATCACTGCATACTTGTTGATCGCCGTTATGCCAGTACTGGCAGGTGCGATCACTATGGTTTTGACAGATCGTCACTTCGGCACTTCTTTCTTCAATGCAGCTGGTGGCGGTGATCCAGTTATGTTCCAGCACATTTTCTGGTTCTTTGGGCATCCAGAGGTTTACATCATGATTCTTCCAGCATTCGGAATCGTGAGCGAAATCATTCCCGCCTTCTCTAGAAAAACTTTGTTTGGTTATAGCTCCATGGTTTACGCAACTGCATCCATTGCGATCTTGTCATTCATTGTTTGGGCTCACCATATGTTTGCAACTGGCATGCCGGTAACTGGCCAGCTGTTCTTTATGTATGCCACGATGTTGATTGCAGTTCCAACAGGAGTAAAGATTTTCAACTGGGTAGCAACCATGTGGAAAGGTTCCATGACCTTTGAAACCCCGATGTTGTGGTCAGTTGGATTTATATTTGTATTTACTATGGGTGGATTTACTGGCTTGATCTTGGCATTGGCGCCAATTGATATTGGCTTGCAAGATACCTATTACGTTGTTGCGCACTTCCACTATGTTTTGGTAGCCGGTTCCTTATTTGCGATGTTTGCTGGTTTTTACTACTGGTGTCCAAAGTGGACTGGCTACACGGCCAATGAAACTCGCGGCAAGATCCACTTCTGGACTTCCATGATTTTCTTTAATGTCACTTTCTTCCCAATGCACTTCCTGGGCTTGGCGGGTATGCCACGTCGTTACGCTGACTACCCAACCCAGTTTGCTGACTTTAATACGATCGCATCCATTGGCGCACTCGGATTTGGTTTATCTCAGGTTTACTTCTTGGTGTTTGTTGTGTTGCCGGCCTATAACGCCAAAGGCGAAAAAGCTTCAATGAAGCCATGGGATGGTGCTAAAGGTTTGGAGTGGACAGTGCCGTCACCAGCACCACACCATACATTTGAAACGCCTCCAACTACTGCAGAGTTAAATGCTGCAGGAATCTAAAGTAGCGACGCACAAATCCCAATCTGCCAGTAATCGCAGATTGGGCTTTATTCTTTTAACTGTTGCTCTAGTGTTCTTTCTGGGCATCCTGATTAAACGAGGCTTATTGGGTTAAAACCCTTTGAATACTCATGTCTGCTATTGCCTCCCTTAACCGCCAAATCTTGCTGAAGTTATTAATAGCTTCAGTCATGATGTTTGGTTTTGGTTATGCACTAGTGCCAATGTATAAAGCCTTGTGTGAGGTGACTGGTATTAATGTGGTCACCAGCAAGAACGACTATGGTATCCGTGCCTACAGTGCAAATAAGGTTGGTAATACTCAGGTCGACTATTCTCGTAAGGTGACTATTGAGTTTGACACTAATAGCCGCGGTCCTTTTACGTTTCGCCCTGTGAAGAACTACTTGGAAGTACATCCAGGCGAAATGACGGAGATCGTTTACGAGGTCACCAATAATTTAAACCGCCCTGTTGAAGCTCAAGCTATTCCAAGTTATGCGCCAAAAAGTGCTATGGAGTTCTTTACTAAATTAGAGTGTTTTTGTTTTCAGCAGCAAACTATGACTGCGCATGAGATGAAGAAGATGCCGGTGGTATTTGTCATTGATGCAGGCCTACCTGCTGATGTCAAAACTATTACCTTGTCATATACCTTCTTTGAATTGGGGGTTGGCCAGCAGCCAGCTGGCTCAACAACACCTAAATCAAAATCAGCAACATGAGTAAGAAAAGTTCATTTATGCAATCTATGATCGCGGTGCTGTGGGCCTTTTTTGGAGTGCGTAAAAAATCAGGCTTGCAGGAAGATGTAGCTTCATTAAGTTTTGTCCACATTGTTATTGCGGGAGTTTTAGGCGCCTTGATTTTTATGGCCATACTCCTTTTGATAGTTAAAGCAGTTGTGTCCCATTGATTATTTTTTGATTGAATAGAGAGAATCAGATGTCATCCAATTCAACCCCTTACTATTTCGTTCCTGGACTATCAGGTCATCCGGCTGCAGCTGCTCTGGGTTTACTCGCCTTCACTGCTGGTATGTCTGGTTGGGTAAACCACGCTGCTTGGGGCGGCCCGGTTACTGCGGTAGGCGTACTCTGGGTTTTGTTTGTTCTCTACAACTGGTTTGGAGACACTATTGCCGAATCCAACTCCGGTAAGAATGGCGTGAACGTCGATATTTCTTATCGTTGGTCTATGGCCTGGTTCATCTTCTCCGAGATCATGTTCTTTGCCGCTTTCTTTTCTGCATTGTTCTACGCGCGCAATATTGCGATGCCATGGATGGGTGATGTGGAAAGCAAATTACTTTGGCCGAATTTCCAGGCTGTTTGGCCTAATGATGGTCCTGCTGGTTTAGTAGAGAAATTTACGACTATGGGTCCATGGCCTATTCCAACCATTAATACTCTATTGCTCTTGTCTTCTGGTGTGACCGTAACTTATGCTCATCATGCGCTGCGTGAAAACCACATGAAGAAAGCGATCAACGGCTTGGCTGCTACCGTTGGCCTTGGCATGATCTTCTTGGGCTTTCAGATGTATGAGTACTACCATGCATATCATGCCTTGAACTTGAAGCTAACTTCAGGCGTTTATGGCTCAACCTTCTTTATGTTGACTGGTTTCCATGGCTTCCACGTATTCCTTGGCGGCTTGATGTTGGCGATTGTTCTTCGTCGTATGATCCGCGGCGACTTTACTGCTGAAAATCATTTTGCGTTTGAGGGTGCCGCTTGGTATTGGCACTTTGTTGACGTCGTTTGGCTTGGTCTGTACATCGCTGTTTACTGGATGTAGGGAAATAAAAATCGGGGCGTTGAGCCCCGATTTGTTTTGAGTCCTTATTTTTATGGAGGGCGCTTAGTTTGTTCCCACTCGAACGCCGGTAGCTTCGATATAGCCAAAGTAGTGGGCAATCAGAATTCCTAAGAAGAGTACGATTGACAGTCCAATACGTAACATAAGTGACTGAACCATTCTTGAACTACGACCCTTGTCTTTCATCATGAAATAGAGTGCTGAGCCTAAGCTCCCAACAATGATTAGTAGCGCAACTGGAATAACCCATTTCATTTCAAAGTACCCTTGTGAATATTTTTTCTAGCTTAATTACTAGTCGTCTAGTTGCTACATTATCAGCTCTTGTGGTGATTGTAGTTGGCTGCGGCGCTGGTGTTTGGCAGCTAAATCGAGCAGAGCAAAAGATTCGCTTGGGCGAGTCTTTAAGTGCAAGACTGCAAATGCCTGTTCTGAATGCCAATACCAATAGCTTGACCCTAGAGCAGGCTACAGAGCGCCGAATTTTAGCCCGTGGACGTTTTATTCAAGATGAGGCAATTTGGCTGGATAACCGTCCTCGCCCCATTCCCGAGGGAGGTACTGGTGCTGCAGGACAATCCGGCTTTTATGTGATGATGCCCCTGAAATTGAATGGCCAAGAGCTGGTGCTTTGGGTTAATCGGGGTTGGGCTCCTCGTAATAATGAAAATCGTATTGAGTTACCCCCAATAAAAACAGCGGATGAAGTGGTGACTATTGAGGGAATTGCTTTCCCTCATCCTGGAAGGGTTTATGAGTTAGGAAAGAAAGACTCTACGAAAGTGAGTCCTCGGATTGAGCAAAATTTTGATTTAGGTCTTGAGGCTCAAGGTCATGAATGGAAGCAACTGCCATTCATTGTTCGAGAGTCCAGATCTTCGACAGAGGATGGTTTACTTAGAAATTGGCCCTCCCCAACAAACGGAGTCGATCGCCATTATGCTTATGCATTCCAGTGGTTTGCTTTGGCATTGACTGGATTTTTATTTTGGTTCATTAATGGGCTAATGAAATATCGGCGAGAGCTTGCTGTGAATGGAGATAGAGAGTGAGTGATAAAGAGTTATTGATTCCAGCAACGCAAACAGATGCGTCTGCGATTAACGCGCAAACTCGACGTGGGCGTATTCAGATGCTGTTATTGTTGCTTGCTTGCGCTGCACCAGTGATTGCCTCCTATTTGGCATATTACGTTTTTAAGCCAGAGGGTGGAAAGACTAACTTTGGAGCCCTAGTTCAGCCTGCACAAGATATGAATCCCGCTTGGTTTGATATTCCTTTTAATGGAAAATGGACTTTGCTAGTGGCAAGGCCAGCTGGGGAATGCACCATTAAAAATGAATCTTGTCTCGAGGCTCTATTTTTAATGCGCCAACTACGAATTGCTGTTGGTCGCGAAAGTAGTCGCGTTCAACTAGTTTGGGTCAATACTGATGGCAAAGCAGTAGATCCAGAGGTATTACTGGCGTACGACCAAAAGACGGCTGGATTTCAGATTGTAGATTTACCAGTAGACCCTAAATTAAGAGCGCAATTTGATGCGTGGCTTAATCTTGATGGAGCAGGTCAGAAGATTCAGCTGATTGATCCGAGCTCAGCCAAGATGATGACTTTTCCGGTGACCAATTCGCCTAAAGAATTTGGCAGTATGAAAAAGGATCTTGAGAAGTTATTGCGCCTCAATCGTAAGGGTGAAAAATTGCAATGAGTAGCATGCTATTGCTTGCGGAGTTAGCTGCAATTGCAATTGTATTTGCAGGCCTACCTTTGGCCTATCTCTGGACTAGGCCGGCTTATAACTTTTTCCAAAAGCTCAATTGGGTTTTAGTTTTCATGACATTTGACTTGATTGTGTTTGGCGCCTTTACTCGCCTCACGGACTCTGGTCTGGGATGTCCTGATTGGCCTGGTTGTTATGGCACATCAAATCCATGGCATGCAATTAGTGAGATCCAGCAAGCTGAGGCGAGCATGCCTACTGGCCCTGTGACTGTGATCAAAGCTTGGATTGAAATGATTCATCGCTATTTAGCGATGACAGTCGGAGCGCTGATTTTGATTCAGGTAGTGGTTGCTTGGAGCAAGCTCCGCAGCCTGGGTAAGAAACCTTTATTAGGCAGTCTTGGCTTGCTGATTTTGGTGTGTATCCAAGGGGCATTTGGTGCATGGACAGTCACTCTGAAATTGCAGCCTATTATTGTGACGATTCACTTGATGTTGGCTTTGGTTTTATTGGCGTGCTTAACGACTTATGCGCAACAAGAGTGGATGAATACATCTTCCTCAGCAATTCGTCTACAGAGCAAGCTTCTTTCTGCGAAGTTACTTTTGCTCGCAGCAATCGTCTTGTGTATGCAAATCTTTTTAGGTGCATGGGTGAGCACTAATTATGCTGTATTGGCTTGCCCTGATTTTCCGACTTGCATGGATCGACTTTGGCCAGAAACGGCTTGGCAAGAAGGCTTCACCCTATGGCGTGGCTTAGGCCTGAATGCTCAAGGTGAATCTATTACCCCTGTCGCTTTGCAAACAATCCATTGGGCACATCGCGTATTTGCTATGGTTGCGGTAGTGGTCCTTGGCGCCTTAGGCATGAGTGCTCTGCGTTTAAGTAATTTCACATCATCAGGAATGGCCAGAATTGCCAAGTTATTATTAGGCTTGCTCGTTCTCCAGGCTTTGACTGGTATTTCTAATGTAGTCTTTCAGTGGCCGCTCCTTGCTGCCTTAATGCATACGGCAGGTTCTGCTGCATTGGTGTTCTGTTTGGTGCGTTTAGTCCAATGGTCCTCTTGGACTGCCCCCATTCACATGAAGATGTCTAAATCATTATGAGTAGTCCAACTTCCCCGAATCCTGTAGCGATGCCACGTTGGCGTCAATATTGGGTTCTCACCAAGCCCCGCGTCACGCAGTTGGCAGTGTTCTGTGCAGTCATTGGCATGTTCTTGGCTACTCCCGGCATGGTTCCTTATCCAGTCCTGATTGGCGGTATTGTTGGAATTTGGTTGTTGGCAGGAGCCGCTTTTGCAATGAATTGTTTAATCGAGCAAGCTGTCGATGCCAAGATGAAGCGAACTGCTTGGAGGCCGTCCGCAACTGGTGAGGTGACGCCTTTTCACATTATTGTTTTCTCAATGATTCTCGGCGGTTTGGGAATGGCTATCTTGTGGATCTTCTGTAATCTGTTAACCATGTGGCTCACCGTAGCCACGTTTGTTGGTTACGCGGTGATTTATACCTGGTTACTCAAGCCTGCTACGCCCCAGAATATTGTCATTGGCGGTCTCTCAGGCGCGATGCCGCCGGCCTTAGGTTGGGCGGCGGTCACCAATACTTTGTCGGCGGAAGCGTGGCTCTTGGTGCTGATTATTTTTGTTTGGACTCCGCCACACTTTTGGGCTCTTGCACTATACCGTCGCGATGATTATGTGCAAAGTGGTTTACCAATGCTGCCAGTAACCCACGGAGAGCGTTTTACGCTGCTCAATATTTTGCTATACACATTGATTTTAATTGCGGCGACCTTATTGCCCTATATTTACGGCATGAGTGGCGTAATCTATTTGATCTCAGCAATCATTCTGGGCTTGATATTCCTTACCTATGTCATTGCTTTGTTTGTTTCTTACAGCGATGCGCTAGCTAAGAAGACCTTCCGTTTTTCAATTACGTATCTATCTCTCCTTTTTGCAACCCTGTTAATTGACCACTATTTTGTTTGAGATGAAGATGCATTTACAAAAATCTTACTTTGATATTTCACGTCTATTGGTAATGGCACTGATCGGCTTAGCTCTGCTAGCTTGCAGTCCCCAGCAGAGCTTTAAGAACGTGGATATTACGGGTAGCAAGGCATTTGGTACTGACTTTAGTTTGCTCGATCCTGACGGAAAGGTGAGAACACTCGCTGACTTTAAAGGCAAAGCAGTTTTGATGTTCTTTGGTTATACGCAGTGCCCCGATGTTTGTCCTACGACGCTGACTGAGATGCAGCAGGTCATGACTTTATTGGGTCCTCAGGCAGACAAGGTGCAAGTACTGTTTGTAACTGTGGACCCACAAAGAGATACCGCAGCAATCTTAAAACAGTATGTGCCGGCATTTGATTTGCGCTTCTTGGGTTTGCGTCCAGCCGATGAAGCATCTTTAGAAAAAGTGACTAAGGACTTTAAGGTTTACTACCAGAAGGTGCCCGGCACGAGTGCTGGGTCATACACGATGGATCACATGGCAGGAAGTTATGCCTTTGATCCAGAAGGGCGTTTACGCCTTTACATCAAGCATGCGCAAGGTGCTGAGACCTTGGCGCAAGACTTGAAAGAACTTCTGAAGTAAAAGCTTGGAAGCGAAGGCTGATTACGAAGATTAAGCAGCTTCAGTTTGCAAGAGACTGCGCATTTTTTTGAGCGCAGCAGTTTCAATCTGACGAACGCGCTCTGCAGAAATGCCATATTCGCTGGCGAGATCATGTAATGTTTTCGTTCCATGACCCTCTGCATCCATAGCCAACCAACGTGACTGCACAATATTGCGACTACGCTCATCGAGTGCCATGAGTGCTTGGTCAAGCTGAGGGCCATGTAATGCATCAGTCGCAGCAGCAGTGATCATTTCAGTAGGCTCTTGACTGTTATCAGCTAACCACTGAATAGGTGCGTAAGCTGATTCATCATTGCTGTCATCACCCTCTAGTGCAACATCGCCACCAGCAAGACGCATTTCCATTTCTTTCACGTCAGAGCCTTTGACATCGAGCGCTTTTGCTAAAGCCTCAACTTCATTTGGTGTCAGAGCAGCTAGAGTGGGCTTATTACTACGCAGATTAAAGAACAACTTGCGTTGGGCTTTGGTTGTAGCAACTTTGACTAAGCGCCAATTTTTGAGGATGTACTCATGAATCTCTGCCTTAATCCAATGGATAGCATAGGAGACTAAGCGCGCACCTTGGTTAGGGTCATAGCGTTTGACGGCCTTCATCAAACCAATATTGCCTTCTTGAATTAAGTCAGCGTGAGGAATGCCATAGCCAAGGTATTGACGTGCAACAGATACGACTAAGCGCAGGTGCGAGAGAACTAAAGTCTTCGCAGCATCGACATTTTCAGTGCGACGAAATTCTTGCGCGAGGTGCAGCTCCTCTGCAGCGCTGAGCATCGGCACCCGATTCACATAGGAGATGTAAGAGTCGAGTGTGCCAACCCCTAGGGAAGGCAGCATCGGAAAGGCGAGCGAAGCCGCAGCAGTCTGCGCTGCTGGCAATGTTTGCCTTGCTTGCAATTGCGGTTTGTATGCTTTCTTTTGAACCATTTTCTTTTATATACTTTTGGTATTAATAGAAGTCTATTTTAGCACTCTTGTCAAGAGAGTGCTAATGGTTTTTTACTTCTATAAGTCTATGATTTAATTGAATAATTCAGAAGAATACTGGCTGGCCGTGAAGGGGGCTAAATCATCGATTCCCTCGCCTTTGCCTAAGGCTAGAACCGCTGGTTTGGGATCATCTTTGAGGGTGTGGGCAAGGGCGCAGATTACCCCGCCCTTAGCGGTGCCATCCAATTTAGTCACGATTAGGGCAGAGAGTTCTAAAGCGGCATGAAAGGCCCTTACTTGGCTTAAACCGTTTTGACCAGTGTTGCCATCTAGGATAAGCAAAGTTTGGTGAGGCGCCCCAGGAAGGGCCTTTCCAATCACTCTTTTGACCTTCTTTAACTCTTCCATTAGATGGTCTTGAGTAGCTAGTCTGCCAGCAGTATCAATAATCAAAATATCGCTTTTGCGAGAAATTGCCGCATGAATAGCATCGTGAGCCACTGCCGCCGCATCACCACTTTCTTGCATGATGACATCGACCTGATTGCGGCCACCCCATTCAAGGAGCTGGTTGCGTGCCGCAGCTCGGAAAGTATCACCGGCTGCCAGTAAGACGGATTTGCCTTGAGACTGAAAAAGTTTGCAGAGTTTACCGATCGTGGTGGTCTTGCCAGCGCCATTGACACCAATTACTAGCCACACCTCTGGTGTGGTCTTTTGCTCATGGACATACAAGGGATTGGGGTTGGGCTCCAAAACTTTCAGGAGCATCGCCACTTCTTCGATCAGTAGTTGCTTGAGCTCTTCCGGGCTGCTGGCCTTTTCCGAGTTGGCGGCTTTACGGAGCTTGCTAATCAATTGTTCGGTCGTGGGCAGACCCACATCGCTCAGAATGAGAGATTCTTCTAGGGCATCAAACCAGGCTTCATCAGTCTGACTAGATTTGAATAGGGATCCGAGGGTTTTACGTAGGTCGAACATAATCGATACAATTTAATCCTTGCATCTTATCAATTAAATTCTTGGGATAGGTGATCTTGCAGATGCGTTCAACTTTATTTAGTTTCTCTCTCTATTTAGTCCTCAGCTGTTCTGCTGCTTTGGCAGCTCCAGAGGTGGGTCAAGCAAATACCCACGAGTTTCAACTCTCCAATGGCCTTAAGTTGATTGTGCGTGAAGATCATCGAGCACCTACCGTCGCCCACATGGTTTGGTACCGCGCTGGATCTATAGATGAGGTGAATGGCAAGACGGGGGTAGCGCATGTGCTGGAGCACATGATGTTTAAGGGCACCCACAAAGTACAGTCAGGCGAGTTCTCTCGCTTGGTTGCGGCAGTAGGCGGTCGAGAAAATGCCTTTACCTCTCGTGATTACACGGCTTACTTTCAGCAAGTTGAAAAGTCTAAGTTAGATGAGGTAATGAGATTAGAGGCTGATCGGATGTCTAACCTCAATTTTGATGATGCAGAATTTCTGAAAGAAATCCAGGTGGTAATGGAGGAGCGTCGTCTGCGTACGGAAGATAATCCCAGTAGTTTGCTTAATGAAGCGCTCACTGCCACCGCTTATATGAGTTCCCCTTATCGTTATCCGGTGGTTGGGTGGATGAATGATTTGATCAATATGAAAGCCATAGATGCACGTGATTGGTATCGCAGTTGGTACAAACCGAATAACGCAACTGTCGTCATTGCAGGTGATGTTGATCCTCAAGCGATTCTGCGAGCAGTAGAAAAATACTACGGAGTTGCTTCCGCTAAAGAGTTACCAGAACGTAAGCCCCAGATTGAACCCGTGCAAAAAGGTACTAAGCGAGTGCAAGTAAAAGCGCCTGCCGATAGTGCGCAACTTGCAATGGCATGGAAAGTTCCTAAACTAGAAGTAGGGAGGCTGGACGATAATGAACCTTATGCGCTAGAGCTTTTATCTGCTGTGCTTGACGGTTATGACAACGCACGTTTAAATCGCACGCTGGTAAAGCAAGAGCGCGTAGTGAATGATGTAGGCGTCGGTTACGATATGATTTCTAGAGGGCCTGAACTCTTTTTTATTAGTAGCAGCATGGCTAAAGGCAAGACAGTAGAGCAGGCGGAAAAAAGTATTCGTAAAGCCTTAAAAGAAGTTGTTGATAAAGGAATCTTAGAGTCAGAGCTCAAGCGGGTGAAGGTGCGCATTTTGTCTGATCAAATTTATAAGCGCGATTCCATTTTTGGTCAGGCCATGGAAATCGGCAGTACAGAGATGGCTGGATTCTCCTGGAAAGATATCGATGTGATGCTCGAGAAGATGCAAACCATTACTCCCGCACAAGTCCAAGCCGTTGCAAAAAAATATTTAGTAGATGAAGGACTCACCATAGCAGTGCTAGATCCGCAAGCACGTCAGTCCGGTGAGAGCAAGCAAGGAGGCAATCGTGATGCTAAATAAATTCCTCTCGCGAGGTAGTCTTGCGATCGCGCTGATAGTTGGCGTAAGTACATCTGCACACGCGATATTGCCTATAGAAAAGCTAGACTCCTTCAAGGGCGCGCAAGCCTATTTGGTGCAAACCAAGGCACTGCCCATGGTGGATATCGAGATCAGCATTGATGCAGGCGACCGTTACGATCTAGGAGTTAAAAGTGGCTTAGCTACTATGGCCGGGCGGCTGATGAATTATGGCGCCAAATCTGATCAGGGTTTGTTAAATGAGGCACAGATTGCTGATGAGATTGCAGACCTTGGCGCAAACCTCGGTATTTCTGTTGGCGGTGAGCGGGCTGTCATGCGCATTCGGACTTTGAGTCGTAAAGATTTACGTGATCGCGCCGTTCAATTGGCTTCGGCGATGTTGAGCGCACCTACCTATGATGCAAAGGTCTTAGCGCGCGAGAAGCAAAGGATGACGACTGCCTTGCTAGAGTCGGAGACGAAGCCAGAGTCAGTTTTGGAGCGCCGCTTTAGAAAATCCGTTTATGGAAACTATCCGCTGGCCAATTCACCAACGGTGAAAAGTATTGCCAATATCGGCGCAACCGACCTGCAGCAGTTTCATAAACAGTTTTACCGCGGCGATCGAATGATTATCAGCATTGTGGGTGACGTGAGTAAAGCCGAGGCTGCTGAAATTGTTCAGGGTTTATTGCAAAGAGTGCCTCAGTCTGGATCTCCTGTAGCTAAGTTACCAGAGTTTGAGCGTTCACCAGTCGAACCTTTAAGTCAACGTGAAGTTGTTATTCCGTTTGATTCGCAGCAAGCACATATCGCTATGGGAATGACTGCGATAAACCGTAATAACCCCGATTTCTTTCCATTACTAGTGGGTAACTATATTTTGGGCGGCGGCGGCTTTGTATCCCGCCTGATGTCAGAGGTGCGCGAGAAGCGTGGCCTGGCTTATAGCGTATTTAGTTACTTTGCCCCTGGTAAGGATGCGGGGATATTTCAGGCGGGCGTACAAACAAAGAATGATCAAGCTACTTTGGCACTAGAGGTGATGAGTTCTACCATTGCGCAATTTATTGCTGATGGCCCAACGCAAGCGGAGCTCGATGCAGCCAAAGCAAACTTAATCAATGGTTATCCTTTAAGAATTGATAACAACCGCAAGTTACTTGATAACGTGTCATCCATTGCTTGGAATAATTTGCCTCTCGATACGATGGAGGTTTGGACTAAGCAAGTGGAGGTGGTTAATCTTGAACAAGTCAAAGCGGCGTTCCAAAAATACTTAGCTATGGATCGCATGAAAATTGTGGTCTTAGGAGCGAAAAATAAATAGGCTTGTTAAGTCAGATTCATTGAGCAGAGGCTCTGAGCCCCCACAGAAAGTTCGTATTATTGGCGGGGTTTGGCGCAGTCGTTTGCTCAGCGTGATAGATTTGCCTGGTCTTCGTCCTAGTACCGATCGCATTCGTGAGACTCTCTTTAATTGGCTCGGACAAGATTTGGTCGGTTTGCGTTGTTTAGATTTGTTTGCTGGTACTGGCGCATTAGGTTTTGAGGCCGCCTCACGACATGCTAATTCAGTAACCCTATTAGAAAAAGACAAACAGGCCTATGTCAAACTCCTAGCGAATTTTGCTTTGCTGGAGTCATCTCCTGCTCCTGGAGAGGTGCGGATTCTTCACATAGATAGTTTGGAGTTCTTAAAACAACAAGCTGATCGCTCCAGCAACTTGATCTTTATAGACCCACCCTTTCGGGAAGAGAGCCTATTAAATCAAGCGCTTATAGAGGCTGCTCGTGTTTGTGATGACAGCGCGGGCGGGGGAATTTACGTAGAGTTTCCTGCTAGTCGCCCCCGTGAGCAGATTGAGGCCTTAGTACCTGATTGGCGCTGTGGAAAATACTTAGAGGCTGGACAAGTAAAAGCTTGTCTATTTCGCTCTAAGAGGGACTAAACTCTCCCCTGTAGCTGAAAAAGCCTTAGGAGCCTTATGACTGTTGCTGTATACCCTGGAACATTTGATCCCTTTACTCGTGGTCACGAAGACCTAGTACGCCGCGCCTCAAGTATTTTTGGCGAGCTCATTGTGGGTGTTGCTGATAGTCGTAGCAAGCGCCCTTTCTTTGCGCTGGATGAGCGCATTGAGATTGCCAAAGAAGTTCTTGGCCATTACTCCAACGTGAAGATCGTCGGGTTTACAGGTCTGTTAAAAGATTTTGCTCGCGAACATAATGCGCGCGTAATTGTGCGCGGCTTACGTGCAGTGTCTGATTTTGAATATGAATTCCAGATGGCTGGTATGAACCGCTATTTATTACCCGATGTTGAGACACTATTTCTGACGCCATCAGACCAATATCAATTTATCTCCGGCACCTTTGTGCGTGAGATTGCCTCTATGGGTGGTGATGTGAGTAAGTTCGTATTCCCATCGGTAGAGAAGTGGTTGATCAAAAAGATTGAAGCCAATAAGAGTAAAGAGTAAGGTCTCTAGGCGCACATATGGCTTTAATGATCACGGACGAATGCATTAATTGCGATGTGTGTGAGCCTGAATGCCCAAACGATGCAATCTATATGGGTCTAGAGATCTACGAGATTGATCCCAATAAATGCACTGAATGTGTAGGCCACTACGATGCGCCCCAATGTCAGCAAGTATGCCCGGTAGACTGTATACCGATGAATCCCAAGTTCACTGAAAATCAAACGCAGTTAATGGCAAAGTATCAAGCCTTAACTGCTGCCAAAAAAGCACTCGCTAAATAAGCAATTAGTATTGTTTAATTCGTTTTGGAGTGCAATTCCAGCATCGCTGCCTGAGCATCGCCCTTGAGGAATAAGGGCAGAATGTGCAAGCCATTTTCAATACTTGCATCAATCTGTTTTTGTTCCGCTTGCAGCGGCCTTCTCAATACGTAGTCCGCAACATCCATGACTCTTGCGCCTTCTGAAGCAAGATCGCGTGGGTGGCCAATACCCAGACGTAGGCGCCAGTAGTCAGCGGTTCCTAAGTGAGCTTGGATATCCTTTAAACCATTATGTCCACCAGTACCGCCACCAAGCTTGATACGTGCAGTACCAGGCTTGAGATCTAGCTCATCCTGCACTACCAGCACATCTTTAGGTGTAATTTTATGAAAGCGGCATAGTGCTCCAACAGCCTGACCGCTCAGGTTCATATAAGTGCTGGGCTTGAGTAAGAAGAGGTCCTCATCTTCCCATTTAGCCTTAGCCACTTTTCCATGAAAACGTTTTTCAGTTTCAAAGCGGACGTTTAATTGTTTGGCGAGTGCGTCCACAAACCAGAAGCCAGCATTGTGCCGATCTTCAATGTGTTCTTCACCTGGGTTGCCTAGGCCAATAATTAATTTAGTCATAATGAATGCTTAAGGATAAAAGCTTTTCTACAAAAAAGAAAACCCGCTTGTAAGCGGGCTTCCTCTGTCGCAAAAATAAGGCTTAAATGATTAAGCTTTATCCTTTGGGGCTTCAGCAGCAGGAGCCGCAGCAGCTACAGGAGCAGCTTCAGTATCAGCAGATTTCACTGCCGGGATACGCGCGTTAGCTAGTACTGGATTTTCTTGCTCAATATGCAATACCAAGGTAACGCCTTTTGGTAGTGCGATATCTTTAGCATGGATACCATGACCAACTTCAATCTTGCTTAAGTCCACTTCAATAAACTCTGGCAAATCTGCTGGTAAGCAAGAGATTTCCAATTCAGTAGAGATGTGGCTAATGACGGCACCTTGCAATTTCACTGCAGCTGAAGTGTCAGCATTAATGAAGTGCAATGGAACGCGCATGTGAACTTTTTCAGTCGCGGAAACGCGCTGGAAGTCGATATGCAGAACCAAAGGCTTAAATGGATGCATCTGGTAATCGCGCAACAACACTTTTTGTGCTTTGCCGCCGATTTCGAGATCAAGGATGGATGAGTGGAATGCTTCCTTACGGAGAGCATGGAACAGTGCGTTGTGATCCAACTCAATTACAGTTGCGGTGTCTTTACCACCGTAGATGATGCCCGGAGTTTTACCGGAGTTGCGCAGACGGCGGCTCGCACCCGTTCCCTGTACGCTTCTTTCAAAGGCTACTACTTTCATATTCAATTCCTAAATTAAGGTTAATTTCCGTTCGCGACCAAACAGAAAAGCCTTTAATTATATCTTGGGAATCGTACTTTTTGCCTAGAAAAGGCTCAACATTGCCTAAAACTGGGGTGTAAACGCCATTTTTGGCTTATTCGGCGAACATTGACATTACTGAATCACCCTTACTAATGCGAGAAAGGGTTTCAGCCAGGATGGGGGCAACGCTCAATTGACGAATTTTGCTCACTTTCAAGGCTTCAGCAGTCAATGGAATGGTGTCAGTAACAACCAATTCGTCTAACTCAGAGGCAGCAATACGGGCTACAGCACCGCCAGACAGTACTGCATGAGTACAGTAAGCAGTAACGCCCTTGGCACCACGCTCTTTCAGTGCCTCAGCAGCTTTGCAAAGGGTTCCGCCGGTGTCAATAATGTCATCCATGATGACGCAGTGGCGACCCTCTACTTCACCGATTAAGTGCATTACTTCTGATACGTTAGCCTTAGGGCGGCGTTTATCAATAATCGCCAAATCTGTACCTAATTGCTTAGCCATTGCGCGAGCGCGCACAACACCGCCAATGTCCGGCGAAACAATAATGAGATCTTTTTTAGTTTTCTGAGCCTCTAAATCTGCCAAGAGAACCGGGGAGGCATAAATGTTATCCACTGGGATATCAAAGAAGCCCTGAATTTGGTCGGCATGAAGATCCATGGTCAAAACCCGCTCAATACCAGCAACAGATTGAAGCATGTTTGCAACAATTCTGGCGGAGATAGCAACCCGTGCAGAGCGTGGACGACGATCTTGTCTAGCGTAACCGAAGTAAGGAATCACTGCGGTTATGCGGCTTGCCGATGCTCGCTTAAGAGCATCAATCATGATCATGAGTTCCATCAAACTATCGTTCGTTGGAGCGCAAGTCGATTGGATAACGACCACGTTCTTGCCGCGGACGTTTTCTTGAATTTCTACCTGGATTTCACCATCGGAGAATCGACCAACAAATGCTTTTCCCATGGGGAGCTGGAGCTCTTTGGCTACCGCATGAGCCAAAACCGGATTTGCGTTGCCTGTGAAAAGAGTCAGTAAATCAGCGTTAATTGGGGCGGACATAGGTGATTTCGGAGTTTTGGTAGGGGTCGAATGGATATTTTTTTGGTCGTATCTACAGAGTTTGGCAGGGGAAGAAGGATTCGAACCTTCGCATGCTGGAATCAAAATCCAGTGCCTTAACCAGCTTGGCGATTCCCCTACAGGTCAATCTGAAGAAATCAAATTGTAAGCGGGATTTTTATTTAGTCCCCGAACAATTCGACCTATCCATCCTTTTGGAAGATTTTGCAGAAGATTTTCCAGATTTGCGGTGTCCGTCTTAGGGTCTAAGGCGGCAAAAACGCTACTTCCAGAGCCGGACATACAAGGCGCCGAGTTTGGCACTGCTTGGTAAATCCAATCTAAAGCTTGCTTCACTTCAGGACATTTCTGCACCGCTACTACCTGGCAATCATTCGACTGATATGAGCTTGGCGATGCAAGAAAACCATCTATTGTAATCGGTGCATGATCGCGGGTCAATTGAGAGTCTTGAAAAATCTGAGCAGTGGCAATTCCCTGATTAGGGAAGATCACGACAAAGTCTTGGGTTTCCAAGGAAATTGCCTGTAATTTCTCACCAATACCTTCAACAAATGCATTTTGGCCAAAGATGAAAAATGGCACATCTGCCCCCAGTTTTAGGCCGAGCTGACACAAGGTAGCGATATCAAGATGGAGGCCCCATAGGGTGTTGAGGCCAATGAGTGTGGATGCAGCATCAGAGGATCCACCGCCAAGACCTGCGCCCATGGGGATCATTTTTTTCAAGCCGATTTCAACGCCCTGATTGATCTTGCAAAAATCTTTTAAGGCTTGGGCGGCGCGAACAACTAAATCCTGTTGAGGGGGAACGCCTGGAATGGGATCAATACGACGAATCTCATTTTTAGAAATGTGCTTTAAGGTGAGGACGTCACACCAATCAATCAACTGGAAAACAGATTGGAGTAGGTGATAGCCATCTTCACGACGCCCAACAATGTGTAGAAATAGATTGAGCTTTGCGGGACAGTGGATTTCTACAGTCTTACTCATCAATCACACTTCACTCATTCGGATTATCAAACACCAAGCGGATATCAATCGAGCCAATATTAGAGCTGCGAGTCATCATGAGTTTTTCTAAACGCTGCGCATTATTCCAGTTGTAATTTAAGGTCCAACCGTCTTGCGTGATTTTGCTCACTTGTCCTTTTGTATTTCGCTCAACACTGGCATTACCACCGGGACGCGTTTTCCCACGTAACCAGTCTGATAAACCACGAGCAGGTAGTGGAAGTCCTAATGTATTTTGTATCAGAGTGTCAGCATCGATAGCTGTAGTGAGTTGTCCATCTCGCTCCAGAATCGCCTCACCCGGTTTTATCGTGATTTTTGCAATAGACCCACCTACTGGATTGCGAATTTCTAATACGTCGATCAATGCATCTTGAGTCAATGTAAATCCACCTGAGCCACCCTGATTTTTACTTTCGGTGAGTCCGGTAATCTTCACCGCAAAACGACCGTCCCATATGCCTTTGAGGGCGGTATCTGCTAGCGACCAATCAGGCTTTAAGCGCTTCAAAGTTTCTTTGAGGGTCGGGTTATTGGCATCTAATTGCTGCCCTTTGCGCCACATATCTTCCGCCTCGATTGGGCGATTCATTACCCATAGGACTTCCCCAATATGTGCGGCAATATCTGCTTCAGGTTTCATACTAAATGCTTGTCGCAGTTGTTCTAAGGCAAGATCATTTTTACCCATGCGAAAGTTCACCCAACCAAGACTGTCTAATATAAAACCATCCTTAGGCGAGAGTTGATGTGCTTTGCTAATGAGCTTAAATGCTTCTGGCAACTTCTGATTGCGATCGGCTAGTGAGTAGCCAAGTGCATTTAGGCTATTGACATCATTCGGGTTCTTGCGCAAGATTTCGCGCAGGGTTTTCTCCATTACATCGAGATGTCCTGATTTTTCAGCAGACATGGCATAGGTGTAAAGAAGTCCTTGATCTTTTGGTTCTGACTTTAATGTTGAAACAATTTCATAGAAAGCTCTTAGCGCTTCTGATTCATCACTTGCTTTAACTAATAGCGCCTGAATCTGTAGCAAAGTATTTTCACGTTGCGCCGGTGTTAGCTGATTTAAGAGTGAGATGGCAGGTTTGACTGCATCTGACCAGCGTTGATTCAGAATTAAGAGAGTGACGAGCACTTCTTTGGGTTTAGTTTGTTTCGATCCAGCTAAACCATCCCAAGTTTGCGCTGCTTGTAGTGCAAGATCAGGCGCACCTGCAGTAATCGCGATCTCCATAGCTCTTTGCGCTAAACGGGGATCCTCTAGCTGGCGAGCGAGGTCCAGATAGGTGGTGTATGCCAAGCCGGCCTCGCCACGCTGAAGGGCGATTTCAGAGGCCAGCACCTCAAATACAGCTTGACCGCTATCCAGACTGCTAGGTTTCGCGATGCTATTGCTGGAAAGTAGGCTAAAGCCTAGCCCAGTAGCAAGCAGTAAGACCCTAATAGAGGGTTCTAATGAGAATTTGGTCATAAGCACATTCTAATCCGCGAATCTACAATTCATTTATGCCAGAACTTCCAGAAGTCGAAGTTACCCGATTGGGTATCCAGCCCCATTTAGAGGGGCTCAGGGTAAGCGCAGTCAAAATTATCGATGGTCGCTTGCGCTGGCCGGTCCCGAGAAATTTAAATACCTTGCTTACCGGTCAGAAAGTCTTGGGGATAGAACGCCGTGGCAAGTATCTTTTAATGGAATTTGGTACGGGTTATCTATTGCTGCACCTAGGTATGACCGGAACATTACGGGTCCTACCCAGTAGCGATCCTCTTAAGTTACATGATCGGGTGACATTCGAGTTTGGCAAGCTGAGTTTGCGTTTGCATGATCCCCGAAAGTTTGGGGCTGTTTTATGGCACCCAAAATCCATAGGACCAATTGAGAGTAATGCGCTTTTACAAAAACTGGGAGTGGAGCCTTTTTCCCCTGAGTTTGCAGGCGAGCTTGGTACTGAGGTTCTGTATCAGTGCTCACGCAAACGTAGTGTTGCTGTGAAGCAATTTTTATTAGCAGGGCAAGCAGTGGTGGGTGTCGGCAATATCTATTGTTCTGAAAGTTTATTTGAGGCGGGGATTCATCCGGCAAAAGCTGCTGGAAAACTCACGCGTCCACAATGCTCTAGGCTGGCGACTGCGGTGAAATTGATTTTGAAAAAAGCGATTGCTGCAGGTGGTAGTTCTTTAAAAGACTTTGTGAACAGCGAAGGTGACCCAGGGTACTTCATGGTGCAAACCAAAGTCTACGATCGCAAAGATCAGCCTTGCAAGGTATGTAAGACAGTGATTAAACAAATAGTGCAAGGTCAGCGCTCTACTTACTTTTGCCCTCAATGTCAGAAGCGTTAATCAAGCACTTTGCTACTAATCTGATCGCTTGGCATGGCAAGGATGGACGCCAAGGCTTGCCGTGGCAGAGTATTCGAGACCCCTATGCAGTGTGGGTTTCTGAAATCATGCTGCAACAAACTCAGGTAGCTACTGTTCTAGAGCGCTACCCCCGTTTTATGAAACGTTTTCCGACGGTAAAAAAATTGGCTGCTGCACCACTAGATGATGTCTTAGCCGAGTGGGCGGGACTTGGCTATTACACGCGTGCTCGCAATCTCCATGCTTGTGCCAAGCAGGTGATGGAAGAATTTGGGGGTAAGTTTCCCAATGACCCAGTATTGCTCGAACAGCTCAAGGGTATTGGTAGATCTACAGCAGGTGCTATAGCCGCATTTGCATTTTATGAGCGGGCACCGATTCTGGATGCGAACGTCAAACGAATTTTGGCGCGACTATTTGATATAGACGGCGCTATCCAAGAAAAAGCAGTAAACGACGAGTTGTGGCTATTAGCTAAAACACTGCTCCCTAAAAAAGCTGCGGATATGCCGGTGTATACACAGGCTTTGATGGATTTTGGTGCTACCTGGTGCACTTCTCGTAAACCTATCTGTTTGAGTGGGGCAAGAAAATGCCCATTTGAAAAAGAGTGCCAAGCCAATCTCAGTGATCAGGTCCTGCTATTGCCTCGTAAAGTCATCAAAACAAAATCCCCTGAATTTAGTTGCGACATGTTGTTACTCCGTCAGGGTGATTCAGTATTGCTACAAAGGCGTCCCGAGAAAGCCATTTGGGGCGGACTTTGGTCTTTACCTGAGTCTACTTGGAGAACCAAAGAAAAAAGCTCTAAACCTACAAGCAATGCAGTTAATTTAACTGCGAAAGAATTGTTTCAGCTGACGCTGCCAGACGAAAAGATCTCTAGCGCCTCAAAGAGTGCTTACTCAATTGAACGGGGGCTTGAAATTAAGCATGTCTTCACGCATCGTCGTTTATGGATGCAGATTTGGCACGTAACCTTAGGTACTACGGTGAAATTCGCTAGCGCTGATTTGAAGTGGATTCCTTTGCGACAGCTAGGAAAGTACGGCTTGCCTCAGCCAATTAAATTGCTTTTGCAGGGATTGAGTCTAGCTCGCGGTGACGACTTAAGAAATTAATTTGGAGTTCTGTCAAATCCTTTTGCGGCAGAAAATGCGCAATGATGCGACTCACAAGATACACCGAGCGATGCTGTCCGCCGGTACAGCCGATAGCGACCGTAAGATAGCTGCGACCATCTGCAATGTAATGAGGCAACCATTTTTCAATAAAATGAATGATGTCATTTTCCATGCTGACGACTTCAGGAATTTTTTCTAAGAACTCGCGAACTGGCTGATCTTTACCAGACATAGGACGTAACACTTTGTCATAGTGTGGATTGGGTAGGCAGCGAACATCAAATACGAGATCCGCTTCACTGGGCAAGCCTTTTTTAAATCCAAAAGATTCAAAAATAACGGTGAGTCCTTGTGGCTTATCTTTTAGAAGATCTTGGATCCAGGATCGTAGAGCATGAGCGGGTAGATTGCTAGTATCAATACTATGCGCTTGAGCACGCAGAGGCTCTAAGAGATTGCGCTCTTTATCAATAGCCTCGATCAGGGTGGCAGCTTGGGTTTGCTGCGTTTTTCCAGAAAGCGGATGGCGCCTGCGGGTTTCAGAGAAACGCTGGATCAACGTATTGGTATCAGCATTCAGGAAAACAATACGTACCTGATGGTTGCGTCTGAGATTTTCTAAAATCTGAGGAAGCTCTGCAATTGACTGGCCGCGACGTGCATCAATAGCAACCGCAACACGTTCACTTTTTTCACCCTCTAGTGTAGTGATGAGATTTTCTAGAAGAGTGACTGGAAGGTTATCAACGCAGTCATAACCTGCATCCTCAAAGGCTCTCAGTGCAACTGATTTACCTGAGCCAGAGATGCCGGTAATCAGATTAATTTGCATATTAAATGAGACGACCTTGTGACTTTGAGGACTCTGCTTCAGCATTCATTTGCAAACGCTGGCGCTCCATGAATTCTTTTAAGGTGTCAATCCCTCGTAGTTGCAAAATCGTATTGCGTACGGCAGCCTCTACGAGAACTGCCAAGTTACGACCTGCAGCTACCTGAATTTTGACAGTTCTAATTGCCACGCCCAGTACATCAATATGTTGAGTTTCTAGAGGTAGGCGCTCAAACTCACCATCGTTGCGACGAACTAATTGCACTATTAAGCGCAATTTTAATTTCCGACGTACGGCTGTTTCACCAAAGATGGTGCGGATATCCAATAAGCCTAGTCCTCGAACTTCCAGGAGATTGCGCAGAATCACAGGGCAGCGACCCTCGATATAGTCTGGCCCGAGTCGAGCAAAGTCCACTGCATCATCAGCTACCAAGCCGTGGCCCCGAGAAATCAGCTCTAAACCCAATTCGCTTTTACCTAAGCCAGACTCGCCCATGATCAAAACTCCTAAGCCCAGAATATCCATAAATACGCCGTGCATCGTAATCTGGGGCGCGCCAATCTTAGTCAGGTAGGTGCGAAGGTGATCAATTACTTCAGCAGCTGATATGGCTGTTGTAAAGAGTGGGGTAGAGGATCGTTGGCAAAAGAGTTGAAGGGCAGCATCCGCTGCTTTACCGTCGGCCACAATCACACAAGGTGGCATTTTAGAGATGAGGTCGAAGATCTGTTCTTCTCGCTGCTGCGTCTCAAGTTGGGCGTGATAATTAATCTCCTGCTCACCAAAAATCTGAATACGGCTTGGGTGAATGAGATTTAAGTGACCCACCAAGTCTGAGCTAGCTGCGGCAGCTTTAACTGCCTCTGGCGGAAATCGTCTGTCCGCACCTTCAAGGCCGCCAATCCAGGACAGCTTGAGATCAGAAACATTGTCATCAAAGATCTGTTGGGCGGTAATTCCTTCAAGTAGTAGGGGCTGAGTAGTCAAGTTGAACCCCACGTTTGTAGGATTTCACACACCTTCTCTGGACTGCCCTCCGATGCTAGGAGCTTACGGGTATTCTGATCGGATAAGAGCTGTGCAATCGAGGACAGAATTTCTAAATGTTGCTGAGTTGCTTTTTCAGGAACAAGTAAAAAAATGAGGATGGATACAGCCTCACCATCGGGCGCAGCAAATTCAATCGGTTCTTGTAGTTTGACGAATGCAGCAATCGGCTGTTTTAGCCCCCTTACGCGACCGTGTGGGATGGCAACGCCAGCGCCTAGTGCGGTAGAGCCTAAGTCTTCGCGCGCATTTAAGAATCCAACAATTGCCTCGGCTTCAAGACCTGCTTGTTTGGCAAATAGTTGCCCTACGGCCGAAAATGCCTCAGTCCTATTTTTAGAGGGACTATTTAAGGCAATACGGTCTAAAGCGAAAAGATCGGTCAGGGCATTCATGTCACTAGATTATAGATGTCCTGACATTAGAGATTACTCAAAATGTTTTTCGTGGTGATGATCTTGAATTTTTTCTTTGTGCTTCACAACTTGACGCTCAAGTTTATCAACTACTGCATCCATGGCATGGTAGAGGTCTGCGTTATGTGCTTCGGCAAAGAGTTCTTTACCTTTAAGGTGGATGGTGATCTCGGCTGCTTGACGAAGACCTTTTTCTTTGGCGTTATCGACAATCAGAAATGCGGTGGCATCTAAAACGTGGTCAAAGTGTTTACGAATTTTTTCCATCCCAGCTTCGAGGTGGGAACGCATAGCTGGAGTAACTTCAACATGACGGCTATTAATTTTCAGATTCATCAGCAGCTCCTATTCATAGAAAAACAAAATGCGTGCGCAAATAATTACCCGAGGTGCGCAGCAGGCCCCTGTAATGTTGTACTTGTTTATACGGAAATGGACTTCATGAACCTCCAGCGTATCAGCGATTTTGCTGAAAACCAAGGGGGCAGATCATGTTTATTTGATAAATACTCGAAAAGCCTCGAATACTTACATGCGGAAGTTTTCGCCTAGGTAGACTCGTCTGACGGCATCATTCTCGATAATTTGGTCTGGTTTGCCTTCTGCTAGAACGCTACCTTCGCTGATGATGTAGGCATGATCACAAATCCCCAGGGTCTCTCGAACGTTATGGTCGGTAATAAGTACGCCAATTTGGCGGTCTCTTAAGAAACGTACAATCCGCTGGATTTCTCCAACCGCAATTGGGTCAACGCCAGCAAATGGCTCATCAAGCAAAATGAACTTAGGCTGGGAGGCTAGTGCTCTAGCAATCTCAACACGGCGGCGCTCGCCACCAGATAGGGAGAGAGCGGGGTTGTCGCGTAGATGACTGATTTGGAGCTCGCCCAGGAGCTCATCTAGGCGATGTGCTATTTCAGCCTTGCTTAATGTTTTTCCACCTTGTACTTGCAGCTCTAAGACGGCTTGGATATTTTCAGCCACATTGAGCTTTCTGAAAACAGAAGCCTCTTGTGGGAGGTAGGACAGGCCCATACGAGCTCGTTCATGAATGGGTAGACGCGTAATATCAATGCCGTCTAAAACAATGCTCCCACCATCCAAAGGAACTAGACCAACAATCATGTAGAAAGAGGTTGTTTTGCCGGCGCCATTTGGCCCCAAAAGCCCAACCACTTCCCCGCATTTCACTTCTATCGATACATCCCGAACTACTGTGCGAGAGCCATAGCGCTTTTGAAGGTGCTGAGCACCTAAGGTTGCTGGTTTTTGAGTGCTACTGGAATTCGTGGTCATTTCTCTAGTGTAGCTTTTCTTCTTGGTGAAAGGATGGCTCGAGCTAGTGGCAGGTCTTCTGCTTTGGCATCAGTAGGCGGTAAGACTTGATAGCGCTGCTGAACATCATCGTAGTCAATTTTCCAACCGTGTAATTGATCTAGCATTTGCATATTGTGAAGACGCTTCAAGCTGGCATCACCAGTTAGCGTGAGAAGCTCAGTTTTTGCATTGTAGGTAACCGTTTTGCCCCGACCCTGCATAAACTCATTAGCGGGCCCTTCACGTCTTTGTCTAAAGCTGGCAGTAGATTCTGAATTACCCTGAACATCAACGTACTCATAACCCTCGGGGTCGACTTTGATATTGCCCTTCGCACCAGTAATCAAAATACTGCCTTTGATTAAGAGCACTTCACCATCAAGCTCATAGACTTGTTGTACGTCATTCACAGATACTTTTTCTGCTTCCAAGATGATGGGTTTATCTTGATCGGCTTTTTCAGCATGAGCGGTAAGGCAAGTGCCTAGTAGCGCAGACACTATAAGAAATTTTCGCAATAGTTTCATTGCTGCGCTCCAGGTTGTATGCGCTCGATACGACCCTTTACTTGACCAGATAAAACCATGCTTTGTTCGATGTTGTTAAATACGCCGCCATCAGTTGAGTGCATCACAGAAACCCCTTGCTCAAGCGTAATAGGTTTATCCGTTTTAATAATGTCATCATTAATGAGCACTTTGAAATAAGAGGAGCGCGCAAGCATACGCGGTCTTGCTGGCTCAGATGCCGAAGCAGCTTGTTGTGGCCGAAATATTTCGGCGTTATCAATCAGATCCAAAATCGTCAGATCGCCGTCTAAATGACCCTTGTCTGCCTTGACAGTCACCGGTGACTTTTCAGGAGGGAACAAGCGTATGCGCGGTGTTTCAATATCGATTGAAGCATCGTCGTCGTAGTGAATCACTTTCTTGCCAAGCACGCGATATTTAGTATCACCGGATTCATTGAGGGCGGATAAGGCGCCATTGCTAATTGTGTAGTCAGGCTCATGAAGGCGCACACGTTCAATTGCTGATTTTTCTGCCGGTGTATTTTTCTTCACTAACCAAAACGTGACAAGAGTGAGCGTGCCCATCAGAATCAAAGGCATCAGACGTAAGGATGTACGCCAGATGCTCAGTTTGATTTTTTGGGTATTTAGTTCCATTGCTTATTGACCTTAAGCGCGCGCCTGAGCGAGTAATTCCTCATAATGGTTTTGCGCCTTCAAGATCAGATCACAGACTTCACGTACCGCACCACTACCGCCAGATCGAGTGGTGACAAAGTGAGCTATTTCTTTCACAGCATCATGTCCTTGTGCAGGACATATCTTTAAGCCTGCAGACTTCATCATTTGAAAATCAGGCCAGTCATCGCCCATCACTGCACAATCGCTAGACTGCAACTCGAGAGATTGCAGCATATTTTTTAAGGCTGCGGCTTTATCTTCAACACCCATGTGTACGTGTTTGATGCCAAGCTCATCGCAACGGGCCAAAACCATTTTGGAGTTACGGCCCGTAATGATCGCTGTCGAAATACCTATCTTTTCCAATAACTTAATTCCCAAGCCATCCTGAATATCAAAAGCTTTGAGGGACTCTTTACCGTTTTCACCGATAAAAACTTGGCCATTGGTCAATACGCCATCAACATCTAGAACGAGAAGCTTGACCGCCCCAGCACGATCCCAAGCCTGTGGATATTGGCTTAAAGGGTTAGTGTTATGAGTGTGAAAGGCAGTTGGCATATAAGCGGGTAAATGAATAATAAAAAATAGGTGAATTAAATAACTTTAGCGGCAAATAAATCATGGAGGTTGAGTGCTCCAAGTAATTCACCTGCAGGATCGGTTACTACCAAATGATTGATGCGATGTTTTTCCATCATTTCAATAGCCTCCTCTGCTAATAACTCGGGCGGAATTGTGCGCGGTGCTGAAGTAATTGCTTTTTCTAAAGTGAGACCATCTAAATTGGTGCTTTTCTCAAGTAAGCGACGTAAGTCACCATCTGTAAAGATGCCGGCAACTTTGTTTGCATTATCTAAAGTAACCACCATGCCCATACGCTTAGCAGTCATTTCGAGTAAAGCATCTTGCAGGGAGGCGGAGATTGCAATCTTAGGAGTCTCATCAAAGCTACGCATAACCTCACTGACATGCATGAGCTGTTTGCGACCTAGGCGGCCGCCTGGGTGTGAGCGTTGGAAATCTTCTGCCTGAAAGCCACGCGCATCTAGTAGGGCAACCGCAAGGGCATCACCCATAGCGAGTGCTGCGGTTGTGCTGCTGGTTGGGGCAAGGTTGAGTGGACAAGCTTCTTTTTCAACACTAGTATCTAAATGGGCATCCGCTAACTTTGCCAAAGAGGAATTGGGTGCACCAGTCAGTGCAATCAGTTTTGCACCAGTGCGCTTGACGATTGGTACGATGGTGAGTAGCTCATCAGTCTCGCCGGAATTAGAGAGTGCAACAAAGACGTCATCACGAGTCACCATCCCTAGATCGCCATGACTAGCTTCTGCGGGGTGAACAAAAAAAGCGGGGGAGCCTGTAGAGGCAAAGGTAGCAGCAATCTTGCGAGCAATATGCCCTGATTTACCAATTCCAGAGACGACGATGCGGCCTTTGCAGGAGTGCAGTAGATCAACTGCCAATACTAGGGCATCAGCGTCTGCACCTTCAAGGCGATCGCGCATGGTATGCAGTGCAGCAGCCTCAATCGTGAGGGTGTCGCGTGCAAGCTTTAGGGTTCGGTCACGAGTCTTAGCTATCATGGGGTGAGTATATGCCGTCAGTCCTTCAGTTAACTCTCATCTTGTTGGCCTCTGCGGTGGCCGGGGTAGTTATTTTCCGCTATTTTGGGCTACCCCCTATTTTGGGCTATCTGGCTATTGGTGTCCTGATTGGGCCACATGCCCTTGGCTTGGCCAATGATTCCGCCACAGTCAAGTATTTAGCTGAATTTGGCGTGGTTTTCTTGATGTTCTCAATTGGCCTGGAATTCAACCTCCATAAGCTACGAGCCATGCGGACCATCGTATTTGGCTTGGGCGGCAGTCAGGTCATTTTGACCATGCTGCTTGCAGTCCCAGCCAGCCTTTTGATGAACTGGATTTACCCTATTTCCTGGCAGGCGGCAATTGCGCTGGGGGGCGCTTTAGCAATGTCCTCTACAGCGATCGTTACCAAACTCATTTCTGAGCGCTCCGAAATTGAAACTGAGCATGGGCGCAACATCATCGGTATTTTGCTCTTTCAGGACTTGGCGGTAGTTTTCCTATTAATTTTGTTGCCTTCGCTTGGTAAGAATCCTGGCGACCTATTTTTAGCCCTGACTGCAGCATCCATCAAGATCACGGTAGCTCTAGTACTCATTTTTGTTATTGGCCAAACCTTGATGAGTCGTTGGTTCGGTTTGGTTGCTAAATTACGCTCCCAAGAGTTATTCATGCTCAACCTCTTGTTGATTGTTTTGGGGATGGCGGGACTGACTGAACACTTTGGCTTATCGCTAGCCTTAGGGGCTTTCTTGGCTGGAATGTTAATTGCCGAAACGCCCTATCGCCATCAAGTGGAAGAGGACGTTAAGCCTTTCAAAGATGTGCTCTTGGGCCTCTTCTTTATTACCGTTGGCATGCTGCTGGATTTTGAAGTGATTCATCAACAGTGGATGCTAGTTCTACTCTTATTAATTGGCCCGTTGATTTTTAAGTTCGGCTTGATTGCTTTATTGTCACGTGCTTTTGGTTCAAGTCCTGGCATCTCTATTCGGACAGGTTTGTGTTTAGCGCAGGCTGGTGAATTTGGTTTCGTACTCTTAAATCAAATTGATGGTTTGGATTTAATTGATCCTGCTTTGAGTCAAGCCATATTGGCAGCAATGCTGCTGTCAATGTTTGGTGCGCCTTTCTTAATTCAACATAGTGATCGTATCGCGATGCGTTTTTCTAGCAATGAATGGTTGTTGCAATCGCTGGCACTGACACGTGTTGCGGCAAAAAGTGTCCGCACAGAAAATCATGTGGTCATTTGTGGTTTTGGCCGCTCAGGTCAAAGCTTAGCCCGCATGCTCGATCAAGAAAAAATTCCTTACATTGCATTAGACATGGATCCTGATCGCGTAAAGGAGGCTGCCGCTGCTGGAGATAACGTGGTCTATGGTGACGCCAGTCGAGAAAATTATTTAGTAGCTGCTGGCCTGTCAAGAGCAAAGGCAGTGGTAATTACTTATGCCGACACACCAGCTAGTTTTAAAGTATTGCATCAAGTCGAGCACCTGCGTCCTGGTATGACAGTATTGGTGCGCACAAAAGATGATGCAGATCTAGCTAAGTTACAAGCAGCTGGTGCGACCGAGGTGGTGCCGGAGTTGATTGAGGGTAGCTTGATGATGGCATCCCACGTCTTACTGATCATGGGTGTGCCTATGCGTAAGGTGGTGCGTCGCATTACCGGCGCACGTGAAGCGCGTTATAGCCTATTACGCGGCTACTTCCGTGGCGTTAATGATGAGGTGGACACGAAGGAATCGTGGCGCTTACATTCAGTTACTTTGCTGCCTGAGTCAGCCAGTATTGGGCAGACACTTGAAGAGTTGCATCTTGAAAATGAAGGTGTGAGCGTGCAGGCAGTCAGGCGAAAAGTGGGCGGCTCTGACTACGTCAAATTAGAGCTCACTCCAGATTTGCGTTTGCAAGCAAACGACATTCTGGTACTTTCAGGCAATTCAGAAGCAACTGATTTAGCCGAATCTAAATTGCTCGGATGAGGTTATTCGACCCACTCGGCAGAATCACTTTTTCTTTTTGGTGGGCGCTGGTTTACGAACTAGTAGTGGCGCCAGGTAGTGACCGGTAAAGCTGGCCCCATTCTTCGCAACTTCCTCGGGCGTACCAGTAGCAATAATCTGCCCACCACCGGCGCCACCCTTAGGTCCCAAGTCAATAATCCAATCGGCAGTTTTGATCACATCTAAGTTGTGCTCAATGATGACGATCGTATTGCCTTGTTTCTTCAGGGTCTGAAGAACAGTCAGCAATAATTGAATGTCATGGAAATGCAAGCCCGTAGTTGGCTCATCCAAGATGTAGAGCGTTCTGCCGGTATCGCGTTTGGAAAGCTCTAAAGAGAGTTTGACGCGTTGCGCCTCACCGCCAGACAAAGTCGTAGCGCTTTGGCCTAACTTCACATAACCCAAGCCCACATCGAGCAAGGTCTTGAGTTTTCGTTTGACGATCGGAACGGCTTCAAAGAATTCATGGGCTTGTTCGATGGTCATCGACAGCACTTCATGGATATTCTTGCCTTTATAGCGAATGTCTAAAGTTTCGCGGTTATAGCGTTTGCCGTGACAGACATCGCAAGGAACATATACGTCTGGTAAGAAATGCATTTCTACTTTAATAACGCCATCACCTTCACAGGCATCACAACGACCACCCTTGACGTTGAAAGAAAAACGTCCTGCTTCATAGCCGCGCTCGCGTGCAGCAGGTACGCCACAAAAGAGTTCTCTAATAGGCGTAAATAACCCAGTGTAAGTCGCTGGGTTTGAGCGTGGAGTTCTTCCAATCGGGGATTGATCTACGCTAATGACCTTGTCAAAGTTCTCCAAGCCTTTGATCGCATCATGCGCTGCTGGCTCTGCATTGGAGCCGTAGATATGATGTGCAACTGCATGGTGCAATGTGTCGTTGATGAGGGTAGATTTACCTGAGCCAGATACGCCAGTGACGCAGGTTAATAAGCCGACAGGAATTTTGGCGTGAACAGATTGCAAGTTGTTGCCGCGCGCACCAATAATTTCTAAGAACTTATCGTTTACCGGAATACGTTTTTCAGGTACGGCGATCCACTCTCGACCAGATAGATAGGCGCCTGTGAGAGATTTAGGATTAGCCTCTACTTCATCGGGGGTACCCTCGGCTACCACTTCACCGCCATGTACTCCAGCACCAGGACCAATATCAATTACATAGTCAGAAGCGCGGATCATATCTTCATCATGCTCAACCACTAGAACGCTATTACCTAAGTCACGTAAATGCTTCAGGGTACCGATGAGTCTATCGTTATCACGCTGATGCAATCCAATGGAGGGTTCATCTAATACATACATGACACCAGTCAGGCCAGAGCCAATCTGTGATGCCAGACGAATACGTTGAGCTTCACCGCCAGAGAGGGTGTCTGCACTACGCTCAAGCGACAAATAGTCTAAGCCGACATCGTTTAGGAAGCGTAGGCGTGAACCAATTTCTTTCACAATCTTGTCAGCGATTTCTCGTTTGGCACCTTTGAGTTCGAGTGCTTCAAAATATTCTTTAGCTTCTTTCAAGGGGAGGGCGCTGATTTGATAAATCGCGCGTGATTGCTTGCCTTCACCGACTTTGACAAAACGCGCTTCCTTACGCAAACGACTGCCACTACACGATGGACAGGTTTGTACGTTTTGGTAGCGTGATAGTTCTTCTCGAACGGTTGCCGAGTCAGTCTCACGATAGCGGCGCTCAAAATTAGCAACAATGCCCTCAAAGGCATGCTCACGAGTACTATTTTTGCCGCGCTCATTGATATATTCAAAAGGAATGGTGACATCGCCCGAGCCTAATAAAATCAAGTCTTGTTGTTTCTTATTGAGAGTCTCAAAAGGCTTCTCGACATCAAACCCGCCATGCTTAGCAAGTGTTTGTAAGAGCTTGAAATAAAACTGGTTACGACGATCCCAGCCTTTAATTGCACCAGAGGCTAGCGATAGGTCTGGGTGGGCAACAATACGCTTAGGATCAAAGAAGGATTGATGGCCCAAGCCATCACAAGAAGGACATGCGCCCATTGGATTATTAAAAGAGAAGAGGCGTGGCTCAAGCTCTTGTAATGAATAGGAGCAAATTGGGCAGGCAAACTTGCTGGAGAAAATCATCTCCCTGCCGGTATCCATGTTGACAATCATGGCTTTGCCATCGGCAAGGCGCAGAGCAGTTTCAAATGATTCTGCTACGCGCTGCTGAATATCTGGACGCACTTTAATGCGATCTACGACTACTTCAATTGAATGCTTATCGTTCTTTTTTAATACTGGCAATTGATCTACTTCAAAGATCTCTGCTTTGGCTGTATTGGTTGTTCCACCACCAGAGCGCACACGAAAGCGAACAAAGCCTTGCGCCTGAAGATCTTGGAATAAGTCTACGAATTCACCCTTACGCTCACTCACCACGGGAGCCAAGATCATGAGCTTAGTGTCTTCTGGCATAGCCAAAACGGTATCGACCATTTGAGAAACGCTTTGCGCCTCTAGCGGTAGATCGTGATCTGGACAATGCGGGGTTCCAGCGCGTGCAAACAACAAACGCAGGTAATCATGAATTTCTGTAACTGTACCCACAGTCGAGCGGGGATTATGGCTGGTCGCTTTTTGCTCAATTGAGATTGCCGGTGAAAGGCCTTCAATCGTATCGACATCAGGCTTTTCCATCAGCTGCAAGAATTGGCGGGCATAAGCAGATAGGGACTCTACATAGCGACGCTGACCTTCGGCGTACAGGGTGTCAAAAGCCAATGAGCTTTTGCCTGAGCCAGATAAGCCAGTCAAGACGACTAATTTCTCTCTAGGGATATCTAGATTGATGTTTTTGAGGTTGTGGGTGCGGGCACCGCGGATCTTGATTTCGTTATTCATGATTTTTTAGCGTAACTTGTTAATATAGCTCTTTCCCATGAATCCTTCTGAACTTCGCTCCACTCTGGCCTTAGCCGGCATCTTTGGCCTTCGTATGTTGGGCCTATTCCTGCTTTTGCCGGTTTTTAGTATTCATGCGCGGGGCTTACCTGGTGGCGAGCATGCTCTATGGGTTGGCCTGACCCTGGGGATCTTCAATATTGTTCAGGCTTGCTTTTATATCCCCTTAGGCCGTCTTTCTGACCGAATTGGCCGTAAACCAGTTGTTTTATGGGGCTTGTCCCTGTTTGTTGCCGGGGCTCTCATTTGTGCTGCAAAGGACGACCTCCTTTGGATTGCCATCGGGCGCGGCATTATGGGCGCCGGTGCAGTCTCAGCCGCTATTTCAGCTTGGGTTGCCGATCTCACTCGTGAACAGGTGCGTACTCGTGCAATGGCGCTTGTTGGAGGTAGCATTGCTCTCTCTTTTGCACTATCACTAGTGATTGCTGCACCTATTTATCGGGTCATGGGTTTGAGTGGTATTTTCTTGGTCCTGGCTATTTTGGGTGTATTCGCGATGTTTGTGACCTTCTACATTTTGCCCAGCAATAAAGTGGAAGCTAGGGTGGAGCAAGCCTCCCTAAAAGAGGTTTTCTTTATTCCGGAGTTAATGCGCTTGAATTTTGGTGTGTTGCTATTACACGCAACACAAGTCGCCATGTTTCTAGTGATGCCGCATTTATTGGTAGAGGCAGGTATGCCGCTAGCTGATCATTGGAAAATATATTTATCAGTTGTCTTACTGTCGTTCTTGATGATGGCACCTATTTTGATATTTGGTGAGAGGCGTCATCGCCTGCGACTGGTTTTTTTAATCGCAATCATTTTTCTTGTGATTGCTGAGATTTTGTTCTCTCAGGCAAGATCAATTATTGTCATAGCACTCTCTTTATTGGTCTACTTTATTGGCTTCAACCTTTTGGAGGCCTTATTACCCTCCTTGGTGTCACGTTTTTCAAATCAATCAAAGGGAACTGCTTTGGGCATCTTCAACACTACCCAATCGATTGGTTTATTTTTTGGTGCTGCTATAGGGGGTTATTTAATCGATGCCCTTGGCGATATGGCGGTCTTTAAAATCAGTGCAGCACTCCTTTTATGCTGGCTTATAATTGCTTGGTTCATGGGCGAATTGCCTGCGAAAGTAGTAGATACAAAGAATGCAGTGGAAGTAATAACATAACCTTTAGCAGTAATAACAGCAGTATTTTTCTTCGGGAGACAACATGGCTTCGGTAAATAAGGTCATCATCGTAGGTAATGTAGGACGTGATCCAGAAACGCGTTATATGCCAAGCGGCGACGCAGTAACCAATATTTCAGTAGCGACATCGGATCGTTACAAAGATAAGCAGTCTGGCGAAATGAAAGAAACCACAGAATGGCACCGTGTTGCGTTCTTTGGAAAATTGGCAGAGATTGCTGGTCAATATCTCAAAAAGGGTTCACAAGTTTATGTAGAAGGACGTTTACGCACACGTAAATGGACTGATGCAAGTGGCCAAGAAAAATATTCTACTGAGATCGTTGCAGAAACAATGCAAATGCTTGGTGGCAAGCCAGTAGGTGGCAGTGGTGATGGTGGTGAAAGCTATAGCCGCTCAAAGCCGGTTGAGAACTCTGCACCAGCATCTTCTAATGCAGCATCCCTTGGCGCAATGGACGACGATATTCCGTTTTAAGAATTGCGTTAATTCGTTTTACCCAAGACAAAAAGCCCTTCTTGAAGGGCTTTTTGTTTACCTGCTGATTTTCTTACTGCCTCGCATGGCGAGTATTTTCTGGCCAAGGCGCATTGTGATCAGTACGGAAGGGATTAATGTCTAACCCACCACGTCGGGTGTAGCGCGCGTAGACAGAGAGTTTCTCTGGTTTGCACTGGCGCTTGATGTCGGTAAAGATCGTTTCAACACAATGCTCGTGAAATTCACCTTTTTGCCTGAATCCAATCAGATAGCGAAGTAAGCCTTCTTCCAAAATCGGCCGACCTTGGTAACGAATTTGCACACTAGCCCAATCTGGTTGACCAGTCACCGGACAATTGGATTTGAGTAAATGAGAAACTAAGCATTGCTCGATTGGTCCAAAAGACTCATTGACTTCAAGCAAGGCGGGATCGGCAGATAAGCTTGGATCGATCTCGATATCAAGGCGGTCCATCAGCACACCACTCATCTCCTGCATACCTTTTTTCGCAACCGCTTCAGTTGGATTAATGCGGGTGGCAATCTTGCTGCCTGCTACAGCTGATAAATCAGTGATTAATTGTTCGCGCACTGCTGTTTCATCGTCAAAGCGGGCGCTATTAAAACTATTGAGGTAGAGCTTGAATGATTTGGACTCAATCATGTTTGGCGAATCAGCTGGAACCTGAAATTCTGCTAAGGCAATCTGAGGTTTACCTTTTTTGTTCAGCCAGCTCAACTCAAAGGCATTCCAAATATCGATGCCTACAAAAGGAAGAGCTTGATTTGGTTTGATGTCGAGTTTGAGACGATTCTCTGAGCGGGGAATGGGGAATAGCAAGCTTGGATCATATTGATCGGGATACGGCGTTGCTTGACCAAGTGTAAGCATTGACATTAGTTTTTAGGCTTGTTGGATACGCCAGATACCACGTGACCCGTCGGTGCTACTGAGGCAGCAGATTGGCAGTGACCGGTTTGGTCATCAAAGAAAAAGTCTGGCTCGAACTCGCGTAGGAATTCGCTTTTGGAAAGTCCACCCAGGAACATGGCTTCATCAACATCAACACCCCAGGCCATCAGCGTGCGTATAGCGCGCTCATGCGCAGGTGCGGAGCGAGCCGTTACCAAGGCAGTACGGATGCGCATCCCTTTCTCGCTAGTGGTACGTTGTAAACGATGGAGTGCTTCTAACAAAGGCTTGAACGGGCCAGGCGGCAGAGGGATAGCAGCTTTTTTGCTTTCATGATCGACAAAGGCTACTAAACCTTCACTCTGAAAGACTTGTTCGGCTTCATCAGAAAAGAGAACGGCATCTCCGTCAAATGCGATGCGGATTTCATTAGGATGAGACTCTGCAGTCTTACTAGATTCTGGGTAGACGCGAGCTGCAGGAAAGCCTGCATCAATCGTAGCACGCACATCATCTTCATTTGCCGAGAGAAATAGATTGGCATGTAAAGAGCGTAGGTAGTGATAGGGTGGGCGCCCTCTCGTGAATACGCCACGCTCTAAATGAAGGCCATGGTGTTCGGCCGAGCGAAACACGCGTAAGCCACTCACTGGGTCATTGCGAGAGAGGATCACCACCTCGACACGTTGCTCACCTTCTTCATTGAAGGCTAATAACTTCTTTACCAATGGAAAAGCAACACCTGTTTGAGCAGCCTTAGAGAGGCGCTCTAATTGCAGCTTCATGTAGGCGCTGTCATCAGTAGATTCGAAGATACGATTCTCTTCCTCGAAATCAAATAGTGCGCGCGATGAAATCGCCACAACGAGTTTTCCGGTAAGTGTGTATGACATTAAGGATTAACTCTTATTTGAGAAATAGGCGATAAGCCGGATTATCGGTTTCATTCCAATGTGGATAGCCAAGTGACGCTAAGAAGTTTTGGAACTTCTTCTGTTCATTTTTTGGCACTTGTAAGCCAACGAGAATGCGGCCATAGTCTGCACCATGATTACGATAATGAAACAGGCTGATATTCCAGTTCGGTGCCATGCTGGTGAGGAACTTCATCAGTGCGCCTGGGCGCTCCGGAAATTCAAAGCGGTACAGTAACTCATCTTGGGCAAGGGCTGAGCGGCCGCCCACCATATGGCGTAAGTGAGACTTTGCTAGCTCATCATGAGTCAGATCAATCGTTGCAAACTTGGCTTTACGGAAATGCTTTGCAATCGTATTGCTGTCACTTGCTTTTTGCGTTCCAATACCTACAAAGATATGGGCTTCACTTTGGTCAGCAATACGATAGTTAAATTCAGTGACATTGCGATTGCCGAGTAATTCACAGAAGCGTCTGAAGGAGCCACGCTCCTCTGGAATCGTTACAGCAAAAACGGCTTCGCGGAATTCACCCACGTCGGCACGTTCTGCGACAAAGCGCAGGCGACTGAAATTCATATTGGCACCACAAGCAATCGCTACCAATGTTTTCTTTTTCAGGCGATGCTTATCTACATACTTTTTCATACCAGCAATAGCTAGTGCGCCAGCGGGCTCCAGAATGCTCCGGGTGTCCGTGAAAACATCATTGATCGCAGCACAGATTTCATCGGTATTTACAGTTATGATGTCATCCACCACGCGTTTGCAAATACGGAAAGTTTCTTTGCCAACCAACTTCACTGCTGTTCCGTCCGAGAAAAGACCTACATCTTTCATCTCGATGCGCTTATTGGCTTCAAGTGATCTTCTCATTGCATCCGAGTCAACCGACTGAACGCCGATCACTTTAGTTTTGGGGCTGACTGCTTTGACATATTCCCCAATGCCGGCGATTAAACCGCCACCACCAATGGCCACAAAAATGGCATCAATCGGCTCTTGGTGCTGCTGAAAGATCTCTAGGGCAATCGTGCCTTGTCCTGCAATCACATCAGGGTCATCAAAAGGGTGAACAAAGGTAAGCCCTCTTTTTTTCTCTAAAAGCTCGGCGTGATTAAAAGCATCGCTATAGGATTCACCATGCAAAATCACCTCTACCCAAGAGCCGCCGCGTGCTTTGACGGCATCGATTTTGAGGCTGGGGGTGGTAAGTGGCATCACGATGACTGCTTTGCACTTCATTTTGGCTGCGGCTAGAGCGACGCCCTGGGCATGATTACCTGCTGAAGCGGCAATTACCCCCCTTTTTAAGGCTTCTGAGGGTAAGTGGGCCATTTTGTTATAGGCACCACGTAATTTGAATGAGAAAACCGGCTGGTTATCCTCTCTTTTGAGCAATACTTGATTGCCTAAGCGCTTTGTGAGTTCGGGGGCTACTTGGAGCTCTGTTTCCCTGGCTACATCGTAGACTCGGGCCGATAAAATTTTCTTTAAATAGTTCATTGCCATGCGATGAGCGTACCATGAACGGGCTCTAAGCCCTTAAATTTGCAGGGGTTTATCAACCCAAGCCAACATCTTTATTGGTTTCCTGCCAATATCAGCATCCCTCAATTAAAATGCATATTTACCAAATATGACGCTATGAACGCCCCATTAGCTTTAAATCAGTTGTTGGATGCTGAAGCGGGTTCACCCCGCCTCCGCGAAATCCCCTATAACTACACTTCCTTTTCCGATCGTGAAATCGTTATCCGCTTGCTGGGCGAGGAGTCATGGCGTGTTCTGAATGATTTGCGTGGGATTCGCCGTACTGGCCGCTCAGCTCGTATGTTGTTCGAGGTGTTGGGTGATATCTGGGTAGTTCAGCGTAATCCTTTCCTACAAGACGACCTATTAGATAGTGCTAGTCGCCGCCAGTTATTAATTGACGCTTTATGGCATCGCCTTGGTGAAGTAAAGAAAAGATCTAGCGGTGAATCGGTTGAGCAAGTTCAAGTTTTATTGAATGCTGCACATCGTGCGGTTGAGAATTTTGAGCAAGGCTTTAAAGAAGTGACTGAGATTCGTAAGCGTGCTCGTAAAGAGCTAAGCCGTATTACGGCCGCAGATAATATTTGTTTTGATGGTGTCTCACGTGCAGCGCATGTGACCGATGCAACGGATTGGCGCGTTGAGTTTCCGCTTGTAGTTCTGAAGCCTGACTACGAATCTGAAATCCCTGGCCTAGTAAAGGCTTGTATTGCTTTGGGTTTAACTATTATTCCGCGTGGAGGTGGTACCGGCTATACCGGTGGCGCTATTCCTCTCTACGCTATGTCGGCAGTGATTAATACTGAAAAGCTTGAGCAGATTGATAGCGTCAAGGCCAAGCGTTTGCCGGGCGTGGACCATGAAGTTTCAACCATCTTTACTGGCGCTGGTGTAGTGACACGTAGAGTGGCGGAAGCTGCGGAGCGAGCTGGTCTAGTTTTTGCAGTCGATCCTACTTCAGCGGATGCGAGTTGTATTGGTGGCAACATTGCCATGAACGCCGGCGGCAAGAAGGCGGTCTTATGGGGTACTGCATTAGATAATCTGGCCAGCTGGCGCATGGTGGATCCAGAAGGTAATTGGCTTGAGGTTGAGCGCCTTGATCACAACTTAGGAAAAATTCACGTAGCAGAAAAAGTACGTTTTGCACTGACTTGGTCTGATGGTGAGAGTGAGCCGGGCGAACACATTCTCAAAACAGAAACCTTAGAAGTAGAAGGTAAGCGCTTTCGTAAAGAGGGTCTAGGCAAGGATGTGACTGATAAGTTTTTATCAGGCCTGCCCGGCGTTCAAAAAGAAGGTTGCGATGGATTAATTACGAGCGCTACTTGGATTTTGCATCGTATGCCTAAATTCATGCGAACTGTTTGCTTGGAGTTTTTCGGTCAAGCGCAAGAAGCTATTCCCAGTATTGTAGAAATCAAAGCGTATCTCGATGGCTTGAGCAAGAACGGTGGACCAATCTTGGCTGGTCTAGAGCACTTGGATGATCGGTATTTAAAAGCAGTTGGTTATTCCACTAAATCCAAGCGCAATGCAATGCCTAAGATGGTATTGATTGGTGATATTGCTGGTGACGATGAAGAGGCGGTAGCAGCTGCGACTAGCGAAGTTGTGCGCATGGCCAACAATCGTGTGGGCGAAGGTTTTGTGGCGGTTAGCGCTGAGTCGCGTAAAAAGTTTTGGTTAGATCGTGCGCGTACAGCAGCGATTGCTCGTCATACCAATGCTTTTAAGATTAATGAAGATGTCGTAATTCCACTGCCGCGCATGGGTGAGTACACCAATGGTATCGAGCGCATCAACATTGAACTCTCACTCAAAAATAAGTTACAAGTTTTAGATGGCCTCAAAGCTTTCCTAAAAAAGAGCGCCCTGCCACTCGGTAAGAACGATGAAGACTATGAAATCCCCAGCGCTGAAATTTTGGGTGATCGCGTACAGCAAGCTCTTGAACTAATTGATAAGGTACGGGCGCGTTGGTCAGATTGGCTGATGCAGATGGATACGTATTTTCCGGATCTACAGAATTACAGTTTGCGCGCCTCATGGAAAACAGAAGTGCGCGCTGAACTCAGAATCATTTTTGGTGGCCTAGCATTTGAGCCCATCCTCAATGAACTGGAAGCCATTCATAAAAATATTTTACGTAAGCGGGTATTCATAGCGCTCCACATGCATGCGGGTGACGGTAATGTGCACACCAACATACCAGTGAATTCAGATGACTATGAGATGTTGCAAGATGCTCATCGCGCTGTCGATCGGATTATGAAATTGGCTCGCTCATTAGATGGTGTGATTTCTGGTGAGCATGGTATCGGCATTACTAAGCTGGAGTACCTGACTGAGGCTGAGCTGAAAGACTTCCGCGCCTACAAAAAGCGTATTGATCCTGAGGGTCGCTTCAATAAGGGCAAGCTGATGCCACATGCCGATCTCAGCATTGCTTACACCCCAAGCTTTGGTTTGATGGGTCATGAGTCCATTATCATGCAGCAAAGCGATATTGGTGCGATTGCTGATAGCGTGAAAGATTGTTTGCGTTGCGGTAAGTGCAAGCCAGTCTGCTCTACACATGTACCGCGCGCTAATTTACTCTACAGCCCACGTGACAAAATTTTGGCAACCTCTTCGTTAATTGAAGCCTTCTTGTATGAAGAGCAAACGCGTCGTGGCGTATCGATTCGTCATTGGGAAATGTTTGATGACGTTGCAGCACATTGCACTGTATGCCATAAGTGTTTAACACCTTGCCCTGTCAATATTGATTTTGGTGAGGTTTCGATGAACATGCGTAACTTGTTGCGCAA